>Ga0307479_10003125_pt1 | contig 15058 bp, 11 predicted proteins | sample atmos_gasesECM4C_FD_203743 | JGI IMG/M metagenome (GOLD analysis project Ga0307479, IMG submission 203743) | Hardwood forest soil microbial communities from Morgan-Monroe State Forest, Indiana, United States - atmos_gasesECM4C_515 | ecosystem: Environmental > Terrestrial > Soil > Temperate... | reverse complement strand
CCATTCTGGTGTCATTATGCAACCACTCATAGGATGCGGGCATCTGGTATAATGATGCAACTAGATTTAAGGGGTGACTAAATACGAGGAGCTATGCGACACAAATCCTTCAAAGCCAACCTCTGCCCCGTAGCACGCTCGCTCGATACCATCGGCGAATGGTGGTCCCTGCTGATCGTTCGTGACGCCCTCTCAGGCATACGACGGTTTTCCGATTTTCAGAAGAGCTTGGGATTGGCAAAGAACATCCTGAGCGCGCGCCTTAAGAAATTGGTTGCGTGCGGAATCATGGAACAGGTGCCGGCTTCGGACGGCAGTGCCTACCAGGAATATGCCCTAACCCAAAAAGGCCGAGAGTTGTTCCCGGTCATCGTTGCTTTGCGCCAATGGGGAGAAAGTTATCTCTTCTCCCGCGGAGAGAAGCGTCTTCAGGTTCTGGACAAACGCACCGGGAAGCCCTTTAGAGTGGAAGTGCAAAACGCGAAAGGGGAAACCCTTACGGCGAATGATCTTGAACTAGTTACCGTTAAGAATTGACCGTGACTTGGTTGCAGCTCTTGTTAAAGGCTTCCCGCGGAATATTCTGCGACCAAACGGTCTCTTCATACTCTATTTGGGGGAGTTTGGCGGGATTGAAAGAGAGGCTTATGACAGTGACCTCGCACGAATTGCCAGTGCAAGTGGCTATTAATTCATGGCGACTTATTTTGGAGAGAGCGAACAAGGTGCTCTCGAATCTCACGGGCGACCAGCTTTTGAAAGAGGTGGCGCCGGGAAAAAACCGTGTCATCTATCTATGGGGACACCTAACGGCTGTTCACGATGCCATGTTCCCAATTCTCGGTCTAGGAGAGCGACTACATCCTGAACTCGATGCGATCTTCGTCTCCAGTCCTGACAGGACGGCTACACAGTTGCCCCCTGCGGGCGAGCTGAGAAAATATTGGGACGAAGTGAACGGCAAACTACTCTCGGAGTTTGCAACTCTTTCCGCGAATGAATGGTTGCAGAGGCACTACGCAATGTCGGAGGAAGACTATGCCAAAGACCCGGCCCGGAACCGATTGGCTGTTCTGCTGAGTCGAACCAACCACATGTCCTACCACCTGGGGCAGATAACCCTGGCTCTCAAAAAAACCTAGTTCGTCTCGTTCTCATGTGGATCCTTGGCTAGCAGCTTTGGGAGCTTCGCCGGCGCTCTTTCGCATGTGAATGACGGCTCCACGTTCCTCGAAGCGAACTTCATCCATTAATGCTTTCATCACGTGGATGCCACGGCCGTGAACCGAGCCAATGTTCTCTGGAGCTGTAGGGTCCGGGAGATTATTAGTCTCAAATCCTTTTCCTTCGTCCTTTACCGCGATTGACACTTCGTCAGGCTCACAGCGGCAGGTAATATGGACGTGTTTTCGATGATCCTCATGATTTCCGTGAATGATGGCGTTTGCTAGGGCTTCCCGCAACGCGATTTCAACGTCGCTCACGCCCTCGGGAACACAGTCGCAATTTCTCAGCAACAGCGTAAGTTTGTCCACGAAGGGAGAAATCGCAGTGACTTCGCTTGGCAAGGAGAACTCCAGAGCGATGTACGGGCCCCGGTGGTCTTTTTGTTTTACATCATGCTCTGTCGTCATTCGGAAACCACCTCGGGCGATCGAAATAGCTATTCTTTATAACTGAGGCAAGTTCGAAATATTCCATCCTCCGCCCATGGCTTTGATCAAGAGCACGTTCGCTTCGAGGCGCCGTCTCAGAATGTCGATGTCGTTTCTCTCGTTCGTCAAAGCCGTGGTTTGTGAAGTCACGACTTGCAAGTACGTGTCGACGCCCCCGGCATAGCGGTTCTGAAACAGCTTGAGCGATTCTTCCGCGGCGCTAGTGGCCTGCTGTTGTTGCGTCGATTCGGTGCTGAGGACGCGCAGAACTACCAAGTTATCCTCGACTTGCTGGAATGCATCAAGGACAGTTTGCCGATAGCCAGCCACGGTGGCGTCATATCCAGCGCGGGCTGATTCAGTGGTCGCCCGGCGGCGCCCAGCGTCGAAGAGGGTCTCCGAGAGTTGCGGTCCCACCGCCCAGAAACGGCTGGGCCAAGTGAGCCAATTCAAAATCGAAGAGCCCTCTAGTCCCGCACTCGCGGCTAGATTAAGAGTCGGATAATAAGCGGCCTTGGCAATGCCGATTTGTTCGTTGGTAGACGCCATGCGGCGTTCCGCTGCAGCAATGTCTGGACGACGTTCAAGAAGCCGCGCTGGCAGAGTAACGGGAATGGTAGGCAGCACGGGCGCCACAAGATTCAAGGGAGAAACTGCCAGATGGAATGCCGCCGGAGGCTTTCCGATAAGAATTGCCAGAGCATGCTCGTACTGCGCGCGTTGGACAGTAATATCGGACGCCAGCACTTGGGCAGCCTTAAGCTGCGTCTGCGCCTGCGCGACATCTGATTTCGGCGCAGCCCCGCCCTCGAAACGATTTTTGGTCAACCGCAACGCTTCGGTATACGCCTTCACGGTATCGTTCAGAAGTCTCTCCTGGGCGTCTGCGCTCCGAACCTCGAAGTAATCGATCGCAATTTCGGCATGGAGGCTCAAACGAGCCGTTTGCAAATCAGCTGCGCTTGCCTGGGCCTGCTGCTTGGCCGCTGCTACGCTGCGACGAACACGCCCCCACAGGTCGACCTCATACGACAGATCAAGAGGAAGAATGAAATCTCCGCTGCCATTGTTGACTGAGTTGGGCGGAAAATAAGGTTTGTTAGCGGAAGCGCGAATGTCGGAGATGCTGGGAGAACTTCCAATGGTCGGTGCTTGCGAGGCGCGATTGAAGCGAATCGCGGCTCGGGCTTGACGTAGATTCGCCTCGGCGATCTTCAGGTCTTGGTTGGACGAGTCCACCTGGTCTTCGATCTCGTTCAAGGTTGCGTCGCCATAGAGTTCCCACCACTTCCCGCGGATAAGATCGTCGTCTGGTTGTGCGACCTTCCATCCGTCTCCCTCTTTCCACTGTGCTGTCTCTTCAAAGTTCGGCGTCACCGGAACCGTAGGTTTGACGTATCTGGGACCAACCATGCAGCCAGACAGAAGTAATCCAATGGCACTCACGAGCACGATGCCATAGCGTCTCATTGCCTTCCTCCGATACCTTTCTTAGCGATCAGTTGTACAGCGGCTCCATTTGCAAGCGAGTCGGACGGATTCACAATCACCGTATCGCGCGCTGATAGTCCGGAGATTACCTCGACCGTGCTGCCATAGTCCTGCCCGATTGCGATAGGAGTGAGTTCGACATGGCCGTTGCGAACAACCCCTACCCGCAATCCCTCGGAGCGGAAGAGCAAGGCGTTTGATGGGATGGTGACCGAGCCGGGATGGGGAGGAACGCGGAGATGCACGAAGGCATAGGCGCCGGGCAGCAGCCGCCCTGTGGGATTGTCAATGTCCACCTCAACGTTTAGTGTGCGCGAGGTCGCATCAATCGCATCGGCGTTGCGCACGATAGTGCCCGTTAACGTTTCGCCCGGAAATGCATCGAGCGTGAGCTTTGCTTGTTCTCCTGTCTTCACAAATGCGGCGTAGATCTCGGGCACGGCGACGTAAACACGTAGCGTCTGAATGGCTGCCATGTGAAAGAGCTCTTTCGGTCCTGAATTGTCGCCGGCCTGCACCAGCGCCCCGATGTCCGTGTTGCGGGCTGTGACCACGCCATCGAAGGGAGCGGCAACACGCTCGAAGGCCTGGAGTTGCTCTAAGCGTTCGACGTTGGCTTTACTGGAATTCACCAGAGCCTGTTTCGAATGGAGATCGCTGACGACCTGGTCCGTTTCCTGGTGCGAAACAGAATCGGTCTCAAGCAAATGCTGCCAGCGCGCCGCCGTGATTTTCGCCAGCTCCAGATTCGCCTCGGCATTCTCCAGATCGGCCCGTGCCTGCTGCAGTTGTTGGTCAAGTTCCGGGGTTTCAATCATCGCGAGAAGCTGGCCTTTTCTTACGCGTGCGCCGATGTCTACATACCACTGTTTGACGTAGCCGCTGGTCCGCGCGTAGATGGGGGTGTCATTGAAGGCTGACGTACTCCCTGGCAGCGCGATGTCATCGGCGTCGGCACTCGCTTTGGGAGAGACTACATCCACATAAGGAATCGCCGAAGCCTGCGCGCTTTCTCGTAGTCTGGTTTCGGCCTTCAACCGGGAGTGCACTCCGGAGGCAATCGCCAAGGTCGCACACGCTGTAAGGGTCGCGATAATCGCGATTGCTCGCTTGCTGAATGCACGTCTTGGGTTGTTCGCACCTGGATCGTTCCAAAGCGATTCCGTTGCGACCTCAAGATTCTTGGTTTCAATTGGTGTCATGGATAGATCCTTTCCATTCGGCGTTTGCCTGATCTTGAACACTCTTGAATAGCTCCAATGCATCATTCGACTTGCGTCGATGAAACGCAGCGAAGACTGATGGAACGAACACCAACGTTGCTACGGTCGCGCAAAGCAAGCCTCCGATGACCGCGCGTCCCAGAGGGGCGTTCTGCTCTCCTCCCTCGCCGAGACCTAACGCCATCGGAACCATGCCGATGATCATGGCAAGCGCCGTCATGATGACCGGACGGAAACGGGTGACGCCCGCTTCGATCGCGGCCTTAACTGAGTCGCCATGGATTTGTAGCCTTTCCTTGGCGAACGAAATCACAAGGATGCTGTTGGCCGTCGCAACCCCGACACACATCAGAGCGCCCATCAGCGCTGGAACGCTCAGAGTTGTATGGGTGAAAAAGAGAAAAAGAACGATACCCGCCATGGCAGCCGGCAGAGCAGTAATAATGATGAAAGGATCGAGCCAAGACTGAAAATTAACAACGATCAGCATGTAGACGAGTACGATGGCGAAGCCCAGTCCGATGATTAATCCGAGATATGAACTGCGCATGGTCTCGACCTGGCCGCGAATCGTAATAAATGTTCCTCGTGGTAGTGATTTTCGATTGGCGTCGACGATCCGTTGCACGTCGTGGCTTACCGCTCCGAGATCGCGGTCCTGAACCGCGCCGAAAATATCGATCACGCGACGGATGTTGTAGTGGGAAACGATGGCCATCTCGCGTGAGCGCTGCATCGAAGCCACGTCCGCCAGAATCTCGGGATTGGCTCTACTGCCGCCCGCGATGGGAATATTCTGAACATCCTTGACCGTTTGAAGGCGATACTGCGGTGTCTGCGCAACCAGGTTGTAACTCACGCCATTGTTCCAGTTCACAAAGAACATCGGGGTTATCTGGAAGCTTCCACTGAGCGAATTCAGAACGCTCGAAGCCACGTCCCGCTCCGTGTAGCCCGCCTGCGCTGCCTTGGTTCGGTCGACATTGATTTCGAGGGTCGGATAGTCGAGTGGCTGCTGGATATGCAAATCGGAAAGACCCGACACCTGATGCAATTCGATCAGGATCTTGTCAGCGATTTCGTGGCTGGCCTGCACATTCGCGCCTTCGATTTGCACGTCAATGGGCGCAGGCAGACCGAAGTTAAGAATCTGGGTGACGATGTCCGCGGGAAGAAAATAGAAACTCGCTCCGGGAAACTCCCGCGGCAACTCTTCGCGCAGCTCGCGGACGTAATCAGCCGTAGCCCTGTGATCCTTGCGGAGCGAGACCAGCACATCGACATCGTTCGCTCCAATAACGCCCGACGTCGAATGCATGGTATTTAGCGGGCTGTACGGCAATCCGATGTTATCGAGAATGTTGTCGAGCTCCGCCGGCGGAACTTTCTCGCGGATCGCGTCTTCGACCAGATCCGATAAGCGCGCAGTCTCCTCAATGCGGGAGCCTGTCTTCGCGCGAATGTGGAGGATGAACTGGCCGGCGTCAGACTGGGGAAAGAAATCCTGGCCGAGCCAAGGCACCAAAAGAAAAGTGCACAGACAAATTCCGAGAAACGCTGGAACGAAGAACCGCGGGGTTTCGACACATTGCGTCAGGACACCTCGATAAGAGTTGCGAAGTCGCTCAAAACCCTTCTCGAATCTCCTCTGAAAGCGCACGAACAGATTCTGCGACTCCCCGCGGCCCTCATTGAGTTTGAGCATGTACATCACCAGCGTCGGGACCAGCGTTCTCGAAAGAATGTAGGAAGCGAGCATCGCGAAGACCACCGCCTCCGCCAGCGGAACGAACAGATATCGCGCTACTCCGCCAAGCAGAAACAACGGCATAAAGACGATGCAGATGCACAGCGTAGAGACGAGGGCAGGTACTGCGATCTGCTGGGCGCCATCCAGGATGGCCTGCCGAATCTCGGTCTCTTGACCTTCTTCGAGGATGCGGTTGATGTTTTCGATCTCAACCGTGGCATCGTCCACCAGAATCCCAACTGCCAACGCCAATCCACCCAGGGTCATGATGTTGATCGTCTCGTGCAGAAAACTGAGCATCAGAATCGAACTCAGGATAGACAACGGGATGGAGATGGCGATGATGAGCGTGCTTCGCCAACTGCCGATGAAGAGCAGAATCATGAGGCCTGTAAGCGCCGCGGCAATGACCGCTTCGCGAACTACCCCGTCGATCGCGCTCCGCACAAACAGGGACTGGTCGGCGAGGGGAGTGATTTTCAACTGCGGCGGCAAGGTCAGCGCGGCGCGAGGCAGAACTTTTCGAATTCCCGCCACGACATCCAGAGTCGATGCAGTTCCGGCCTTGAGAATGCTGACCAGTACACCGCGATGGCCATCCTGTCGTACCACATTGGTTTGAAGGCCAAACCCATCGCTTACGCGTGCTACATCCCGCAGATAGATCGTTTTTGCTCCGACCTGCTTGATGGGAAGATCACCAAGCTCCGCGACCGTGCGAGGTGTGACGTTCACGCGAACGTCCAACTCGCTTTCGGCGATTTTTGCCGTGCCGGACGGCAAGATAAGGTTTTGCGCATTCACCGAATTCAAAACGTCGCTGGGCGAGACGTTCTTGGCCTGCATCAGGTTTTGATCCATGTTGATCATTACCTGCCGCGGTTTGCCACCGTACGGTAAAGGAATGACGGCGCCTGGCACTGTAATGAGCTGAGTACGCAAGAAGTTAAGCGAGAGATCGTTAAGTTGTTGTTCCGACATTCCGGGCCCGGAGACACCTAGCTGAAGGACCGGCACACTGGAAGCACTGAAGTTGATGATCTCAGGCGGCTGTGTAGCCGGAGGAAGAAGCCGCAGAATGAAGCCGGAAAGTGCCACCACTTGCGAGTTCGCTCGGTCGACGCTGGCGCCCGGCTGAAGGTAGATCTTTACGACCGCGGTGCCGTTGTACGTAGTCGACTCGATATGCTCGATGTTGTCTACAAGTGTTGTGAGGCCCTTCTCGAAAGGAGTGGTCAGTCGTGTTTCCAGATCCTCAGGATTCAGTCCGGTGTAAGTCCAGGCTACGGAAATTACCGGGATGTCGATATTCGGGAAGATGTCAGTGGGGGTCCGAAGAATGACGGCCGGACTCAGCACGAGAATGAGGATCGCAAGAACAACGAACGTATATGGGCGGTTAAGAGCTAGTCTGACTATCCACATGAATTCACCTTGGCTTGGCCACCGCGTTCATCGAAAGCATTCGACGTAACCGCGCATATCCCCAATTTCTTCCGATGCTCTCCGAAACCTGAACGACCGATCTCCTCGTCACGCGTTTCGGTTCAGTTCATTTTCGATGCATTATGCGACCGATCGGTCTCATTTTTATGATTCCGACGCGGCTCACAAGGCCGCTCGAAAGCTTAGATCACCTCGTTAGATGGCGAGGCTAGTTCGTGGTACCGCCGTTGAACCATACTTTGTTGAGCCTGGCAGCGATGCTTCGCGTGCATGGCAGTCTGACGAACAAGTTATGCGACCGACCAGTCCTTTTTGTCATCAATGGTGTAAGGAAAAGGAGTGCGAGGGTTAAACTTCGCAGACTTTTAATGAGCGACCAGCATGTCTTCATCTCAGCCGATCAGTTTCATCCCGATCCGTACACACAATCTCGGAATGCGGAGCGTACTCTAAACGCTGCCATCGTCCATGCTGACATCAGCCGAAGCTACGAAGAGTATCTCGAGATCTTCGACGAGTTTTATGCCGACGATGTCGAGGGAAGCAGCGAAACCATGAAGGAACCTCTTCGCGGAAAGGAGAGAGTCCGCTCACTTCTTTTCAGCTTCCTCGCTCCTCTTCATGCAATGGCCGAGGTCGGTGGCGTGTCGATATCCATTCGAGAAACAGCGATTCCTGGCGATGCTACGGACGAAACCCATTCCGCGTGGACACTGGAGTTGGTGGGGGTGTCCGGTAAACTCTGCTCCATGAACTGGCGGATCTTACGGAAATGGAACGAGTCGCGTGTAGTGCTGGAGCATCATTACGACTACCAGCAAAGTGGTGAGCCTCTGACGGACCACGATCTTAAGTTTGATACGCCTGAGCCTGCTAAAGGCTTTCAAAGGCCCTCGTAATCGGACTGGGAGTTGTTACCAAAGCCCGAAGCGGGCATTTGAAAGCGGGTAGTTCCTTTCACTGGCTGCATCCAATGCGACCCGGGACCGGTCGGTCTCATCCAACTACTTGTATCGTGCGGTCAACGACCGTATTATCGCGGAGTTGGCCCTGCTAGGAGCAGGAACATGCGCAAAGGCGAGCAAACTCGGCAAGAAATCATTCGTAAGGCGGCCCCGATCTTCAATCAAAAAGGATACGATGGCGCGGCGCTTTCCGACCTCATGCGAGCGACCGGGTTAGAAAAGGGTGGAATCTACCGGCATTTTGGGAGCAAGCAAGAGCTTGCGGGAGACGCCTTCGACCACGCCTGGAAAATCGCGATGGATACTCGCTTCCAAGGAACAGAGGAGATTCCGAATACGGTTGACCGCCTCAAACAAATCGTGCGGAACTTTCGAGACCGGCGAACCGGGCTAGTGCCGGGAGGGTGCCCGTTGTTGAACACGGCCATCGATTGTGACGACGGCAATCCAAAGCTGCGAGCGAAAGCTCGCCAGGCCCTCGGTTCTTGGCTTGATCGTATGCAATCAATTGCTGAGGAGGGGAAGCGACGAGGCGAGGTCCGCTCCGATGTCGATTCCAGGAAATTGGCCACGTTGATTGCCAGCACGCTCGAAGGCAGCCATATGATGAGCCGTCTGCAGAAAAAGGAAGAGCCTCGTGACCTTGCCGTCCGTCATCTGGAGGAATACCTCGAAACCAAAGTTCGTGCGCGGAAATCGAAGGCCGGAGCCGACAAATCATGAGCACTCAAGAAATTTCCTCGCAACCGGACTTTAGGGAACGAGCCAAAACCAACGACGTTCCTGTCGCGCGGCTGATTGGATTTGAGGCGAAGGACATCGCTGGCGGGCGGGCAACGGTCGTCTTGGCAGCCGGACCACAGCATGCAAATCCCATGGGAACGCTGCATGGCGGAATTCTTTGCGATATTGCGGATGCCGCGATGGGCCTAGCATTTGCAAGTACTCTCGCCCCAGATGAATCCTTTACTACCGTGGAATTGAAAATCAATTTCTTTCGCCCGGTCTGGCAGGCACAACTCAAAGCGGAAGGAACGGTTGTGCGGCGGGGCCACACGATCGGCTACGTCGAGTGCATCATAACCGACGAGGAGAACCGATTGGTCGCGAAAGCGGCTTCCACGTGTATGGCGCTTCGCGGCCAGAAGGCCGCAGGACGGTAATCTTTTTACGTCATTGCTTCTTTGATGTAGCAAACTCTGCTTAGGCAACAGCCTCTCAGGCTAGCCCTCAATAATTCATATCCCTTCGTTCGAACTTGCCGAACGATTTATCTTGTTTTTGTTGCGACCGATCGGTCTCATATTTCATCTGATCGGGCTAAGAGGTAGGTTGAGGTCGAGAGAATTGGAAATGGCACTGGCCCGGCGAAAATCGCGACGGGTGAATGGAGCTTCCATTCCCTTGGTATGCGAGGTTTGTCGCGAACGACAAGTCACGAGACTGGTTGTCAATTTCATTTTCGCTTGTGATGTGTGCGCGAAGAAGATTTCGGCCGCGCTCTGGAATGGACGTGAGGAGCTGGCACTTCCGGGAAAGAGTTTTTCTTCTGAACTCGAAACGTAATTTCACCACAATGAAAGAGAACGCATCGCTCAAGATGCAGAAAGTCCAGGGAGGTCAAATGGCAAAAACATATAGAGCAGTCGAAGTCTCGGCGCCGGGTAGTCTTCGCGTTGTCGAACGAACGATTCCTGAACCCGGGCCGGGCCAGGTTCGGATTCGTGTGGAAGCATGTGGCATCTGTCACACGGATGCGGCTACGGTGATGGGAGCCTATCCCGGTTTGACTCTGCCGCGTGTTCCAGGACACGAGGTCGTCGGCCGCATTGAGGTCTTGGGTAACGGAGTATCCAGATGGAAAATCGGTCAAAGGGTTGGGGTCGGCCTCATTGCCGGAGAAGACGGGGTGTGCGAACCGTGCCGGCGCGGTGACATGGTGAATTGTCAGAACCCTGTGACCTCGGGAGTAACCGTGGATGGAGGGTATGCGGAAGTCATGATCGCTGAAGCGCGTGCCCTCGCTTCTGTTCCGGATGAGCTCACATCGGCAGAAGCCGCTCCTCTGCTCTGCGCGGGCATTACGACCTACAACGCTCTTCGCAATGCCGACTTGCGCGGCGGAGATTTGGTCGCCGTTCAAGGCGTAGGTGGCCTTGGGCATCTTGGCATCCAGTTTGCACGGCACATGGGATTCCGTACTATCGCGATCGGGCGGGGACGGGACAAGGAAAAACTGGCGAAAGACTTGGGCGCGCACGTGTACATCGATACCACTGCCGAGGATGTCACTGCGGTCCTGCAGCGCATGGGCGGGGCGAGAGCGATTCTGGCCACCGGAACCAGCGGCGCTGCCATGGGAACACTTGTGTCCGGTCTTGGAGCCCGCGGCAAGCTCATCGTGGTCGGTGTACCGCAGGACCAGATCCAATTGAATGCGTTTCCGCTCGTGTTTGGAGGGCGCTCGATCTACGGGAGCCTGACGGGAACGCCGATTGATGGGGAGGATACGCTTGCCTTCAGTGTTCTGGAGAACATCCGACCGATGATCGAGACAGTGCCTCTCGTACAGGCGGCGGATGCTTACGCCCGCATGATGCAAGGCAAGGCACGGTTCCGCATGGTGCTGGTTACGGGGCAATAGAGACTTTCTGGCCAATCAAGACAGGTAAGGAGAAAGGCATGCACAGCCTTGACGGGAAAACTTAGCTCATCCGGATGAGCTCAAGTCCGCAGAGGCCGCTCCTCTCCTCTGCGCGGGGATTACAACCTACAACGCTCTTCGCAACGCCGGCGTGCGCGGCGGAGATCTGGTCGCCCTTGAGCGAATGACGTCGGATGACTTCACCTTCATCACTCTGCGAGGCGAGTTGCGCACCAAAGAAGAGATTCTCCAGGGATTCGCTTCCGGTTCATTTCAAATATGAGTCCTGGGAGATCTCCGATCTGAACGTCCGCGTTTATGGCGACTCAGCCGTTGTCACAGGCCGCTCAGTTCAGAAAGGGGCCGAGAATGGGAAGGACTCAGCAGTGCGCACTGCCATCGCCCGTATTGTGGACCGTCTCGGGACGACGAGCGGAATCGTAACTTCTGAAGCGCAAAAGACTTATGCCGCAGTGAATTGGTTGCGGCGGCAGCGACACTCCTGCCCCGAGGTTTTAGGGGATAACTTCCGGTTTGCCGACGGTTCGGGAGTTGATGACGATAAGCCCGTATCTGAGGACCTATCCAGTGGTTTGGGATACAAGAAAAGGCAGACGCTTTGCGGCGGCTGCCTTTTGGGAAGCGACTAGCAAGTTTAAAAGTAGAACTTGAGAGCAAACATGAGGTTCCTCGGATCCTGACTGCCGGTGATGTTGCCGAAAGTGTTAGCGGTTGTGTTGTAGAACATATTCGGCGCGGCCAGGTTGGGATGGTTGAATGCATTCAGGAAGTCGGCGCGAAACTGTAAGCGCATTGACTCGCTGAATCGGAAGTTCTTTTGCAGACTCAGATCCAAGTCCACATAGTGAGGCCCGATAACCGGGCCCTGCGCGGGGCAGGTACCAAAGGTCCCGGGCGCCTCCGGTGTGAATGTGCCATTTGCATTCGAGAACCATTGGAATTGATTGCCAATTTTTGGAACGTCTACCAACTGGCGAGTGTACTGGACCGGACCATTGCAGTTGGGGCGAGCGGAACCGGGTCCGGCCCCGTCATTGCTCGTGAAGGTCCCCGAGCTGTCGGGTCCGAAGACGGCCAGGGGGAATCCAGCGTGATAGGAAAATATTGGATCAATCGACCAGTTTCCAACCACCGCATTTACTGCCGCAGGCAGATCATGGCCGAAGGATTTTCCTCGCCCTATGGGTAGTTCGTAAAGGAGGTAGCCGCTCACGACCTGGCTGGAATCATAGTAGCAACGCGCCCAATTCGATCTCGGATCATAGAGGTTCTGCCAATAGGGGTATGAACTCGTGGTCTCGGAATTCGTACTGTAGGTTCCATAGTACCCACTGTTGTTGGTCATGCATTTGCCCCAGGTGTAGGCAATCTGGCCTTGCAATCCTCTGCTGGCGCGCTTTTGTAATACTGCTTGCAAAGCGTCATAACGCATGGTGCCGACCGATGCTGTATCCTCAACGTCGGTGAAGCTATTCGGGCCATAGCCGAGACTGGTCCCACCAGAATTTCCGTTGAAACCTCCGATGAAGGCGGTGTTGCCGGTTCCCAGTTGCAATTGTCCAAGATCCAACGGCACCACCAGGTGCGTGACCTTTTGCCCGACGTAACCAACCTGCGCAGTGAGCGTTTTGGTCAATTCATGCTGGATCGAAAAATTCCATTGTTCCCCAATCGCCGGCTGCACTACTGGCCCCCAGGCGAACATATTCGCCCCGGCAACCGATTGCGGTTGTGGTGTGAACCCTCCCGTAGCTCCAGCCTCGGTGGTATAAGGTGTGGCGCCTGTGGTGGAGTTGTTCGTTCCTCCAATCTGTGTTGGTGTGTATGGCGGATTACGAGGCAAGCGCAGATTGGTCCCTGTACCCTCCAGATAAGACGAGACGCTAAAGGCCCCACGGATAACAGTTTTTCTTTCAAGGGCCGCTGGAGTCCAGGCGAATCCAATGCGGGGCTCAAACTCTCCCAAGCCATCATATTTGCTGCTGTAGAGTCCTCGACTGAAGCCGTTCTTGCCGACAATGCCGTTGGGGACCGGGCTGTTTCCGGGAAACTCCACGATGCCAGTCGTCTTATCGACATTCACCTGACGATTGTTGGTTTCGATCCACGGAGTACGTGCCTCATAGCGCAGTCCCAGATTCAAGGTCAATCCATCGGCTATGTGCCAATCGTCCTGTGCAAAACCAGCCAGCAGCCAGTCTCTTTGATGGAAACCGAAACCTAACGCGCCGCGAGCAACGGAATCGGGCAAACCCAAGGCGAAGCTCGCTCCCGCATCTCCTCCCGCCAGTCCATCGCCTGCTTCAGAGGTGTAGTTGTTAGTGAAGCCGATGTCACCCAGGACTCCGGCATTGCCCGGATACGTAATATTTAAGCGGTACCGGCTCATCTGGAAGCCAAATTTCACATTGTGGCGTCCGTGACTCCACAGAAGATCGTCGGATAGCTGCCAAACCGTAGAAGCGAACTTTTGGATGATCGCGCCGTTGCCCAAACCGGCGTAATTGCCGGTTCCGTTTAAAGTAGCATTGGTAAACGTGATATTAGGCAATCCACTGATGCCGCCTTCGGTCGTACCGGCGATACCAGTGCTAGCCGCGAGCGTCGCGACGGAGGGAGCAAAGGTCGTATTCGGGCCATAAGGCAAGACGTAGTTCACGCCAATACGAAAATCGTTGAGCAGTGACGGGGTGAAAGTGTGCGTCTCATCAAAAGCAGTGTTGTCGATGTGCGTTTCCGAGAACGAATTCCCACCGAGCAGGTAGGTAGTCGTTGCGGGATCGATTTCCTTCGCCCGGGAATAGCGCGCGAAAAAGCGATCCTTTTCGGAGGCGTTGAAGTCGACTTTGACGTCTTCCTGGTCGTCATTGTTCTGGCTTCCATTAAGAACTACAGCGTTATTGGGCGCACCGGGACTGGGTTGCGGATAGAGTGGCGAAGCCATGAGCACCTTAAAGGCGTTATCCAGCCGGTTAGCAGGAATGATGTTGCCCGGGAAAGGCACCGGGTTTCCGGAAAGGACACAGGGCGTGCCACTGATTCCTGTGCCCGAGGTGCAGGGATCATAGATCTGTCCGGGGCCAACTGGGGTGGGCGGGTTGGTGACTGGAGGTTGACAGATCCCTGAACTGTTAAAACTCGTTGTACAAAGGGCGCTAAAATCTCCTCCGCGTTCCGCGGTTGACAACACGATATTGTCGCCTAGCGCGAGCGGATGATCGAAGCGGGAGCCTTGATAATCAGCGAAGAAGAACAGTTTATTCTTGATGATGGGCCCACCGATTGTGCCGCCAAATAGATTCCACCGCATCTTTGCTGTCGGGAAACCGATTGTCCCTTGTCCATTGGATAAGAATCCGTTTTGCCACGAGTTTGCATTGAATTTATCGTTGCGGATAAATTCAAAGACATCGCCGTGGAAACTGTTAGTACCCGATTTGATTGAGGCGCTCACCACCCCGCCTTGAAAATTGCCGAATTCCGCCGATGCGTTCTGGGTGATGACATTGAATTCTTGAATGGCGTCGGGGGATGGGATGAGACCCACCGCGTTTTCCGAAGCCTGATTGTTGTCCACACCGTCGAGGATAAAATTATTCGACTCTTCGCGGTTGCCATTGATATACGGGCGCCCGCCTCCGTTGCCTGATACCTGCTGCGTGGTCTGGGATCCAGTGTTCATGGTCTGTGGATCGATGGTAAGCGCGCCCGGAGTAAGCAGCGTCAACTGCACGAAATTGCGCGAGGCGAGCGGTATATTGTCGTTTGTCTTGGAATCGATCAGCGTTCCTACTTGCGCGCTATCCGTCTGCAAGTTGGGCGCCGTATCGACAACTTCTATAACCTCGTTTACACCTTTCAGC
>Ga0307479_10003124_pt1 | contig 15060 bp, 12 predicted proteins | sample atmos_gasesECM4C_FD_203743 | JGI IMG/M metagenome (GOLD analysis project Ga0307479, IMG submission 203743) | Hardwood forest soil microbial communities from Morgan-Monroe State Forest, Indiana, United States - atmos_gasesECM4C_515 | ecosystem: Environmental > Terrestrial > Soil > Temperate... | reverse complement strand
TACGCAACGATGGACATCCTGGGCAACAAATTCCGTCACTCCACTGTAGACATCACAGCGGGGAAAAGTTCCTTCGTAGAGGAAGCGCAGAGTTCGCGATGGACTCACTATCTGGGCTGAGGGAGCCTCGGCGTGAAACAGTGCTTTGGTCTGCCGCCGCAATGTGCGGGGCAAATGAAGAAACAGATAACTGGCCGGGCTGTAGTCCACGTAGGCGATGATGTCGTGGCCGGCCAGCATTTCTTTGACGATCCGCAGAGTTTGGCCGTGGGAGGGCAATTGCAACAAGCGGATGCCAGCGTGATTCCGTAACCGCGGATCCGGCTCGTGCATATACCAGAGCGTGCTCTGGAGGCGCTCGGGATCAAGCCTTAGGGCGATCTCGCGGACATTAAGACTTTGCGCGTTAGTATTATCCGCATCCACTAAGGGTAGGAACAGCAGGCTCACTTTATCCATGTTTCAGCAATCTCAAAGTGTTTACCAAGGGCGTGGTTACAGAGTTGTTGGTCCGCGTGCCTGCCTCCGAGTCGGGCTTTCCATTGGTTGAGGCTGGGTCAAGCCCGCCGAATGCTGGAGCTCACGAAGACGAGCGCGCAGGCGAGGCACAGCGTTCTCGTTCCGACTGACTCCCTGGAAATGCGCGCGGGCGACTTGCAAGAGTCGGGCTCGTTCCCCAATGAGAACGCTGGTCGGCAGCGCTGCGAATTCACCCGGATCGTTTTTCAAGTCGTAAAGATAATCCGACTTCTCACGGAAATTGATGACCAGTTTGTACACATGATCTCGAACTGCCATCAAACGTGGGCGCATACGGTCATCCAGCCTGAATGGATTGTGGCAGGCCTCAACACATTCTGTTATGGCAGGCTGTCTCAGCAATTTTCCCTCGCATATCTGGTCCCAGCAGCTCACGCCCTGGAAACTGTCAGGGATCGGAACCCCTACAGCATCCAACAGTGTGGGCGGAAGGTGGATCAGGCTGAAGGGTCCTGGTGAAAGATTCGCCGCTGAAAGCCCCGGGGCGCGCAGCAGAAGAGGGACGTGAATAAGCTGCTCCGGCAAACTAGTTGGGGAGTGATAACGTAACCTGTGTTCAAGAAACTCTTCTCCGTGGTCGGCGGTTACGGCGAATACCGTCTCGTCCCAGCGGCGAAGCTCCTGGAGGGCACACAGCAGTCGGGAAATCTGTCTGTCCACCCAGTACACGCCGGCGTCGTATAAAGAAACAATCTCCGACCGATATCGCTGAAGTCTTTGAGCTCCAACGTCAAACCTATTCCAGAAAGAGTTGAGAAAGCGGGCGCGGCGAGCCGTAATATTTGACAGGCTAAGCGAAGAGAGCGCGGCCTCGGGCGGATAGTAGGGATGATGCGGATCCATCAAGTGCAGCCATAAAAAGAAAGGTTCTTCACCGAGGCTGCTCAGCCACGAGCACGCCCGATCGACTATTACGTCTGCAGCCGGATACCGCCGCAGAGTTTCCATCGAAAGATCTTTGCGAGCGGACCGCCATTGACAGTACCAAAAATAGATTTCATCGTAGGCGGCCGATGTCAGATCAGTTCGGCGTGAACTCGCTTGTACAAGTCGATTGAGATTCGAGAGTCCGTTCTTTGGAGAGTGATCAGCGGGGACGGCCTCGTCGCTAAGCCCGGAATCCAGAAAATCGTGAAAGGTGTCGAAGCCCTGGTCATAACCGAAGCGAGCACTAAGATAAGGATTGCCTGCCAACATAGCCGCAGTCGTGTAGCCGGCGTCCCGTAGCGCAGTCGCCATGGTGGGCTCGTGAGGAGCGATTCCAGAAACGTCACGCCCCAGTGCTAAGGGATAGCGTGACGCCATGATAGCGGGGAAGGAAAAATAGGTTGGGACACCCGCCACTATAGCATCAGAAAAAACAACGCTGTTCGCCGCCAGCGAGTCCAGGAACGGAGTTACCGGGCGCGGGCACCCTCCAAAACCGACGTGGTCGGCCCGCAAGCAATCCACCGTAACCAACACCAGGGACGGTCGCTTCATGAGTGAGAGGCGAATCAAAGAGAGCTTTTTGCAGTTTATCGTGCTAACGACAATCTGCTAACGGCGATCTGCTAACGACGATCCAGAAATCACAGCCGGCGGGGCTCTTCACATGTAACCTAGATCTCTCAAGCGCTGTTCAATCATCTCTTGCTCAGCCTGGTCGAGCTTGATCGCATCGTCTTTGGTCATTTCCTGTAATAGAAAACCGAGAAGATCTTCCAAGTTATCAAACCTGCCCATCCACCGCTTCTCTGCCTCCGCACAGAGATCCTCTGGCAACTTCACTATGCGGTATTGTGTCATGAGGCCCTAAATCTCAAGTTCTGTAGTCCCCCGCGCAGTTGCAGCCAAGCACTCCGGGCGATCATCTGATCATCCGGATCAAGCCCGTAGGCGGCGGCGAAGCCTGCAAATACTGCATAGGAAAGGACCAGTGCAAGGAAGATCACGAGCCATGTATGGCCAACCGAAACCGTCCAGAAGCGGAGTAACACCACCGTGGAGGCAGCAAGTACGGTTGGAATCAAGAGACCAAAATAGCCGCGATTGTAAGGAACAATCCGCAGCGCCTTTCGCACTTCGAATAGATTCCACAAATTACTCCCGACGTTGACGCAAGCGGCAGCGAGAGCGGCTCCCACGATGCCTAGGACAGGAATAAGAGAGACGTTTATAAGAACAGAAACCCCCGCCATCGCAAACTGCACTCTAATTAACCGCCTTTGATTTCCAGACATCAGCAGAAGATACCCGACCGAACCCACGGCGCAATTCACCAACTGCCCAATGGCCGCTATAACCAACACCGGCCAGCCAGCTTCAAAGTCCGGTCCAAAGATGCGCATTAGCCGTGGCGCAAAGACAATCACCACGAAGGCTAAAGGAATTGTAAGTCCGAGGACCCACTTGGTCAGCGTCTGGAACAGCCTTTGTAAAATGTCGAGCCGATCCTGTGCATGAAGATCAGCAATCACCGGCGCAAAGATCTGATTGACCGATTGCAGAATGATCGGAATAAAAGCAGCCAGCGTCGAAGCCAGAACATAAACACCGACGACAGTGGCGTTCAGATAGAACCCCAGCAGAATTTTGTCCGCCTGGGTCCAGAGAAAATCGAGAGCGCCCATCCCAAAAGCAGCCGCAGCAAAGGATTTTATTTCCGGGTCCATCGGCGGCAAAGTTGACAACGAAAAACGGGCAGCTCGTGGTGTCAGCTTCAATGCAGCCGTCACAAGCAACGTCACGACGACTATTGCAGTGGCGATCTGCGCCACCAAATAGCCCCACATTCCCATACCCAGAGCCAACAGAACAACTGTCAAAGCAATTGCTAAGGGGCTCCCGATGAAGTTGGTGATCACCGTGCGTCTCGCAACATCTTTAAAGCCGGCGAGAAGCTGGAAATAGAAAGCGTTCAGAGAGCCCAGAAACATCAAGATCGCGAACAGAGGTATGTAGCGGACAAGGTCAGGAGCGTGATATAGATTCCGGGCGATCCAGCGGCCACTAAGCAGTAGGCCAATCGAGAGAACCAAATTCAGTAAAAATACTACGGTGAGACTTCGGGTGAGAAAACCGCGCAACTCATCAAATTTTCCGGTTCCGTTATAGACGGCTACGTAACGCGCGGCCGTTCCTTGCAATCCCATTAGCCCCACCAATTGCGTCAGACTTACCAGGGTCATTCCCAGTGCATACAGCCCTAACTGTTCAGCGCCCAGCACGCGGGCCACGTAAATCTTGATCAAATAACTCGCCGCCATCGTGAACATGGTCCCCGCAAAGAACACTCCGGACTGGCGCGTTATCTGGCCGAGGTTGCGATTGAACTCAAAGCGCAGAATGTCCGCCGCCACCTCAGGCGGGGTGACTAGCGGTGTGTTACGGGTGTCATTGCAAGAAACTTTCATAAGGTCTGCTAGCTTGCCTGTACAGAGAGCACGGCACCGGTCTTATGGGGCGTGTACAGATCGTGCGATGTTCGTAGAGGGTGAATCCTTCGTCCTTTTCAGAAAGAGGATCCTGCTGCGCCCCAGGGAGAACCTATATGTGAAGCCAGATTTTTGAATACCTCGCAGCGAGGCCAGGTTGGTCGCCGCACCAAAGATCCACGGCGCCTTCTTCTCCGAATGCAGTTGATCGGCCAGCGCTGAGATCGCGTCGGCAAAGAGCCCATGGCCTCGGGCCGAAGGCGGAGTGAAGCAATCAAAAATCATCACCGCCTCCGGACACGGCGCGTGCAAGTTGCGCTCAAGCTCCGCCATTCGAAACCCTTCGAAATCCTTTACCCAGCAGAAGTGTACCGGTGTCCCATCGAGCGCGATCAGTGCAACTCCGTATCCATCTTTCAGGCGGAGCCTCTGGGCGGAACGCAAAAGGTATCCCATAGTGGGCGCCTCGTCCGCGTAATGGATGGCGGCTGCTGCCAATAGGTCGAAATCGAGCTGCCGCAGCGAAACACCCTTCGAAACTCTGGGGCCTTCATATTCGCCCGGCCATTCAAAAAATGACACCTCATCGAAGGCAACCAACGAACCCCAGATCCGGCGGTTCAGCCAACTCAATAAAGCCGCGAAGTTTCCTTCCTGAAGATGCGCCCTCAGGCCCGCAATACGGCGGATCCAGGTTCTGATCCGGCGCTCAATCTGAGGCGATGCCTTCACCAGCGCTGCCGCGTGGTCCCGTGTAGCAGCCCGTAGGTAGCCGGGGAATGAACGGTCCAATGCGATGTACAACGTCTGCCGGTTTGCGGTGGCGAACTGTGTTTTATAGTCTTCAGCTCCAAGACCGAGGTCGACGATGTCAATGTCAGGAAGGTCGCAAGCTGCCTCAACAATCTTCGAGAGAAGGCAGAATCCTGGCGACAAGTCTTCGTAAGCAATGTTAAGAGTGGGTTGGTACCAGAACCAACTCCCGGCAAACTGGAACCCATAATTCCACGCGACTGGAATTTCGCCGATGAGAAGACGGCTCAAACTCATCCATCCGGAGCGAGATAGTTCTCGTGCTAGCTCGTAAAGGAAAACGCGACGAGCCGCTCGGGCCAAGTTGCTGATTCGTCCAGTTGCCAGAAAACGAGCAACGTGAGCCTTGCTGAAAGACGGTAAGAGGGGTTCTATCTCCTCCCATCGCGAATCATGCCGGAAAACCACGGGGGCCTGCTCCTCCATGACGCGTAGGTTGCGTCGCAGTTTTTTCTTGCTGCATGTGGCCCGTTTGAGGGCGGCGCGCTGCTCTGCTGATCCCAGAACCACGCGTGCACAGAGGTAGGCGGGACGCGCAATTGGATGAAAGCGGTGGCGCGACGCGGAGGCGGAAATTACAGCCACCGAGGATGAATCCGCTGGCAAATTGGCTAACACAATTTTCTCAATCTTTTGTCTTCTCAGTTCAGAAAAAACCGCATCCACAAATTCCGGCCGCGTGAGGGGGTCACTGATGAAATCACAATAGTCCGCAGTGGCCGCCGTGAGAAAAGTGACCGAGCGAGGCGAGGCGTTCTCCCTGGCAAACGCAACCACACCCAGCAGCGACTCGCCTTCATAAGCAAGGAACACCAACGGTGTCAGAGAACTCCGATAGGAACGCTGCACAGCGACTGCCCACTCATAGGTGTAGAAAACCTCGGGATGCTCCATCCGCCGGGCCAATTCATTCCAAGCTCGCCGCAGTTCGGGGTCGTCCTGTATCTCCTCTACTGCCGCTATGTTCAAGTTTCACCGTTCCCAGCAGGGTTCGACGTCGAAAATACATAGTAATACCAGTCTACGGGGTACTCGCGTGCCAACCTGCGCATTCTGATCGAGGACAGGCGGGCGGGAAACTACATCCCGGTCATAGAACGAAGGTTGCCGCTCATGTGCTAGAGTCTTGCATTCTCGTGCATGCCATTGCCTTGGAAGATTGTGACCGGAACCGGCTTCGAAGAGAATCATGGAATCCTGAAACATATGCTTCGTACGTCGCGAGTGGCATCTGCGCCGTCACATGAATCCGTGGGAATGCGAATCGGGGTGACGAAGATTGCAGGGTACCTCCCACGTTCACAAAACCGCACTCATATCCTGCCTCCTCAGCCAGTCCGTATTCACGCGGGCCAACCGAGCCCGGATCTCCGAACGGATACGCAATGGCCCACACCGGTTGTCCTAAAGACTGCTCTAAGCCTTTGCGGCATTCGGAGATTTCAGAGCGAGCCAAGTCCAGGCTTTGTTGAGCTAGGACCGGATGACTCCGCGTATGTGCCCCAACTGTCATGCCCGCATCCATGAGTTGTTTCAGTTCTGGCAATTGAAGGAGTTGAAAGCGGTTCCGAAGCGTTGCGTCCGCCAGATAGCGCGACCTCCATCCCTGTCGCAGGCCAAGCCTAGTGGCTGCTTCGTCCAGGAATTTACGTCTTCCCGTCGAATCGATCCGTGACAGGGGCTCTAGCAACTCCAGCCAAACACAGCGGCGCTGATCAGTGCCAACTGCAAGCCTGGGAATGTCGATACCTTGCAAGACGGATGCCTTATCTTGTCCCTGCGCTTCCATGACCATCAGATAAAGCTCGACGTACCACAACACCTCGGGCGCCTCGCCCAAAGATGAGCCAGTCACAAAAAACAAACACTTCAGTTGCTCCTTCTGCAAAATGGGGACCATTTCGCTCAGGTGATTGAGCAATCCATCATCACAAGTCAGCATGACCGCCCGTTCGGGCAAATCATGCCGTCGGCGAAGCCACTGGAGAAACTGGTCGGGCTCGATAACGTTGTAATGCTTTTTCAGCAGCCGCAACTGCGATCGAAACGATTCCGCTTCGACCAAAGTATTGTCCAGGAATGTATCCCGGCTTTTATATCCGCTAGGCAGCACGCCATGATAAGTGATCACATTCACCACAGAGTTGGGATGAGAATGGAAATACCCTATGCTTCCCAGTGCCGGGTAGACCATCTTATGAAGAATGGGGCTTAGGACGCGCATTTGTCTGCTGTGAAGACGCGATTGTTCCCGAACATGATTTCATCGAGACGATCACTGTCGGCCGGTTGCCAAAGTTTCTTGATCTTCGAAGGGTCCGGCCTAAATTCTTTCAGCCTTTGCGGGATAGTGAGGATTTGGTCAGGGCTGTCCAGAACGATTCCTACCCCGAATTTGGCGAATTGCTGCATGTAGCCAAATCCACTGAAGTCGAGCCAGCCACACAGAAAGTACGGTATTCCGCGCTGTGCGCATTCGACAGCGACGCTCGAGTCTAGTCCCACACCGCAAAGCGCGTGCGGTATGACGGAGGCGGCAGCCGTACGGCTGATTTCAAACCGGGCATAATCCCGATCCCGCAATATCGTCCGCAGCAGCCTTTCCCGCCCTCTTTTGCTCTCGAACGGGTGAAGCTTCAGAATGACTTTGCGATTGATCTGTTGCGCAACTGCGGCAATTCGGGGAAGAAGTTCGCCGTAGATCTCCTTGGCTCTTCCACCCGAGACTTCATAAGGCTGCGAGAAGAAAACGATATCGCCGGATCGGCTCGCGGTAAACGTAGTTCGAACGTCCTCATGACCGGTCTCGATTGGCGCCGCGATCTCAATCTTATCCAGCTCAATATCACTCACGCGCAGCATGTAGTCTCGTTCCATTTCACCCTTCACCAGGTGGCGATCGGCATACGACTTCTTGAAGAGCAGACCGCCGTCCAGAGCTCCGTGAGAAAAATAAATGGCCACGCGTCCCATGTGCTTCGCCAAAATTAGCGGAAGACGCGTGTAATAGTTCAGATCGTCTCCACAGAGAACCGCTGCTACCGGCTCGGAGGACATTAGGATCTGCCATGCATCTCGAATGCGCAATCCGCTCTTCAAATGTTCAGGGAAATAGTCCCAGAGACCGGGCCCAAGTCCCTGGCGAAGCTCCCGCACTTCGCTCAGTCTTGCTTTTAGGAGATTCCACGATTTAACAAATTCTGCAATTTCCGCCCCAGTCTGGCTCGAATCCTCGGCATATGCGGCAATAGGAACTGAATCGACATTCGAGGGCAGGTCTTCAGATTCTCCACTGTGTCGGGTTGTCGCCAGCAGAAAGCGTCTGTCGGGTAACTGGGTAGCGTACGCGAGTTGTGCACGAGTCACATTGGAGTATGCAGATGGCAACAAGACAACTGGGGCGCTCAAATGAACTCGCCGGTGCTTCGCTATCCTGCTTCTAAATCTGTAACTTGGGTCCCACTTATCGAATGCGATTTCTAAGCTTTGTGAAGGCCGGAGGGTTTGAGCCGCCGCGTAAATGCGCGAGGCAAATCTTCGTGCCGGGGAAGAAACCGCGATGAAACAGCTTATCTGGAATCCTGTAATGACACTCAGCAGGCGAACATGTGGGTGGGCGCGGGTTGCAAAGATCTCGACCGATCCGGGCCCAAGTTCCTGCTGCAATTGCCTCAGAAGATACAGGGCCTGTAGTTCCTGGTAGCCGCAGGGCGCAAGTATTTCCCACCAATCCAGACCCAGGCGATCCAGAAATTGTCCTCGCGCATGTTCCAAAATCTCATTCACCCAGCGGTGGCTTTCCGTTTGTCCTGCGAACTGACGGAGACTGATGACCCTGGCTCCGGTTCGCTTGCTCCACTCCTCGTAGACATTGGCGCCCGCAAAACTCAGATCGACGACTAGATCCCAATGGCAGGCAGCCCACTTGCCGCGCCAGGGAACGTCGTCGGGATGCAGCAACAAAACTTTCATTAAGTTTATGTTTTCAGATATCCGGTCGTGCGTCCATCACCGAATTAGCCGTACAGCCTCAAAGGCTTCGGCAGCTTTGCGGCCAACTACGCTACCCCATCTTTGAGCAATAGCTGTTAGCGCCTCAGGGGAACGCGGGTGCGGAAACTTCCGGGCTTCGCTTTCGTACTGGCGCATCGCCTCCAGTTTCAGGGGAAGAGTCTCTGCAATGTCGAAAAACACATTTGGATTGAAGACGGGAGAGACCTGTTGGAACGCCCACTCCGTGGAGGAAGCAATCTCGAACATGTACAGCTCACGCACTGGATGATCCTCCGTGGGGCGAGTTGCGGTAAGGACTGCCCGGCTTACTACCTGGTGGTCGACATTAAGATCCCCACCGTGATGCGTATAGATTGAGGTCGGACGCCAGCGCGCGATCAACTCTTCCACCACTTTGACCACCTCCAGCAGAGGCAGCGAGTCAAACCGGTTGTCGGGCAGCCCGTGAAGAGACAACTCTTTCACTCCCAAAAGATCAGCGACACGCTGGCTGCACGCGTGCAAGGCCTTAAGAGCCGCGGGATCCGCAGTCTCCCGCGGGGAATGGCGCGAGGTGATTCCCTCACCCAGGATCGCCATGTAGACAGAATGTCCCTCGCGTCCCAGGCGAGCCACAGTTCCGCCGCATCCCAGCACTTCGTCATCCGGGTGGGCGGCCACTACAAGCACGTTCATAGAGTGATCGGGTGCTGACTCTCTAATAATATTTCCCGACTCGCGGGACCCGCATTGAACAATAAATCCACCGCGGCCATATAAGGCTCAAATTGTGGATAGACCTGCGGGTACGTCGGATGACGATAGTCATCATACCGGACGGCGATCTTGTGCTGTGTAAACAATCCTTCCCGCAGATAATTCCTTCCCAGCGGACCAGAAAGATATTCCGTCGCGCCGATTTCGCGGCATAAGTTCAGCACCAGTTCATCCTTTTTTCCGGACACGTTCATTTGCGAACTGAAATACAACTTGGTACGAATTCCGAATGCACTCAGAAGGTACCTGGTGATCTCGCCGGCCAAATCTGCGAGCCTGTCCCAACGGCGGGCATAGATGCCATCGAAGAACCCGGAGTGCTGCGCGAAGAACGGTGCCTTGGAATAATTGAACCGCAAAGTCTGCCAGTGTTTGACTGCCCACGCTTTCTCATTCGCAATTCCCACCTGGTTGATGGGCAGATCGCCGAATTTTCCTGCGGTCTTAATCGGCACGGTCAACCAGCACCAGCCTGCTGCAGTGCGGATTTTGTTCCGGTTGGTAAAGCTGTTCTTCTCGAACTGTGCGTGGTCGAGCACAACGTGCGCATCCGAAACAGCAATGCGATGAAAATAACCCAGCCATGGCAGGTACGCAGGCTGATTGATGGAAACGATCATGTCCCGTCAGTCTTGTACATGGAGATGGTGAAGTCGTCGGGATGGTAATCGGTTCGCAGAACACATCTCTGAACAGCGGCCAACGCACATCACTTCTCAAACGGCGCGCCCGCGTCAAGAACGCACGGATCCTGAGTCAGGGCAAACTTCGCTCCGCTGGACAAATGTGAAGTGGCCCTTCGGACATAGACCGTCTTCGGACGACTCTACAAATCCAGCTCTGCCAAAAGCAACGCGCGACGCTTTGTTATCTTCTCTGATGCAAGCAACTATTTTGCTAACTCCCCACTGTCGAAACAAGACTTCGCAACCTCTGCGGATCGCTTCCACTCCCAGCCCTCGTCCCGTGTATGACTGGAGCAAATACGCAGAGATTTTGCAGGTTTCGTTGTTCACGCGATCAAATCGCACCTGCCCTGCTGGCTCAGCACCCACCAGCACAATGAACATCTTGCGCTCGCTGCCGCTTACCGTTGCCTGAAACCATTGCAAATGCTCTTTCCATGTCACCGTTTTCTGCGAAGACCCCCGCATCACGAGGAAGGGATCATTTCGCCAGCAGAATACCATTTCCGCATCGCCCAAAGTGGCGGGACGCAGAGTAACCGCACTCGTGCCGGCACTCACGCAAAATCCTCAGCCGAAAAAACATGCCCCAGTGGAACGTTCTTGATGAGCTTGCGAGTGATCAACCGATCAAGATCCCTGGGAGGGAAACCGAAACCCGGCCGGCGAAAAGCAATATCTGAAGCCGTGAGGCGGTGTCCGGGAGGCAGTGCGCGTGTGGCTACACAGGAGAGCCTATAGTCGCGTCGACCGCTCTCCTCCGACGATGCGGGTGTTATGTCCGCGCCTCCCAGGTTCTTTTCAACAGCGCGAACCGACTCCACCAGAACCCGGAATTCAACAGGGTCAGCGGAGAAGCGATGGTCCGGACCAGGTAGTTTCTTGTCGAGGGTGAAGTGTTTCTCGATCATGCACGCACCCAGCGCCACCGAACCAATTGCAGCCACAATCCCCTCTGTATGATCGCTCAATCCGGTCGGACAATCGAAGGCGGCGCTTAGAGTAGCAATCTTGCGCAGATGTACGTCTGCGGGCGGGGTAGGGTACGAAGACGTACAGTGCAATAAGATCAGTTCCTTGCCGCCTGCACCGCGAAATGCATCTACTGCATCTTTGACATCGTCTAAGGTCGCCATACCGGTGGAAATCGCAGTCGGCAGCCCCGTCCGCGCCAGAGCCCGAATCAGAGGCAGGTGACCTAAATAATCCGAACCGTTTTTCAGCAAGGGAACACCCACCTCGATCAGTTCGCGTAAACCCTTCTCGGAACTCGGAGTGCTGAAGAAGACCACGTTACGGTCGTCACAATGCGCGCGTAGCTCGCGCAAGCTCTCGGGCACCAGTTCGCACCGCTTGAATAAGTCATATTGCGACTCGACCACGGTCTTTCCTTGCGAAACATATTCATACGTCAACGAGCGGTCGGAAATGAAGTCCTCGGTGTGATAGTTCTGAAATTTCACGGCGTCGGCGCCAGCATCGGCGGCCGCATCAATGGACCGGTGGGCCAGATTCAAATCTCCATTGTGATTGACGCCAACTTCGGCCGCCAGAAAGCAGGGTTCGCCCTCGCCCACCAATCGTTTCCCGATTCGAACGACTCTCATAACGCGTTCTGCAGAAACTGCACTACTTGCGCCGCACCCCGCCCATCAACCAGATTTTGTCCGCGCTCGCTCATCGCACGACGGCCCTCGGCGTCATTCATTACGCTGTTGAGGGCGTCGCTGATCTGGTGTTCGGAAAGGTTAGCATGCCATCCCAGATTCAGGGCGGCGCCGTGCTCCGCAAGAGCGGACGCATTTGTTGTCTGTTCGCGAGAGAGCACAATCAAGATCATGGGGGTGCCGAGAAAGGCCTGCTCCCAGCAAGTACCACCCGCCGCCGAGATTCCGATATCCGCCCAGCGCATCAGCGTAGCCATGTTAGAAGGATCTTGTTCCAAACGAATTTCGCCCGGTAGTTTTGCCGCCAGGTCGCGCAATAGCTCATCATGAGGATTCCCACCTCCCACGACAATCGTGGCTTGAAAATCACTCCTCAGGTTAGAAAGCGCGCGTACCACCTTTGCGGTCACGTTTTCGGAATCGCTACCGCCCATCGTTACCAGCAGTTTGCGCCCGTCCGCAGCGATCTCTCGATTACCCCGCTTAACCAAAAACTCCGGACGCAAGAGAAGGTACTGTGCTCCCAAAAGCAGACGCGTATAAGCCTCGCGCTTGCGATATTGTTCGGAAGTTGCAGCGATGTTCGGGTTAAGCACGATATCGGCTGGGTAGAAATCGAAGCGCGCATCATCATCCAGCGCCAACACGCGTATTCCCGAGGCCTTCAACTTGCGGATGTAGTCCGGTCCGAACCTGTATCCATCCACCACAACCCAAGCAGCGCCTAGCCGACGAGCCCACTCGGTCGTTTGCTCAGCGTCTTCGGTAGTTCCGGGAACGGCAGCCAACGTTTCGTGCCGCACCTTCTCACGCGCTAGCCGCGCGTTCAACGCAGGAATGCTCTCAGCCATGAGGTAGCAAGCTTCTCCACCCGAGCTCTGCCAGGCTTTGGCCAGCGCCAGGCACCGCATAATGTGTCCGCTACCGATGGCAGTGCTGGCGTCGGCACGGATAGCGAGATTCATCGCACCCGAAATACAGGACGGCTCTTCGATCCCTCGAGGAAGCGAGACGGATTCGCATCCCCCATCCACCCAGCCAATGTCTTGATGACCTCAGCGTAGGCCTCGAGAGTCATCTGGATGTCGTGGCTTTCATGTGCTGCGCTAATGTTATGGGTGGTTTGGATCAGGATGCCACGCTTAAGACACTCCTGCTGGAACAGATCCTTCATAATCGGGCTTTCACTACCGTCGGTTTCCATAAATTGGATCAAAGACCAGGTAGGCCGCCCTATGCACTTGATGCGCTTCGCAAATCCTGCTTCTTTGGCCATGGCATTTACACCCCCCTGAAGGGTTCTGCCGTTGGCATCCATGCGAGCGAGAGCGTCGGTCTTTTCCAGGATTTCCAGCACCTTTAACGAGGCAGCCATGGAGCCGGCCTCTCCGGCAAAGGTGAAACTGAAGAAAATCTCCGTGAAGATGCCCATGACATCAGCTCGTCCGACCACGCAGGCAATCGGAAACCCGTTGCCCATTGCCTTTCCGAAACAGGCCAAATCAGGAGTCACTCCGAAAAGCTTCTGCGCCCCGCCCAATCCGAAGCGGAAGCCGCTGCAAATCTCGTCGAAGATCAGAAGGGCGCCATGCTTGTGCGTGAGCTCCTTTACCCCTTCCAGGAAACCAGGATCGGGATCCTCGAAGTTCGTGGGCTCCATGATGATGGCGGCGAACTCACCCGGATGTTGCTCCAGCACCGTTCTAAGGCTTGTAAGGTCGTTGTAACGGAAAGTTTGCGTCAGGGCACATACCGCGGCTGGGACTCCCGCGTTACGAGTAGTGCTGCCGATATACCAGTCCTGCCAGCCGTGATACCCACAGCACGCTATGCGTTCGCGTCCGGTGAAGGCACGAGCCGCGCGTACTGCTCCCGCCGTTACGTCTGATCCATTCTTGCCGAAGCGCACCATCTCGGCGCACGGAATCAGCTGCGTCAGTTTCTCGGCGAGCTGTACCTCCAACGGGTGAGGCAGCGAGAAACTGTGACCCTCCGCAATCTGGCCGCTCGCCGCGCGAGTCACCTCATCGTTGGCATACCCAAGAATATTCGGCAAAAGCCCCTGGATGTAGTCGACATACTCATTGCCGTCAACGTCCCACACCCGCGCACCCTTGCCTCGCTGCAAAAAGATTGGCGCCACGCCCTGAACAAACTGCGTATACCCCTTGCTGAACGTCTGTGAGCAACCGGGAATTACCTTCTGCGAACGGACGAACCAGGCTTGGGATTGCGCCAGGGAACGCTTGGGTGCGGGTCCGGCTGTCGCCTGCTGATACAAACTCCGATAGTAGCCTTCGTTGCTGATAGCTTCCGTCTGTGTAGCTGCCAAGTCTGGCCTCTCTTTTAATAATTGGAACACGTCTTGAAATCCGAAGTGGTTGCTGCCGCGCAGCTCCGAATAAATCTTGCGCACAAACTCAAGGTCAGAGGGATGGTCGACAGTCCATCGATAGCTTCCAGGTACGACGGGCGTTTCGCTCTCGACGTTAGCAGTGCGGAATTTGCCAGTCATGAGGTACGAAGTAACGTGCTCGCGCTCGGCCGGCTTGCGGGCTTCGTGCCAGGCTTGTTCAAGGGCACGGAACGAAAAAACTTCCGTGTCCAGGCCGTCCGGATACGTATAGCGGATGGCATTGGTTACGTAATCGTAGCCTCCTTCTTGAAAGCGCCCGATCACTTTGTCAATTACGGCGGGATCAATCAGGGGACAATCCGCAGTGATCCGAACTACCACATCAGCACCGTGAAACTTCGCTGTCTGGTAGAAGCGGTCGAGAACATCACTTTCACTGCCCCGAAAATATGGGACTTTCTCCTGATCGCAAAAAGCAACAATCGGATCGTCGATGCTCCGGTCGGAAGTCGCCACAACAGCTTTATCCACCAACCTGGACCCGCGAACTCTGTTGACCACATGCCACAGCATGGGATGGCCGCACACGTCAGCCAGGCTCTTGCCCGGAAGCCGCGTGGACGCCATACGTGCCTGTACGATTGCGACGATCATGCATGCACTGTTCTTCCAATGGGCGCAACTGACCCTTGTTGCGCGGATTGCTTCGCGGCAAATACGATCCGCATGAGCGAAACCGCTTCCGCAACTGGCAGCACGCTTTCTTTCCGGGCGCGCACACATTCCAGGAAGTGTTGCATTTCATCCAAATA
>Ga0307479_10003123_pt1 | contig 15061 bp, 20 predicted proteins | sample atmos_gasesECM4C_FD_203743 | JGI IMG/M metagenome (GOLD analysis project Ga0307479, IMG submission 203743) | Hardwood forest soil microbial communities from Morgan-Monroe State Forest, Indiana, United States - atmos_gasesECM4C_515 | ecosystem: Environmental > Terrestrial > Soil > Temperate... | reverse complement strand
CTCAACCACTACGAGGCGGCGATAACTAACTGGCGGCTCGCCCTCCAGTGCGAAATGACGAAAGATGAGAAAGTGCGCGCTCTCGTCAACCTCGGTTGGCGTCTGCACTCGCTGGCGCGTACTGACGAAGCTTTGCTTGCGACCGATGCCGCGCTCAAGCTCGACGACACCCACTTTCTCGGTTGGCTTAACATGTCGCTGATCCGGTCTCACCTCTGCGACAATATCCACATGCAGGTGGCGGCCGAGAAGTGCTGGGAGCTGTGCTCCAAGGACGCGCCCGAGAATGCCAACTGCGAGATCGCGGTTGCGTTTGCCTGCCTGTTCAACGGCGACTACGAGCGCGGTTTCAAGCACTTCGAGCGCCGGTTCGAGTGGCGCCTGCCGCAGTTCCTCAAGTTCCCCTACGAGAAGTGGGCGGGTCAGCCGGGCAAGACCGTGTTCGTGGCGGCGGACCAGGGCTTGGGCGATACGCTGTCATTCGCACGCTTTGTGCCTGCCGCTGCCAAGCGCGCGCGCTATCTCCATCTCTTCATTCAGCCGGCGCTTTTGCGTCTTTTTGCGCATGCTTTCGCGCATCTCCCGAACGTCAACTTGATCCCGGTGCCGGCGCCATTTCCGGCGGCCGACTACTGGACGACGTTCGTGAGTTTGCCCTACGCGCTCGGGCTGACGAACGCCGAGGTCGTCAAGCAGGAGCAGATCGAGGCACCCGTCTTTGGGATGCCGCGTACCTGGAAGGTTCCTGATAGGAAGCTGCATGTTGGTATTGCGTGGTCAGGCTCGCCGGCGAACGATATCGATCGCTTTCGCAACATCCCGATAACCCAGTTCTTCGAATTATTGCGCGTGCCGGGTGTGCAGATTTATTCGCTTCAAAAGGATGAGAAGGGCAAGGAGTTGCATGATGCCGGGGCAGCGGGGTTTATCCGCGACCTCACGCCCTATATCAGCGATGTTGCCGACACGGTGTCGCTTCTGCGCGACCTTGACCTTGTGATATGCTGCGAGTCGGCCCTTGGGCATATCGCGGCGCTTGTGGGCAAGGAAGCGTGGATCCCCTATTCGTGGGGCGGGCGAGATTACCGAATCGGTCTTGCGGGCGAGAAGCTGCTGTGGACGCCGAAAACGCGTGTTTTCAGGCAGCTTCAGGGTGAGAGCTGGTCGAGCGCGTTCAAGGATATAGTGGTGGCGTTGGAGAAGCGAGTTGGACGAGCAGATTGACCAGCTGGTTGTGAGAACGGAGCAGTTTTTTCGCGACATCAGGACGGGAGATAGTCCACTAGACTGGTGGCCTTATGCTATTGCGTTATTACGCGACTGGCACAGGAGAGCGAAATATGAGCGATCTCGTGATGAGACTCGAAGTAGCGTCGAACCATTGTGATCAGATCGTAAGACACGCGCTAGGAGCTAAAAGCTACGATGGTCTAGCGGCTGACTGGCGCGATCTTTTTCAGGAAGCGGCGAGGCGGATCAAGGAGTTGGAGAACGAAAATTGGTCTCGGCGCGACAGCATGGTTGGACAGCGCTATGGTTGACCAGGACGCCCAGTTCTTCGCCGATCACTCCGACCGCCGGGCACGTATCCGCCTGCCCGAGAAGGCCATAGCTATAAACCGCCAGCGCTCGGCGGGCGTCGTGGACGAGATGGAGGCCGAGTTCAGGACACTGGGCGATCACAATCGCGATCGCAGGCGTGTTCTGGTGTGGCGTGTGCCGGAGGGGAACCCGTTTTACGACCCCGCGCGCCGGCCGCTTCTTAAGATTCCCTTCCTACTCTTCGCCGACGAGACTGTCGAGGACACCGACGAGGTGCTGCTTCCCCTGGTTCACCAGATAATGGTGGACGCGGCCAAGGAACATGGGATGGCGCGCTAGTGCACAAGATCGAAACAGCATTTACGGTCAGGGATCGTGTCCACGTGGACGGCTGTAAAGACCTTGTCGGGGTAGTAACGGCGGTTCATTATCGCAATCCGCAACAGGTTTGTTATGAAGTGTCGTGGGTTTGTGGCGGCAAGCCTGAGAGCACGTTGATCGAAGGTTGGCGACTTACGGACGTGGAGAAACGGTAAGATGTCTTGGAACCAGGCGGTATATTCATCCCACGTCATTGAGGTCGGCTACGACAGCGATGCTGGTGAGCTTCTCGTAACCTGGCAAAATGGTCGCGTTAGCGCCTACGCGGGCGTAACTGAAGACCTGGCGGTTCAGATCGCGAACGCGCCGTCGGTGGGACAGGCGCTCAATGCACAGGTGAAGAACGTTTATTCGCACCGTTATGTGAGGTAAGTCATGGATTTGTTCGATCTACACGAGAAGATGACGGGGCACTTGTTTCCGGCATATGCCAGCGAGGACGAACGTTTTCTTGCGTTGGCTCTTTGCGGAGAAGCCGGTGAACTCGCCAACATGATCAAGAAGCGGTGGCGGGACGGAGCCGACTTGCAGGAGGAAATTCGCGATGAGATCGCTGATATCCGCGTTTACCTTGAACTCATTGCCAAGTGTTTTGGAGTAGAAGGAGCGAAGCTTGATGAGCGGGTGCAGAGCAAGCTGAAAAAAGTTGCTGAGAAGCACAAAGCGAGACTTGTTGCGTGACTGACGAGCAACCCAAGCCTCCTACCAACGCGGAGTTCTTCCTCCGCGTTGCTGAGGAGATCGATCGCAACGTGGCTTCCGGGTTCGGCGGAGCGTTCGTCGTGGTGCCCCCGAAGGATTGCGGCAACCCGATCGCGACCGTCATCCTCGACGCGCGGCAGGACGGAATGACGTTCTGGCTGATGCTCAAGGCCAAGTGCGATGCGGAGCTGCAGGTTCTAGATGCGCAGCAGCGGCAGAATCAGGCGGGGTTCTTGAGGAGGTGAGCGTGCACACGGGTCCTGTTCCAGGAGAATTTACTGACGGCTGGAAGCTGACAAAGACGGAAAATCCAGATTTCAAATGTCGGAGATGTGGGTCCGATGATGTGTGGTATCGCAATTGGGAATCAAGTTGCGGCGGTTATGAAGATGTAAATTATGAGTGTCGAGCGTGCGGGCGGGATTGGTGGGTTGAGAGCGCTGATGCGTAGTGCTAACTATTCTGCATGCCAGGATGGTCCAAGCGCAAGCGCGACGTTGTAGAAGCCGCCTTTTACCAGTTCCTCAACAGCGCATACATCGATTCTAAGGACGACGGGCACATCTGCCTGGGCGAGAACCTTTACGACGGGCAGATCAGGCTCATTACCGAGATTTTCGACGCGCTGGAGCGGGATGTTCACAAAATCTACGTCCTGAAATCTCGCCAGCTTGGTATTTCCACCATCGTCCGCGCCCTTACAGTCTTCATGCTGGGCATCCACCGCGGCCTCGCTGGCGCGCTGGTGTTCGACACTGCGCCCAACCGTGAGAACGCCCGCCAGGAGCTGGTTGCGATGATCCGCGACCTGCCCGAGTCGATCAAGTTTCCCAAGGTCAAAGGGGCGGGCGAGGGCAACCGCGAAGGGCTGACGCTCGAGAACAACTCCAAGATTCTGTTCAAGTCGGCTGGCGTCAAGAAGTCCAAGTCAAGCGGTACCCTCGGTCGGTCGATCGGTCTCGCTTTTTCGACCCTATCGGAGCTGTGTTCCTACGACAACGACGAAGGTTTGGAGGCATTCGAGCAGTCGCTGTCAGATATCAATCCCGATCGGCTTTACATCTACGAGTCCACGGCGCGTGGTCCCAACAAGTGGCAGGACATGTGGGAGGAAGCGCGCAGGGACAAGGCGCATTGCTGCTGCGTGTTTCTTGGGTGGTGGTCGAAGCCCAGCCAGCGCATTGACCGCGATGATCCTGATTTTTTGCGCTACGGCGAGCAACCGCCAACTGAGCGCGAGGTTGCCAAGATCAGGCTGGTGTGCGAGTTGTACGGGCACGAGATCACTCAGGAGCAGCTCGCGTGGATTAGGCGCAAGATGGATCCGACGGCCGTCTACGAGACGGATTCGGACACGACGACCGAGTACGAGGGTTCGACGACCCGCATCCAGGAGCAGCCGTGGACCGAGGATGAGGCGTTTCAGATCACGGGCTCACAATTTATCCCCGCTGATAAGCTCACGGCGCAGTATCATCACTTCGCCTCCGATCGGTTCGATCGCTATCACTTCACGCCCGGCGACGAATTTTCCCGGATGATGGTGCATCGGACGAACTCCGTTAAGCTGACCGAGATGAAGGTGTGGGAGGAGCCTGATCCTGACGGCGTCTACTGTTTGGGAGTGGATACTGCATTCGGGGAGAACGAGCACAATGATCGTTCCTCGATCGAGGTGGGGCGTTGCTATGCCGATGGCATCGATCAGGTGGCCGAGTTCGCCTCGCCACATCCGACGCCGCAGCAGTTCGCATGGATGCTCGCGGCGATCATGGGCTGGTATGGTGGTTCCGAGAAGTCTGAGGTGCGCTACGTGCTCGAGCTGAATGGGCCCGGGCAGACGGTTTTCAATGAGATCAAGAGTCTGCGGCACCAGATCGACAATGGTTACCAGTCGCGTGAGATCGAGGAGAAGGGACTTAAGAATATATTCCGCAACGTGCGTACGTTCATCTACACGCGGCCGGATGGGATGGCGGCGGGGCAGAACTGGCACATGAAGACCAACACCAACCTTAAGGTCATGTACATGAACCACCTGCGGGATTACGTGATTTCGGGGTTGTTCCGCGTACGCTCGACCGATCTCATCGAGGAGATGCGTACGCTTGCGCAGGATGGCGACACGATCGAGGCGCCGAGCGGCAAGAAGGACGATCGGGCTGTTTCCGCGGCCCTGATGGTGTACTATTGGCAGAAGGAGATCAGGAAGAACCTGATTGCGCGCAAGCTCACGCGCGAGGCGGAGGCGGCGCGGCGGGCCTTGACAATGCAGGGGGCTCTGCAATTGTTCAACAAGAACAAGCTGGAGGCGTTCTTTGCTGAGAAGCAGCGTGCGAGGGTGCGCCAGCAGGCGGAGGCGGCTAGGTTGTCGTGGCGCTATAGATGATTGCGGCGGCCCGTTTATTTGCTGGTCTCTGCCTATATGGAGAGATTGAGCCCTGGGTGACCTTGGCTTAGGAGCGGGCCACCGGAGTCATTTGAAATGGTGTTTAGTCTCCGCTGCCCTGACTGCCGCGGCAAGTTCGCGTGGGATCCTTGCAAGGGGATGCCTAAGAACTGCAAGTTGTGCGGTGCCTATGTGGGGCACGATCGTGACGACGAGGACATAGTCGTACCGTTCATCCGTCACGCCTCGACAACGGCGAGCGACAAGGTCTATCGCGACATGGAGCGTGGGTCGGAGCGTCGTGCCGAGATGGCGGCCGAGATGGCGGGTGTTCCCGTCTCCGAGATGTCGGGGCTCAAGATCACTGATCTTGCGCCGACGCGCCACGAGGGCGACGTGGCGGCCGTTCCCGTGAACAGTGAAGTATCGCGTGCGGTCGAAGCGCCGCAGTCGCCGTTCGGTTTTCAGCGTGACAGTGGACTCGGCTACAGCGGTCCTGTCGCGACTGGACCGTTTCCCAATGCCGGTGCGCGCACGCAGACCGCGCTTCGTGGTGCGCACGCCGAGCGCATGGGGTGGGACAAGGTGGGTGACCGGCCCGCTAATGAGGTGCTGCAGCCCGGCTATAGGCGGCGAGTCTGATGCTCCGCGTTCCCACCGAGAAGCGCGCGCTGCTCGCTTTTGCCAACGAGACGATCGAGCAGTGCCGCGTGAGCGCGGCCTCGCGTGCGGCGCAGTGCCGGCTTCTCAACGCGATCACTGAGACGGGTCGCTATGACGGGACCAAGGCGCTCGTCAATATGATGCACCAGCATCTGGAGCGGTCGGCGGCGCATCTTTATTCTCCCGTGGAGCTTAAGTTCGATCTGGACTACGAGAACCTTTACCCCAAGCGCGAGATGGAACGGGCGAAGGTGGCGGCGCGCGTGCTGACTCGCCAGTGGGATCGCAGTAACACGGACCTTCTGTTCGGGCTCGGCGTGTTTGAGGCGCTCAAGTACGGCGCCGCCATTCTCAAGCAGTTCGTGCAGGTCGAGGGCGAGAATGAGACGTCGCGATACTACCAGAAGCTCGTGTTGCCGTGGCAGTTCGGCGTCTATAACGAGGCCGAGAACGACATCAACAAGCAGATCGCGCTGTGCGAGACGACCATGATGACGCTGGCCGAGGTGTGGCGGCGCATATGGCACATGCCGGACGCGGACAAGCTTTATGCTCGCATTGAGTCGCATGCGGCGACCGGCTCGTCGATGTCGGATATGACGAGCTACTTTCACCAGGTTCTGTCGGCTTCGCAGATCAACACCGGTCTCCAGGGGGCGACGCAGCCGGCGCCGGGCGGGATCGTGCAGCTTGGCAACGATCCGAACTATGCGGTCATGGGTCCGCAGGTGATGGCGCCCGTTGTCAAGGTCCACGAGCTGTGGGTGCAGGACGAGAAGGATTACACGACCATCATCATGGTCGATCCCGACATCGTCATCGCGCCGCGATTTGCCAGGGCGAACTTGCTGATCAAGGATTCCCGGCTTCAGCCTTATCGGCTTATTCAGCCCAACGAGGTGACGAACTGGTTCTGGGGACGCAGCGAGCTGACCGATTTGATCGAGCCGCAGGGGCTGTTAGCGGAGTGGTATGCCGACGCGCGGCGTCTCATGGGCGCGCAGATCGACAAGTTTTTGGGGTTTATCGGTGAGTCGGGGATGACGGACGAGTTGTACTCGCAGGCGCGGCTTGCCGGTTATTTGAACCAGGGGCAAGGTTCAGACATCAAGGATCTGACTCCCAAGTTTCCGCCCGAGTTGCTGCCGATGATCCAGCACCTTGAGCAGAAGATCAACGAGTTGGGGTCATTTCCCGAGATTATGCGCGGGCAGGGCGAGCCTGGTGTGCGGGCTGGCGTGCACGCTGATACGCTGGTCAAGACGGCTTCGCCGACGTTGCGTGACCGCTCGCTTCTGGTGGAACGGCAGTGCGCCGATTCGGCCGATCTCACGCTGTCGATCATGGAGGCGAAGGACGGGCGGTTCTACTGGACGAACGGCGACACGCCCCAGCTATGTGATGAGACGCGCTTTCTTCTATCGGAGCTGCCTGATGACTGGCGGGTGACGGTGGATAGTCACAGTTCCAGCCCGATCTTCGCGAGCGAGACTGAGCAGCTGATTTTCTCCTCGCACAAATCGGGTATCGTGGACGACGAGTACGTGCTTGAAAACATGCACTATCCTGGCAAGGAAGCGGCCAAGATGGCGGCGCGTGAGCGCAAGGTTGAGAAAGCGCAGTTCATGCAGAAGCTCATGCAGGAGCATCCCGAGGTTGGTGAGAAGGTACTTCTGCGGCAGGTGGGGGGAGGAAAGCACTAAGTAGGAAATCTCCCGTTTCCTCCCATCATCGGCGAGATGATGTTTGGCCCTCGCGCGGCGTGCACGAGCGCCGGGTCGGTCTGCGCCATTTTTTGTCCTTCTGCCTGCATGCGTGCCTGATGGAGCGCGCGCTCGATGTGGGCGAGTTTGCTGAGGCTGAGGTCTTCGAGCATAACGCCATGAACAGTATTGCTGTCGAGACTAGTTCGTTGTCCAAAGTCGTCTGTCAGTACGACGCGGTTGCTGTCCGTTTCTTCTAAAACAGTGGTAACGTGATCATACTGAGTTTGTGCTTCTTCTTTCGTTTTGAACATCAGCGCCCACGTCGTGGCGGCTGGTCCGAAGCAGATGGTGAGGCAGTACATCAGCGTTCCTTTCCGTTCGATCGCTGCGCCCATCGCATCAGGTCGGAGTAGCGTATCCGGTAGCGGCCTCGCGCGCCTCCCCAGCGCTGGTAGCGCGGTCCTCGCCCCGAGCGTAGCGCGAGATAGACGAAGCGCGTGCTCATTTTGAGAATTCTGGCGCAGTCTCTGACATCGAGGAATTGGTCAGTGGGCGTCATGATTTCGCCCGGCCCATTCAGTGTAGCGGGCTTGTTCTGTCATTTGTGTTGCGTCGTTCTGGCTTGCTGGTACGCGGTGAAAGCAGGCGGTTGTGCCGTCGCGCTTTTTGCGCTCGCAGCAATAGGCCAAGTACGTTCCGACGTTGGCGGTTATCAGTCTAGGGACGGCAGACATTTTGTGCCCGAACAGCATGCACATGAGGTTCATAGTCGAAACTTTCTAGCACTTCCTAGAACTTCCATAACAAAGTCTATTGAGATTCACAAGGGCAGCGAGGATTCTTGAGCGTAACCGTGGGAATAGTTCCACGCGCAACCAGGAGAGTCACTATGCTGACGTATAATCGGCGTGGGCGACGCGGCCGGCGCAAGTAAACAGGCTGCCAAAACGTGCCCGTCACCCCGCAAGCTGGAATGCCCGGCGGCGCTCAAGCGCAAGCTCCTCCCATGGGTGTGTCGTCGGCGACGGGCCCGACACCCAATAAGGGGTATGAGGCCGCCGGACTCCAGAAGCTCGGCATGATCGTCGAGCAGCTTCAGCAACTCGTTCCAATGCTTGGTGCCACGTCCGAGGCGGGTGCCGCGGTGCTCAAGGCGCTTGGCTCGCTTGCCAAGCACGTGCCGCCCGGGTCGGTTACGCCGGCCGGGCAGAAGAGCATGGCCGAGAACACCATGATGCGCGCTACTCAGGCGAACCAGCAGATGCAGGCGCTCAAGCAGGGCGGTGCCGGAGGTCAGCAGCCTGGCGGGCAGCAGGGGATGGCTGCATGACCGACATTTTCAAGTGCAAGGACGAGATGCCGCCCAAGTACGAGAACACGGCAACTGCCATGGTGCGCGAGGACACGCTGCCCGGCACGCCGCTTTTGTCTGGCGAACAGCATTTGTCCGGTCGGTCGGTCGAACACGTCACGAGGCCGCGCCGCGGTCACGCTGTTTGAGGAGTTGAGCAAATGGACCTTTTTCACAATCCCGCCAAGTCGATTCCCAAGTCGGACGAGCAGATCGTGCGCGTTGACATGGAGTCGGACGACATCCAGGGGCGCAAGTCGCACTTGCCGGCGCAGGCGTCGTCGCCCGCCATGACCATCTCCCATATCCCGAATGCGGGTAGCAGCATCGGAACCAAGTGATGGCGCTCATCGAGGTCGATGAAGAGGAAGTTCGCGCCAACCGCAAGCTGCGCGAGCAGATCGGCGCGTGGATGAAGAATCCCGTCGCGCGGCGCAAGCTGCTCGAGGCCAATAAGGCGTTCGACCCGAAGGCCGAGATTCCCGAGCTGGATCAGCCTGATCCGCTCGAGCAGCGCGTGGCGCCGCTCCAAACCTCCGTCGAGGAACTGAAGAAGCAGCTTGCCGACGAGAAGGCAGCGCGCGAGCAAGAGAAGAAGCTTTCTGAGTTGAGCGCCGGCATCGAGCGCGACTTCGAGGATTTGCGTCGGAACCACGGCCTGCTCGCCGAGGGCGAGGCCGCGGTGCGAAAGATCATGGAGGAGGAGGGCATCACCAAGCCGAAGATCGCTTGGGCGCACTTCCTTCGCGAGCACCCGCCGCAGACGCCGGTAGCGACCGGCGCCAGCTCGGGTCCGTGGGATTTCCTCGCGCCACCGGCCGACGACCAGGTGGACCTCAAGAAGCTCATCGAGTCGCACGGCGAGTCGACCCCCGTGGTGGACAAGCTTGCGCGCGAGGCGTTGAGCGAAATTCGCGGACAAGCGCGACGCTAAATAAGTAGAGGAGGCTAGTTTGCCACTTCCTGGTATTGGCGTTGCGCCGGCTGCAGGCAGCCTTTATAATGAACTCTCGGCTGTAATGCGCAGGGCTTTCGTCCCTCGACTCTTTGTACAAATTTACTTCGGAAGCCCCTTCCTTTTCTACATGACCGGTAACGCGCAGCGCGCGGCCGGCGGCCTCAACCAGATCACTGTACCAATGCAAGGGCAAAGCATGGTGCAGGGTCAATTTACTGGCTACGGCGGCGGCTTCAATTCACCCGTTATCACGCCCGGTATTCAGAACGGCCAGTGGAACCTCGCTTACTGGGTCGTGCCCGTGCCGCTCCCCTTCGGTGAGACGGTGCTGCAGGCGACCGATCGCGAGATCAGCCTTCTCAAGGCGCGCATGAACGACGTGTTCGCGGTAACGCGCCAGAACATGGCGCGATTGTCGTTCACGAACAACGCGTCGAATCCGCTGTTCCCGAACTCGATGCAGGATGCGTTCGACGACGGGACCAACTTCCCGACCTACGGGGGCATCTCGCGCACGGCCGCGGGCAACTCGGCTTTCAAGGGTCAGTACATCAATCTCGGGTCGGGCACGTTCAACCTCGGCACGGTCGGCTTCACGCGCTCGACCATGTCCACGTTGCTTGCCTATGTCACGAACAATGCGGGCGGCGAAGCGCCGACCTTCGTGGTCATGTCGCCCGGCGATTACGCGACGCTCAACAAGGATTTCATCGGGAACGAGCAGCAGGTTGTTTATCCCGGCATGTCGGGAGCCGGCAGCAAGGACATTGAGATCAGGTCGTCGTTTCCGAACCTCATCGTGTCGGGCGTACCGATCTTTGCTGATCACTTCGTGCCGCAGGGCAACGTGTTCGGGGTCAACGTAAAGTATACGGCGATGTACCTGTCGGAGGATGCCGCATTCGACTTCTCCGGCTTCTACTCGCTGGTGCCGCTTGGCCAGATTGGGCAGCAGGGCGTCGTGGTGGTCGGCTACGACTACGTGTCGGCCAAGTCCAGTTCGGGCTTCTGGGGCTACAATCTGTCTGCGTCCAGTGCTTCGTTCTAAGGAGGTAAGCTAGTGCCCGCTCCCCTTTCAGGACCCGGCCTGGGATTCGCCCTGCCGCAAAATTTGTATCCCAGCGAGTTGGCAAATTCGCCCCTCGACGCGCCTAGCAACAAGATCACGCTGAACGCTGGCGACCAGATCCCGATTCCCGCGGGTACGTGGGCGATCTCGCTTGGCTCGTACCTCGTGTTGGAGTTCCTCGATCCCGTCACCGGCGTGTGGGCGATGGCTGCCGCGGCGGCGTGGAACGACGGGCTTTACTACGTCAAGAGCGACGGCTTCAACCTGCGCATCGCCAACCGGCTTGGCTGTCCGGTGTGGGGCGTGATCATCGCGCCCGGTTCGGGCTACGTGCAGGCGTCCACTACGGTCGCGGTGACCGGTGGTGGCGGTTCGACGTGGCAGCCAATCGTTGGCGGCCAGTTGTCGATGAACACGGCGACGATCGTGACCGCCAATGCGGGCGCCGGCTATGGCGTGCCGCCGATCGTGATGATTCCTGCCCCGCCGCCGGCGGGGTCGAACCCGAACGGTGTTGGCGGCATCGCGGCGTCGGGTTACGCGACGATCTCGAGCGGGACTGTCAGCGGCTTCACCTTCACCAATCCGGGCGCCGGCTACACCGGTACGACGTTCAATGCGGTGTGCCTGCCGAATCCGACCGATCCGAACCTCGTGACGGGCATTACGCTCGGCACTATCACGTTCACGGTTGGCGCGTCGGGTTCGCTCACCGGTTTGCTTTGCACCAACCCCGGCAACCCGATTTCGAATCCGGCGAATATCTCGTTGGTGGTGTCGGGCGTCGGTACGTCGGGCAGCGTTAATCCGGTCATGCTCCAGACCGTCACGGCCGCTTCCGTGGTGGGCGGTTCGACGATCGCGGGCGACGCAGGTTCGCTTGCCTACGTGACGACCGTTGGCGGCTATCCGCCGCAAGGCACGTTCACCAACAGCGAGGACTTTCTCTTCCTTCGCGCACGGCCACGACAGGCGCAGATTGCGCTCTCGGTCACCGGTGCTGGAACGCTCGCGGCTCAGGTCGGGACGATTTATGATAGTGGGCTGTTCTTTGCGGCGCCCCTACCTCTTCTGATTGCGGATCCGGTCACGGCCACGACGGGCACCATCGTGGGCACCAGCACCATCTCGCTGACGATGGGCTCCAAGCCCGACGTGTGCATCATCCAGCCGGCGGCGTAGCGTGGCTGAGACCTACAGCCTCGCAATTACGGGCGCCGGGGCCATGCAGAAGTTTGGTCAGAAGGTGCATACGCTGCCCGACTCGAGCGCGACGCCGGGGGCAATGGCGCGAGCGCAGCGGCTCAATCTGCCGCTGCTGTGCTTGAACCCTGATGGGTCGCAGTCGTATCATGTGCTGGACGCCGAGCGCTCGACACCTGCCAACCCGATTTTGAGGCGCGTGTGATCGGCGGGAGGACTGCCGGTGCTCAACCAATATTTGCTTCAGACACAGCAGCTTCTCCAGAACCCGGCGGCGCCGTCGCCACTTTACGCCACGTCCGACCTCACGGGATGGATCAACACGGCGCGCGGGCAGCTCGCCGGCGAGGGTGAATGCGTTCGTGCTATCGGCACGATCTCGACCGTCATTGGGCAGCGGGCCTACAACTTCTCGTCCATCAATGTCGGGGTCGCGGCGACGACGGGCGTGCAGGGTGTGATTCACGTCCGGTCGGTGCGCTATGCGGTCGGCGACGGCTTTCAGCGTGTTGAGTCGCGAGCGTGGCCGTGGTTCGAGTTGTTCTCGTTGAACAACCCGGAGCCGCAGGCGGGTCCGCCGGTTGAGTGGAGTCAGTTCGCGCAAGGGTCGAGCGGGCAGAGTACGGGGAGCGGTGCGTCAGGCAGCTTCTACCTCGATCCTCCTCCCGACCTGGTTTACACGCTCAGCTGCGACTGCGTTTGCTACCCGCAGAAGCTCGCGGCCGACGGCGACGTGGAAGCGATCCCATATTTGTGGACGGATGCGGCGCCATTTTTTGCCGCGTATCTTGCGCTCATGTCGGCGCAGACGAACGCGCGAATTGCGGATGCTGAGCGTTTGTTTGGGCAATACAAGACGTTTATGGGGCGCGCGCGCCAGTTCGCGAATCCGTCGGTTTTACGCTATCAGTACGAGCAAGCGCTTGACCCAACGCTGACGAGCAAGCTCGGGCTGCAAAAGGCAGCGAACGGATGAGGTGTTTACATGGCGTGTTTCTCTCTGGCGTGGATTGAGCAGTTGCTGGTGTGGGTGGTCGTTATCGTCGCTGTTGTGGCGATCCTCAAGCTATTGGTGCCGTTTGTGTTGGGACAGCTTGGTGGAGCGGGCACTATAGTGGCGCGCATTCTGGAGATCGCGTTGTGGGCATTTGTAGCGATTCTTGTTATTTACTTCGCCTTTGCTGTGATCTCGTGTCTGATAAGTGGCGGGCTTCCGTTATTGCCGCATAGGTGAGTGAGTGGCAAGCTTAAACACCTATTTGAAGGACACAACTCGCCTCCTGCGCGATGTGCGCCAGGAGTCGATCAACCCGCTCGACATGATCGACCACGTCAACACTGCGCGCCGTGAGGTTGCGATGCGCGCACAATGCGTGCGGGTGCTCACGCCGATCTCGGGCTCGATCGTGTCGGCGAGCGTGACGGCCGGCGGGTCGGGTTACACCAGCCCTCCGGTAGTGACGATCACGGCGCCTGATTTTCCTTCAGGCATGGGGGCGTTCCCCAATGGCAGCCAGGCGACGGCGGTGGCGCTGATCAGTGGTGGGAAGGTCACTACGGTTGATATCACCTACGGCGGCTATGGCTACTTTCAGCCGCAGATATCGTTCTCGGGCGGCGGAGGTACGGGGGCGACGGCGACGGCCGTGCTCTCGGCGACCACGCAGTTTAGCCAGGGACTCGAAGTCTACAATTACGCCGATGTTGATCTCAGCGCGTTCCCCGGCGTGGGGGCGATCTACTACGCGCGCACGGTGTCGGTGATTTATGCGAATTATCGCTATACGCTTTACGTCGCGGCGTTTTCCGACTATCAGGCTATGATAAGACAATATCCGTTTCAGTACCAATATGTGCCCGCGTTCGCGGCGCAATTTGGTCAGGGGACGGCGGGAAGTCTATTTGTTTATCCGTTGCCGTCGCAGGCGTACCAGTACGAGCTGGATTGTTTGTGCTTGCCGCAGGATTTGACGACTAATTTGAGCGTTGAGATCATTCCTGATCCATGGACGGAAGCCGTTAAATATTTTGCTGCTCATCTTTGCTTTTTAGACCTTTCCAACTTCAACGCGGCTAAGTTCTACCTTGAACTGTTTGACATGCACTTGCTGCGCTACAGCAACTACGCGCGGGTGGGACGCGCGCCCAATCGCTATGGGAGAATTTGATATGGGTTCTTTTGGCGAGCACGCAAAGGGGCAAGACCCTATGTTTCAGCGGTTTCGCGATTTGAATGCTCGACTTAATCGAGAGTCTTTGGTTCGCTGGTATTCGTATCCACGTTGGCGGCGAGTAATGTATTTAGTTGGAAGTTGGATGGTCAGACGATCGAAAGTGCATTGGACTTGGACTTACTAAATGTCCCTCGAACAGCCCGAGCAAGCGGCTCAAGAGCAGTCCAACCCGTATCTCCCCGCGGGACCACAACCCCTTATCCATGACCAGTGGATGGGCCTCGACACGTCGGGTGGCCGGACTGGCGTGCCGGACGAAAAATGCTATTGGATCGACGGCTTCATCCGTGTTGGCCTGCGGCAGCTTCGTACGTTGTGGGGCGTGGGCACTGCGATCTTCACGCGAACCGATTCGCTGACGATCGTATTCTTTGATTTCTTCAATATCGGGACTACGCCCTATTGCGTCGTGTTCATGTCCGACGGCTCGGTGGTCGCGGTCAACACGACGACGCTTGCGGTTACGACGATATTGACGGCCGGTTCGATTATAAATCCATCGGTACTCAACCAGGGGATCACGCAGTGGGGGCAGCAATACCTCATAATCGTTTCCAACCAGACTAACGGCTATTGGCTGTGGAATGGCACAACAACGTTTCCAGCAGGTGGAATTGGGCCAACAGTTATTATAACTAACGTTGGAAAGGCTTATAAAACTCCGCCAACGGTTGTCGTATCGGGAGGTCACGGTTCGGGCGCTACTTTTGTTTCGACCGTCATGAACGGTCAAGTGACTTCGATTGCACTTACCAACCCTGGCACTGGTTATATTGCTGGCGATGCGCCGACGATCACGCTGAGTGGCGGTACGGGGGTTGGTTCAGGGGCGTCGCTGACGGCAGTAGTATCGAATGTGCCTG
>Ga0307479_10003122_pt1 | contig 15062 bp, 11 predicted proteins | sample atmos_gasesECM4C_FD_203743 | JGI IMG/M metagenome (GOLD analysis project Ga0307479, IMG submission 203743) | Hardwood forest soil microbial communities from Morgan-Monroe State Forest, Indiana, United States - atmos_gasesECM4C_515 | ecosystem: Environmental > Terrestrial > Soil > Temperate... | reverse complement strand
TGCGACGACCATCGCCAGCGGCACCACGTGCTCCACGTCCTTCGGCCACACCAACGTCTTCACCGGCCAGGCGCTCACCAAGTTCAACAACTACGCCGCCTTCGGACGGGCCTATGCGATCACGGCTCCGAAGTTCGAGTCGGACGGACCCATCGTGCTCGCCGCCACCACGACGCCCACGTACAAGAAGATCATCGGCAACGGTCCGGCGTTCACCAATCAGCCTTCCGGTCGCAGCTACCAGGCCAACACGATCGAGGTCTTCATCGATGCGGGGACGGGCTTGATCGCTGAGGTCGTGGAGCATGCGAAGTTCACCGACGCCAACGGCGCGGTGACCGACCAGACAGTCACGTACCACGACTACAACCACCACCCCGCCGTGAACATCCCCAAGTGTCCGTGACTCGCCAGGCTCGACGAGCGCTCTCGGCGGTGCCCTCATAGGAGAGGGGCGTTTCCCTCGCGGCCGCCACGGGGTATACACCCCAGTGGCATGGAGTACACCGACTACTACGCCACCCTGGGCGTCCCCCGCGACTCCTCCCCCGACGCCATCAAGAAGGCCTTCCGCGCCCAGGCCCGCAAGCTCCACCCCGACGTCAACAAGGACCCGAGCGCCGAGCAGCGCTTCAAGCGCCTCAACGAGGCGTACGAGGTCCTCAAGGACCCGGAGAAGCGCGCCAAGTACGACCGCCTCGGCGCCAACTGGGAGGAGCTGGAGCGCCAGGAGGAGTTCAATCGCAGCTTCCGCCAGCAGCGGCGCCCCCAGCGTGGCGCGGCGCAGTTCGGCGACAGCGGCTTCAGCGACTTCTTCGAGACCTTCTTCGGCAGCGGCGGCGTCGACCTCGACGAGCTCCTCCGCCAGGGCGCGGCCGACGGCGGGACCGTCCACTTCAGCTTCGGCGACGGCACCGGCGCACGCGCGGCGACCATGCCCCGCCAGGGCGAGCACCTCCAGCACGACGTCGAGATCACCCTCGAGGAGGCGGCCCGCGGCGCGGTGCGCCTGCTGGGGATCGGCAGCCGCCAGGTCGAGGTGCGCATCCCCGCGGGGGTGACCGAGGGCTCCAAGGTCCGGGTCGGCGGCGAGGGCCACCCCGGTCGGGGCGGCGGCGCCAAGGGCGACCTGTACCTCACCGTCCGCCTCCAGCCGCACCCCCGCTTCACCGTGAAGGGCCGCGACCTGCTCACCGACCTCCCCGTCCGCGACGACCAGGCCGTCCTGGGTGGCTCGGTGCACGTCCGCACCCTCACCGGGGCCGACCTGACCGTCACCGTCCCCGCCGGCAGCCAGTCAGGACGCACCCTCCGCCTCAAGGGCAAGGGCCTGCCTGGACTGCGCAGTGCGACACCTGGCGACCTGCTCCTCACCGTGCGCATCACCGTCCCCGCCAAGCCCAGCGACGCGGAGCTCGACGCCTACCGCCGCCTCGCCGAGCTCCGCGACGGCGTCGCGGCAGCCGAGGTCAGCGGCGAACGATCAGGTTGATCACCACGGTCAGGACGACGCTGATCACCAGGCAGGTACCGAGAGGGACGGCCCAGCTGACGTTGCCGCTGGAGCCCGAGAGGTCGCCGGGGAGGCGCCCGAAGGGGAGGCGGACCCCCAGCGCCAGCAGCAGGCCCACGGCCGCGATGAGCAGGCCGACGGCCAGGAGGATGCGGCCGGTCGCGCCGGAGTCGAACACCCCGGCAGCGTAGCGCCTCCTACTGAGCGGGAAGCTGTCCGGCGAGGAACGGCGCGGGATCGAGGAACTGCCCGTCGTGGCGGATCTCGAAGTGGACGTGCGGCCCCGTCGACCACCCCGTCGACCCCTCCTGGCCGACGATCTCCCCCTGATGCACGACCTGCCCGGCCTTGACCGCGATGGTGTCGAGGTGGCCGTACAGGGTGACGAAGCCGTCCGGGTGGGCGACGACCACGTAGTTGCCGTAGCCGACCAGCTTCCCGGTGGAGTCCACGGACGCCGCCGCGAGGAGCACGACTCCGTCGGCCGCCGCGTGCACCGGCGTGTCCAGCGGCGCGCCCAGGTCGAGCCCGGTGTGGAAGTGCGGGTAGAAGGTGCCGTTGTAGCTGAGCGGCGGCTCCAGGGAGAAGTCGGTGGGGCCGAAGGTCTGGGTGATCGCGGCGTTCACCGGGGCGATGAACGGCTGGTGGTGGCGCATCGCCTCCAGCTGCGCCTGTCCCAGTGAGCCGATCTGCTGCAGCTGCGCCTCGGCCCCGGAGATCTGCGCCTCCTGGGCCAGCTGGGTCTGCACCAGCGACAGGTTGTAGGAGACGGCGTCCTTGACCTGGGGCTGCTTGACCGCGGCGGCCTCGGCGGTGAGCTGGGCGCGCTGGGCGGGGTCCTGGGCGGCGGCGCGGTAGAAGTCGTACTCGGCCTGCAGGCTCTGCTGGTAGGCGGCCTGGGTCGCGGTGTGGGCGGCGAGCAGCAGGGCCAGCTGGTTGTGCAGCTGGGGCGGCGCGTCCTGGCCGACGGAGACGGGACCGTCGTCGTCCGGCTGCTCGCCGGCGAGGTTGACGGCGAGGCGGGTGATCGCCGCCTCCTGTGCGGTCAGCTCGTCCTGCTGGCCGAGCAGGCCGCGCTCGATGGTGACCAGGCGCGTCCAGGTGGGCGGGCTGACCGGCTCGCCGACGGGGATGGCGGCGTCGAGCGACACCTCGGTCTGCAGGTAGGTGCTGGTCGGTGCGCTGCCGGCGCGGGCCAGGCCGCCGCCGTGTCCCACCTCCGCGTTGCCCAGCACCAGCCCCGCGAGCAGCGCGGGCAGGGTGGCGATGCAGGCCGCGACCGCGAGGCCGCGGTGCGAGTGGGTGCGCACGGCGAAGTGCGGGACGCCGAGGTGGCCGCGCAGGGTGCGCAGACCGTGGCGGGCGCGACCGAGCAGGCGGTGCAGCAGCACCCCGATGCGGTGCACCGAGGGATGCAGCCGCCAGGCCGCGACCACGCCGCGGCGGACGGTCAGCCGCGCCGACGCCACCTGGGCGCCGACGGCGAGCCGCGCCGGCGCGGACCCGACCAGCAGGGTCGCGCACGCCACCAGCAGCGTCCCCAGCAGCGCGATGGCGACGGCCGGTGCGGGCGAGCTCGCCACCTGCCTGGCGACCAGGGCGAGCCCGGGCGCGCCGGGGCCGGACGGCCCACCCGCCGCGTCGACGCTGCCTGCGGCGACGGCGGGACGGAAGTGGCGCAGATCGGGACGCTGCGCGCCCGTGGGGTGGCTGAGGATGGTGAGCAGCTGGCCGAGGAACGGCGCGTTCCTGAAGGTGGCGCTGATGGTGGCGATGGTCGCCGCGCTGGCCGGCTGCACGGTGCTCGGCGCAGCGGGCGGAGGGGGCGGCGGCGCACTCGGGTGGGTCGGCGTCGCGCCACCCGCTGGGGCGGGTGCCGGCTTGCTCGGCTGCGGCGTGGCGCTGTACGCCGCGGCCGTGGGGGTGGGGGTGGGGGTCGGCGACGGGGTGGGGGAGGAGCCGCCGGGGACGCTCGCGCCCTGGCAGAGCGTGCCGGTCAGGTCGGTCGGGCAGGGCGTCGGGGACGGGGACGGCGACGGGGTCGCGCTGGCGGCGCTCGAGCTGCTCAGCGGCGGCACCTGGGCGACGGCGTCGAGGGCGAGCGCGACAGAGCTCCCCAGCGCGCCGAGCGCCAGGGCAGCCACGACGGTCGCACGGCGGATGCGGAACATCGACCTCACGCTGATGAGGGTGGTGGCATGGCCGCGGTGGTCCAGGCGGCGGCGCGCGGCCACCGCATCCACGGCGTTCCCCTGCCCTTGATGACGCTTGCCGCACTCGGCGTCTTGCGGCACGCGCGTGCGTGCGAGGCGCTCGGAACGCCGCTCCCGGACGCCTGTTCGGTGCTACACTCCGCGTCCGACGCATCCACTTCAAGCCGGTCCAGCGAGGCCAGCAAGGGGATCGCGGCACGGCCTCCCCGCGCATCCGCGGGTCTCGCCGCGCGGCGCATCGGCCCGAGCTGGCTGCAGCGCCCGGCGACACCGCGGAGGCCTGCAACGTGGCGATCGCGACCGGCACACGCCTGCTCGACCACGTCCTCAGCAGCCACCAGTTCGACCGCCCCCTGCTCGACACCGTGTTCGCCACGGCGCGCGGGCTGACCGGGGTGCGCGACCGGCGGCTGTCGGGAAGGATCATGGCCACCCTCTTCTACGAGCCGAGCACGCGGACCCGGCTCAGCTTCGAGTCGGCGATGCTCCGCCTCGGCGGCGCGGTGATCGGCACCGAGGCGGCGCGCGAGTTCTCCAGCGTCATCAAGGGCGAGACCCTGGAGGACACCATCCGCATGGTCTCCGCCTACGCCGACGTCATCGTGCTGCGCCACGACGAGGCGGGCGCCGCGGCACGCGCGGCCGCGGTATCGGACGTGCCCATCGTCAACGCGGGCGACGGTCCCGGCGAGCACCCCACCCAGGCGTTGCTCGACCTCTACACCGTCGACAGCGAGCTGGGCCGCATCGAGGGCCTGCACGTCGCCCTCTGCGGCGACCTCCGCTACGGACGGACCGCTCGGTCACTGGCGCTGCTGCTCTCCCTCTACCCCGGCGTCCGGCTGACCTTCGTGGCTCCCGACGTGGTGCAGATGTGTCCCGACATCCTCGCCCTGATGGACAGTCGCGACGTCCCGTACACGGTGACCGACTCGCTGCTCGACACCGTGCACGACGTGGACGTGCTCTACCAGACGCGCATCCAGAAGGAGCGCTTCGAGGACCCCGGCGACTACGACCGGGCGCGCGGCGAGACCCGCATCGACGCGGCGGTGATGGGACGGTTGCCGCAGCACGCAATCGTCATGCACCCCCTGCCGCGCGTCGACGAGATCGACCCTGAGGTCGACGCCGACCCGCGTGCGGCGTACTTCCGCCAGGCGCGCAACGGGGTGGAAATCCGCATGGCGCTGCTGGGGATGCTGCTGGGGTGAGCGACGTGGCCCGCATCCCGGCGACGCCCACCGGTGAGCGCTGCCTGCTCGACGAGGCGTCCATGGCGCGCACCGTGCTGCGCCTGGCCCACGAGGTGCACGAGAAGCACGCCTCGCTCGACGGTGTGCTGCTGGCGGGTGTGCGCACCCGCGGCGTGCCGCTGGCGCAGCGGGTGGCGCGAGCGCTGCGCGGCCTCGGCGCGGGCGACGTCGCGGTGGCGGAGCTGGACATCGACGACTACCGCGACGACCGTCCCCGTCCCGCGGTGCCGCGCCCCGGCGCGCTGCGGCTGGCCGGCAGCGGCTGCGTGCCCGCCGTCGACGGCGTCGCGGTGATCGTCGTCGACGACGTGTTCTACACGGGGCGCACGCTGCGTGCCGCGCTGTCCGCGGTGCACGACGCCGGGCGTCCCGCCAGCGTCGACATGCTGGTCCTGGTCGACCGCGGCCACCGCGAGCTGCCGATGCGGGCGACCTTCGTCGGCAAGAACGTGCCCACCGCCGCCGGTGAGCGGGTGATGGTGCGCGTGCGCGAGATCGACGGTGTCGACGGCACCTTCCTGGTGGCCGCGGAGTGAACGTCATCCTGCGCGGCGTGCGGGTCGTCGACCCGCTGAGCGGCGTCGACCGCGACGGCCTCGACGTCTGGCTCTGCGACGGTCGCATCGCCGGCATCGACAGGCGGATCAGCCCGCCCGGCGTGCGCGTCATCGACCTGACACCGCCGTCGGGACACGCCGCGCGCGTCCTCTCCCCTGGCTTCATCGACCTGCACGCGCACTTCCGCGAGCCCGGGGAGGAGCCGAAGGAAACGGTCAGCTCTGGCGCCAACGCGGCGGCGGCCGGTGGCTTCACCCAGGTGGTGGCGATGGCCAACACCCAGCCGTCCATCGACACCCCGGCGTCGGTCGGCGAGGCGCGCGCCCGGGGCAGCGCCGGACGGGTGCGCGTGCACACCGTGGCGGCGATGACCTCCGGCCTGCGCGGCGAGAAGCTCGTCGACGTCGCGGGGTGCGCGGCGGCCGGGGCTGCGGCCTTCAGCGACGACGGACGCAACGCCGCACCGGCGCGGCTCCTCGGCGACGCGCTGCGCGCCGCGGACGGCGTCGGACGCGCGGTGCTGGTGCACCCGGAGGACGAGGGCATGGTGCTGGCGGCGAACCCCGGCGCGACGTCGGTGGTGCGCTGTCCAGAACGTCCCGCGGCGTGCGAGGCGACGGCGGTGCAGTCGGCGCTGCGCGCGCTGGAGATGGCGGGACGCGGACGCCTCCACCTGCAGCACGTCTCCGCCGCGGTGTCGCTCGACCTGCTGCGCGGCGCGCGCGAGCGCGGCATGGCGGTCACCGCCGAGGTGACGCCGCACCACCTGTCGATGTGGCTGCCCTTCGAGGATGAGCCCGACCCGGTGGCGCTGCGCAAGGTCAACCCGCCGCTGCGCACCGACCACGACCGGGAGGCATTGGTGCGGGCGCTGCGTGAGGGTTTGATCGACGCCGTCGCCACCGACCACGCACCCCACACAGTTGGGGACAAGGTTGGCAGCTACGCCGAGGCCGCGCCGGGGATGATCGGCCTGGAGACGGCGCTGGCGGCGTGCCTCACCCTCGGCGGCATGGGCGGCGGCTGGCTGCCGACCCTGGTCGAGCGACTCACCGCGGGGCCCTATCGGGTGCTGGGCGCCTCCGCGGGACTGCGCGAGCCGCGGCTGCAGGCGGGCGAGATCGCCGACTGCGTCCTCTTCGACCCCGAGGAGGAGTGGACGGTGCACAGCCCCCAGCTGCGCTCCCTGTCGCGCAACACGCCGCTGCTCGGCACCACGCTGCGCGGTCGCGTCCTGCTGACGCTGGTCGAGGGGCGCGTGGCCTACGTGAATCAGACCACGCTGGCTTCAGCCGGCAACCTGGAGGTGTTGCGTGCCTGAGGCTGCCGTGCGCGGCCGGCTTGCGCTCGAGTCCGGAGCGGTGTTCGACGGCGTGCTGTTCGGTGCGCCCGTCGGCGCGGACGGCGTCAGCGGCGAGGTGGTCTTCAACACCTGCATGACCGGCTACCAGGAGGTGGCCAGCGACCCGTCCTACGCCGGGCAGGTGGTGGTGATGACCTATCCGCTGATCGGCAACTACGGATGCCGCGACAGCACCATGGAGTCGTGGCGGGTGCACGCGCGGGCCATGGTGGTGCGCGAGCTGTCGCCGCAGGTGGGGCATCCGCTCGGCGAGCGCACCCTCGCCGATGAGTTGCTGCGGTGGGGCGTGCCGGGGCTTGCCGGGGTCGACACGCGCGCGCTGACGCGGCACCTGCGCGAGCACGGCACCCTGCGCGGCGTCATCTCGCCGTGTGCGCTGATGAGCGCCGAGGAGCAGGTCGCGGCCGCGAAGCGCGCGCCGTCGGTGTCGGATCTCGACCTCGTCGGCGAGAGCACCATCAGCGCGCCCTTCGAGGAGTGGGACGAAGCGCTCGACGACACGCTGGCGCGCGCGGTGCGACTGGCCGGCAACACCGGTCGCTTCAGCGGGCTGCGCATCGCGGTGCTCGACTACGGCGTGAAGCGCAACATGCTGCGGGCGGTGCGCTCGCGCGGCGCGTCGGTCGTGGTGCTGCGCGCCGACGCGGGGATCTCCGAGGTGCTCGCGCAGGAGCCCGACGGCGTGATCCTCTCCAACGGCCCCGGCGATCCCTCGCGCCTTCCGCACGCGGTGCGTTTGTGCCAGGACCTGCTGGAACGCGGCATCCCGCTGCTGGGCATCTGCCTCGGCCACCAGGTCCTCGCCCAGGCCATCGGCGCGCGCACCTCGCGCCTCAAGTTCGGCCACCACGGCGGCAACCACCCGGTGCGCGACGACGTCACCGGCGCCGTCTTCGTCACCTCCCAGAACCACGAGTTCCAGGTCGACGCCGACACCATCCCGCCGGGGTCCGGCTGGTACGTCAGCGAGCGCAACCTCAACGACGGCAGCGTCGAAGGACTGCGCCACTCCTCGCTCCCCGCCTTCTCCGTCCAGTACCACCCCGAAGGCGCCCCCGGCCCCCAGGACCGCGGCCCCATCTTCGACGAGTTCCTGTCGATGTGTGCGGTCGGCCGCCTTGGCGGAGAAAAAGCGGCGGGCCGGCTTGCCGGCGAAGAATCCACGTCCGGCCGGCCTGCCGGCGATGAATCCACGTCCGGCCGGCTTGCCGGCGAAAAAACGGCGGCGGGCACCGCCCCTGCGTCGGTCAGACCGAACATCGCCGCCGAGTCGATAGCCGCCACGCTGGCAGCGTCCGCCTCGGTAGCGGGCTCGACAGAGAAACCCCGCTGCGTCCTGGTGATCGGCAGCGGCCCGATCATCATCGGCCAAGCCGCCGAATTCGACTACGCCGGCACCCAAGCCTGCAAAGCCCTCCGCGAAGAAGGCATCCGCGTCGTGCTGGTCAACTCCAACCCCGCCACCATCATGACCGACGACGACACCGCCGACGCCGTCTACGTCGAACCCCTCACCGTCCCGGTGCTCGAACGCATCATCGCCGCCGAGAAACCCGACGGCCTCCTCGCCACCCTCGGCGGCCAGACCGGCCTCAACCTCGCCGTCGCCCTCGACGACGCCGGCATCCTCGACAGACACGGCGTCCGTCTTCTCGGCACCCCGCTCGCCGCCATCAAGGCCGCCGAGGATCGCGAGCTCTTCAAGCAGCTCCTCGTCGACATCGGCGAACCGGTCCCCGTCTCCGCGACCGTGTCCTCCCTTGCCGAAGCGCGCGCCTTCAAGGACAGCGAGGGCCTGCCACTCGTGGTCCGCCCCGCGTTCACCCTGGGCGGCACCGGCGGCGGCCTCTGCGAGACCGAGGATCAATACACCGAGATCGTCCTCAGCGGCCTGGCCGCGTCGCCGATCGGACAGGTCCTGGTCGAGCGCTCCCTGCACGGCTGGCGCGAGCTGGAATACGAGGTGATGCGCGACGCCTCGGGAACCTGCATCACCGTCTGCAACATGGAGAACCTCGACCCCATGGGCGTGCACACCGGCGACTCGATCGTCGTCGCGCCCTCGCAGACGCTCACCGACCGTGAGCACCAGCAGCTGCGCAGCGCCTCGCTGCGCATCATCAGCGCGCTGCGCATCGCGGGCGGCTGCAACGTGCAGTTCGCGCTGGCGCCCGACTCGCACGACTACTACGTCATCGAGGTCAACCCGCGGGTGTCGCGCTCGTCGGCGCTGGCCTCCAAGGCCACCGGCTACCCGATCGCCCGCGTCGCCGCCAAGATCGCCGCGGGGCTACGCCTGGACGAGATCACCAACATGGTCACCCAGCGCACCTGCGCCGCTTTCGAGCCGGCTCTCGACTACTGCGTGGTCAAGATCCCCCGCTGGCCGTTCGACAAGTTCCCCGACGGCGACCGCCGCCTGGGCACGCAGATGAAGTCGACGGGCGAGGTCATGGCCATCGAGCGCAGCTTCGAGGCGGCGATGACCAAGGCCCTGCGCTCCCTGGAGCAGACACCACCGGACCCCGCCGACCTCAAGTCCTCCATCCTCGTCGACGTCCCCAACGACCGGCGCATCTTCGCCCTGCTCGAAGCCTTGCGCGGCGGCGCAACCGTCGCGGAGCTCGCGCGGCGCTCCGGGTACATGCCCTGGTTCGTCGAGCGCCTGCGCGCGATCGTCGAGGCCGAGGAGGGCCTGCGCTGGGCGGGGCTCGACGGCGACGACGCCCTGCGCCTCGCCAAGCGCATGGCGATCAGCGACTCGCGCATCGCGGGACTCACGGGCAGCACTGCCGCCGCTGTGCGCGCGCGGCGCACCGAGCTGGGCGTAGTGCCGACCTACAAGTGCGTCGACACATGCGCCGCCGAGTTCGAGGCCGCGACGCCCTACTACTACTCGACGTTCGAGGTGGAGAACGAGGCAGCCACGCCACCCGCCGCGCGTATCGGCACTCCCTCCAGCAACGGCTTTCCGGCAGCGGAGGATGATTCCCCGGAACTCGTCAGCGCTGCCCCTTCCGCTGAAAGAATCTCCCGTATCCGGGACCACAGTGCAGCCAACGGCGCCGCAGCTCCGCCACGCCCGGTCGTCGTCCTCGGCAGTGGCCCCATCCGCATCGGCCAGGGCATCGAGTTCGACTACTGCTCGGTGCAGGCCGCCATGTCCCTGCGCTCCCACGGCGTCCCCGCGGTGATGGTCAACAGCAATCCCGAGACCGTCTCCACCGACTTCGACACCTCGACCCGCCTCTACTTCGAGCCGCTCGACGAAGAGGCCGCCGCCGCGGTGATCGAGCAGGAGCACGCCGCCGGCGCCGTGGTGCAGTTCGGCGGCCAGACCGCGATCAACCTCGCCGCCCCGCTCGCCGCGCGCGGCATCCACATCCTCGGCAGCGGCGTGGACACCATCGACGCCGCCGAGGACCGCCGCCAGTTCGAGGCGCTGCTCCGCTCCCTGGACATCGCCCAGCCCCAGGGCGCCGCGACCACCGACATGGACGAGGCCGTCGCAATCGCCGACCGCATCGGCTTCCCGGTGCTGGTGCGTCCCTCCTACGTGCTCGGCGGACGCGCCATGGAGGTCGTGCACACGCGCACCCAGCTGGAGCGCTACCTGCACACGGCGATGGCCGCGCTGCCGCGCACCGCAGAGGGACGCCGCGGCACGGTGCTCATCGACAAGTACCTGCTCGGCGAGGAGATCGAGGTCGACGCCGTGTGCGACGGCGAGACCGTCGTCATCCCCGGGATCATGCAGCACGTCGAGCGCGCCGGCGTGCACAGCGGCGACTCGATGGCGGTGTACCCCGCCCAGAACCTCGACGCGCACATCGAGAGGGAGATCGTCGACTACACGACGCGGATGGCGCTCGCGCTCGGCGTGCGCGGGCTGTGCAACGTGCAGTACGTCGTTCATCACAACCGCGTCTACGTCATCGAGGTCAACCCGCGCTCCTCGCGGACGGTGCCGTTCATCAGCAAGGTGACCGGCGTGCCCATGGTGGAGCTGGCCACCGAGGTGATGCGCGGTGTCTCGCTGCGGTCGCTCGGCTGGCAGAGCGGGCTGGTCCCGGCGCGGCCGCTGGTCGCGGTGAAGGCGCCGGTGTTCTCCATGGTCAAGCTGACCGCCGTCGACCCCACGCTCGGTCCCGAGATGAAGTCGACGGGCGAGGTGATGGGCATCGACGCGACGCTGGGAGCGGCGCTGGAGAAGTCGTTCCTCGGCGCGCTCGGCGGCGTGCCGCAGTCGGGCGGTGCGCTGTGCAGCATCGCCGAGCCGGACAAGGCGGAAGCGCTGCCCGTCCTGATGCAGCTCAGCGAGCTGGGCTTCACCATCTACGCCACCGAGGGCACGGCGCGCACCCTGCGCGAGGCGGGGATCAGCGCGGTGGCGGTGGGCAAGCTCGGCAACGGGCGTCCCAACGTGATCGACGTCATCGAGGAGGGACGCGTCGCGCTGGTGATCAACACCGTGTCGCACGTGCAGACCGACGAGCTGGAGTTCAGCAGCGACGGTCGCGACGGGCTGATCGACCAGGAAGGTCGCAGCGTCAAGGACGGATACCGCATCCGGCTCGCGGCGGCGCAGCGCCGCATCCCCTGCTGCACCTCGCTCGACACCGCACGCGCGCTGGTCGAGGCGTTGGCGCGCCAACGCCGCGGCGAGAGCGTCACCGTGGCGCCGGTGCGCGCTTATCGATCCGGCGCAGTCGGGGTTGCGCAGTGAATTCCCCGGATGCGCGCGCCGCGATAGATCCGGTCCCCGAGCGCGCGAGCAGAGATTCCACCCCCGAGCGAGCCACGAAAACTTCCTCTCCTGATCGAGCCACAAAAAATTCCTCTCTTGAGCGTGCCCGCGACGAGATGGGCGCCGTGCTGAGCGTCGCTGAACTCCCCGGCGGCCTGGTCGAACTCACCGCCCACCTGCCCCACCTGGCAGCGCACGCCCGTGCCGGCGAATTCGCCCAGCTCCGCTGCGGCCCCGGCCCGGTGCCCCTGCTCCGCCGCCCCTTCAGCGTCGCCTGGATCGACGGCGAGCACTGCTCCTTCGTCTTCGAACGCGTCGGCGCGGGCACGCGACTCCTCGCCGCCATGCGGCCCGGCGACATGCTTGGCTCCCTCGGCCCGCTCGGCGTCGGCTTCACCCTGACGCCGTCGCAGCGCCGCATCGTCTGCATCGCAGGCGGCCTCGGCTGCGCGCCGTTCCCGCTGCTGGCACGACAGGCCCGCGCCCTCGGCGCCACCGACGTCACCATCCTGCACGGCGCCGCGACCGCAGCGCGCCTCTACCCGACCGACCGGTTCGTCCGCGGCGACAGCGACGGCATCACGGTGATCGAATCCACCGACGACGCCAGCCGCGGCCACCACGGACTCGTCGTCGACCTGATCACCGAAACACTGCGACACCCCACCGACGCCGTCTTCGCCTGCGGGCCCAACCCGATGCTCGCCGCCACCGCGGCGCGTCTCAGCACCGTGCGTGCGCCGAGCATCGCCGAGGCCTCACTGGAAGCCCCAATGGGCTGCGGGTTCGGCACCTGCCTCGGCTGCGCGCTCCCCGTCCACCGCGACGGCGGCACCGCGTGGGCGCTGTGCTGTCGCGAAGGACCGGTGATGCCGATGCACACCGTGGACTGGGACGGGCTGCGCGCCTTGCCGCCCGCGCACGTCGCATGAGCGACGTGGACCTGCGCGTCGACCTCGGCCGCGGCTGCGTCCTGCCCAACCCGGTCGGCGTCGCCTCGGGAACCTTCGGCTACGGCTTCGAGTTCGAGCAGCTCGTCGACATCCAGCGCCTCGGCGCCATCTACACCAAGGGAACCACGCCGCTGCCGCGCGACGGCAACCCGCCCCCGCGCGTCGCCGAGACCGCGGGCGGGATGCTCAACAGCATCGGCCTGCAGAACCCCGGCGTCGACCACGTCGCGCGCGTGTACGCGACGTCATTCGCGCAGTGGAGCGTCCCGGTGATCGTCAACGTCGCCGCGGCAACGGTGGAGGAATACGTCCACTGCGCGCGCGTCCTCGACGAGGCCTCGGGCATCGCCGCGCTGGAGCTCAACATCTCCTGTCCCAACATCGCGCACGGCATGGACTTCGGCCTCGACGCCCCGTCCGCGGCGCGACTCGTCCAGGCGGTGCGCGCCGCGACGCAGCGCTGCCTCGTCGTCAAGCTGAGCCCCAACGTCACCGACATCGGCGCCGTCGCGCGCGCCGTCGAGGACGCCGGTGCCGACGCGATCAGCGCCGTCAACACCTATGTGGGCATGAAGGTGCACCTCGGCCTGCGCCGTCCCGTCCTGCCCAGCCGCGGCACCGGCGGGCTCTCCGGTCCCGCCATCAAGCCGCTGGCGCTCGCCGCCGTCGCCCGCGTCCGCGCCGCGGTGCGCGTCCCGGTGATCGGCGTCGGCGGCATCGCCACCACCACCGACGCGCTGGAGTTCTTCGTCGCCGGCGCCGACGCCATCCAGGTCGGCACCGCCAACTTCGCCGACCCCGAGGTCTCCCTGCGCATCCTCGACGGCCTGCAGGACTACGCGCAGTCCGCCGGCCTCGCCCGCCTCACCGACCTGCGCTGGCAACCCGCCCCACTCCCCGCCTGAACAAACGCTGCAAGCCGCGGACCGGTCCGGTCGTCATACCATCGGGACGCGGCCCGATCCCGATGGCCGCGAGGAAGGTCGACACGAGGCAGCACGATGCTCATCGGCACGAGCGTCCTGGCGTTCCTGGTCCTGCTGGTCCTGCTCGCGGAGCGGGGCGGTGAGCGGATGTGGCGCGACCACCACGCCGCCGCGGCCTACTACTGCGGGCCCTGCGACCTCCGCTACCGTCGCGACGAGCTCAGCAACCAGGCCGAACGGGTCTGCCCGCGCGGACACTACGTCGACTCCCTGCGCGGCGGCTTCTCGCTGAGCACCGTGGCGATCTTCACCTGCCTGGGCTTCCTCGCCCTGGCCGGGCTGCTCACCGCGACGGGCGCGGTCCCGATCCTCCCCTGAGCGGCGCGGACCGTAGACTCCGTTCCCGCGCCCCCGTAGCTCATCGGTAGAGCAGCCGGCTTTTAACCGGTTGAGGGAGGTTCGACTCCTCCCGGGGGCAGGCCACAGACCTGTTGTATAGAGAGTTGCGCTCCGGTGTGACTGCTGCTAGCATCACACAAATGTTCGGAAGCTGCGCCCATAGGGAGCTATTGGTCCCCGCGGGTGTACTGCGCGCGCGTCGCCCGTCAATACATGCCGTCAGCGGGGAAATGTGTTGGACCGCTCGGGTCAATGCTAGGATGCCAATCAACGTCTATCGCACAACGTTTTCCCACAGTTTCCACAGCCCGGCGGAGTCGCAGCGCAGCGTGATCTCCGTGCGCCAAACATCCCAACTAGAGGCATGAATATGGCTCTCACAGTTGACCCAACCGTATCTGGGCTGGCTGATGTTCGTCGTGCTCAAGAGCACGCCCAGAGTGTTGAGGCGACAGCGCAACAAGCTTTGTTGGAAGCCGTGAAGCATCTCTCGGCTCCGTGTCCTGCAACACAACTAGTTCGTCGGCTCGCCGCGGAGAACGACTTGCCGCGAAAGGCTCTTCGCATCGCGCTGTGGGAACTCGTGGGTCAGCACAAGATCGCGCTAACGAGTTCGCTGCTCATCCAACCATAGCGTCCTAGAGAGACACGAGGCGGGAGGCCGGACCGTGGCGTCAGTATCCCCGAGGCCGCAGCGAGATGATCGGAGATGGGCCGGAGTTGCGGGGACATATCCAGCGGATTACCGCTCACAGGCCCAACGCGATCGGGACCGTTTGGTGTATTCATCCAACCTACGGCGACTAGCGGGCGTCACGCAGGTCGTCGCACCAGGTCACGAGGCGCTCCTGACGCATAATCGACTGACGCACACCATCAAGGTGGCGCAGGTTGCCAGACGACTCGCTGAACGGTTAGTCAAGCAGCACCCGATGCAAGCGCATGGCGTCGGGGAGATCGACCCCGATGTGGCTGAATGCGCTGCACTTGCCCACGACCTGGGCCACCCACCGTTCGGTCACGTCGGCGAGCAGATGCTCAATAGACTGGCGTGCGACGCTGGCATTGAGGGCTTCGAGGGAAATGCACAGTCATTCAGGATCATCACAAAGCTCGCCTGCCGGACCAATCAGC
>Ga0307479_10003120_pt1 | contig 15064 bp, 12 predicted proteins | sample atmos_gasesECM4C_FD_203743 | JGI IMG/M metagenome (GOLD analysis project Ga0307479, IMG submission 203743) | Hardwood forest soil microbial communities from Morgan-Monroe State Forest, Indiana, United States - atmos_gasesECM4C_515 | ecosystem: Environmental > Terrestrial > Soil > Temperate... | reverse complement strand
ACACCCGGCGGCCGCGCAAGACCATGTCAGACCCGACGTTGCGGCCTTGGGAACTGCGCCCGGCCGAACGAGCGCGCCCCGCCGCCTCATCGCGCGCCACACGCCGCGACACGTGCTCAACTCCGCGCGCCAGATCATCTCTTGCTGCAATTACGGTCGCACTAGCTGCGTGCCCCACGAGACGCGAATTTCAGGCCTAAGCTGAATTCGGAGGTCTCGCACGCCAGGTCGAAACGTCGCTACCAGCGCGTCAGCACGCGAATCGAGTTCAGCACGCAGGCTCGTCATCTCCTCGACTTCCAGCGAGATGATTTCTCGCCCGTCACGCCGCCACGCTAATTGCAAATGGCCGTCGGCCATCCAGAGCACGATGTCGACTTCATCACTTCCGTGCCGGGTCCTGAACGTGAGCTGATTGTAGACCCAGGGCACGCCTGGATCGCTAACCTCGGGCTCGCATTCGAAGAGCTCGAGCAACTCATGGTCTGCGGGAAAAGTAGTCACACGCCCTCGACCTCAGAGATGATCTACCGCGCGGAGTGGAGTCAAGCGAGGCAGTGCGTGGCGCGCGAAAAGGCGGAGGGTGCATGCGTCCGGCCGGGTGCGGTTCGCAAGGCCGCATCTGCGAGCACGAAGTCACAAGACGCGGCCGCCGCGTGCACCCGGACGGATGCATGCGCCCGCCGCCGTGCCATCCACCAAGAATCAGCTCTTCTTCTTGAAGCTCCACTCCACCGTGAACTCCGCCACCTGCGTGCCGTCGCGCGTGGTGCCGACCGAGCGCGCCGAGTAGGTGACCGGCTCGCCGGTGCGCACCGTCTTTTCGATTGCGTCGCGCATGGCCGCGCCGCCGGCGAAGACGAAGCGCGACTCGCTCTTGGCCTGCTTGGTGAACCTGGCGGAGATGCCGGTCACGTACGACGACACCCGCACGCCCGTCTGGTCGATGAACCACAGCGCCGGCGCGCCGCAGGACATCTCCGCCGCCATGGCCTGCGCGGCGAAGTAGGTCGAGCGGAACGGGTTCTGCGTCTTCCATCCTGCGGGCAGCGACACCTCGGCGCCGCTCTCGTCGAGGCGGCGGATGCGCAGCCCCGCGAACGCCGCCAGCGGCAGCCGCGACCAGAGCAGCGCCCGCATCGCCACCGGGTTGGTAAGGGCGAACTTCACTTTATCCATGTCAGGCCTTCTCTCATCGATCCCGCTCCCACGGCCGGGGCGGCGACTTGACCCGCTGCAAGTTCGCCTCGCGCTGCGCATCCAGAATGCGTCGCTCTTCGGGCGGAAGCGGCGACGGCGTCCGGCGCAGCGAGGCCAGAAGTTGCACGCGGGCGACCCCCTCCAGCATCTCCATCTTGTCGCAGGCGTCGAAGAGCGCGCGGTGGCCGAAGCCCATGGCCAGCGCGCCGTGGCGCTCCATCAGCACGCAGTCCGCGGCTTTCAGGAGAGGCCGCACCGCCTCGGCCACCCGCTCGGTCCCGGGAGTCGCATAGCGCGCGGTGGGGACCTGGCCCAGCCCCGTCACCGCCTCCGGCATGCAGGGCAACAGCTCGTCGCCGGCCAGCGTCAGCGCGACCGCGTGCGGCGGGTGCGCGTGGACCACGGCCACGCACTCCTCGCGCTCCTCGAAGCAGGCGAGGTGCAGGAGCAGCTCGCTGCTCGGCCGCCGCAGCTCGTGCAGCGAATCTCCCGAGAGATCGGTGACCACCAGCTGGTCCTCGGAGAGGAAGCCCTTGTTCACGCCGGCGGGCGTGCAGAGCAGCCGGCGCGGGCCCAGGCGGCAGGAGAGGTTTCCCTCGCCGCCGTTGATCAGCCCGCGCGCGTAGAGGCGGCGGCCGACCTCGACCATGGCCAGGCGCGCCGCTCGCTCGCTGGGGAATTCCACGCGCGCGCCGCTAGCCCAACAGGCGCGCGGAGAGGAGGTCCTGCACGTCGAGCAGGCCCACGGGGCGGCCCTGGCCGTCCACCACCGGCAGCTGGTCGACCTGCGTGTCTCGCAAGAGGTCCGCGGCGGTCTGCGCCAGGTCGTCGGGCCCCACCGTGCGCGGGCTCTTGCCCATGAACGCGGAAACCGGCCGCGAGAAATCCATCTCTCCCATCTGCACCAGCCGGCGCAGATCGCCGTCGGTGAAGATGCCCAGCAGCTTTCCCGCGGCATCCACCACGCTGGCCGCGCCGGGCCGGCCCTCGGTCCGGGTCATCACCGCGGCCGTCTCGCGCAGCGACGCGTCCTGGCGCACGGTCGGATTGCGCGCGCCGGTGCGCATCACGTCGCGCACGCGCAACAGCTGCCGCCCCAGCGCGCCGCCGGGGTGCAGCGAGGCGAACTGCTCGGGCGAAAAGCCGCGCCGGTGCTGCACCGCCATGGCCAGCGCGTCGCCCATGGCCAGGAGCGCCACCGTGGAGGCGGTGGGCGCGAGGCCGAGCGGGCAGGCTTCGGGCACTGGCCCGATCTCCAGCACCACGTCGGCCGCGTCGGCCAGTGAATTTCGCGCTCCGGAAGTCATGGCCACGATGGGCGCGCCCAGCCGCCGCAGCGAGGGCAAGAGGCGCACGATCTCGTCGGTCTCGCCGCTGTTCGACAGCGCCAGCACCAGATCGCCGGACACCAGCCGCCCCAGATCGCCGTGCAGCGCCTCGGCTGGGTGCAGGTACAACGACGGCGTGCCGGTGGACGACAAAGTCGCCGAGAGCTTCTGCGCGATGAATCCCGGCTTGCCCATGCCGGTCACCACCACGCGCCCCGTGCAGGCGAGGACCATCTCCACCGCCCGCGCGAAGGCGCCGTTGAGGCGGCCGGCGAGCTGCGCCACCGCCTCCGCCTCGGCGCGGATCACCTCGCGCGCGTGCTCCACGGTGTCTTGCTTGAGTGCCGCCTTGGGCACGCTGGAAAGTCGTCTGCGGGTGGCCATCGTTCGTTCGCGCGCTCCCTACCACGTTCCGAGCCGCCGCGTCATCCTTCGGCAGCTCTCACTTGACGCGGCACGCCCGGCAGCCTATCTGAATGAGCCCTCATTCAGCGGGACGCGCGCCGCACAGGCCAGACCCGCCGCCCGCGGAGATCGGCCACTTGCAGTCAGCCAGGACCACCGACAAACGGCCGAGGATCATGGACGCGGCCATCAAGGTCTTCGCCGAGCGGGGCTTCCACACCGCCACGGTGGCCGAGATCGCGCGCGAGGCAGGCGTGGCCGACGGGACCATCTATCTCTACTTCAAGAGCAAGGACGACCTCTTGCTGCGGCTCTTCGACGAGAAGATGTCCATGCTGCTCTTGGAGATGCGCGCCGCCCTGGCGCTGGTGGGAGCGGCGTCCGACAAGCTGCGCACCTTCATCAAGCTCCACCTTTCGCTGGTGGAGCGAAATCCCGATCTCGCCTCGGTGCTGATCGTCGAGCTGCGGCAGAGCGCCCAGTTCTTGAAGATGGCCGATCGCGGCAAGCTGGCCAGCTACGTCGACCTCATCGCCGAGCTGGTTCGCGAGGGGCAGGAGAACGGCGAGCTGTCCCAGTCCATCGCGCCGGCAGCGGTGAAGCGGGCCATCTTCGGCGCGCTCGACGAGCTGGCCCTGGGCTGGCTGCAGTCGGGCCGGCGGGCAAACTTGAAGAAGACTGCGACAGACGTTTCGGAATGGCTGGTGCGCGGGCTGTTGTCCGCTGGAGGCAAGTCTTGAAAATTCTCGTCACCGTCAAGCGGGTCGAGGACTACGAGTCCAAGATCAAGGTCAAGCCGGACAACAGCTGGATCGTCACCGAGGGCGTGAACTACCGCGCCAATCCGTTCGACGAGATCGCCGTCGAGGAGGCGCTGCGGCTGCGCGACGCGAACATGCCGTCGGAGGTTGTCGCCGTCAGCATCGGCAGCGCGGCAGCACAGGCGGAGATCCGATCGGCGCTGGCCATGGGCGCCGACCGCGGCATCCTGGTCAAGCACGACGGGTTCCTCGACAGCGACGCGGTCGCGCGGCTGCTCGCCAAGGTGGTCGAGAAGGAAAAGCCCGACTTGATCCTGATGGGCAAGCAGGCGGTGGACGTGGACGACAACGTCTGCGGCCAGCTGCTCGCCGAGTACCTGTCGTATGGGCAGGCCACCTTCGCTTCCAAGAAGGAGTCGCTCGAGTCGGCCGAGGAGAAAGCGAAGAAGCCGGCCTTCAAGCTCGCCGCCGACAAGAAGACCATGCAAGTGGTGCGCGAGGTGGACGGCGGCGTGGAGACGCTCGAGCTGCAGCTGCCGGCGGTGGTCACGGTGGACCTGCGGCTCAACGTGCCGCGCTACGCGAGCCTGCCCAACATCATGAAGGCTAAGAAGAAGCCCATCGAGGAGCTTCAGCCGGCCGCGCTTTCCGTCGACGTGGCGCCGAAAGTGAAAGTGATGCGCGTCGAGGCGCCGCCTGCGCGTGCGGCGGGAGTCAAGGTTCCCGACGTGGCCACGCTGGTGAAGAAGCTCCACGAAGAAGCGAAGGTGGTCTGAGACATGACGACGCTACTGATCGCAGAGCAGGGCGAGGGAAAGCTGAAGAAGGCCACCGCGCACGCGCTGGCGGCGGCGCAGCAGCTCAAGGGCGGCGACATCCGCGGGTTCGTGGTCGGGCCGGAGTCGGCCGCCACCGAGCTGGCCGGGTACGTCGGGACGGCGCACTTTTTGGCCGGCTTCGATCACGCCGTGGCCGAGACGCACGCGGCCGCGGTCGCGCAGCTCGCCAAGGAGATCGGCGCGACCGAGGTCGTCATCGCCGCCACCGCGTACGGCAAGGACGTGGCGCCGCGCATCGCGGCCCGGTTGGGCGCGGGCATCGCATCCGACGTGCTGGCGGTCGTCGACGGCAAGCATTTCAAGCGCGCCATGTGGGCGGGCAACGCCATCGCCACCGTCGAGGTGCTCACGCCCGTCAAGGTCATCAGCGTGCGCGCGACCGAGTTCGCTGCCGCGCCCAAGGCCGCGAGCGCGGGGACGGTCAAGGCGATGAGCTTCACGGCGCCGCCGGCGCGCACGAAGTTCGTCGAGTTCAGCGAAGTGAAGAGCGCGCGGCCCGAGCTGACCGAGGCGTCGATCGTCGTCTCCGGCGGGCGCGGGACCAAGGGCGATTTCAAGCCCATCGAGCAGCTCGCCGACGTGCTCGGCGCGGCGGTGGGCGCCTCGCGCGCGGTGGTCGACGCCGGCTGGCAGCCCAACGATCTGCAAGTGGGCCAGACCGGCAAGGTGGTCGCGCCCAAGCTCTACATCGCCGCCGGCATCTCCGGCGCCATCCAGCACCTGGCGGGCATGAAGGGAAGCAAGACCATCGTGGCCGTCAACAAGGACCCCGAGGCGCCCATCTTCCAGGTGGCCGACTACGGGCTGGTGGCCGATCTCTTCAAGGCGCTGCCGGAGATGTCGGAAGAGCTGAAGAAGCTGAAATGAACGCGGCGTTGGCGCGCCTCGGAGTGCACCGCATCCCCGTCCCGGTGCCGTTTCCCGAGGCGGGCGGGCCGGCCAACGTCTACGTCATCGAGGAGGCGGAAGGGGGCGTCGCGCTCTTCGACGCCGGCATCGGCACGCGCGAAGGGCGCGAGGCGCTCGAGCGCGGCTTCGAGAAGCTGCGGCTCTCGCTGGGAGATATACGTCGTATATTCATCAGCCACGGCCACATCGACCACTACGGCTACGCCCGCGCCGCGCAGGAGGCTTCGGGCGCGCCGGCGTTCGTGCACCTGCGCGACCGCGACAAGGTCACCGGCCGCGACCGCACCCGCCAGCGGCTGGAGTTATACGAAGTATACCTGAAGCGATTGGGCGCGCCGCCGGCGCTGCTCGAGCACGTCAAGCTCCACTTCCAGGACACCGGCCGGATGGCGCGGCCCCTCGAGCAGGTCGAGCCGCTGGAAGGCGGCGCGGTGCTGCGCTTCAAGCACTTCTCCGCCGAGGTGCTGCACCTGCCGGGGCACACGCCGGGACTGGTGTGCCTCTGGGCCGCCGCCGAAAAACTGCTCTTCTCCGACGACCACCTGCTGGAGCGCGTCTCGCCCAATCCGCTCCTCGACCTGGAGGGCGAGCCCGAGCCCCGGCACAAGGCGCTGCTCGAGTACGTCCGCTCGGCGCGCATCGTGCGCGCGCTGCCGGCGGAGCTGATCGCGCCGGGCCACGCCGAGCCGTTCTCGGGCCACGCCGAGGTCATCGACCGCCTGCTGGGCTTCTACCAGAAGCGCCAGGCGCGCATCCTCGAGCTCTTGCGCGAAGGCCCGCGCACGCCGGCCGAGCTGGCGCCGCTCATCTTCCCCCGCGCCCGCGCGCAGCACCTCTATCTCGTGCTCTCGGAAGTGATGGGCAACCTGGAAGTGCTGGAAGCGGAGGGCCGCGTGGTGCGCAGCGAGCGCCAAGGCCTCATCCGCTTCGAGGCGCTCGTTGGCTGATCTCGCGCTCGTCGCCATCATGGCGGTGTGGGGATCGAGCTTCGCCATCCTCCGCTCGCTGCTCGGCGCCGCGCAGGCCACGCCGCTGGCCTTGGTCTCGGTGCGCATGGCCATGGCCTCGCTGCTGCTCTTGGCGTACCTGGCGGCGTTTCGCCGCTCGGAGCTGCGCGTGCACCGCGAGCTCTTGCGCGACGGGATTTTCGCCGGCGCGCTGCTCGGCGTCGGGTTCGTGCTGCAGTCGGAGGGCCTGCAGCGCACCACCGCCTCGCGCAGCGGATTCCTCACCGGCACGCTGGTGGTGCTCACGCCGCTGATCGAGTTCGCGCTCTTCCGCAAGCGGCCGCCCGCGCCCGCGCTCCTGGGAGTGCTGCTCGCTTTTCTAGGCATGACCGCGCTCTCCGCGCCCTGGTCCGACGCCGCGCAGGCCACGCTGCTCGGCGACTGGCTGACGCTCGGCTGCGCGCTGGTGTTCGCGGGGCAGATCGTCGCGCTCGGGCGCATCGCGCCCCGCCATCCGGTGCTGCCGCTCCTGCTCTTGCAGCTCTTGACCTGCGGCGCGGTGGCGGCCCTGGCGGGGCCGCTGGTCGAGGCGCAGCACTTTTCCGCCCAGCCGCGGCTGTGGATGGCGCTCGCCTATCTGGCGCTCTTTGCCACGCTCTTCGCCTTCGGCATCCAGACCTGGGCGCAGCGGATCCTGCCGCCGGTGCGGGTGGCGCTCATCTCCTCTCTCGAGCCGATGTTCGCGGCGCTGTGGGCCGCGCTCTTCATCGGCGAGCGGCTCACCACGCGCGAGCTGGCCGGCGGCGCGCTGATCGTGGCCGGAGTGGTGGTGGGAGAGGCGGGCGCGGCGCTGCGGAGGGCTCCGCCATGACGTACGCGCAGGCTCCGGAGGTCGAGCGCGCCGCCAACGGACTGCGGGTGCGCGGCCACGCGCTCTATCTCGAGCCGCACGGCCGGCCGCCGATGGGTTTTCTCGCTCACGCGAGAGGAGCGCGGCCGGTGCTGCCGGAGCGCACCGTCGCCACCGCCGCCACCGTCAAGCTCCTCGAGGCGGCGCAGCCGCGCGCGCTGCGGCGGACGGCGGCGCTGCCGGCGGCGTACGGCCAGGCCTTCGCGCTCGGCTCGCTGCGCCTGACGCTGCACCCGGCCGGCCACGTGCTGGGCAGCGCGCAGCTCCGCTGCCAAGCCGACGGGCTCGACCTGGTCTACGCGGGCGACCTCGGCGGCACCGGCGCGCGCGCCTCGCTGACGGCCGAGCCGCGCGAGCAGCTGCAAGCCGCGACGCTGGCGCTGCGCGCCCTCTACGGTCACCCGCGCTACGTCTTTCCCAAGCGCGAGCAGGCGCTGGAGCAGGCGGGCGCGTTCGTTTCCAGCACGCTGCGCGAGGGCAAGACGCCGGTGCTGGTCGCGGTCGCGCTCGGCGCCGCGCAGGACCTGGTGTCGTTCCTGGGCGACCGCGGCCGCACGCTGCGGCTGCACCGGACCGCGCACCGCGCCTGCGAGGTCTACGCGGCGCAGGGAGTGGCGCTCAAAGGCTTCGTGCCGCTGGAGGCCGCGGGCGAGGTGGTGCTGGTGCCGCCCACCGCTCGGCTCGACCGGCTCGGGCTCGGCCCGCATCGCATCTGCGCCTTCTCCGGCCGCGCACTCGACGGGCTGCGCGGAGTGGACGAAGCCATCGCGCTGTCCGACCACGCTGGCTTCGACGAGCTGTGCGAGTACGCGCAGCGGTCGGGCGCGCGCCGGGTGCTGTGCATCGACGGCCACGCCGACGACCTGGCCCGCGAGCTGCGCCGCCGCGGCCTCGATGCGCTGGCCATCCGCGAGCACCACCAGCTGCGGCTGCCTGGGTTCTGAATCCTGCAGAATTCCACTGCTGCCGCAGGGCGCCGGTCGTCTCCTCCTTGACACAGACGCGAAACCAGTCGAGATAGCGCTCGCCAACTCGCCGTACCGCCCACCACGCAGGAGGCAGCCGATGCTGCTCCGCCGTACGACCCCGCTCGCGATTGCCGTGGCCGCGCTTGCCTGCGAGCCCTCCGTGCCGTTCAACACCGCGAACAACCCGACCAAGATCGACTACGCGGCGTTCGACCCCACCGGCAGCCCGCCCGACATCCCGCTGCCCAACGACCTGGCGCTCCTGCCGCAGGCCATCGCCTCGCAGCCGCCGGCGCAAGCGGAGCTGCTCACGCTCTGGGGCGGGTTGGACTGCATCAACGTCGACTCCACGGGCAAGGGAACCTGCCACGGTTCTTCGAGCACGACGTGCGCCGTCAAGACGCAGCTCTCCGACTGCGCGAGTGTGCCGGCGCAGGTCGGGTTTCCTAACGATCAGGAAGTCGACGTCACCATCGACTTCGTCAGCGTGGCGATCGATGCCAACACCGGCGCCCAGACCCGCAGCGCGCCCACCATCGACACCACCAGCATCAACGGCAGTAACCTCCTGGTGCTGTCCCTGTCGCTGAGCGGCGCCGGCGCCTCCGCGGTGGCGTACGACGCGCCCAAGTCCACCGACTACGTCATCAACGGCGACCACGGCACGCTCACCATTCGCAAGAGCCCCGACCCGACCACCGGCTCGCGGCGCTGGCCGGCCAACAGCGAGATCGTCGTCGCGGTGCGCGGCGGCGCGAGCGGCGTCAAGGTCACCGGCGGCGCGGCTGGCGGGCTGCAGCCGCAGGCGGCGATGTTCCTGCTCGAGCAGGACAAGGACCTCTCGCTGCCCGAGAACCAGTCGCTGCTTCCCGGCGCGACCCGCGGCGAGAAGGCCGCCACCGGCCAGCAGCTGGAGACCTTGCGAAAGAAGTACCAGCTGCCCTTCGCGGCGGTCGACGGCGCGGGCGTGTTCACGCACCGCGAGATTGCGACCATGGGCACCTTCCTCATCGCCGACACGGCCAAGCGCACCCACGTGGAGACCGACTCCACCCTCACCGCCGGACTGCCGGTGCCGTTCCCCAGCGACTTCATGACCGACGCCACCGGACATCTCTCCGCCCAGGCGCAGCCGGCGTTCGGGCCGCTCGGGCCGGCGCTGGCCACGCTCGACGGCTTCAGCACCACCGCGATGATCCTCTCGCAGACCTCGGCCCCGGTCCGCGCCAGCACGGTGGCCGGCGGGGTGTTCATCTACGAGCTGCAGCCAACGGCGACGCCGCCCTTCCGGCGCCTGCTGGAAATCGGCGAGGCGCTCGCCGGCGCCAAGCCCCCGGAGTACGCGGCCGAGCCCAGCGCGCTCACCGGCGCGCTCACCGGAGGGACCTGCGCCGCGAAGCCGACCGACCCCTGCGTCGCCACCGCCCTCGGCCTCCAGCCGGCGGTGCCGGCCGCGCTTCCGGTCGCGCCTTTCTTGGCGACCATGCCGCCGCTCAAGGAGGGCACCACCTACGTGGTGCTGGTCACCGACCAGGTGCAGGACGTCACCGGCGCTCCGCTGGTGCGCAGCACGCTGGGCGAGTTGTTGCTCCTCGATCCGACCATCTCCATCGCCTCGGGAGGCAAGTCCACGGTGGCGGGGGTTTCCGACGCGCAGGCGGTAGCGCTCGACCAGATGCGGCAGGCCATCAACGGCGCGGCGCAGGTGCTGCAGGCTGAGAAGCCTGCGCTGACCCGCGATCACGTCGTCATGGGCTACACCTTCAAGACGCAGACCATGAAGACCACCGCGGTGAAGCTCACCGCGCTGCCCTACGGCACGCCCTCGACCGGCACCAACAGCACCCTCAATCCGGTCGGGACCCCCACGGTGTTCTGCGGCGGCTGCGGCGGCAACAATCACATCGACGACGCCTTCAAGGCCTACGGCGTCGACACCGCGGTGGTGCCGTTCAACCATATCGGCAGCATCGTCGAAGCCAAGATCGTCACCTTCAACGCGCTCTCCGACGCGACCGGCGCCTTCATCGACCTCACCAACCCGGCCAACGTGCCCGCGACCGAAGTCATCACCGCGCTCATCTCGCTGCCTCAGCCGACTTGTGGGGCGCCGGCCTGCACGGTGCCGCTGGTCATCTACCGCCACGGCATCAACGACGGCCGCGGCGACATGCTGACGGTGGCCAACACGTTCAACAACATGGGCATCGCGGTGGCGGCCATCGACGCCGTCAAGCAGGGCGAGCGCAGCTTCTGCATGAAGGACAGCGAGTGCGCGGCCGGCACCTGCGTGCCCATCGCCTCGATGGCCGGCCAGGGCGACGCGCCCGGCCCCACGCCGGGCAAGTGCATGAGCGGTACGACGCCGACGGACTTCGCGCGCATTCCGGTGCTCTGCAAGACCAGCAGCTGCAGCGGCGCGACGTTCACCGAGGCCCGTCCCATCGCCTCGGGCAACTTCGTCATCAGCGGCAACCTCTTCCGCACGCGCGACAGCTTCCGGCAGGACCTGATCGACGAGTCGCAGCTAATCCGCGTGCTCTCGCCCAACCCGGCCTGCGACAAGACCAAGCCGCCCACCGACGCCAACACCTGCGCCAGCCCGGTCCTCACCCCGCTGGTCGGCAGCACCGGCATCCTGCAGATCGACCCGAGCCAGATCTGGTGGGCCTCGCAATCGCTGGGGTCGATGTCCGGCACCGTGGACGTGGCGGCCAACCCGCGCATCACCAAGGCGGCGTTCAGCGTGGGCGGCGGCACGGCGGTGGACGTCTTCACCAACTCGCCCTCGTTCGCGGGGCAGGTCGCGGGGCTGCTCGCCGGGCTGAAGATCACGCCGGGGACGCCCGGCTATCTCCAGTTCGTCAACGTGGCCAAGTGGATCCTCGACTCCTCCGACCCGCTGAACTTCGCCGTCAACCTGAGCGGGACGTTGCTGACCTGGCCCAGCCCGCTGAACAGCATTGCCGTGCCGACGGCGCGCAAGGTGCTGGCGCAGATCTCCAACTGCGACCTCACCGTGCCCAACCCCTTCAACGCCGAACTGGACTCGGTGAGCGGTCTGGGTCCGGTTTCGCCGACCACCTCCACGCTCCAGCTCTTCACGCACGTCAACACCACCACCGGCGTGGGCGACTACAGCAGCATCGGCCAGACCAGCTGCGCCGTGACGGTGACCACCCCCGCGGGTCCGGTCACCGCGCCGGTCCCCGAAGCCCATTCGGGAGGGGGCGCGGTGCCGCACGGGCTGATCACCGACTGGGGCTGCCTCAGCAGCGGCGGCACCACCTGCACCGTCGACGCCAACCTGCACACGCTGACCGGCACGGCCCAGAGCGACATGGCCAACTTCCTCGCCAACGACACTCTCCCGCCGCCCTCCGAAAACGCGCCGTAAGAAAGGGACCACGACCATGCGCAACCTCATCGTCGCGATTCTGTTCCTCGTCCCTGCAGCGGCCTTCGCCGGCGGGTACGTCGTTCCCAACGTCAATGCCCGCGACCTGTCGATGTCGGGGGCCGCGACCGCCGCACAGGATTCGGCCGCGGCCACCTACCAGAACCCGGCCGCGCTCTCCAAGCTGGACGGTTTCAACGTCTCGGCCGACCTGAGCCTGATCGACATCCGCAGCACCTGGACCGACAGCTTCGGCGTCTACGGCGCGACCGCGCCGGTCACCATGACGCCCAAGGCCGCCTTCCCGCCGGCGCTCTATGCCGCCTACGGGCTCACGCTGCCCAACTCGATGCGGCTGGGAGTCGGCGCGGGCCTGACCGCTCCCGGCGGCGGCTACGTCTTCTGGCCGGGCGACTGGGTGGGCAACAGCGAGATCATCTCCGTCGACCGCAAGATCCTGGGCATGTACTTGACCGGCGGTCTTCAAGTCTTGCCGCAGCTGCGCGTCGGCGGCGGCCTGGTCTACTACCGCACCACCGAACACCTGGTGCAGGGGCTCAACTTCCTCTCCCAGCGCGGCCAGATCGAGCTGGGCACGGCCGGCGGCGCGGTCAGCTACGACCTCTCCGCCGAGGCCACGCCGGTCAAGGACCTGCCGCTCACCTTCGCCGTCGACTACAAGCACCAGGCCGTGCAGCACCTCTCCGGCCACGCGCACGGCGAGGACGTGCCGCTGGCGCTGCAGCCGTCGCTGCTCGACCAGGAGGTGACGCACACGCTGACGTATCCCAACCAGCTCAACGTCGCCGCGGCCTATCGCCTGCCGCTGCGCACGCCCTGGAACGAGGGTGCGGCGCTCTTGCTGGCCATCGACTGGACCTGGGAGCGGCAGCACGTCTACAAGGACGACACCTTCATCGGCGACCGCGGCGTCAGCGTCAGCGTGCCGCGCGATTTCAAGAACGACGACACTTTCCGCTTTGGCGCCGAGTACGACGGAATCATCCCCAAGCTGAGGGTGCGCGCCGGCATCGAGCGCGACCTGGGCCCCCAGCGGCCGGAGACCGCCTCGCCGTCGCTTCCCACCTCCGACACCACCGCCATCTCCCTCGGCGTGGGCTACGAGGTGGCGCGCAATCTCGAGATCAACGCGGGCTACTTCCATGCCTTCTACGACACGGTGACGACGGCGGGCACGGAAGTGTTCCAGGGCACCTACGACACGCGCACCAACATCTACGCGCTGAGCCTCACCTGGAAGATGGCGCCCCCGAAGCCCTGAAGCGGCCTTCCGGTTCCTCGACCGCGCGGCCCTCGCGCACCAGCTTGTAGAGGTGCGCGAGCAGGCTGCGCTCGGCCAGCGGGTACAGCTCGCGTTGCACGTCGGGGTACGCGGCCGGCAAGAGCTCGGCCGGCGCCGACGGCGCGCTGGTCAGCGCGGCGCGGACCAGCTCCTCGCGCTGCAGGCGGTGCGCGCGGTACTCGTGCAGCTTGGCCGCGCCCCCCGGCACCACCGGGCCGTGCGCGGGATAGATGGCGCCCGGTTTTTCTCCCAGCAGCCGGTCGAGCGAGGCGAGGTAGTCGGCCATGTCGCCCTCGGGCGGGTCGATAATGGTGGTGCCGACGCCCGCTACGAGGTCTCCGGCCGCCACCGCGCCGCTGCCGTCTTCGATGAGGCAGAGGTGACCGCGCGTGTGCCCCGGCAGGTGCAGCGCCCGCCACCCCCGAGGGCCCACCTCGAATCGCTCGCCGTCCTCGACGATGCGGCTGATGCGGAAGTCGAGCAACTCCGCCGTCTGCCGCGTCGCCGCGATGGGCAGCCCCAGCGCCTGCGCGCCGCCCACGTGGTCGAGATGATGGTGCGTGAGCAGCACGCCCACCGCCTGGCGGCCTTCGGCGGCGAGCGTGTCGAGCGTCTCGCGCAGCACGCGCTGTTCCTCTGGCCAGGGCGAGCCCGGGTCCACCACCCAGAGCCGATCGTCGCCGAGCAGAAGGCAGTTGGTGTGCGTCGCGGGGGGCAGCGTCGGCGTGCGCAGCGGAACGAGGATGAGCCCGCGCTGGAACTCGATGCGCTGCACGACGTGCTCGCGCAGCGGCAGCTTCCAGGGCGCCTTCTCGGGAGAATTCAAGAGCGGCAACGCCTCGCGCGGGCTGCGTGCGTGCGCCAGCGACTTGAGCGTGTGCCACGCCGGGGGATGGAGCAGCGCCGTGCCCTCGTCCCAGCGGCGCAGCGCATCGGCCGGGGCGATCCATTCGCCGTCGGCCAGCTCGCCGGGCCAGATCTCCGCCTCCTCTCCCGGCCGCAGCTCGACCAGATAGAAGCGCGCGTCGAAGCGGATGGGCATCGGCGCCGGCGTGATCCAGCGGCCCGCCGGCAGGTACCAGGAGGCGTCTACGGCGAGGTCGTGCCGCTTGAGGAAGTCGGCGAACGACATCTCCGGATGGGCCAGCAGTCCCTGCCGCACCGCCCGGCGCTCCTCGGCCGGAACGCGCTCGGCAGAGGGTACCGCCAGCACTCCCGTTTCCTCGAACAGCTCGCGCGCGGCGGCGGCCACGCAGGGCGCCTCGGCCGCGTCGAGGCCCGCGGCGTTGAGCAGCGGCACCGCCGCGTCCTGCACGTCGACGCCGCCGCCGGGAAAGGCGTAGAACCCGCCGGCGAACTTGAGCTGCTCGCCGCGGCGCACCCAGAGCACGCGGCCGTCCTCGCGCACCAGCACCACCGAAGCCGCCGGTCTCACGCTCGTCACGTCACTCCCTTGCCTAATGGGCCGCGATCTCTTACATCGAAGGCCGTGTTCTACCTCGCCCCGCACCCGAAGCTCGACCGCCCGCTCCGCGGCAGCCCGGTGATGTTCACCATTCCCTGGGTGGACAAGTATTTCTCGCGCGTGCGGCCCTGGCACGTGGTGCTGATCTGGGGGCCGTATACTTTGTATATGTTGTGGCGCGCTCTCGGCGAGATGCGGCCGCTGCCGCTGGTCGTGTTCGCCGCGCTGGGCGTGCTCAGCTGGACGCTTCTGGAGTACGGGCTGCACCGCTTCGTCTTTCACTTCGAGCCGGACGCGAACTCGGAACTGCAGCGCGAGGCGTCCTGGCTCATCCACGGCATCCACCACGACTACCCCTGGGACCGCGACCGGCTGGTGATGCCGCCCACGGCGACGGCGCTGATCGCTCTCGGAGTGTGGTTCGGCTTTCGCTGGCTGGGCGCCGCCGAGCACGCGTGGATGGCGGGGATGGTGGGTGGCTACGTCTGGTACGACCTGACGCACTACTATCTGCACCACGCCGCGCCCACCACAGCGTTCGGCAAGTGGCTGCGCCGCTACCATCTGGTGCACCACTTCCAGACGCCCGGCGTGCGCTACGGCATCACCAGCCCGCTCTGGGATCTGGTGTT
>Ga0307479_10003119_pt1 | contig 15064 bp, 12 predicted proteins | sample atmos_gasesECM4C_FD_203743 | JGI IMG/M metagenome (GOLD analysis project Ga0307479, IMG submission 203743) | Hardwood forest soil microbial communities from Morgan-Monroe State Forest, Indiana, United States - atmos_gasesECM4C_515 | ecosystem: Environmental > Terrestrial > Soil > Temperate... | reverse complement strand
CTCGCCAGCGCCACAAGACCCACCACTAAGCACACTCGACACCATTTGTTGAATGACCGAAAATTGGATTTCTTCATCTGGGCACACCCTTTCCACCTAAATTCGAGCTACGGGGACGCAGTGGTGTTACCACGCCCATCAACTGCCTGTCAACCGCGAGACATTAATTTTACATTTCCCCGGGATAACGCCTCGTTATGCACCGCCGTTACGTAGCGGCCGCCTTCCGGCTGGCCGCTGTGCCGAGCCCGCCTGCTGGAAATCCTAGGGCGTCCGGCATTACGATTGGCGTCGCTGCCGCGCTATGGTCCGCAAACGCAAAATCATTTTCTACGGCGCCACCAGTGCCGATGGCTTTATTGCCCGGTCCGACGGCTCCATCGACTGGCTCGACCGTCCGCGTCCCAAGGGCAACTACGGCATGGGCGCGTTCTACAAATCGATCGACACCGTCCTGTGGGGCCGCAAGACCTGCGATATGGCGATCGCCTATCAAAAGAGAGGCCTGCCCGGCGCGGACTTCGATACCAGCGTCAAGAACTATGTCTTCACACGCAGCCCGCTGCCATCGCCAGCGCCCGTGGGCGTGGAATTCGTCAACGAGCCCATCAAAGCCTTCGCCACCCGTCTGCGCCAGAAAAAAGGAAAAGACATCTGGATGATGGGTGGCGCCGGCATCATCGCGTCGTTCCTCGACGCCGGAGAGATCGACGAGTTCATGATTCACGTAATCCCCAAGTTTATAGGCGAAGGCATTCCGCTGATCGCCCCCGCCCGCCGCACCGTGCCGCTAAAACTCATCGCCGGCACCGAGTTCCCAGACGGCGTGGTCAAGCTGCACTATGCCGTCCCGTAATCTTTGAGCGTGTAGTGGCCGGGCTTCAGGCCGGCAAGCGAGCAAAGCGAGCGCTCCGGACCTTGTAGCGCCCACTTTCTGCCCGCCCTGAGTCACGTAGGGAAGCTGGCTCCGTCGCGTTTCCCCGTTTTGGGTGGAAGCCCCCGACTTCGAGTCGGGGGAGTGCCGCCTTTCAAGGCGGCGCGTCACTGGCCCGCAACCCGTCTTCCGCCCGCCCGGTAGCGTTGCGCGGCCACGGCAGCTCCGGCTTGCGCGAGCGCAGGGCTATGAGTGCATGCTCGGCTCGGCGTACCCACACGATCCTCTGCGTGTCCTCCCGTGTCGTATATCCGCTGGCTCGTAACAAAAAATCTCGCCCCTGGAACCATCGTCATCCTCCACGACGGCATCTCCAACCCAACCCGGAGCATTCAAGCCTTGCCACAAATTCTCGTCGCAGGCTGCCGCGAGGGGCTCCGCTTTGTCTCCATCGGTGCCCTGAGAGCAGCAGCCGAACAACGGGATGCAACCTGAAACGTCGGACTGATACGGGTACTCCGCGCACCCATGCTTTGACAAACGGAACCAATGCTCTATCCTCGCTGCAATGCTTTGCCGAACATTCCTTGCTGCGGTGACTTGCGGTTGCATTGCGATTTTCGCCGCCGATTTGCTGGCGAGCCAAGCGGAACAAGACTTCGTTCAGTACGGCCCCTCGCCGCACGTGCGCGCGGTGCTCGACTTGGTTTATGCGCGTTATGGGGAACGCTCTCTTCTTCTCGACCTCTATCTACCAACGAATCCGGAAAAACACGCCCTCCCCGGTGTGATCGTCGTGCGCGGCGGCGGATGGATGGTGAACGACCGTAAGCGCTTCGCGCATATTGCCTCCGCCCTAGCCGAGCGCGGTGTCGCTGCGGCCAGCATCGAATACCGAAGCGCCGACGAGGCCGCCTTTCCGGGAGCGGTGCAGGACGTAAAGGCCGCGGTGCGTTGGATGCGCGCGAATTCAGAAACCTACGGGATTGATCCCGAGGCAATTGGCACGCTCGGCGGATCGTCGGGCGCGCATATGGCACTGCTGGCGGGGCTGACTACTGGCCTTCCGGAGTTTGAGGGGAACGGCGGTCATCCAGACACATCTAGCAGCATTCAAGGCATAGTAGCCATGGCCACACCAGCCGACTTGCTCACCCTGAGCCCGGACAACCAACAGACTGTCGCAAAATTCTTGCATGCCACCGCCAGCGAGGACCGCAGGAAGTGGCAATGGGCTTCGCCCATAAATCACGTCGCCCGCAACGGTCCTCCGGTGCTCCTGTTACACGGAGCCGATGATGAATCCGTCCCTACCAGCCAATCGACGGATTTTGCGCGCCGTTACCGCGAAGTCGGTGCGCGGGTGGAACTCCATATTCTGCCGGGCGCGCCGCATGCGTTCTGGAACTATCGCCCCTGGTTCAGCGATGCCATGGACCGAGCGGCAAGCTTCCTGCTACGAATGCGATCAAGGCTCTCGTCAAGCCTGAAGCCCAACGAGCCAAAATGGAACGCGTGCCCCCTGCCCCGCAAACCATTCAATCCACAGCTTTTAATTTAACACTTGACACATAGTAACGGATGCGGTAACCTTTAATCCAAGGTTACTGACTGTGTCCCCGTTTGGTCCCCTAATTTCCCCGCAACCCTCAGCCTTCCGACTTTGTCGACCCTTTGTTTTCATGCTCTTACGAACTCTTTGTCGCTCCCAAGAAAGGCAAGTCCTTTGTAATCAAGCAAATCCGAACTCTTGCGCAAAATACTAGGGGTGTGAGGTGTTAGCCGTCTCTGTGCGCTCCGTGCCAGCCCGACCGGAAGGCGGGTCTCTGTGGCAAATCCCATGTTCTCAGCAGTTTGCCGCCTCTTTGTCGTCTCTTTGCGCTTTTTTCCGCACTCGCTCCCTTTATTTTCAACAGGTTGCAGCCTCTTTTCCCAAAATACCGGGGGTGGGGTATCCCGATCCGGTCTTTAGACTCTCGGCGGGAATCGACGAGGATTCCCGATGCCAGAGATGGAACTACGGGACACCCGGGTGGGGGTGCCTCATCGCCGAGGGGCTGGAACCTCTGCGTCGCCTCTGCGCTCTCTGCGTCTCTGCGTTATCTTTGGCTTTCCGTTTTCCGACTATCAGAGCTTCAGCCGCCGAGCGCAATCTTGCAGAATCTCTCGCTCCCAGGGTGGGCGCTTCGGGTTTTGCGGGTGCGGCTGGTCCGACGGGATTCGTCGGGTCAGGTGCAGGAACACGGCGGCGGAATGCTTGTAGGCGGGGACTGGGTCGCGAAAGGCTACGTTGCCGAGATACTGCAATGTGTCGGACACGGCGTAATACGCCGGATCGCCGGCTTCCCACAACCGGTCGCGCTCCGCGAATTTTTCGGGGGCGAAGGTGGCCAGGCCCAGCAGATAGTCGGAGCCGTACTCGATCATGTTTATTCCCAGGTCGTTGCCGGTATAAATCTGGAACTCTGGGCGGTGGGCGTCGCGCAGGGCCAGGCGGCTCAGCTCCACCATGCGGTCCAGCGAAGAATGTTTCATGCCCACAAGCTCCGGAATATCCATGAGCCGGCGCACCGTTTCTTCGTCGAAGATTTCTCCGTTGGGCGCGAACATCGGGCCCAGCTCGAAGGCCAGCACACGCGGAAATCCCCGGCAGATCGTCCGGTACGCGGCGGCCTTTTCCTCTGGGGATTTTCCGTGCAGGCGGGCGGTCTGAAACAAAATCGGAATGCCGCCGACCGCGGCGATACGCTCTATCTCGCGCCGGTACAGCGCCACCACATCGCCGGCGCTATCGCCTGTGCCATCGCCAGACGGATTCTCGATGTACGCGCCGGCGACAAACGGCACGCCTCCTCCGAGCGCTTCGCGCGTCCAGCGCAGCACTTCCTGCTTCTCCGCATCGCTCAGATAGTTCACGTAGCCGGTGTCCATGTTCACGGCGTTCATCAACCCGGCGCGTTGCGTCGCCGCCAGGTGCCGCTGGAACGCGTCGACGGCGACGCTGCCATCGGATTCATACGGCAGCAGCGCGGCGGCGATGCCCTGCACCTTGCGGCGCAATTTCCGCCGCTCCATCAGCGAGTCAATTTTCATGGCCACTCACAATTCATAAGGCACGGACCTGTAGCGGCTGCCGACCGCTTGCCCGGAGCCGCGAAGGCAGCGAGGGAGCCCGCCTCAGAAGGCGGGCGCTACAGGGACGGCAGCGCCTTGCGTAAACATCGCTCAACGTTTGGCTTTCAGCGCGTTCAACTGGATCGCTGCTGTGGAGCTTTTGTAATGACTGTCCAGCGGATAGCAGCCGGACGGCAAGCCGTTGCGCGGAGCTGTGGTGCAATCACTGAACGTTCTACAAATTCTTTTGTGCTGCACTCCGCGGCCGCTTGCCGCATCGAGGAAGATTTCCGGATATGTTAAAACCATCCGGCCCAGTCCCACCGAATCCACCCAATCCTGGCGCACCGCGGCTTGCGCGACGTGCGGCAGAAAATCCTGCAAATAGCTGTAGGCCGTGCCGACAAAGAGCAACTTCGGGAATCGCCGCTTCAATTCTCGCGCCGCCTTCATCTGCCGCGCCACGCCGACCAGCGGATCTTCCGGCGGCAGGTAGCCGTCCGAAGGCGGATAGAGCGCCGGCCGCTGAATGTGAGGACTGTAGTAAGGACTTCCCGCCGTCACATTCACCAGAACAATATTCAGCGATTCGAGCAGGGACAAAAACTGAATGGGCTCCGCGAGATCCGGCTGCGTCGGGTCGGCGGCGCTCACGCCGAATCCCCAGCGATACGGAAGCAAATCGGCATGAGGCTCCGGAATTCCGTTCCCCAATTTTCCATTGGCAGATTGCGCGGGATCGGGATGGAACGGCACGGAATCGAAGGCGGAAACGCGCACGCCAATTTTCAGTTGCGGCGCTGCGGCGCGAATTCCCTGCACCACTTCGCGGAGAAACCGCGTGCGATTGGCAAGGCTTCCTCCGTACTTCCCTTCCCGCGTGTGCGCGCTCAGGAATTCGTGCCCCAGATATCCGTGGCAATGCTTGATGTCGACAAAATCGAAACCAAGTTCCGACGCGATGCGCGCCGCGCGATGAAACTCTTCGATGATGCCGCGGATTTCTCCGTCAGTAAGCAGAGGAAAATCGCGCGGCAAGCCGAGGCGCCGGTCCAGAATGGGATGGTGATACAGAATGCGCGGCTCCGCGCGCTGCTGCGAATTTGGTTTGCAGTAGCGCCCCGAATGCGTGAGCTGCAAACCAATCAGCAATCCCGCGTCGGAGCCCGCGGCTTGCTTGTGCTCCGCGATCAGCGCGGCGCGCAACTGCGCCAGTCCCGCGCGCGTATGCTCCGCGATCACCAGCTGATTCGGATTCGCGCGGCCGGTGTGCGAAACGGCGACGGCTTCGCCGCCCCAAATTAATTTCGCGCCGCTCTGGCCAAAGCGCCGCCAGCGCCGCAGGGTATTTCCCGTGGGATTGCCGTCGGCGGTTCCGTCCCAGCCTTCCATGGAGTTTATGGCGAAGCGATTGCCGATTTTGATTTCGCCGCGCGCCAGCGGCGCAAACAGCGGGGATTCGTCCGCGCGCAGAATTCCTGGGTCGCACGGGATTTGCACGTGCAGCGCGCGCAAGTGTTGCGCGAACTGCGAAACATCCTTGACGCTGCCGAGGCGAAGAATCTTTGGGGCGGTCACGCTTCTTTTCGGTCCATCCTGCAGTTTTGCTTCGTTATGGCTTTGAGCTTTCCAGCTTGACAAACAGAGCGATGCTAAAAGATTCTTTGGGCCGATGTCGAGGGAGTTCTGAGGGAAGCTCGATTCGAATCGAGGTTGGCGGAAAGGCGCAGAGTCAGAAATGGCTGTGCCACGTGAGGTGGCTGTGACTATGACACGACGTGAACTTTGTTTGCTGCTGCCGGCGGCGATGCTGCCGGCCGCGAGTGCGGCGCTTGCGGAAGCTGGAGAACAAGACGGCTCGCTGCCGTCGGGTGGCTATTCGTTCGAAACGCTGGTGGTGAAGACTGCGCCTACCGGCGCGCAGACACGCGCGATCTTCAAGGGCAAGCTGGCGACTGGCGAATCGATTGAAACGCATGCGACCACGCTGCCGCCTGGGGCTATGCCTCATCCGCCACACCATCATGTCCACTCGGAAATGTTTTTTATGCGCGAAGGGACGCTGGAGCTTACTGTGAACGGCAAAACGTACCCCTTGGGCCCGGGGGCGGTTGGCTTCGTGCGTTCGAATGAGGAGCACGGCGTGAAAAACGTGGGTACTACGCCGGCGAATTATTTTGTCGTGGAGATTGGTCCGGGCGCGGCCTAGGCGCAAATTTCAGGGAACGACTCAAAAGGGGAAACGATGACCGGAATGCTGAAGAAGGTGCTGTTCGTGATGCTGCTGATTTCGCTTGCGGCTGGCGGCGCGCAGGGACAAGGGAGTTACGACTTGCGGTCACCGAACGGCCGAGTGGAGCTGCGAATTCGCACGGCGAATGGCATTCGCTACGACGTGCTGCTGGGCGGGAGAGCGATTTTGCAGGATTGCACGCTATCACTTGACGTTGATCGCAAGAAGCTGGGCGCGGAAGCGAAGGTGTTGAAGCGCAAAGAAAGCAGCCAGGACCGGATGCTCGAGCCGGTGGTGCGCCAGAAATTCGCGAAGATTCGCGAGAACTACAAGGAGCTGCACCTGGATCTGGATGGCGGGTATGGCGTTTCTTTTCGGGCTTACAACGACGGTGTGGCGTACCGCTTCGAGACCTCGCTGCCGCAATCCGAGGTGAAGATTTACGGCGAAGAGATGAACCTGAATTTTCCGAGCAACTACATTGTCTACTATCCGGAAGAAGAGAGCTTTTTCTCGCACAACGAGCGCAAGTATTTGCCGAGGCGCCTGGCGGCGATCGAGCCGGCATTTATTGCAACGCTGCCGGCGGTGGTGGACGTGGAGAACGGCGCGAAGGTCGCCATCGCCGAGTCGGACCTGGAAGAGTATCCGGGGTTGTGGCTGCGCGGGACGAGCGGCAACGGGCTGGCCGCGACGTTTCCGCCGTATCCGCTGAAGGAAAAACTCGAGAAGGATCGCGATGTGCGCGTGGTGGAGAGCGCGGACTACATCGCCGTGACCAAGGGCACTCGGACGTTTCCGTGGAGGATCATCGGGATCGCGGAGAAGGACAGCGACCTGTTGACGAATCAACTGACCTGGCTGCTGGCGAAACCTTCGCAAGTGCAAGACACTTCGTGGGTCAAGCCGGGCAAAGTGGCGTGGGACTGGTGGAACGACTGGAACGTGTATGGAGTTGACTTCAAGGCCGGGGTGAACACGCAGACCTACAAGTATTATGTCGATTTCGCGGCGAAATACGGGATTCCGTACATCATCCTGGATGAAGGCTGGTACAAGCTGGGGAATGTGCTGGAGGTGGTGCCGGAGTTGAACATGGAAGAGTTATGCGCTTACGCCAAAGAGAAGAATGTCCGGATTATTTTGTGGGTCATCTGGAACACGCTGGACGATCATCTGGAGAAGGCGCTGGATCAATATGCGAAGTGGGGAGTGGCGGGGATCAAGGTGGATTTCATGCAGCGCAGCGATCAAAAGCTGATCGAGTACTTTCATCGGGTGAGCCGAGAGACGGCCAAGCGCAAGATGTTGGTGGATTTTCACGGGGACCAGAAACCGGCGACGATGACACGCACGTGGCCGAACCTGATCAACACGGAGGGCGTGCGCGGGATGGAATGGAGCAAGTGGAGCGCGGAGACCGATCCGGATCATGATGTGACCTTGCCGTTCACGCGCATGGTGCTGGGGCCGATGGATTACACGCCGGGCGCGATGCTGAACGCGTCGAAGAGTAGTTTTCGGGCGATTGGGAGCCGTCCGATGAGCCAGGGGACGCGGTGCCACCAACTGGCAATGTACGTCGTGTTCGACGCGCCTTTGCAGATGCTTTCCGACAGCCCATCGAATTATTTGCGAGAGCCGGAGATTATGGAGTTTCTCGCGCCGGTTCCTACGGAGTGGGATGAAACCAAGGTGCTGGACGGCAAGATCGCGCAGTATGTTGCGGTGGCGCGGCGGAACGGGAAGGATTGGTACGTGGGGGCGATGACGAACTGGTCGCCGCGGGAGATGGAGATTGATTTTTCGTTTTTGCCGGAAGGCAACTTCACGCTGCAGGCGTATCAAGATGGGGTGAACGCGGACCGCATGGGAAGCGACTACAAGATGGTGAAGAGCCAGGTGAACCGCGGGACGAAGTTGAAAATAAAATTGGCGCCGGGCGGTGGCTGGGCTGGACGAATCACACCGTAGATCATTTTCAAAGGTCTTGGTTCACGACTGACGGCTTTCTTGCTCGATTTCGTGTTGGCGGGCACAGGCAGGATTCCCTGTGCCACTGGCGAGGTGCTTATGGGTCATCCGCAATTGGAGTTGAGTGGCAAGACGGCGGTGGTGATTGGCGGGACGAGCGGCATCGGGCTGGCGCTGAACAAGGCGTTGGCGCTGGCGGGTGCGAACGTCGTGCCTACGGGCCGGCGGGCTGAACTGGTGCGCAAGGCCGCGGAAGAGATTAAGGCGCTGGGCAGGCGGTCGCTGGCGCAGGTCTGCGATGTGACGGATGAGGCGAGCATCGAAAAACTGCTTGCGGCAGTGCTGGCGGAATTTGGCAGCGTGGAGATTCTGGTGAATTGCGCGGGGCGCACGAAGCGCACGCCCACGCTGGAGGTTTCGGACGCGGAGTGGAACGGAATTCTCGATACGAACTTGAACGGAACGATGCGGGCTTGCCGCGTGTTTGGGCGTCATATGATCGCGCGGAACTATGGGCGCATCGTCAATATCGCGTCGATTGCATCGTTCGTGTCGCTGCATGAGGTGGCGGCGTATTGCGCGAGCAAGGCGGCGGTGGCGGCGCTGACTAAGTCGCTGGGCATCGAATGGGCCACGAAGGGAGTTTGCGTGAATGCGATTGCTCCCGGAGTCTATCGCACGGAGATGAATGCCGGGTTGCTGGACGGAACGGCGCGGGGCAAGGAATTTTTGCTGCGCACGCCGATGCGGCGGTTCGGACAATTGGATGAGCTGGCGGGGGCGGCGGTGTTTTTGGCGTCGAATGCGGCGAGTTATGTGACCGGGCTGGTGCTGGCGGTGGATGGGGGACTTTTGGCTAGCGGGGTGAATCAGTAGAGGGAAAGAGATAGATGTTAAGAGTTTGTGGCGGCTGAGGGGTTGGGACGCACTGAAAGTGCGCCCCTACAACGACTGGGCGCTTCCTTTCGCTGAGGCGCTCGCCAGTTTGGCTCGGGCGCTTGCGACGATTTCAAGAAACTTGCGCGCTGCTTCCACGATCATTTCCGGTTTGTTGGATTTTAGGGCTTCGGGTTGTACCAATTCGCCGCCGATGCCGAGTGCGGCGGCGCCGGCTTCGATGAAGTCAGCGGCGGTGGATAGATTGACGCCTCCGGTGGGGACGAGCGGGATTTGCGGCAGCGGGCCTTGCAACGCTTTGATGTACTTCGCGCCGCCGACCTGACCGCAGGGGAAGACCTTCACGAGGTCGGAGCCGGCGGTCCACGCTTCGATGATTTCGGTGGGCGTCAAGGCTCCGGCCATGATCAGCGTTGATTCGCGGACGGAAAGCTCGACGGTGGCGCGGTTGAAGCCGGGGCTGACTAGAAACTGAGCGCCGGCGTCGAGACAACGGCGTGCGTCGGCGGCATTCAGCACAGTTCCCGCGCCGATTAGAATTTCCGAGCCGGCGCTTCGTGCAAGCTCGCGAATTACGTCGATAGCGCCGGGACAGGTCATGGTGATTTCCACGATGGGGATGCCGCCCTTGCAGACGGCCTCGGCTGCGATGTGCGCTTCGCGTTGGGAGGATGCGCGGACCACGGGGATGATTCCGATATCGAGGATGCGCTGACGAACGAGTTGTTTGTTCACGTTTGTACTTCCTCAAGTTCCAGTGATGAGAGCCAATCAAGAGCCCGCCTCAGAAGGCGGGCGCTACAACTGCTCAGCGGGCTATGCGCGCGCCTACACCTTTCATCACTTGCAGGACTTCCTGTAACGTGACCATCGAAGTGTCGCCGGGAGTGGTCATGGCGAGCGCTCCGTGGGCGGCGCCGCATTCGACGGACCACTGCGGATCTTGCCCGGCGAGGAAACCGTAAATGAGGCCGGAGGCGAAGGAATCGCCGCCGCCGACGCGGTCGAAGATTTCCAGATTTTCGCGGTTCCTGGCTTGGTAGAACTTGCCATCGTAGTAGCAGACCGCACCCCAATCGTTGAGAGTGGCGGTTTTGGCTTTGCGCAACGTTGTGGCGACTACCTGGAAGGGGTAATCCTTTACAACTTTGGCGATCATTTGCTTGAAGCTTTCGACTTCGAAGGTGGAGTGATGCTCGTCCATGCCAGGAACTTCGTAACCGAGAGCGGCGGAAAAATCTTCTTCGTTGCCGAGCATGACGTCGACGTGCGGAGCGATGCGGCGGTTTATTTCCTGCGCTTGCTTTTTGCCGCCGAGGGACTTCCAGAGGGAGACACGATAATTCAGATCGTAGGAAACGACAACGCCGTGGCGTTTGGCGGATTGCATGGCTTCGACGGCGACGTCCGGCGTGGTGGAAGAAAGGGCGCAGAAGATGCCGCCGGTGTGAAACCAGCGCGCGCCTTGCTTGCCGAAGATTTGGTCCCAGTCGATTTCGCCCTTTTTTAACTGCGAGACAGCGGTGTGGCCGCGATCGTAGGAGCCGAGCGCGGCACGCACGCCAAAGCCGCGCTCGGTGAAATTGAGTCCGTTGCGGGCGGCGCGGCCGACGCCATCGTGCTCGACCCAACGGATGAGAGATGGGTCGACGCCGCCCTGGTAGACGAGATCCTGCAGCAGGCGGCCGACGGGATCGTCGGCGAAGGCAGTGACCACGGCGGTGTCCAAGGCGAAGCAGCGCTTCAGGCCGCGCGCGACGTTGTATTCGCCGCCGCCCTCGCAGACATCGAACGAGCGCGTGGTGGCTATGCGCTTTTCGCCGGGATCGAAGCGCACCATGATTTCGCCGAGGCTGACGAGGTCCCAGCGGCATTCCTGTTTCGGTTTGATGTGCAGCGTCACGCGGCCTCTCGGGTAGTCGCCTCAGGTGATTCTGGCCGGCTCCAGGTTAGGCGCCAAAATCTGAATCAGTAATAGCGCAATGAGGTAAGCGCTTCCGGCCATTACGAAGGGAATCATGTAGCTGCCGGTCCACTGTAACGCGTGGCCGACCACTTCGGCGATGAGCATGCCGCCGATGGCGCCGGCCATGCCGCCGATGCCAACGACGGAACCTACAGCGCGCGCGGGAAACATGTCGGAGGTCAGCGTGTAGAGATTCGCGGAAAACCCCTGATGCGCGGCGGCGGCGAGACCGATGAGGAGTACAGCACCCGGCAGGCTTTGGATGCGATGGGCGAAAACAATGGGCGTAACGCAGAGGGCGCAGACGAGCATGGTGATCTTGCGGGCGGCGTTGACGGTGCTGCCGTGATTAATCAGGGCCGAGGAGAGCCAGCCACCGGCGACGCTGCCAACGTCGGAAATCAAATAGATGACCATGATGGGGATGCCGATATTCATCAACGCCAGACCGTGCTGGCGCTGCAGGAAATCAGGCACCCAGAAGAGATAGAACCACCAGATGGGATCGGTGAGAAATTTACCGACGACGAAGGTATAGGTTTGGCGGTGCGGGAGCAGCGCGGACCATTTGATTTTTCCGACGGGTTCGGAGGGATCGCTGCGGATGTAGTCCAGCTCGGCCTTGGAAAGGCGCGGATGCTCCTCCGGCTTGCGGTATAGCAGAAACCAGAAGATGAGCCAGACAAATCCTAGGGCTCCGGTGAGAAGGAAGGCGGAGCGCCAGCCCCAATGCAGCGCGATCCATGGCACGACGAGGGGGGTGATGATAGCGCCTGCGCTTGTGCCGGCGTTGAAGATTCCGGTGGCGAGGGCGCGCTCTTTTTTGGGGAACCATTCTGCGACGCACTTGATGCTGGCGGGAAAGACGCCGGCTTCGCCGAAGCCCAGGGCGACGCGCGCGGCAGCGAACGTGGCGAAGGACCCCGCGGCAGCATGGGCCATGGATGCGAGGCTCCAGAAGGCCATAGCCAGCGCATAGCCGACGCGCGTGCCGAATCGATCGATGAGGCGGCCCATGAGCACCATGCCCGCTGCGTAGGCCATCTGAAAATAAGAAACGAGGTGCCCGTACTGGATTTCATTCCAGCCGAAGTCGTGCTGCAGCGTGGACTTCAGGACGCCGAGGACCTGGCGGTCGATGTAATTTTTCGTGACGCCAAAAAGAAGGAGTGCGCAGATGACCCAGCGGAAATTGCCGACGCGAGTCGAAGCTGGCGCGGTCGTCAGTTCGTCCGCGCGTGCCGAAGTGGGATTAGCCGAGGTGGCTAGGACGCTTGGTGGAGCGATGGGGCGCACGGGATCCATAAGCTACCAATTGTGCATGGTGCCGTCGAGCTTGCGATTAATGGGCAAGTACGCGCGGCGGTAGGGATAGGTGGATGCGAGCTGCTCGTCGATGTCCACGCCGAGGCCGGGGCCGTCGCCGGGATGCATCATGCCGTCGGCGAATGTGTAGGAGTGGGAGAAGACGCGATCGGTTTCGGCGGAGTGGTGCATGTATTCCTGAATGCCGAAATTGTGGACGCTGAGATCGAAATGCAGAGCGGCAGCCATGCAGACGGGACTCATATCAGTGGCGCCGTGGCAGCCGGTGCGGACCTGGTACAGCTCGGCGAGGCTGGCGATTTTTCGCAGGTGGGAAATTCCGCCGGCGTGCACAACGGCGGCGCGGATGTAATCGATGAGCTGCTCCTGGATGAGCTGCTGGCAATCGAAGATGGAGTTGAAAACTTCGCCGACGGCGAGCGGCGTGGTGGTGTGGCGGCGAATCAGGCGAAAACTCTCTTGCAGCTCGGCGGGAGTGGGATCTTCGAGCCAGAAAAGGTGGTAAGGCTCGAGCTCTTTGCCGAGGCGGGCGGCTTCGATGGGTGTGAGGCGGTGATGCGCGTCATGGAGGAGGTGGAGGTCGGAGCCAAATTCCTTGCGCAGGCGTTCGAACAGGCGGGGGACGAAATTGAGGTAGAGCTCGGAGCTCCACGCATCTTCAGCTGGCGCATCTTTTTCGGCGGGCTCGTAAGACATTTTGCCGCGGCCGACGCCGTAAGTGCTGGCGAGGCCGGGGATGCCGCTCTGCGCGCGAATGGCTTTGTAGCCGAGCTTGGCATAGTCGGCGACGGCGGCGACGGTGGCATCGATGTCTTTGCCATTGGCGTGGCCGTAGACGAGGATGGCGTCGCGAGAGGCGCCGCCGAGCAACTGATAGACGGGAACGTTGAGGGATTTGGCCTTGATGTCCCAGAGCGCGGTGTCGACCGCGGAGATCGAGGCCATGGTCACAGGGCCGCGGCGCCAGTACGCGCCTTTGTAAAGGTATTGCCAGAGGTCTTCGATGCGACGCGCGTCGTGGCCGATGAGAAGCGGGATGACGTGATCGGAGAGATAGCTGGCGACGGCGAGTTCGCGGCCGTTGAGCGTGGCGTCACCGAGGCCGTGGATGCCGTCTTCGGTGACGATTTTTAGCGTGACGAAGTTTCGGCCTGGGCTGCAGATGATTACTTTGGCGTCGGTTATGCGCATCGCGGATTAAATCCTCTACCTAAATTTGATTTGCGGGCAAGCTCAAACATTATTGCGCGGGCGTTCGCGGCGCACAAAATCGGTGTCTTGCAACGGTTCGGACTCGCACTCGATGGCGATGGTGGTGACCGGATGATCCGGCGGTTCGACGGGCAATCCGGTGAAGCGCACGCGGAAGCGGTCCTGCTGGAATTTGACCTGCTGGCCGCCGGCAAGAAGGCGCGCGGATTTCACGCCGGTTTTCAGCCCCGCGAGCGCGACAGTTTCTCCGGGCCAAAAATAGACGTGCATGTAAAGAGTGTTGCCCTTGCGGGTGAAACCCGCGTAGTTCGAGCGGTGCGGCTGGCAACGGTCCTGGGTGTGGATGGACTCGGCATTGCGCGAGGTCCAGCGGCCGACTTCGGTCAGGATACGCACGGAATCCTCGGGAATGGAACCGTCGGGCTTGGGGCCGATGTTGAGCAGATAATTTCCGGCGTCGTGGGCGCAGTAGACGAGGTTGCGCACGATAGTCTTCGGAGTTTTCCAGGCGTCGTCGGCCTGATGATATCCCCAACTTTCGTTGAGCGTCATACAGGATTCCCAGGCGCGACCGCGTTGGTCGGCAACGATCTCCTGTTCGGGCGTCGAGAAATCGCCGGGGAGCGCGTTGCGATTGTTGACGATGATGTCGGGCTGAAGCTCGAAGACCATTTTGTTCATGCGCTCGGATTCCCAGCCGCGGGCATCGAGCGGCCAGGAGACGTCATACCAAAGCACGTCCACTTTTCCATAATTTGTCATTAAGTCGCGGATAAGGCCGTGCGTGTATTCGACGAAGCGCTTGCGGGCGTCTTCGTTGGTGGCGCAGCGGGCACCATCGGGGTGGTGCCAATCCATCAAGGAATAGTAAAAGCCGAAACGCAGGCCTTCGGCGCGGGCGGCTTCGACGTATTCACGCACAAGGTCGCGCCCGGGCCCCTGTTTCGGCGCGCAGTAGTTGGTGAGCTTGGTGTCGAAGTTGCAGAAGCCTTCGTGATGTTTGGAAGTCATCACCATGTATTTCTGCCCGGCTTGTTTGGCGAGCTTGGCCCAGGCGCGCGCGGCATTCGGTTTCGGCTGAAAGCGCTTGGCGAGCTGCTCGTATTCGGTTACGGGGATGCCTTCGTTTTCCATGACCCATTCGTGGCGGCCGAGCACGCTGTACAGTCCCCAATGGATGAACATGCCGAAGCGCGCTTCGTGCCACCATTGCATGCGGCGAGCGCGGTCGGCGTCTTCCGCGGCGGAGTTTTTCGGTGCTTGCGCCTGCGCGGAGGTTGGCCCGGCTTTGGCGGAAGCGGCCAGGGAGAGAAGGGACGCTCCGGTGCCAACCAGCCAGTCGCGCCGGGGAATGCGAGTCGATTGCATGAGCTTGCGTCCTCCTCTTTGTTACCGTTGCAGGCTGGACATTCTACGAGCTTACGGCTCCAGCTTGAAAATTCTTTCCATCAGCAGCCACTTTTCTCCC
>Ga0307479_10003118_pt1 | contig 15064 bp, 13 predicted proteins | sample atmos_gasesECM4C_FD_203743 | JGI IMG/M metagenome (GOLD analysis project Ga0307479, IMG submission 203743) | Hardwood forest soil microbial communities from Morgan-Monroe State Forest, Indiana, United States - atmos_gasesECM4C_515 | ecosystem: Environmental > Terrestrial > Soil > Temperate... | reverse complement strand
ATCATCAATCGTTGGCACAAAGGCGACGATGAAGTGCTGAAGAGCATTGAGAAAGATATTAAGCGGCCGATTTTCGCCTCCCTTCCTAATGACTTCCGGAAGGCGAGTTTGTCCGTGAATTTGGGGACTCCGCTGATGGAAAACCACAACAATACCCTCAGCAATCGTTACCGTGAATTGGCTTCGCAGTTAGCTGGAACCACGTCAGCCCCTGTGGCCAAACGGGGCGGGCTGGGCAACTTTTTCTCGCTTCCCACAAAGACAAAGAGGTAAATGCATATGTCACCGAGTCCCATCTCGTCCACTTTAACAACACGAACCGATTTCGGCGCTGTGAAGACCGCAATCCATCGAAAGTTGATCCAGAAGTTAAACCTGGATCGCCTGAACGAAATTAAGCGGGAGGATGTCCGACGCGAGGTTTCTCAGATTCTGGAAGGGATCGTAGTGGGCGAATCGACTCCTATGAACCTGCAGGAGCGGGAGCGCCTGGCACAGGAAGTACTCGACGAGGTTTTCGGCCTCGGCCCGCTTGAGCCGCTCCTAGCTGATTCGTCAATTTCCGATATCCTGGTGAATACATACAAGCAGGTCTATATCGAACGCCGGGGCATGCTGGAACTCACGCCGGTACAGTTTCGTGACGACGCGCACCTGATGAGCATCATTGATCGAATCGTTTCAGCAATCGGCCGCCGAGTGGATGAATCATCGCCAATGGTGGATGCGCGCCTAGCTGACGGCTCGCGCGTGAATGCGATCATTCCTCCTCTTGCGGTGGACGGTCCGTGTCTTTCGATCCGCCGGTTCGGCCGGGATCGACTGACGGCAGAGGACCTGATCACGAACCATACTTTGACGCCACCCATGCTCGAACTATTGCGCGGGTGTGTGAAGGCGCGCCTAAACGTTCTGATTTCGGGTGGTACGGGAGCGGGCAAAACGACCTTCCTGAATGTATTGTCGTCAAACATCTCCGATCGTGAGCGAATTGTTACCATCGAAGACGCGGCTGAATTGCAGCTGCATCAGGCACACGTTGTTCGTTTGGAGACGCGGCCCCCCAACATTGAAGGAAAGGGCGCTATTGCCCAGCGGCAACTGTTGATCAACTCGTTGCGCATGCGGCCTGACCGAATCATCGTGGGTGAGGTTCGCGCTGAAGAAGCGCTCGACATGTTGCAGGCTATGAATACGGGCCATGATGGCTCGCTTACTACAATTCACGCCAATTCCCCTCGGGACGCCCTCAGCCGTCTGGAGACGATGGTGGCCATGGCAAGTCTGAATCTTCCCGAGCACGCCATGCGCCGACAAATCGCGTCAGCGATCGATTTAGTGATTCAAGTTAGCCGTCTCAGCGATGGTACGCGGAAAGTCGTAAGCATCGCCGAACTCACGGGCATGGAGGGAGAAATCGTGACCATGCAAGAGATCTTCGTGTACCGGAAGCGTGGCATTCGAGACAATGGGGAAGTGGTCGGAGATTTTGTTGCAACCGGCATTCGCCCGAAATTTGCCGAGCGCCTGGCCGTCACAGGGGTTCACCTTCCGACGGCCATGTTCGAAGTCGCACACACTCGGTGAGTTTGTTGACATGCTCGCAGAGATTATTTGTGTTTGTGATCTGACTGAGATGATCTCTCAAGGTTGTGGACCTATGCTGGAAAGGACGCCGAAATGGCATTTTTGCTAGCGCTGCTTACATTCCTGGCGGTGGCGGTCATTTTTCTTGGGCTCTGGCTTTCCCTGGGAGTTGATACTCAGCAGGAAACCGTTCGCCGTCGGGTGGAAGCTGTGCGGAAAGCAGAGCGCCGAGGTGGTGGCAACATCCCCTTGGACCTGCAATTGGTCCGGGACGAGATGCTTAGCACTGTTCCGATCTTGAATCGCGTGATGATGCGTTTCTCCTTGTCCGGCAAGTTCAGAGATTTTCTCGCTCAATCGGGTTTAAAAGCGAAACCCGGCAAGATTTTCCTGCTGGCATGCGTGATAGGTTTAGGTACGTATCTCCTCGCAGGTTATTTCGTCCATCAATTTCTGGTGCCGATCGCAGGGGGAGTTCTCGGTGCGGCGGTGCCTTTTGCGGTTGTCGCGTTCCTGCGCCGACGACGGCTGCGGAAATTCGAAGAACGCTTCCCTGAGGCGCTCGATTTGCTGGGCCGTGCCGTCCGAGCAGGTCACGCATTCACGACCGGTCTCGAGATGGTTGCCAAAGACTCGGCGGAACCGATCGCGGGCGAATTCCGTACAACTTTTGAGGAACAGAATTTTGGGCTTCCGCTCAGGGATTCGCTATTGAACATGGTCGAGCGCGTTCCGAATGTCGACGTGCGTTTCTTTGTCACAGCTCTGATGGTCCAAAAAGAGACGGGCGGAAATCTGGCGGAAATTTTGGACGAGTTGTCTCGGGTGATCAGAGAACGTTTCCGGATTTATCGCGACGTGCGGGTGAAGACAGCTCAGGGACGGCTGACTGCCTTCATTCTTATCTTACTTCCCATCGCCATGCTTTTGGCCTTGCAATTGGTGAGCCCAGGCTACGAGAAAATCATGTTCGTGGATCCGCTGGGTCCACCCGTTCTAGCGGGCGCAGCAATTCTGCAAGTCATCGGATCAATAATTCTCTGGAAGATTATTCACATCGAGGTCTGAGGAGATAGAAATGCTTTGGGCGCTCACAGCAATAACGTTTCTGGTTACAGTGATTGTCTTGCTGGCGCTCGTGTATGCGTTTAGCTCTGGGGAAGTTGGAATCGCTGGGCGCCTCTCGCGATTGTTCAACTCCACCACGCCCGTACGCGAGGAGGGATTTTCAGAGAAGCAGAAGGAACGAGCATTTGACGCGCTTACGCGAATCGGGAAGCTGCTGCCTGCTGCGAAAGGAAAAGCGCAGTCTCGCGCTGAGCTGATGATAACGCGGGCTGGAATCCGCGATCAGAATGCCATTTTAGCCATACGGGGAGTGAAAGTACTCTTGCCGATCGCTTTCGTGGCGATTGTTTACCTCTCAGAAGTGTATCGCTCTAACCCAATACTAATTTTCATAGCGGCGGCGATCGCGGGTTTCTTGCTCCCGGAAATTTGGATTCTTTGGCGGATTAATGGCCGCCAACATCGTCTCCAGAAGGCATTGCCCGATGGCCTCGATTTGCTGGTGATTTGCGTGGAAGTCGGCCTTGGTTTGGATCAGGCGATTTTACGAGTGGCCGATGAGCTGCAAATCGTCCACCCGGAACTCAGCGACGAACTGCACTTGGTGAATCTTGAGATGCGCGTGGGTAAGACTCGAATTGATGCGTTGCGGGAACTGGCCCGGCGTACGGGACTAGAAGACATCAAGGCGCTGGTAGCCATGCTGATCCAGACGGAGCGGTTTGGCACCAGCATTGCTCAATCTCTGCGTGTCCACTCGGATGAATTACGCACGAAGAGGCGCCAGCGCGCAGAAGAAATGGCTGCCAAGACGACGGTGAAAATGGTGCCTCCTCTGGTGTTTTTCATTTTCCCGGCTTTGATGGTTGTGATTTTGGGTCCCGCGGCTCTCACTATTTATCGGCAGTTTCTAAAGTGATTGCCGCGACACGGTGGTTATTCAGATCCCGTGTGCAGTACAAGTCTAAAAGCGAAGGAGGAAGCAAATGGATACCGTAACTTTGATTCGAGTCGTTGCCGGAGTTCTGGCAGTAGTCGTCCTATTCATCATAATCTGGCGGCGACGGGGCAAAGCAAGCGAATAAGAACCCGCTGGGCAGGTGCGTATCCTAGACTGAGGGGGCGGTAAGTGACAGCGGTGGGAAACAATCATCGGAGCAGCGCGGTGTACGTTTACAACAAGACGCGCGAGACGTTCGTTGCTACAGAAGCGACGGTAGCGGACAGCTATGTGCGCCGGCTGGTCGGACTGTTGGGAAAGACGAAGCGATGGGCTCGCCTCGGAACGGGCCTCTGGATTGTTCCGTCCCGAGGCGTGCACACGATCGGAATGCTGTTTCCAATCGACCTGATCTTTCTAGACAAAAACAAAGAGGTTGTCGGAATCGAGGAGCACGTGCGCCCCTTCCGCATCTCCAGAGTGTCCTTAAAGGCCGCGAGCGTTCTGGAGCTTCCTCCCCATACGATTTATCGGTCCGGGACGCAGGTTGGAGACCGTCTCGAGATTTCGCGGCTGCGAGAGTCGCAACAAGCTGATAGGCAAGCCACTCCTGCGTAACAGGTCGAGCGTGTTTACTGCATCTTCCGCGCATCAAACGCGCACTCGCTCTTACCTGTGCGTATTGCCATGGTTAGGGCTCGTTTGCATCGGGATCCTCTACGTCGTCGCGATCCTGCGACTTAACCCTACGAGCTTTTTTGGGATGACGGGGGATGATTCCATTTATTTCAGTTCCGCGAAGGCGCTTTCCGAGGGGAAAGGGTACGTCTTGCCAAGCGTCCCTGGAGCCCCTCCAGCGACAAAGTATCCGATCCTTTACCCATGGCTGCTGTCGTGGGTCTGGCGCTGGAATCCTTCTTTCCCAGAGAATCTAGCCGATGCAGTTGGTGTAACGGTTGCGTTCGGACTGGGCTATGTCAGTCTGGCATTTCTCTTTCTGCGGAAACTCAAAGGCATCGGCGAAGCGGAGGCCTTGTTCCTCACGGCCTTCTGCGCGCTGAATCCGATCGTACTCCTTTATAGTTCAAGCGTCCTTTCCGATATCCCGTTTGCTACAGTGGCTCTGGGAGCCATGCTCGTCGCAGATAGCGGGATTCGGCGCGATGGAAAAAGCGTGACCGCCGCGTGCTCCGCGATTCTCGTAGGCCTCTCGATGCTCTTGCGCGTTTTGGGTGTGCCCGTGGCCGCGGGAATTCTTGTTGCCAGTGTAGTCCGGCGGGCGTGGCGGCAGTTATTCATTTTTTGCGGATGCGTAGCTCCTTTCTTCACGGTACTGGCCCGACGATTCGTTTTCAGTACGGTTGTGCCTCCGCCCGCAATTTCGAAGGTCGGTGCGTCAAGTCTCGGCTGGACTCTCACGTGGGCCTGTTACACAAGCTATCTTTCGGCCTGGAAGAATGATGTTCCAAACCTTCGTATTTTTTGGACCATGCTCGGTAACAACATGAGAGTATTGCTCGGCGCGCCAGCGAATTATTTTCTGTTCCCCGGCCTTCTGCGGGATACGCAGGGCGGGAGAGTTCTTGTCGTTCTCATTACTGCGGCTATTGTTGCCGGCGTAGTGAAGAATGCGCATCGGTATGGATGGGGGCCAGCGCATTACGCACTGCCGTTCTACCTGGCCACAATTTTACTTTGGCCCTATCCCATCGCTGACCGTTTCTTGCTGCCCTTTTTTCCGCTCTTCGCCGCAGGACTGTGGTTGGAAGGGAAGCATGTCTTGCGGATGATCGACGCAACTCTCGCGAGCCGCCGAGCGAACACCGACAAGGTCATCGCGGCTACCATCGCCCTTCTAATCATCGCGTTCAGTTGCGCCGTAGGCTGGAATTACTTCGCCGCGTCGCGGAAGGTTCTTGGGGAGACGGCTCGGCGTCGCTCCAGTCTCATTCCGGCAAAACGCGCCGCCTACCAATGGCTCCTCCGCTCCACCTCCCCAGATGCACGCGTGATCGCTTGCGAAGATGTGAGCGCCTACCTGTACACTGGGCGATCATCCATGGCACCAATCGGGTTTACCGCGGCGGCTATGTACGAACCCAAACTCCTTGAGCGCATCGTCGCGCATCTGGGTGATGTCCCCGAGGCCATCGGCGCCCAATTCTGGATGATCTCTGATGACGATTTTGGCCTGATGTGGCCGGAGGCCACTTCAGCAACGCGCAAATTCGGGGCTCGCCTCCGCAACACGCTCCCCGAAGTCTTCCGCAGTCGGGATGGTCGCGTAAGCATTTACTCACTCGATTGCCTGCGGCGTCGGGATGACCCTTCTTGCCGGGCGGCCAATCTCCTACTGCTTCCGCAAGACACTCATGACCTGGATCCCTGACCATGCCACCGGACTGCGTTCTAGAGTTTTTGCAACGGGAACTCGCGCTGGCGGGCCAATGTTAGGATCGAATCGGGCTTATGTTTCTCCGAATTGAATTCGGGTTAGTCCTGATCGTCTTGTTACTCGCGTTTTTGCGCCCGCAGCTTGGCTCGGATTGGTTTGGCAGGATCGAGCGAAGTTTTGGCAGGCTGGCGCGAAGCCAGAGATTGTCAGTATTACTTGTGGGGCTTGCCGCTCTAGGCGCGCGCGCAGCGGTTTTGCCAATACTACCGATTACAGACCCTACTGTTCATGATGAGTTCAGCTACCTTCTGGCCGCGGATACATTTGCCCACGGACGACTGACCAATCCACCTCATCCGATGTGGGTTCACTTCGAGACTTTTCACGTCTTTTGGCACCCGACGTACGCCTCGATGTACCCACCAGCGCAAGGCCTCGTGCTTGCGACCGGTCAGGTGATCGCCGGGCACCCCTTTTGGGGTATGTGGTTCGGTGTAGGACTTATGTGCGCAGCAATCTGCTGGATGCTCCAGGGATGGCTGTCTCCGGAATGGGCGATGTTGGGCGGCATCCTCGCGGTCGTGCGCTTTGGAATCTTCAGCTACTGGGCGAACAGTTATTGGGGCGGAGCGGTAGGCGCGATAGGAGGAGCCCTGGTCCTCGGAGCGTTGCCGCGGCTTATGCGCCTCGGGCGCACGAGTGACGCATTGCTGATGGGACTCGGATTGGCGGTTCTCGCAAACAGCCGCCCATACGAGGGATTTGTTCTCAGCTTGCCCATTGCATTTGCACTCTTCGCCTGGTTATTGAAGAAGGAGGGTCCGTCATTCTGGAGGGCAATCCGCTGCGTGGTGGTGGCTTTGTCGTTAGTGGTGCTTTTGGCGGCACTGGCCACCGGCTACTATTTTTGGCGCGTCACCGGCAGTCCTTTCCGCTTTCCGCAGCAAATGGACCGCGAGAACTATGCTTCGGCGCCATATTTTCTTTGGCAATCTCCCAGACCTCAACCGATCTTCAATCACAAAGTCATTCGCGATTTTTACATCGGCTGGGAGTTACCGAAATACGAAGAAACGCGTTCCGCTGCGGGCCTCATCACGAGTGAGTCTGAAAAACTGGTGAAGTGTGGATTTTTCTTCCTGGGTCCAGCGCTTGCCCTCCCGCTACTGGCGGGGATCGGTATTACACGCTACGGTCTCACATGGGCTTCGCTGAGTTCAGGCACTCGCTTCCTGCTCATCGTCTTTGGCGTGTCGCTGGCAGGTCTTGCGCTGGAGGTTTATTTTTCGTTACATTACGCGGCACCGATCACCGGGTTAATCCTTGCGCTGGTTTTGGTAGCCATGCGGCAATTGCGCCCATGGACCTGGCGAGGGCGACCAGTAGGATTGTTCATAACTCGAGCGAGCGTATTAGTTTGTCTTATCATTCCTGCAGTACGGGTCGCGAGCGCTATGCTGCAGGTGCCCTTCAACGGGGATAGGCTCGAGACGTGTTGTTCGAGCGGGCCTGGGAACTGGTTGCGGGCCGGAATTGAAACTGAATTGGAGAACACCGGAAAGCAAAATCTAGTTATCGTCCGCTACAGTGCCGATCACAATGTAGTGAATGAATGGGTCTTCAACAAAGCCGACATCGATCGATCACCGGTCGTCTGGGCGCGCGAAATGGGCGCTGAAAAAAATAAGGAGTTGCTCGAATACTTCAGAGACCGCGAAGTCTGGCTGGTGGAACCCGACGAAAATCGTCCTCACTTGTCGCCCTACCCGACTGATCTAGGCTCGACGCCCAGGGCCAGCCAGGTTCCTGCAAGCGACCGGAGGGCGGACCATTGAATTCGAAGACAAGAGCCCGCTGGCTCGCGCTTCTCGTCGTTTGGGCGATCAGCATCGGCTACATGGCAACTCACCTGAAACGCGGTTGGGTTCCCCACGACGAGGGCACGCTCGGCCAGAGTGCTGAACGGGTTTTGAATGGCGAACTGCCCCATCGAGACTTTGTGGATTACACAGGGGGGCTTACATTTGTCCATGCCCTTGCCTTCCGCGAGTTCGGAATTAACTTGGCATCAATGCGCATCGTTTTGTTCGCATTTTTTGTCATCTGGGTGCCAGCAGTTTTCTACGTGGCGACACGTTTCGCCCCGGCCCTTTCCGCCCTCGCAGTCACTCTTCTGGCTGTGGCCTGGAGCGTACCGAACTATTCGGCCCCAATGCCGTCATGGTACAACCTGTTCTTTGCCACGTTCGGCACCGCTGCGTTACTTCACTTTGTCGAGGCAGGCTCTCGCCGCTGGCTCGTCGTTGCGGGGATTTGCGGTGGGCTTTCGATTCTGGCGAAGACGCCCGGGGCTTACTTCGTTGCCGGGGTATTTCTATTCTTTATCTTTCGCGAACAAAGCATTACAAATGAGGAAAATCGCGGGTTGCCCCCGGGCGACCGAGTCTATAGCGCGACCATAGCCCTCACACTGGCAGTTTTTCTTGCCCTCCTTTTCAGCCTGATCCACAAAGTGCTCGGAACCCGTGGACTGATTTATTTCTTTCTGCCAGCTTTTAGCTTGATCGTATTGTTGCTGGCTCGAGAATTCGCGGGAATTCCAGGTCAGGATCGAGAAAGATTCGCGAGAGTCATCGGCATGTGCTTACCCTTTGGAGTCGGAGTCGCCATCCCGTTAGTCGCGTTCTTGGTTCCGTATGTGCTTTCCGGCTCCGTCCACGATTTGATCCATGGCCTCATTGGCACCGCGACCACGGCCATTCATTTCGCAGTGTCTGATCCCGAAGATCCCGTCACGATGGTCGAAATCATCCCGTTTATCCTGCCCGTGATCGTCGCGTATGAATGCCGCAAATTGGGCCGAGCGATTCTTGGCAGTATTCTCGCGTTGTTGGTTTGCGCAGTTCTAATTTTCTCATCAAGGTCTCCATTGATTTATGGCCTTGGATGGCGTTCGCTGACAACCGCGATTCCCGTATTGGTCTTGGCTGGAGCGACGATTATCTGGGTCTCGTCCGGGCAGCAGAATCTTAGCCTCGTCCGGCAGCAGCAGATTGTGCTGATCATGTGCGCGGCCGCACTCTGCAGCTTGGTGCAGTTCCCTTTCGCAGGGCCAATATACTTTTGCTACGTTGCCCCGCTCGTGATCCTCCTCGCGACCGCGCTATTCGCCTCGGTAGCTCGTCCGCCGCGGTTCGCTTTGGGAGTTTTGCTGGCCTTCTATCTGTTATTTGCGGTGCTACGAGTCACTCCGGCTTTCATCTACCGGATGGGGTCGAGCTATGCGCCGGATACGCAGACCGTGCGGTTGACCCTCGTGCGGGCGGGTGGCCTGCGCGTGGCCCCGGGCGATGCCAAGCTGTACGACGAGTTGATTCCACTAGTTCAGTCGCATGCGGGGGGAAAATTCATCTACGCCGCGCCAGATTGCCCTGAAGTGTATTTTCTCTCTGGGCTACGGAGTCCCACTCGAACCTTCTTCGACTTTTCCGAAGATCCGCTTGGCCACACCGAACGAATTCTGGGTGCGATCGATCATCTCGGAATTAGCGTGGTTGCAATTAATTTGAATCCGAAGCACTCGAGCGAGATGGACGACGAACTGAGGCGCGCTCTCGATCAACGGTTTCCCCATAGTGAGGAGCTAGACGATTTTGAGGTCAGGTGGAAGGAATAGCCATGCGCGCCATCATAAGTTGCTCCTATAATCCTGAATTGGCAGTGTCGGGAGGCGGATGAAGAACGAGATTGGGTCGCGGGGAATCTCCGTCGTTGTGCCGGTTTATAACAGCTCAGTAATTCTGCCGCTTCTGGTAAAAGAATTGGAGGCGGTCCTGCCGAAGTGTTCGAATCGCTTCGAATTGATTCTGGTCAATGACGCGAGCGCGGATCAAAGCTGGCAAATCATCACTGAGCTCGCCCGGGAACATCCCTGGGTTCTCGGTATCAATCTTATGCGCAATGTTGGCCAGCACAATGCCCTCCTGTGCGGAATCCGCGCCGCGAAATACGAAATCATCGCCACGATTGACGACGACCTTCAAAATCCCCCAGCCGAGATTCCAAGACTCCTGGAAAAACTTGACGAGGGATTTGACGTCATTTACGGAGTCCCTGAGCACGAGCAGCATGGTCTTTTTCGCAATCTGGCCTCGCAGATCACGAAGCTCGTTCTGCAGAACGCGATGGGCGCCGAAATCGCTCGCAATGTCAGTGCGTTCCGCGTCTTTCGCACGACGGGACGGGAAGCATTTCAGCATTATCGCGGTCCTTTCGTGTCCATAGACGTGCTTCTCACGTGGGGAACTACCCGTTTTGGTGCGCTTCGGGTTCGTCACGAGCCCCGCCGCGAAGGGGCTTCTGGCTACACTTTGCGCACGCTGATTTCTCATGCCTTGAACATGATGACTGGATTCAGCGTGCTGCCTCTTCAGATTGCCAGCATTATCGGCTTCACGTTTGCTTTTCTCGGCTTGCTGACTTTGGCCTACGTGACGGGAAGGTACGTGTTTCAAGGAACTCCGGTCCCCGGCTTTCCGTTCCTTGCGTCGATCATCGCGATCTTTTCGGGCGCCCAACTGTTTGCATTGGGAATCATGGGGGAATATTTGGCGCGCATGCACTTTCGTATGATGGATCGTCCCGCGTACACGGTGCGCTCGAAGGCGCCAACCGATTAGAATGATTGCCAATACCATCTGCGAGTATCTTGAATGGGATTCACAGTTCTTCGGACGACGAATTGCGCGCGTGAACTCCTCTTGTCTTACCGAGAAATTGGCCGTCGAAATCGACGATTGGTGTTCTCTCGAAAGGATCGACTGCCTTTACTTCCTGGCAAGCTCCACTGATCCACTGACAGCGAGATTGGCCCAGGACAACATGTTTCGTCTTGTTGACGTTAGGGTCACACTCGAGCTTCATGTGCGGACAGCTTGCAGCGGCAGTTCGTCTCTGCCAAGAATACGAAATGCAGTCGAGCGTGATATTCCAGCGCTTCGAATACTTGCCCGCAGCGCCCATCGGGACTCACGGTTCTATTACGATGGAAATTTTCCTTCCCACCTGTGCGACCGGTTATACGAGACTTGGATCGAAAGAAGCTGTTCTGGATGGGCCAAAAATGTACTAGTTGCTGGAGAAGGTGCTGACCCCGAAGGGTACGTGACCTGTCAAATTCCAAATCCTAGCATTGGGCAAATTGGTTTGGTAGGTGTCGCCGAGAAAGCCCATGGGAAAGGGATTGGCAGGGATCTCGTGACTTCTGCGGCCTGCTGGTTTGCCCAGGAGGGCGTTGAGAACGTTAGTGTTGTGACGCAAGGCCGCAATGTTCGCGCTCAACGCTTGTATCAAAGATGTGGATTCGTCACACGCTCCGTAGAACTTTGGTTTCACCGGTGGTTTTCTGAAACACGGAAGAGCGCATGACCACAATACCTATCCCGTTCAATCGGGCGGGCCTTGTCGGTAATGAGTTTAGATACATCTCCCAAGCCCTCGAAAACGGCCACATTTCCGGAGACGGCCGCTTTACAAAGAAATGTCAGGAGTTTCTTGAAAAAGAGCTCAGTGTGCCGAAGGCTCTTTTGACAACCTCGTGCACGGATGCGCTGGAGATGGCCGCACTGCTGCTCGATATTCAATCCGGTGACGAAGTCATCGTACCTTCCTTCACATTCGTTTCCACAATCAATGCGTTCGTGATGCGTGGCGCGCGCCCCGTTTTCTGCGACATCCGCAGGGATACTCTGAACATTGATGAACAGAAGCTCGAAAGTCTCATTACTTCTCGCACGAAAGCCATCGTTGCGGTCCATTACGCCGGCGTTGGCTGCGAGATGGATTCCATCCTCGCGCTTGCAAACCGCCGCGGGATCGCAGTGGTGGAGGACAATGCGCACGGACTCTTCGGAAAATTCAAGGGTACGCACCTCGGAACGTTCGGTTGCCTCGCCACACAAAGCTTCCACGAAACCAAAAACTTCACGTGTGGTGAGGGCGGCGCACTCCTGATTAATGACTTGCGCTATATCGAGCGGGGCGAAATTCTTCGAGAAAAGGGCACAAATCGAAGCCGGTTCTTCCGTGGGCAGGTTGACAAGTACACCTGGGTGGACCTGGGCTCGAGTTATCTCCCCTCCGACGTACTTGCTGCCTTCCTGTTCGCACAGTTCGAGCATCGGGACCAGATTCAATCCCGCCGGCGGTGTATCTGGGAATATTACAACGAGCATCTTGCCGAATGGGCAGGCAAGAATGGCGTCGGCCTGCCGTTTGTGCCTCAGTATTGCGAGCAGCCCTGGCACATGTTCTACATGCTGGTGCCATCGCTGGAGGAGCGCCAGGCTTTGATTGCGCATTTGAAATCCCGCAAGATTCTGACCGTCTTCCATTACCTGCCCTTGCATTTGTCCGAGATGGGACGGAAATTCGGTGGGGAAAAAGGCGATTGTCCGGTAGCAGAATCTGTTAGCGACCGCGTGATTCGCTTGCCGTTCTATAACGAGTTGAACGAAGCCGACCAGGCGCGTGTTGTCTCGGCATTCAAAGAGTTCGTTCGTGTGTAGCTTGATGAACACACCAGATGCCACGCAACAGAGCCCTCATCAATCTTACGATCCGGAGTTTTTCTCTCAACTGGCAAACATCGAAACCAAGCATTTCTGGTTTCGAACACGAAATCGTGTGATTGCGACACTCACGGAACAGATAACAAAGGACTGGGTCGATGGATACCGGGTGCTGGAGGTAGGATGTGGAACGGGCAACGTTTTACGCGCATTGGAGCAGGCATGTCCTCGCGGGAAAGTTGTAGGCATGGACTTATTCGCAGAAGGCCTGGCATTTGCCCGCACGCGGACCTCGTGCCCTCTAGTGCAGGGTAACCTCGAGCAACCAGCGTTTGACGTGCAATTCGATCTGATCGGTGCATTCGACGTCGTCGAGCACCTTTCAGATGATCTTCAAGTTTTTCGTTCACTCCACTCGATGTTGAGACCAGGTGGAGCGCTTCTGCTCACTGTGCCAGCGCATCAATCGCTTTGGAGCTACTTTGACGAAGTTTCACATCATTGCCGGCGTTATGAACCCGCTGACTTGCGCCGCAAGTTGAATGATGCTGGATATGAAATAGAGTTCCTTTCCCAGTTCATGGCGAGTATTTATCCACTAGTTTGGTTTAGCCGGCGGATTAAGTCCTCACGCCGTCGGGCTCGAAACCCGGACTCGGCTGACATGGACCGCACGCTCACTTTGGAAGAACTTCGGATCGTACCCATAGTAAACGGCCTGCTTACATTTGTGCTGATGCAAGAGGCAAGACTCATCAGATCACGGATCGTGCTGCCGTTCGGATCCTCCTTAATCGTTGCTGCAAGGCGGATGCATTGACGTGTTAACCGGACTGATACATCAGTTTGCTGCGCATCCCTGGGTATATGACCGGATTCAGACTCTTGCTGGGCATAATCGGGTGCTCGAGCGGCTGGGTCAAGTGATCGCGCCTTTAAGTCCAAAGGTCGTTCTGGATATTGGGGGAGGGACTGGCACGGTGCGGAATCTTTTAGCGGTGGATTGCCGCTACATTTGCCTCGATATGGAAATGCCCAAACTGTCGGGCTTTCGTACAAAGTTTCCCGGAGGTTTGGCCGTCCTGGGAGACGCAACGTCCATGGCGATCATCGATCGCTGCGCCGACATGGTAATTTGCAAGTCGGTGACTCATCATCTGACCGATTTGAAGCTGGGACAGGCGCTCGACGAAAGCCGGCGTGTACTTCGAGCGGGAGGGCACATGGCATTGTTCGACGCGGTTCTCAACTCACAGCGCCTTGCCGGACAGGTGCTATGGAAGCTCGATCGCGGTACTTATCCGCGTACCGAAGAGGACTTGCGCGGGAAACTCGAGAGCCGATTCAAAATCATCCATTGGGAAAAGTTCGCCATCTATCACGAGTACATTTTGGGAATCGGGGTTCGGCCTTAAGTTGAAGCAGTATCTCTACACATGTTGATGCTGATTGAACTGGGGTTCGTGGTTGTGGCACTGGCTATCGCTTTTAGGTGGCCCACGATGGGCTCCGATTGGTTCGGAGGAATTGAGAATAGTTTCGCGAAGCTAGCGCGGAGGCAAAGGCTTTCGGTCGTGATTGTCGGGCTGGCTGCACTCGTCGGACGCGCGGCAGCATTACCGATCTTGCCCATCTCGCAACCTCAGGCACAAGACGAGTTCAGCTATCTGCTCGCGGCTGACACCTTCATGCACGGCCGTTTGACGAATCCAACTCATCCCATGTGGGTTCACTTTGAGACTTTTCATGTCCTCATGCAGCCGACGTATGCCTCGAAATACCCTCCACTCCAGGGTATGGTCCTTGCGGCAGGACGAATTATCGGTGGCAAGCCATTCGTTGGCGTGTGGCTCAGCATGGCGGTCATGTGCGCTGCCATTTGCTGGATGCTTCAGGGCTGGCTTCCGCCGGAGTGGGCGCTTCTCGGGGGGTTTCTGGCCGTAGTGCGCTGGGGCATTTTCAGTTACTGGGAGAACAATTACTGGGGCGGAGCTGTGCCTGCGATCGGCGGAGCGCTGGTTCTAGGAGCTTTGCCGCGGGTTATGCAGTTGGAGCGGCCGCGCGAAGTCTTAGTGATGGGGCTTGGCCTTGCGATCCTGGCTAACAGCCGTCCGTACGAAGGGCTTGTCTTCAGCCTTCCTGTGGCGGGAGCGCTCTTATTTTGGTTGGCCAGGAAACGCGGCGCTGAATTTTGGAAGTCAGTCCGGGGTGTCGTGGTTCCGCTGGCCCTCGCGCTCTTTCCAACGGCGCTGGCGATGGGATATTACAATTGGCGAGTGACCGGGCATCCGTTGAGGATGCCCTACGTCGTCTATGAAGACGCCTATGTGGTAACGCCAAACCTCTTTTTCGAACCTCGGCATCCGGTCCCTATTTATAGACATAAAGTTATGCACGACTATTATGCCAACAGATATTCATGGCCGCGAACGTTGAGCGGGTTTCTTTTGCCACAGTTGGACAGGTTCGTGGGCCTTGATGTTTTTTATTTCGGAGTTGTTCTGA
>Ga0307479_10003116_pt1 | contig 15066 bp, 12 predicted proteins | sample atmos_gasesECM4C_FD_203743 | JGI IMG/M metagenome (GOLD analysis project Ga0307479, IMG submission 203743) | Hardwood forest soil microbial communities from Morgan-Monroe State Forest, Indiana, United States - atmos_gasesECM4C_515 | ecosystem: Environmental > Terrestrial > Soil > Temperate... | reverse complement strand
GAGCTGCTGGAAGCTCTGGGACCGCTCGAAGAGCGGCGGCCGGAGTCGCAATATTGCGTGTTTCGCAGCGGACGCGAGCGGTTTTGTCTTCCCGTCCTGGATGTCGAGGAAGTTCTGGATTGGCCGTTGCTGAGCAAGCTTCCGCTGTGCCCCGCGTATCTGGTGGGGATTTTCAATTTGCGCGGCGCGATTGTGCCGCTGATTGACATCGCTATTACGGAAGGCCGGCGGCCCGGGCTGCTGCCAAAACATGTAGTGGTCGCTTCCCTGAAGAGCGAGAGCCATCACGACGACATCCGGATCGGTATTGCGGCCGACGAAGTGATTGGAACGTATTCGGTGAACACCGAGGACTTGCTGGAGCAAGCGCCGGAAAACGTGCCGCATTGCATCGGCATGTTGCGGCACGACGACCGGCTGGCCCTGGTGATCGACCTGCACCGTTTGCTTGAAGTTTTTCCGGGGCCCAGCATTTGAGTTTTGTGGGGACGACGCCGCTCGACGGCGCGGGCTCCGCGGTAGAAATTTGGAGGGTGGCATGAAATCGCGACTGAGTTCGACAATCTGGACGCTGGTTTTGCTGAACGGCGTAATCTTTCTGGTCGTTCTGGGACTGGCATTCGGAGCCGGTAAAAAAGCCGGCGATGCGTCCCTGTTCGACTTCGGCTCGCCAGCCGGGACAAGCGTGATCTTCGCGCTGGTCTTGGCCCTGGGCACATCGGTGATCCTCGCGTGGCGCTTCGGCGCGCTGCTTGGGCCGGTGCAGGCGCTGGCGGAATTCTCCGAGCGGCTGGCGGCGGGAGACCCGCGCGCGCGCGCCGAAGTCAACAGCAGCGATGAACTCGGTTACATCGCGGACAACCTGAACCGTGCGGTGGCCAAAGTCTCCAAGGCCACGAGCAATCAGGACGCCAACGACGCGCTGCAGCGGAGCATTACCGAATTGTTGAGCGTCATCAACCAAGTGGCTCGCGGCGACCTGTCGCAACGCGGAAAGGTGACCAACGATGCGCTGGGCAACGTGACGGACTCCATCAACTACATGCTGGACAACTTCACTAAGGTGCTCGAAAGAGTGCGCAAGGCAGCCATGGAAGTTACCGCGTGCTCGAACAACATTCTTGTGGCCGCCGATGAAATGCAGGCCGGAGCGACACAACAGGACCAGGAAATTACAAATACTTCGAGCGCCGTGGAAGAGCTGACGGTTTCGATGAAACAGGTGTCCAACAACGCCGAGGCCAGCGCCGAGGCAGCTCGCCGCGCACTGGATGCGGCGGAACAGGGCAACCGCGCGGTGCGCGACACGCTCGAGGGCATGCAGCGAATTCGCGCCTCGGTGCAAGCGACCGCCAAGAAAATCAAATCCTTGGGTGACCGCTCACTCGAAATTTCTGAAATCATCAACGTGATCAACGACATCACGGAACAGACGAACTTGCTGGCGCTGAACGCCGCCATCGAAGCAGCACGCGCCGGTGAAGCCGGGCGTGGTTTCGCGGTGGTTGCCGACGAAGTCCGCAAGCTGGCCGAGCACAGCCGCAGCGCAACGAAGGACATCGCAGCGCTCATCAAAGCGATTCAGGCGGAGACGAACGAAGCAGTTGTGGTCATGGAAGAAGGCACCAAGGAAGTGGAAGGCGGCGCACAACTGGCCGATCAGGCGGGACGCGCGCTGGACGCTATTTCCAACGTGGTGCGCCAATCCGCAGAACTCGTACAGGAAATTTCACTGGCATCGAAACAGCAGGTGCGCGGTACAGAAGGCGTAGCACACGCCATGCAAATCATTTCGAGCATTACGCGGCAGACTTCGCAGGGAACACGCGGAACGGTAGCCACGGTAAGCCAGCTCGTCAAACTATCGGATCAGTTGAACGAAGCGCTGGCGCAATTCCGCGCCTCCAAGGCAGCGGCAGCAGCCTCCGCGAACCAAGAATCCGAACAGCGACCCGTCCCGGCAGGTGCACTCCGTTAAGAAGCGAACTCCTTCTCCGCCGTGCAGGCGAAGCAGGAGAGAGACCGAGACAACGGGAAAACGATGAGCGAACGCCACGGATCGGGGCATGGGCTGAGCGGGCACGAGTTGAGCGAGATTCGCATGTTAATCGAAGAGCGGACGGGAATCTGCTTCGATGAATCGCGCGAGCGCTTCTTCTCCACGCGCGTGAAGGAACATTTGCGCGCAAAGGGAATGGAGCGCGGCACCGACCTGCTGCGCAGCATGCGCAAGTCCAACATCGAATACGAAGCTCTGCTAGAACGCTTGTTGACCCAGGAAACTAGTTTCTTCCGGTACCCCGGCGTTTACGAAGCGTTCGAAAAGCGTGTGTTGCCTGAACTGCACGCCAAAAAGTTCTGGAACAATCCCCGGACACTGCGTATTTGGAGCGCCGGCTGCTCAACGGGGGAAGAACCTTATTCCATTGCCATCACCATCTCGGATTCGTTGTCGTTCGCGGAATCCTGGAACGTGGAAATCCTCGCCACGGACGTTGGCCGGCTGGCGTTGAAACACGCCGAGCGCGGGATTTATTCCGGGCGCAGCATTGCGAGCGTCAGCGAAAAGCAGCTCGCTAATCATTTTTCCCCTGCTGATAACGGACAGCAAGTGAAACCAAAACTGCGCAAAATGGTTTCCTTCGCGCAGATCAATCTTGCGTCGGCGGTTTATGTCGGCCGCATGGACATGATTTTCTGCATGAACGTTTTGATTTATTTTTCCGAAGAGCGCCGCCTCGCGCTGGTGCAGCGCTTCTACGACACCCTGGAACCGGGCGGCTATTTGTTCCTCGGACATTCCGAATCGATTTCGAAAATGCCGGTGAAGTTTCAGGCGATCGTGCTCAAGGATTGCATTCTGTACCGCAAACCGACTGCGGAGGAATTGCTGAAACCGGAACTGGTAGCGGAGGGACGCGCGTGAGTACGCCGGACCGCGAAGCCGTTGAAGTATTCCTCCAGGAAGCCTCGGAGCACCTGCAGTATTTGCGGGAGTACGTCAGCGTGCTGCAAGAAGTCGAGCCGCGGCGGGAAGACCTGGAGCGGCTGTACATTTCCGCGCATACCCTTAGCGGAACGTCGGCGAGCTACGGATTCCCGCGATTCTCTGAAATTGCGGGAAAACTGGCGCATGTATTCCAATATGCCCTGAATGCGCCCCTTGGCGCGGACCTGCACGGGCCCTTGACGGAATTCCTCTCGGACGGAATTTCGCTGCTGGAAACCGATCTTCTGGAAATTAGCGACACCGGCAAGGAAAGTTTGGACGACATTGCCGTTTTCAAGGAACGGTATCGCTTTGCGTTCCCGACCGAACCGCCACGGCTGAATCTCTCGCAACCGGAACGGCAAAACCGTATCGTCGCGGACGATTTCGAGGAACCCCTTGCCGCGGCCACCGGTTCGTACTTTGACGCCCTGCCGTCGGATGATGAAGTGCCGGACGAAATTCTTGAGTTCTTCCAACCGGAAGCGGAGGAGCATCTTCAAGTCGTCAGCGACTGCCTCATTTCCCTGGAAGGCAACAACAATCCCGAAGAAATCAACAAACTCTTCCGCGCCATTCACACGATTAAAGGCTCCGCGTCGCAAGTGGGTTTGAAGCGGCTGGGCGGCATCGCCCACCGCGTGGAAGATCTGATCGGGCGTCTGCGTGACGGCGAGATGGAGCCTTCACCGGCGGTTGTGGATCTCTGCCTAGAGTCCGTGGATATCTTGAAGAAAACTCTTCACCGGCAGTGGACCGATGAAGCGGATATGCGGACGGGTGTCGATTCGCTGCTTGGGCGCATCGCGGAGTTTGCTCCAATCGAACCCGAAGAGGGCGAAACTTCAACGCAAGCGGCGAGCACGTCGTCAAGTCAACAGTCTGCCGAGACGGAAGCGGTTTCAAAGTCGACTGCTCCAGCAAAGGCAAAACAGGCTTCCACCGGAACTTCCGCGGCAAAATCCGTTCGCATTGCCCTCTCGCGGCTTGACCGCATGATGAACACGGTCGGAGAGCTAGTCATCAACCGCACGCGAATGGTGGGTCGCGTTTCGGAACTCGAAAAACTTGTCGACACGCTGAGTTTTTCGAAAGAACGTCTGCAGGGCAAAGTCGCCGAGTTTCAGGAGAAATACGAATTCAATCGCATCAATTCCAACCGCAACGCCGGTCCCTGGAATCCCGAGCCGACGCCTCAGATGCTCACCAGCGCGGCGGCCGGCGATACGTCCTTCTGGTCGGAATTTAGCGAACTGGAAATGGACCGCTACGACGACTTCAACATCTTGTCACGGTCGATGGCGGAAATTTCCGCCGACGTAAACGAAGTTCTTTCCCAGTTGGAAGGGTTTATCGGGCGCGTTGAAGGGGATATTGACGAATTCACGAAGCTTGCGCATCACCTGCAAGATGAAATTACCGCGGCGCGCATGGTGCCGATCGGCACCTTATATTCGCGGTTGTCGCGCGCGGTCCGGGACGCGGCACACTCGACCAACAAGCAAGTGGAGCTCGATCTCTCGGGAAGCGAAACGGAACTCGACAACAACATCATTCAACAGATTTCGGATCCTCTGGTGCACCTGGTTCGCAACTCCGTGGCGCATGGCATCGAGCACAGCAACGACCGCACGGCTGCCGGAAAATCCGCGGCGGGCAACATCATGCTGCGCGCTTATCACCGCGGGAACCATATCTATATCGAGGTCGAAGACGACGGGCGTGGAATCGATTACGAGCGCGTGAAGCAGAGCGCCATGGAACGCGGGCTGTTTTCTCCGGAAACCGCGGACCGCCTTACGGAGCGCGACCTGCGCGAAATGCTTTTCCACCCGGGCTTCTCAACGGCTCCCATCAAGACGGAACTGGCAGGACGCGGCGTCGGGCTCGACGTGGTGCGCGCCAACTTGAATGCCCTGAACGGCGAAATCGACATCCAAAGCACGCGCGGGCAGGGCACGAAATTCACCCTAAAAGTGCCTTTGACACTGATTATTTCGCCAGCTCTCTTCGTGCGCTGCGGAACGACGAACTTCGCACTGCCCTTGGCGGTGGTTGAAGAAATCCGCCGCTTGCGCGCCGATGAAATTGAGGATGTCGGCGGAAAATTGCTGACCAAGGTGCGTGACGTAGTCACCGAAGTCGTGCGGCTGGATACCTACCTTGGCCTGCCTCCACTTGAACCCATCAACGGATATTTCCGAATGGTGGTGGCCAATGCCGGCAACCGTCAGATCGGTCTCGTCGTGGAAGATGTCATCGGCAAGGACGAAATCGTTATCAAGAACCTTGGCGAATACCTTCGCCGCGTAAAACTTTTCCCGGGGACGACGATCGCGCCCGACGGCAGCCTGATTTTGCTGATTGACCTGAACCGTATGGTGGCTACGGAACCGAGCGAGCGCCGGCCCATCCAGGCGAGCTCCAGCGCCGCGCGTATTTTTGCGCCGGGCTCCACGGCGGTGGCACGCGGAACCATTCCTTCCGAAGCGATCGATCGTGTCGAGCAAGAGCGCCTGATCGTCGTCGCAGACGACTCCATCAGCGTGCGCAAATTCGTCGGCCGAATGCTCGAGAAGAACGGTTATCGCGTGAAGCTAGCGGCGGACGGCCTGGAGGCTGCGGAACTTGTGGCGCAGCACGGCTGTCATCTTGTCATTACCGACCTTGAGATGCCCCGTATGACGGGTTACGAATTGATGGTGCAGTTGCGGCAAAGTCCGACGACGCGCAGGATTCCGGTCATGGTCGTTACGTCGCGCGCCGGGGCCAAGCACCGCGATCGCGCCATGAAGGAAGGCGCCGCAGCCTTCCTGACCAAACCGGTGCAGGAAGACCAACTTATTGCGGCAGTTGAACAACTTATGGGAACGGAGGCGCCGCGCCCCGGCGTTCCGGTGGCATAGACCAACCATGGCAACTCCCAACAAAAAGATCAAGATACTCGTCGTCGACGATTCCACCTTCATGCGCAAGGTGCTGGAGGGTATTTTCAACGGTGACGAACAGATGCAGGTGGTCGGCAACGCCAAAGACGGCCGCGAGGCCGTTTCGCTGGCGGAATCGCTCAAGCCCGACGTCATCTCGATGGACATCAACATGCCGCACGTGGATGGCTTGCAGGCCACCGCGGAAATCATGACCACCAACCCGCGGCCCATCGTCATTGTCAGCTCGGAATCGAAGGAAGGCGCGGCAAGCACTCTTCGCGCGCTGGAACTCGGCGCAATCGAATTTGTGGCCAAGCCCTCGAGCGCTATCGACCTGGACATGCAGAGTGTGAAGGAAGAACTCCTTCGCAAAGTTCGCATGGCCGCGAAAGTTCGCGTGGTGCGCACTGCCACGCGCCTGGCTTCCACGATCCAAAATACAACTGGTGCAAAACCGCACCATTCTGCGCCGGCACAACCTCGTCCCGCGCCTACTTCCGGTTTGGACCAGCGCTTCCCCGTGGTGGTTCTGGCGGCATCGACGGGCGGGCCAGCAACGGTCATGCGTATCGCCCCGGGTTTCACAAGCGACTTCCCTGCTGCAGTAATCCTGGTGCAGCACATGCCCGCGGCATTCACCACGCAATACGCGGCGCAGCTCTCGGAGTTCACCGAGATTCGAGTGAAGGAAGCAGAAGCCAATGAATCGATCCAGCCGGGTACACTTTACATCTGTCCAGGTGGTCAACATCTTCGCGTTACGCCGACAGGCCGCATCCAGCTTGACGGTACCTCCGGCCGCATCAATGGTTATCTGCCAAACATTGACGCCACCATGGAATCCGTCGCAGCCTTTGCCGGCCCTTTGAGTATCGCCGGCGTGCTTACGGGTATGGGGAACGACGGAGCTAACGGAGCCAAGGCGATCAAGGCCGCGGGCGGACTCGTCCTGGCACAGGATGAAGCGACCTCCGTCATCTTCGGGATGCCCGCCGAAGCGATCAAAGTAGGCGCCGTCGACCAAGTGCTTGGAATCGACGACATCTATGCCGCCATCGAAAAGCGCGTCCTTGGAATCTGCCGTCCAACTCCCGCGGGAGTTCGCTGATGCGCCTGGCAGCGCCAGTGAAACCGAGCCCCGTGCGGTCGGAGCAGATCATCCTGTTTCGCGTGAGCGGCCAGCTCTTTGCGGTGTCTTCCGCTTCTGTACAAGAGGTGCGCAGCGCGGATTCCCTTTCCGGTGGCGCCGTCGAAATCGATGCGCCAGGGCTGCGCAAAGTACGCCACGTCCTGAGGCGCGGCGACAGATCCTTGTTTATAGTCAACGGCGCCGCACATTTTGGGCTGCCTGCCTCACCCGGCATGCTGGTATTCGTGCTACGCAAGACGCGCACTGCACTGTTGGTTGACGGCATTGACAAAATGACGACGATGACCAGGCTACAGGCACTCCCGATGTCGTTTTGCCACGAAGAGCGGCAATGGTATCGCGGCTTGACGGCAATCGATCAAACGGTCGTGCCGGTAGTGCATCCGGAAGGCTTCTTGTCATTGGAAGATTTGGCGCTGCTCGATGCGGCGCTTCCGCCAATGGAAATTCCAGGTGAGGAAGCGGCCGAAGGGACAGAATTCGCGCAATGACGGTATCCGCCGAACTCGAACTGCAGTCGTTCGTCTTGCTGAGGCTGGGCGAAAGGCGCTTCGCGGTCTCCGCCGGGCAGATTGTCGAACTCGTGGCGCCCAGCCGGGTTTTTCGTTTCCCGCACCACACGCCGAAGATTGAAGGCGTGATTTTGCGTCGCGGAAGAATTGTTCCAGTCTGTGACGTCGCGGAACCTCTGATTGGCAAGCGTCTGACTTCTCGCCGCCTCTATCTCATCGCCGCACGCCACTACGGCGCAAAAACGGAATGGGTAGCGCTGCCGGTTACCGGCGAATGCGAACTGATCCATGCCGAGTTGATGGCGGCAGGAGCGTCCGACGAGCCGCACGTCGGAGGCTGGATCTCGCATGCTGGAGATGTCATTGAAGTGTTGAACCTGGATGCGCTGACGCCCGGGCCTGACGAAATCGCGAAGGAATCTGAGATCCGGGTACCGCTGGAGGCCCAGCCATGATTCCCGCGGGCCGTCTAATCAAGGTTCTGCTGATCGACAGCAACGTTTATTTTGCGAAACGCCTGGCCGACGCGCTGAAACGAGAAGGATTCCAGGTGGTCACTAGCACGCAAGCGGCGTTTGCGCTCACAACGCTGGAATATGATGCTCCGAACGCCATTCTCTGCGCGACGAACATGCGTGAGATGGGTGCGCTGGAGATTGCCAGAATCATTCATGCCGACTCGAAGAATTCCAACTTGCCGATTATCGCGCTCGGGGACGGCAGCCAGCGTGCTTTGATGGAAGCATTTCAGGCGGGCTGCGATGATTACATTGACCGCAACGGCCAACCGGGAGTCATCGCCACTCACGTGAAGCAGATCATCATCAGCAAAGCGGAAGGCTTCCAGCCGACGCAGATGCTCACGCAATCTGATACCAGCCTGAGCGGCAATCTGACGCATCACGACCTTACTGGTGTCATGCAGATGCTCGGCCACGCTCGCCAAACCGGCGCCCTGCATATCAACGCTGGAGACACCGACGGAGTTCTGTTTTACGACGCAGGCGAGATTACGCATGCGGAATGCGGCAATTTGTTCGGCGACGAAGCCGTGATCCACATCCTGAAGAGTTGCGTGAACGGCGTCGAAGGAGTCTACAAGTTCGTTTACGGCCCAAGTTCGACGCAGCGGACGGTGCTGCGTTCGGCAACGGATCTCATGCTGGATGCCATGCGCGAATTCGATGAAAGCTCGCGCGACATGGCGGACAAGGAAGCGCTATGAGCGAAGCGATGATCATTCCGCCGCTGGACGAAGCCCCAGCCAAGCGGGTACCCACAGTGTATTTCATCGATGACAGCGCTACGATGCGCGAAGTCATCAAGATCGCGTTCCGCCGCGAAAACATCAACGTGATCACCTGTGCCGATGCCGCGACGGCCCTCGCACAGTTCGAGCAAACTCGTCCCGATGTCGTCATTACCGACGTTATTATGCCCGACCAGGACGGCTATTCCGTTTGTAGCCAGATCAAACAGCATCCCGATTTGAGTGAAACTCCGGTGGTGCTGATGTCCGGCGTCGTTAACAAGAGCGTGGCTGACAAAGCGGTCGCGGTAAAAGCCGATGAGTTGATCCGCAAGCCTTTTCAGCCTCAGGAATTGATCGGCCGCGTGAAAAGCCTCCTGGAGCCGAAGGGTGCCGCTCCCGCCCCAGGGCACGAGCGCGCGGCTTCTTCGAATGCCTTGAGCAACCTATTCGCGCCTCCCCAGGCTGCACCGCGAAATGTTGCACCACCGCCGCCCGCCGCACCAGCAACTCCGGAATCCGCTTGGCCCCGCGCCCTGGCCGAAGCGTTTACTCCGCGTCAGCCCGCTACTGCGCACAACGACGTTCACCCATCTTCTGCTCCCCCGGCGCGTTCTGCTCCCACGGCTTCCGACGTGCACAAGCTTCGCGTGGAGATTGCCCACCTGGACCTGCTCGTGAAGAAGCTGCAAACAGAACTCCAAATCGAGCGGCAATACAATCAGGCTCTCGAAACACAGATTCGCACACTCACAGAAGCGTAGCTTGCCAGAAGGCCATCCTCTCGCGGATTCTTTTCTAGGCCCGTGGCACAGTTGACGCTCGACGGCGGACTCAGTAACCTCACTTTGCATGTTTTCATTGCATTTCAGTTGCAGGGGGAATTTCCATGGGCAACAAGAAGGACTCGGCGATTTCCCGCCGTGAGTTCGCCCGCCGGGCGGCCTATGTTTCCGCGGCTGCGTCCTTGGCACCCGCTAATCTTCTGCACGCGGAACCGGTGGTTTTTCCATCGCCGGTCCCGCAATCGGTGAACGCGCCAAAACTCTCACCGGAAAGCCAGGCCGAGGTTGATTCACGGATTCAAGCGATTCTTGCCCAATATGGCAAACGACTTTCCGAAGCTCAAAAAACAGACATTCGAAGGCTGGCGGCGGAAGCGCAACCACCGCTCGATCGCCTGCGGGCGTTTGCCACGGAGAATGGAGATGGGCCGGGGCTCTATCTGAAGCCCCTGATCGAACGCGAAAAAAAGCCCACTCCGAAAGCGGCGCCAAAACTAGGCGCTGCATCGAAAACCCCCTGAGGAGCGTCTCGAATGCCCGGTGAAGAGATTTTTTATCTCTCTGTAAGCGACCTCGCGAAACGCATCGAAACGAAGAAACTCTCTCCCGTAGAGTTGACGCAGGCTTATCTCGATCGTAGCGAAAAGTTTGGGCCGCGCTTCAACGCTTACGCCCGGCTGACGCCGGAAATTGCGCTCGAACAGGCCAAGGCGGCGGAAAAGGAGATCCAGCGTGGCCATTACCGTGGCCCACTGCACGGGATTCCCTACGCGGCGAAAGATCTTCTCGCGGTTAAGGGACTTCCCACAACCTGGGGCGCAAAACCCTACGCGAATCAGGTATTCGATTACGACGCCACCGTGATTGAACATCTGAACCGTGTTGGAGCGGTGATGCTTGGCAAAGCCGCAATGATCGAGCTTGCCGGCGGGATGGGCTATCGCTTCGCGTCCGCGTCCCTGCAGGGAGAAGCCAAGAATCCCTGGGACACCACCTGCTGGACTTGCGGGTCTTCCTCAGGTTCGGGAGCAATCGTCGCCGCCGGCCTCGCTGCTTTCGCGATTGGCACGGAAACGTGGGGCTCGATCATCTGCCCTTCGGCTTTCTGCGGCGTCAGCGGCCTGCGGCCGACATACGGCCGCGTGAGCCGCTATGGTGCCATGGCGCTCGCGCCATCGATGGACAAGATCGGTCCCATGGCGCGCAGCGCTGAGGATTGCGCGCGCATCTTTGCCGCCATCGCGGGGCACGACCCGAAAGACCGCGGCACGCTGCTCATTGACAAGGCGGCTTTCACCTATTCGCCCTCCATGGAACTGCATTCGCGTTCGTTGAGAATTGGCTGGCTCACCAACGCCTGGAAATCTCTCGAACCGGGTGTCGCCAAGCCTGTGGATGCCGCGGCGAAAGTCTTGAAGAGATTCTTCGCGGGCTTCAAAGATGCGGCTTTACCAGTCGGACCGTGGGAGGACGCGGGCAACATTATTGTCGCCGTGGAAAGCGCTGCCTCGTTCCGGTCCTTGATTCGCTCCGGCCGCGTGAGCGAATTGAATGATCCGCTAGGACAAATTGCCGGCTATGTGAATGAGCAGTACTCCGGTGCGGACTACTTGCAAGCCCTCAAAGTAAGAGAAATCGTTCAGAAGAAAATGGACGCTTTGTTTGAGACCTTCGACGTGCTGGTGGCGGCCGCGCAGCCCATCCCCGCAACACCGCTGACTCTGAACCTTGAAACCGAACTGGTGTTCCCGGACCCGCTTGGCGGCATCGGCAATATCTGCGGATTGCCGGCCCTGTCTGTTCCCTGCGGATTTACGGAGAAGAATCTTCCTATCGGACTTCAATTTGTGGGAAGAGCCGGTGATGATGCTGGCGTCATTCAAGCCGCGCGAATGTTCCAGCAGCATACCGACTGGCACAAGAGACATCCCAGAATTCATTAATCAAACCGCAGCGCTTCGCCAAAGGCAGATTCGGTTGAATGTTCAGGACTGCGTCAGAAGTTCATGCACGGCGCGCAGAAGCGCCCAACGACTAAAGGGCTTAGTCAACAAGCGCAAGGAAGGGTCAGACTGCAAAGATTCCGCGGCGGCCCGGTCGCTGTAGCCCGACATATACAATATGCGCAGGCCAGGCCGTTTTTCCTTCAAACGGGCGGCCAGCTCCAGTCCAGTCATTCCTGGCATGACCATATCGGTAACCAGAAGGTTTATCGTGGCTTCATGCTTGTGAACAAAGCCCAGAGCTTCTGCACCGTCTCTCGCTTCAATCACCGAATAGCCACCAGATTCAAGGAACTCGCGAGCCACTTCCCGGACGTCCTGCTCATCTTCCGTGAGCAAAATCGTTGCTGTTCCTCTAGGCGCTTCGGAGACGGACGGCACAACGGGGCTGATGCGCTCCACGGGTTGATCGACTCTGGGAAGATAAATCTTGAAAGATGTGCCTCTGCCCAGTTCACTGTAAACCCAGATAAAACCGCCGCTCTGTTTCACGATGCCGTAGACCGTTGCGAGGCCCAGGCCAGTGCCTTTTCCCTGCGCCTTGGTGGTGAAAAACGGCTCAAAAATATGCGCCTGGGTCTCCGCGCTCATTCCCGTACCGGTGTCCGAGACGGCGATGAGAACGTATCGTCCCTGGCGCACAATCGGATGCCTCGCGTTGTAGGCGCTGTCCAGTTCTGTGTTTGAGGTCTCAATCAGCAACTTGCCGCCGCCGGGCATGGCGTCGCGAGCGTTGACCGCCAAATTCATAATGACTTGTTCCATCTGGCTGGCGTCCGCGCGGATAGCGCCGAGATCGTCCGAAGTGCGAATGACAAGCTCGACATCCTCTCCAATCATCCGTGGCAGCAGCCTGCCCATGTCGTGAACGACGTCATTCAGGTTGATCACACGCGGTTGCAAAACTTGCAGGCGGCTGAAAGCGAGAAGCTGCCGCGTCAGCGCGGAAGCGCGGTCCGCGGCGCGCTCGATCTGCTCGATTTTTCTCGAATACTGCTCCGCGGGCGGCAATACATTGAGAAGCAGCTCGGTATGACCCTTGATCACCATCAAAAGATTGTTGAAATCGTGCGCAATTCCGCCCGCAAGGCGCCCCACGGCCTCCATTTTTTGCGATTGGCGAAGCTGCTGTTCGAGGATATGGCGTTCGCTGATGTCCTGGGCCACGACCAGACGCACGCGCCTTCCCGAATAATCCAATTCGTGAGAAATGCTTTCGACCTGAAAAATCTTGCCGTCTTTCTTGCGGTGCTGCCAGTGGCCGGTATGCGGGCCATCATCGTGACTCTGGCGGAGGTACTCAAGGTACTTCGCTCTCTCCGCCTCGGGACGAATCTCCAGCGCCGTCATCTCCTTGAACTCACGGAGAGAATAACCGTACTGCTGAACGGCCGCATCGTTCACTTCCAAAAATCGCAACGTCCCCTGGTCAATAACAAATGTTGGAAGCGGATTATTGTTAAAGAGCAGCCGGAACATCTCTTCTTTTTTGCGGAGGGCCTCTTCCCAGCGGCGGCGCTCGATCGCCAGCGCAATGTGCCCTCCGACCGAGCTAAGAAACTCCAGGTCGCGAAGGTCGTAAGCGTTCTCATTCTGGTAGTGCTGAACGACAAGCACACCGATGGTCGCCGTGGGTGTCTTGAGCGGCACACCCAGCCATGCGGGCGCCGGCGCGCCAACCAGTTCGACTTCACCTGCGGCGGCCAGTTGGTCAAATTCGCTCTGGGGAATCAGCATCGGCCTGCCCCTGCGGAACACATAGGCAGTGCAGCTGTGACCCACTCTTTGTGGCGGAGGCGCGACGTCCACCTGGTCGGCGAAAAATGGAAATGTGAAGGTGTCCGCTACAGCGTCGTGCAAAGCCACGAAGCAGTTTTCCGCGGAAACCACTTTCTTCAGCGCTTGATGGATCCCTGCCAGCAACTCGTCCAGATTCGCGGTCTGGTTAAGGGCTTGCACTACCTCGGAGATGACCTGGCGCTCCGCTTCCATCCGGTGAAGATCGGTGACGTCCTGAAAGCTGACTACGGTTCCCTCGATTCCGGGCACGCTCGAGCAGTCACGCGCCACGGCCTCAAACCAGCGCCAGTTGCCATCCACGGATTGAAGCTGGCAACGCTTTCCGAGGGCCTCTTCCCCACTCTTCCCGAGTTCTTGAAGGCATTTGCGTACCCCGGCCACGTCTGTGCCGTGGAGGATGGAAGCAATAGGTTTCCCGATCAGATCTTCGGTTCGGTAGCCAAGAAGGCGGGTAAATCCAGCATTTGCAAATTGGATGTTGCCTTGCGGACTGAGAATCGCAATGAGCTCACGTACGGAGTCCAGCAAGGCAGCGAGCTGCTCTGGACCCATAGCCGTGCCTTGCTCGTAAGGAGAGCGTTGTGACATGTTTTCGCGGCTCGCGAAACCAGCCTGCGCATGGGGGCAGCGCCGGCGAGGGTGAGCACTTCGTCCTCCGTTGAATTCTTTCGTGCTATGACCGCGTTGCTGCGGACGGGACCAGACTTCTTTATCTTACGAAATCCATAGAGGCCTGCAATCCCCTGCAAGCCTTCTGGTCACCAATTGATGACTGTACGGGGGAGCGAGACACCTCATCCGTAGAGGTAACTTTCAACGGGTCCTCGCGCGTGTTACGCTCCCCTCATTCTTTGGCAATGAAAGACCCGGCTTTCCGCGGTCCGCATCAACACTTTGAGGAGGCGATCCTGCCATGCACGATATCTGGAAAGACATGTTCGTCATGGGACTTCCGCTGCTGGAAAAAATCCTGAGGCCGATTGTCGTTTATGCATTCCTGGTTATCAGCCTGCGGCTCTCCGGGAAACGAGAACTCGTCCAGTTGAATCCCTTCGACTTGGTGGTCCTGCTGACTCTGTCGAATACCGTGCAGAACGCCATCATCGGCGAGGATAACAGCGTGCTTGGGGGGTTGATTGGAGCAACTTCCCTGCTCGTCACCAACTACCTAGTCGTTCGCTTCCTCTACGATCACCGGAAGATCGACCAATTGGTCGAAGGCAGGGCTGACGTGCTGATTGCGAACGGCAAGGTGCGCACAGATCGTTTGAAGAAAGAACTCATTACTATGGAACAACTCGAAGCCGCTGCGCGCAAGCAGGGATTCGCTTCCCTTGCCGAAGTCGAGGAATGCGTGCTGGAGCCGGGCGGAACACTTTGCTTTGTCGGGAAAAAACCAGGGACCGAAGACCTGCGCCACAAAGAATTGTTGGGGAAGCTGGAAGGCCTGGCACGGGAAATCGCACTCTTGAGAGGTCCTCAACCGCCCGCACGCGCCTAGTTTAGCGGAGAAATAAACCTGTCAGCGCGAGGACAATCCCCCCGGCTCCAACGAGCATGCCGCCAATCCAGAATCCCTTCCGTTTCGTGAGAAGCGTTATCGAGCAAATTACCAGTCCGATTTCGAGAAGCGCCTCACCGCCATCAA
>Ga0307479_10003115_pt1 | contig 15070 bp, 8 predicted proteins | sample atmos_gasesECM4C_FD_203743 | JGI IMG/M metagenome (GOLD analysis project Ga0307479, IMG submission 203743) | Hardwood forest soil microbial communities from Morgan-Monroe State Forest, Indiana, United States - atmos_gasesECM4C_515 | ecosystem: Environmental > Terrestrial > Soil > Temperate... | reverse complement strand
TTCGACGGGAAGATTATCAGCGCATTCCTGTGGGTGCCGTATAACTTGAAGCGAGACGGCAGGAACCCGGGAATCGTGCTGCCGCACGGAGGGCCAACCGGACAGACGGTGGACTCGTTCAATCGGTTTGCGGCGGCGCTGGCCTCGCGCGGATATATTTGCATCGCGCCGAACGTGCGGGGGTCGACTGGATTTGGAATGGAGTTTCAGAAGGCAAATGTGAAGGACCTGGGCGGGGGAGATTTGGAAGATGAGGTGTATGCCACGAAGTTTTTGACGGCTACAGGATATGTGGATCAGAAGAAAATCGGGATTACGGGGGGATCTTACGGCGGGTACATGACGCTGATGGCGATCGGCAAGAAGCCGGAGCTGTGGGCGGCAGCGGTGGAGCAATTCGGGATCATTAATTGGTTGACGATGCTGGAGCACGAAGACCCGTTTCTGCAGGAGTACGAGAAATCGTTGCTGGGTGATCCGGTGAAGGACCGTGAGGTTTATGAGAACGCTTCGCCGATCAAGTTTCTTCGGCAGGCGAAGGCGCCGTTGCTGGTGCTGCAGGGCGAAAATGATATTCGAGTGCCGAAGGAAGAAGCGGAGCAGGTGGTGGCGATTTACAAAGAGAACGGAAAGACGGTGGATGCGCACTTTTACGCGCAGGAAGGACACGGGTTTGCTAAGCGGGAGAATCAGATTGATGCGATTACGCGGACGGTAGGATGGTTTGACCGGTATTTGAAGGGCGCGAAGTAGGAAACGAAGAGAGGACCCGAGTGGGTTATCTCAAGACGTCGGCCTTACCAAAATAGAAGAAGAGGCTAACGCAGAGTCGCGGAGTTCGCTGAGGAGCGCAGAGAAGAGGCTTGGGGAAATGACGACGGTCGGCTTACGGGCTCATTTTTGAGTCTTGGCTTATGGCTGAAAAGCGGCAGCTAGACTGCCGCACTCCAAGAAAGGCGCAGCTACTGCGCCACTACAAGGGGAATGCTGACGGCTAGATCAGACGGCGGAGGTGGCGGTCTGGCGGGCTGGCTCGGATTTGGATTGGAAGTAGGCGGTTACGCGGTCGATGATTTCGTTCAGGGTGGTTTGCGGGCGGAAGCCGGTGATGGCGTGAAGTTTTTCGACGCTGGGGACGCGGCGCATCATGTCTTCGAAGCCGGGTTCGTAGGCTTGATCGTAGGGAATGAATTCGATGGGTGAAGAGCTGCGGGTGCGTTCCTTGACGAGGCGAGCGAGAGCTTCGATGGAAATTTCCTCGGTGTTGCCGACGTTGACGACTTCGCCGATGGAGCGGGGCGTATCGATGAGGCGAGTGAGGGCCTCGACGGTGTCGCGGACGTCGCAAAAGCAGCGGGACTGCTGCCCATTGCCATAGACGCTGATGGGTTTGCCGTCGAGCGCGGCTTTGACGAAATTGGGGAGCACCATGCCGTAGCGGCCGGTCTGACGTGGGCCGACGGTGTTGAACAGACGGACGACGATCACCGGTAGTTTCTTTTCTTTCCAGTAAGAGAGAGCCAAAAATTCATCGAGGGCCTTGGAAGCGGCGTAGCTCCAGCGGCCCTTGGTGGTGGGGCCGAGGACGAGGTCGGCGTCTTCGTGGAAGGGCACATTGGTGTTTTTGCCGTAGACCTCGGAAGTGGAAGCGGTGAGGACTAGCTTGCGCTTTTTGCAGGCGGCTTCGAGGATGAGTTGGGTGCCGTTGACGTTGGTTTCGATGGTGCGGACGGGGCTTTCGACGATGAGTTTGACACCGACAGCGGCGGCGAGATGGATGATGACGTCGGCGTCGTCGACTAGCTCGGCGAGGAGCTGACGATTTTCGATGTTGTCGAGATGATAGGAGAGGCGCTCGGAGGATTTGAGGTGGCGAATATTTTCCATGCTGCCGGTGGAGAGGTTATCGAGGAGGACGACGGTATCCCCGCGTTGCAGAAGGCGCTCCGCCAAGTGAGATCCGATGAAGCCGGCACCGCCGGTGATTAGAAAACGCAAGAGTCCTCCTGATCAGAGTTCCTGATTATCGTCGGAATCGTGCGGATCGTAGTGATCGTGCACGGGCACCCGTTGCCGGGCCTCGAAGCCTTCGTCGGATGGGGGAGTCTCCGAACCCTCTTGAGGGCCATAGCCCTGGGAGTAAGGATAATAGCGATAGGAATAGTAGTAGTCCGGAGCGGTGGAGTCGACGGCGTTCAAGACGACACCGAGGAGATGGCACTTCACACTGAGGAGGAGGTCGCGGGTGCGGGTAAAAGCTTCCTTGGGAGTTTCGCCACTGCGGACGACCAGGAGAACACCGTCGGCTTTGACCGAGAGGATGACGGCGTCCGTGGCGGCCATGATGGGAGGCGAGTCGATGACGATGAACTTGAACTTGGTGCGGAGCTCGAGAATGGCGTCGTCGAGCTTGTGCGAAGAGAGCAGGTCGGCAGGATTGGGTGGGAGCGGGCCGGTGGGAATGGCGGAGAGATTAGGGATGGCGGGATGCTGAATGGTGACGAGGTCGAGACTGGAAACTCCAGCGAGGAAAGAACTAAGGCCAGCATACTTCCCGGAGCCCAGGCTGAGGAGACGGCCGATGCCCGGCTTGCGGAGATCGGCGTCGATGAGCAGGGTGCGGTCGCCAAGCTGTGCGAGAGTGACGGCAAGATTGGCGGCGGCGGTGGTCTTGCCCTCGCGAGGGAGGGCGCTGGTCACCAAGATGACTTGAGGCGGATGATCGGCCTGAGAAAGGAGCAGAGAGGTGCGGAGGGCGCGGAAGGCTTCGGACATTTGCGATTTGGGGAGGTGCTGTGCGACGAGCTCGATGCGTTTGTCGTGACCGTTGATGGAGGGACCCTTGAGTAATTTGGAGCGCGGGCGGTCGCCATTGGATTCGGAAAAGGCGGGAACGACGGCGAGAGAGGGCAAGCGCACCAGGGCTTCGATATCGTCGGGGCTCTTGACGGTGTTGTCCATGTACTCGCGGAGGAGCGCGAGACCGATGCCGCCGACCAAGCCGACCAGAAAGGACAAGGTGATGTTGCGAGTCTTGGCGGGGCGCGCCGGGTAGGTTGGGATCATGGCCGGATCGACCACGCGGATGTTGGAAGAGCGCAAACCGGCCGAAATGCCGGCTTCCTTTAGCTTGGTAAGCAGACCGTCGTAGAGAGCTTTGTTGGCTTCGGCCTCGCGCTTGAGAATGCCGTATTGCACCATGCGCTCGGACATCTGGTTGACTTCAGCTTTCTGCTGATCGAGGGCTTGCGAGAGGAGCTGTTCGCGCTGGCGAGCTTCGGCGTACTCGCTTTCCAAACGAGCGACGACGGCGCGCTTTTCCTTATCGGCGGCGGCATCGAGCTCCTTGAGTTGAGACTGAAGGCGCTGCACCTTGGGAAAGTTGGGACCGTACTGACTGGAAGCGTCGGTGAATTGAGCGTAGACCTCGGCGCGTTTGCGTAGGAGATCCTGAACCGCAGAATTGTCACGAATCTGGGGAACCGAATCGACATCGCCGGCCTTGGCAAATTCAAAGAGGGATTGCTTGCGCATGCGTTCGCTTTGCGCGTCGGTCCACTGGCGATTGAGATCGGCGAGACGCTGGGTGGTGACATTCTGCTTGTCGTCGAGGGCCCAGATCTGATTCTGGCGCTCGTAGGCGATGCGAGCATCCTCGGCTTTTTCGACGCGGATCTTCAGCTCGTTGAGTTGATCAGTGAGCCAGGTGGAAGCCCGGGTGGTGGCTTCATAGCGAGATTGGAAATTCTGCTCGACGTAGTTCTTGATGTGGGCGTTGACGATCTGAGCGGCTTGGAGGGGATTGGTGGACTCAAAACTGACGTCCATCAAACGGCTGTTGGGCACGCGTTTGACGCTCAAACTGCCGAGGAAAGCGCCTAGTTCAGGAGGAGGTTTCAAGTTGGCCAGGCTGCCGGTGGCGAGAGCGTCTGAAGCGGGAGGATCGCTAGAAAAATCGGTTTGGCCGGAAAGGATGCCGCTGCGGATGGTTTGCAGAGCGAGCGTTTCGCTGGTAAGAATCTTCGATTGAGTCTCGATGTAGTTTTCGAGATCGACCATGTAATCGTCGGTGTTCTGAAAAGGAAGGATATTGGAATTTTCGCGGTCGATTTCGATACGCGACGTGGCGACGTAGACCGGTTGCATGCGGAAGGTACCGATAGCGGTAATGCTGACGACCGCGAGCATGAAAGAGAGGATCAGCCACTGGTGCTTGCGAAGAATGAGGAGGTAATCGTAAAGATGGGGCTCGCGGGAAGAAAGATTCCAGGCCGGAGGACGCGAGGGCGGAGGGAGGAGTTCAATCGCGCCGTTGGCGCCGTTTTCTCGAGGAATGATGTTGTTATCGTCAGCCATAAATCATTGAACCAGGCGGTAAATGGCCACAGCACTACCGATAGCGAAGCTTAGCTCGGCGGTCTTGATAAGGGCCTGCTTGGTGGCGCTCCTGGGGACGTACAGAATGTCGCTGGGCTGGAGACGAACGTCTTCGGATTCAAACTTCAACACCTTCTTGAGGTCGACTTCCACTTCGTGCTGCTGGCCATTGCCATCGCGACGGACAATGACAGCATGATCGGATTTTGCGGCGTGATCGAGGCCGCCGGCAAGAGATAGCAGCTTGAGTGTGGTGAGCTGCCCGCGGTCGTTGGAAACCACGAAGCCGCCGGGGCGGGTAACCGCGCCGAGGGCATACACGATGCCAGCGTGGGGCACGGTGACGACGTCACCGGGCTGCAACACAATGTTGCTGGAAGTATCGCCGGTTTCGAGGATACGAGCGAGATTTACAGTAATGGTGTTGGGAATGGGAGGGGGAATCGTCTCAGGCGCGTCGGCTTTTGCGGAGGAGGGGCTCGAAAAAGGATCCTCCGCGGTGCGTGCTGCAGGGTCTGGGAGCGAAGAATCTGCTGGCCCTCGGTTAGCGGTTGCGGGCGCGGATGGTGAAGAATTTGGCGCACCTTGCGGCAACGGGGTAGGAGCAGCGTCAGCGGAACCGATGGCCGGGGGTTCCGAGTCGGAGGGGGGATCGGTCTCAAGACGGGTAACGATTACCGAATCGCCGGCATCATTGGAGATTCCGCCGGCCTCGGCGAGGACTTCGATGAGCGTGACCTGGCGATCGGCCTGATAGACCATGGGGTGTGGCACGGCACCGACGATGGTGATGGGTTTGCTTTTGCGCTCCTTCACGGTAACGCTGACATCGGGATGTGACACGAGGCCATTGGACTCAAGCACCTCGGCAATTTTTAGCTGTGCCTGTATCTCGGTTAATCCTGCGACATGTAAGCGAACCGGGACCAAGGGAATGCCAATCGTACCGGTCTGGCTGACGCGAACCTCGCGACTAAGCTCTTGCACATCGAAAACCTGGACGGAAAGCAAGTCTCCGTTGCCGATAACGTAATCGTGAGGGGGAAGCGCGCGAGAAGTGGCGGAGAGCGCCCGAATGCGCTCATTGGTCTGCTGGAGTGTCTCGACGGTCTGCGCGCAGCTGGTTGGCGCCACCAGTGCCGATAACAGTGCGATGGAAACGAGACACCACAACCACGCACCCAGTCTGGCTGGCTGCATACGAAAGATGACCCCTGCTGCGATTATACAGCGGTTAAGCTCTTGTCAATGGGGGATTTCGCGGCATCTACCGAATTGCGACGATGTAGCCGCCTGGTGGGATCGTGAGGAATAGGAGCCGTGGCGAGATGGGCCACCAGAAAGAAGAGAAGAGCATTTCCGGGCATGTGGAGATTGAAGTCGACCAAGCTATGGACCAGAAACCCGCAACAAGCGACCAAGCCGGAGAGATGCAGGGCGGCGGCGAAGGATTTATCGACAACCAGCAATTGGCGCAACGAATAGAAGAATAAGACACCCAGGAACCAGGCGCAGCAAAGAGCACCGACCAAACCAGTGTCCGCCAACATTTCGAGGTAATCGTTATGCGCATGATTGACGATTTTTCCGTCGTATAGGGTTTCGTAGGCGGGAAACACGATGGGGAGAGTGCCCAATCCGGTGCCGGTCCAAGGATGATCGCGAAAGATCCGCCAAGAATCGTGACGCATGGCGGCACGCTTGCCGACGGAAACTTCCAGGGATTGCATCGAAGAGAAACGTTCCAGGATTTGGCGTACACCCAGCCAAGATACGAGCAGGAAGGCCAAGAGCAAGACCACACCGCCGGCCAAAACGTGCCGGCCCCCTGCGCGGCGAAGCGCCAAGAGCAAGGCGAGAACGCCAATTTCCGCGACAAAACTAACTATGCCCCCGCGGGATGCGGAGAGGAACAAGGCGACGATCGGGAGCAAGGCGAGGACGGCAACGGCAAACCGACGTTCGCGCCTAACCTTGCCGAGTACCAAGGGAACGAGAGCGACCGGAATAACCAGTTCAGCGAATGCGGCGAAGTGATTGCGATTCACATAGGGCCCGAAGGGAATGCCACCGAAGCGCATTTCACGAAACCAGTAGAGTTTGCCGTTGAAGGTGAGGTGCTGAAGAATGCCGAAGATGGCGACCAGGAAACCGAAGAACATTATGAACCAGACGAAGCCGCGCCAATCGTCGGGCGTGCGAAACAATTGGGCGGCCATAAACAGAAGAAGCGCGTAGGTGAGCAAGAGTTGAAGCTCGAGGCGAGTATCGTAGGGCGAAACCGTGCCGCGAAAAGCTAGCTGTCCAAGAGCGAGCAGCGCGAGGGCGATCAGGGGCGGAACAAGGGGGGGAAGGACAATTTCCCGATCGCTGAAATACTGCTGCACTGCCCAAACCGCAAACAGAAGCCCCGTCCCCGACTCAAGAACAGCGCGAGCCCAATCTTCCACCGCACCATGCGCCGCAACGCCGAAGACAACAAGGGCACAAATTCCAATCCGCAGGAACTTCATGGTCGAGGATTTCCCGCGGGGTCAGGAACGAGCGCGACATCATCGATCCATGCGCTTCCCTGAATTTGACTATCCAACTTGCCGCTGGCGTCGCGGACTATGCAAACGCGAACATAGTGAACATCTTTGCCGGAGGCCCATGGCATTTGGATGAATGTCCAAGGCTGGGTGCCCTGCACGTCGGGGGTTTCGAGGGAACCGGCTGAGTGAGAATCGGAATTCCAATTGAGACGGAGGCGAAGGCCTTGATCGGTGGTCAGAGTTTGTGTGCGTATCCAGGCGGAGAGAAGGTAATTGGTTTCCGGGCGAACGACGGCGTTGTTGCAGATAGCGTCAAAACTGACATTGTGGCGGCCGTCAAAGGTAAGCAGCAGAGAGGACTTGCCGGAATGCTTTTGCCGGGTATCAATGCTGCTGCGCACGCCCCCGTAGGAAGCGCCGAAGGTCCAGGCGAATGCGCCACCTCGCACGCCGCTTTCAAATCCGCCGTCCCACAGAAGCGAATTGGGAGGATCGATATTTTTCGGCGTGTTGGAAAGGCGTAACGCATCATCCCAGACATGCCGCGCATCGCTGAGCTGATGCTTTTGCATGAGGAGATCGGCGAATGGTATTAGATCGGATAGAACGAGCGTGGGATGCAAGGAAACCAAACGCTGCCAGACGGTGAGGGCGGCGGCGAGTTGAGCGTCAGCGCTCAGTTCACGAATTACACTGAGGTAGCCATCGCGGTCCGGAGGCAGGACCTGGTCGAGGATGGAATTGATGTCGGGAGCGACGCGCCAGCAGCGGGAGAATGCTTCCGCGCTGCGCTTGGGATCGGCGTAAGTGGCGCGGCGAATTTCCGCGAAAGCTTGCGGGATCTGGTCCTGGCGGAGAAGAAAATTTCCGTAGCGCCAGGAAACATCGGCAGACAGTGGATAGGCGAGCTTAGCTTGCAGGAAAGCGGCGCGAGCGTTTGGGAGATCTCCTTCCGATTCGTAGGCGGTAGCAAGGTCGAGCCAAGTGGAAGCGGAGCGCGGATTCAAGGCGAGCGCATGGCGATAGTTCATTGTGGCGCGGCGCGGGTCTGGCTCATCCAGGGTGTACTGCCAGTAGCGCCCGAGGAGATACCAATTTGCAGCGTTGTCGGGCTCCGAGCGGGCGGCGGTTTCGTAGCCAACGCGCGTGCCCAGGTTGGCGTAATAGGTGGCGCGAGCGTTGCGAACGCTTAAGTAGGCAAGAGCCGCACCGAGAGCCAGGGCGAGGAAAACAGTGGCGAGACGCGCCGGGACATTAGAGAGGCGCAAAAGCATAGCAAGGTACTGTGCCTAGAGGTTTTCGGAGATGCAAGATGAAAAGTTACTTGCCGACGGCGGTAAAGGTTTCATCGGAGCGGCCACGGCGACGAACATCGATGCCGAGGCGCTTGATTTTTTGATTGAGCGTGGAGAGCGGGATCATGAAACGCTCGGCGGCTTCGGTTTGGTTCCAGGCGGTGCGCTCAAGCATGTCGATGATAATGCGGCGCTCGATTTCGTCCATGATCTGGAACAGGGAGGGGTTTGGATGATCAGCACCGGAGCGTGACCCGGGCTCGCCGGGGAGCGGGGGGAGAAATTCGGAAAGCTGCAAGCGGACGCCGCGGACAATTTCCTTGCTGCGGATGTTTTCAGGGAGCAGGTCGACATCGACTCGTTCTTGTGTGGAAAGAACGACGGCGCGCTCGACGACATTTTCGAGTTCGCGAACATTGCCGGGCCAATCGTAATCCATCAACAACTTTAAGGCGGCAGGAGTAAAGTTCCGCAACGGCTTGTTGTTCTCCTGGCAGTAACGAGCCAGGAAATGCGCGAGGAGAGCGGGAACATCTTCGCGGCGGTCGCGCAAAGGAGGTAGGAGCAAGTGAATCACGTTGAGGCGATGATAAAGATCTTCGCGGAAGCGGCCTTCACGAACGAGGGTGAGGAGTTCGACGTTGGAAGCGGCGACGATGCGAACGTCGACCTTAATCTGCTCGGTACCGCCGAGACGCATGAATTCGCGTTCCTGAATTACGCGGAGGAGCTTGGCTTGCGTTTCCGGGCTGATGGTGGCGATTTCGTCGAAGAAGATGGTGCCTTGATCGGCGACTTCGAAGAGACCTTTCTTGGAGGCCACGGCGCTGGTGAAAGCGCCCTTCACGTGACCAAAGAGCTGCGACTCGAGGAGATCGACAGGAATGGAGCCGGTGTTGACGGGCACAAAGGCTTTGTCCGCGCGGGTGGAGGCGGAATGAACGGCCTTGGCGATCAGCTCCTTGCCGGTGCCACTCTCGCCGCTGATCAAAATTGTGGAACGTGATGGAGCAACCTGAGTAACGAGGTCGAGCAGCGTCAGCATCTTTTCACTTTTGCCGATGATGCTGGGAAAATTGAAGCGCTGCTTGAGGGCGCGCTTGAGCTGAACGTTTTCTTCACGCAGGTGGCGGGATTCCACGGCTTGCGCGACCTGGGCGAGCAGCTCGTCGTTGGACCACGGCTTGGTGATGTAGTCCATGGCACCGCTTTTGAAGGCGGCGCGGGCCATGTCGATGGAGCCGTAGGCGGTGATGAGCACAACGGAAAGATGGGGATCGCGGCGGTGGATTTCTTTCAAGAGCTCGAGGCCATTGCGATCGGGAAGACTTACGTCGAGCAAGAGCAAATCGAAGGGGCGCTCTTCGAGCTTGGCGAGGCCGGACTCCGCGGTTCCGGCGCTGGAGACGCCATAACCTTCGCCGGTAAGGAGCAATTCCAGGCCTTCGCGTATTTCGGATTCGTCGTCTACAACCAGGATCGAGCCCTTAGGCATGGACTGCTTTCCGTAACGCGGGGAACTCAACGTGGAAGGATGTGCCCTTTCCTGGGGTGGAACGTACATCGATTTTTCCTGCATGCTCTTTGATTATACCGTAGCTGACCGACAGGCCTAAACCAGTGCCGCGGCCATTGGATTTGGTGGTAAAAAAGGGATCGAAAATGCGATGAATGTGTTCGCGGGGAATGCCTGCGCCTGTATCAGCGACTTCGACCTCCACGGCACCGTTGTGCGCTGCGGTGCGCACTTCGAGCATGCCGCCAGCAGGCATGGCGTCGCGAGCATTCAAGAATAAATTGAGAAAGACTTGCTGAAGTTTATTGGCGGAGCCGCGCACGGGAGGAAGCGATTCGCCCAATTGCTTGACGATGTGAATTTGCGAGGTTTTCAACGGGTGGGCGACGAGCGAAAGGGTTTCTTCGACCACGCGATTGACATCGATATCGGCGAGTTCGGCCGCGCCCGTGCGCGAAAAATTCAGTAGATTGTTGACGATTTCGCTGGCGCGGAAGGTCTGCTTGACGATCTTCTCAATAATGCTATGCCGGGGATCATTTTCGGGCATTTGCTTGGCCAGCATTTGGATGTAATTGGAGATGACGGCTAGCGGCGTATTGACTTCATGGGCAACACCGGCGGCTAGAAGGCCGAGGGAGGTGAGCTTCTCGGTCTGAGTCATCTGCTCTTCCATGCGTTCGCGCTGGGTCACATCGTCGAACAGCAGCAGGCGGCCAATGCGCTCACCGGATTTGCTGACCAGCGGAGTGATGGAAACATTTAAAGTGAGAAATTTGCCCTGGTGCTGCAGGCGTTGCTTGTAAATTCCAGTAATTTGTTCTTCCTCGCGGCGGGCGGAGATTTCCGCGGCCAGTTCTTCGGGCAGGAGCGCGCGGAGTTGATGGCCTACGGCATCCTGTCGTTTCACGCCAAAGAGTTGCTCCATGCGGGTGTTCCAGGACTCGACCATGCCACCAAGATCGACGGCCAGCACGCCAACGTTCAAGGATTCGACGATGTTTTCGCTGAAGTCCTTGAGGCGGGCGATCTCCAGCGCCTTTTGCTCGAGCGAGGAATAGAGCTGGGCGTTGTCCAAGGCCACGGCTACGTAGCCGGCGATGGTTTGCACCAGCTCGACGTCATCGCTGGAGAGGAAATCGCCATCGACGGTTTTGCCCAAGCCGAGGACAGCGACGGTGTGTTCGCGAATGCGGCAGGGGACGAAATAGTTCAAGTCGAGCTGCTCGAGTGTTTGGCGGACGGAATCCGGGACTTCTCTGGCCGCACGGGGCGACTCGAAGAAGAGCGCCCCACGGGCAAACTCAGGCCGGGCCGGCTCGAGAAAGGTGAGATCCATAGGCTCAGAGAGTCGCACGCCCATGGAGCGCGCGAGGCGCATGTGGCCAGGATGGAGGGGATCTTCCATGAAGATGGCAATGCGATCGACCAGCAAGGTTTGGGAGAGGCGGTCCATGACCGAGCCGAGCATGGGATCGAAGCGCACTTCATTGGTGAGGGTACGGCCGAACTCGATGAGGGTGCGGCGATAGTCAAGACGATCGCGATAGAAGAAGCGATCGAGGCGGGCTTGGATCCATTCACGGAAAGGCTGGAAGAGGAACGCGGCGATTACGATGGCGATCATGCCACCAACGGGGCCGGAAGTCTGAGCGTGAAAGATCTCGGCGATTAGGGCAACGAGGGCGAAATAGACAGCGGCCACAGCGGCGGTGGCGGCTGTGTACGCCAGACCGCGCTTGAAGATGATGTCGACATCCATGAGACGGTAACGAATGATGGCGTAGCCGAAACAAAGGGGGATGAGCACGAGGCTGAGAACGGAGGTGCGCATCCATAAGCGGGTTGCCGCGTCGAGAACGAAGGGCACGATGTAGAAGAGCGCAAAAGGCAGGCTGCCGGCGAGAGTTCCGCCGGTGAGCCATTTCAACTGCTGGCGCAGAACGCCGGACGGCGCCTCGCGGAAGTTCCTGTAGAAAACAAGACCGGCGGCCACGAAATAAATGCCGAGATAGCTGAGCTCAATCTTATCGAGGAGGATTCGGGAGCCGAGCCAGGGCACAAAGCCGAGCATGTTGAAAGCGGTGCTGATGTGAAAAAACAACAGGACGGCGGCGGGACCATAGACCAAGCTCAACTTGGAGAGCGAGCGAACGCGGCCTTCGGCGCGCTCTGGAAAGACGAGCGCGAAATGGAGCAGCAGGGCTGGAGCGAGGAGTCGGGCGGCGATGCTTGCCCAATACACTTCATAGTCGAACGCATCGAACTTGCCGCTGTACTGGAAGGAATACAGGATGAAGGAGACGAGACAGAAAACGTAAAAATGGATGGCGCGCGGAGCGTTCCATCGGCGCACGAAAATGAAAAGACCGATGAAGAGGTACAGCAGGCCGACGAAGCGGCCATAATTTTCGATGGAAGCAGGCTTTTCGGCCGGGGCGGTGACAATAGGAGTTTCAAATTCGCGGCCATTGCGGGCTAGTTTGTAACGCACCTGGGTCCACAGCCCGACATGCCAAAGGCGGCGGGTAACCTGGACCTGGGAGTGGACGGGGACGTTATTGATGGAAATCAGGAGGTCGCCGGGGCGAATGCCGGCTTGAGCGGCGGGGGAGTTGGGTGCCAGCTTCCAAGCTTGAGCGCCGGTTGCGGTGTCCAACCAAGCGACGCCGTCGTCGGGGGTGTCAAAGGTTTCGCGCTGGAGGAAGTTCAGCCAGGCAAAGATCATTGCAGCCAGCGTGGCAAGCGCCAGGACGACCGCTCCGAGACTGACCCGCAAGTTCTGCTTCATGATGCGAGCGGAGTACACTCCAACTTGACAATATGAGGTGCAAACCGAAGTCCACTATCGCGAGACGGTCCGCACCCGGAACTCCAATGTCTTCTTAAGGTTAGGTGATTGGCGGGAAAGTCATGCTGCTGGTATCCAGTTTATGGAAGGACGCCTACAGCTTTCCGAACCTTAAATACCTAGAACTGCACGCTCAAACCACCCCGGAACGTGCGGAAAGCCGGAACCAACACGGCACGGCCATCCTGTGTATTGACCGATACATAGCCCTGTGCGAAGAGGTTGTCGCAGTTAGCGATAGCTTCCCAGTGGCCCGGAGCAAACTTGGGCAGGGCCTGACGCACACCCACGTGCAGATAGGGCTCCATTTGAAGGAGCGATTCGCCGTAGGCGTCGGTACGCGATACGGCTTGTCCGCCAACCCACTTGTAGCCGGCATTCAGTTTGGTGCCCAGGCGCGGCAATTTGCCGGCAATGCTTGCGCCAACGGAATTATGCATGGTGTTGCGCAACATGTCGCGTGTAGGGGCGTCGGCTAACTCAGATGGGCTAAGAGCGCCAGCGTAGGCGTAGACCGCGGTAACTTCGACTGAGTCGGACAGTTTCTCGCGGATGGCCAGGCGCATGCCCCAATTGCCGGAAGCTCCGCCATCGTAGGCGAAGCCGTTAGAGAAATAATCCTGGAAATAATCGGCGGGAGGAAGATCGTTGCCGCGGCCGAAAACGGCGACGTGTCGATTGTCGTCGTGGAAACCGGCGATCTGGAGCTTGCCGCTGGAACCCAAGCTGCGCTCCGCGGCGATTTCCTCGTGCCAACCACCTTCGAGGACAGGGCGACCGCCGCGCCAAAGCAGGGTGGGGAACGAATCAAGTTCATTGAGAGCGGCAGCCAGTTCACCGCCGATTTCGCGTTCATCGGATTCGAGAGGAGTGGCCGCGCCGGGCTCTTCTGCAAAGATCATCGCGGTACTCCAGCCATCATTCAGGCGGGTGTCCAATTCAAGCTGGGGGCGCAGGGACGCCGCTGACTTCACCATGCCCACGAGAACGTATTCGGCGCCATAGCGCAACAATGCGCGATCACCGAATGCCAAGGCACCGCCCTGTTCCAGGCGAACCCCACGGAACGTGGGGCCAGCGGGGCCGAGTTGGGATTCGCGCATAACCAAGGCGCTATGCGGACCTGCTCCCAGCGTACCGGTGGGGAGCCAAACCGTGGCGATTCCGCCTCCGGCGATCGCGCTCTCGTAATTTACTTGACCGGCGAGGAGCAGGCGGCTGGGGCCGCCGAGTTTCTGGTCATAGGCGAACGCGGTGGCGGGAGCGGAAGGGACATTGGACGCGGAACCTGGGCGACGCGCGCCGTCGGTAAAGTCCAGCCGGGCTCGAGGATGAACGGTTTCCACATCAAACGCCGCGTTTGCCTCGGTTACAGATCCATCGTCGGTCCACTGCAAGACCGGGCGAGTTACAGATGCGGAGCGCAGCACCCATTTCCAATCATCGCTTTCGACACCAGCGGAGGAAGGCTGGCGGCGGAGTTGATCGAGAGACGCAAACATCGATTCGAGTTCAACGCGCACGACAGTTGTGAGGTGGGAGCTGATGCGGACATGCTGCTGAATGGTGGGCAGAAAGCCAGCGAGAGTAACGCGAACGGTGTATAAGCCCGGTGCGAGGCGATCACCGCTAAAAATTCCCTGGGTATTGGTGAGCAGGCCGAGAGAAGCAGCTTTGATGGCCGCTTCGGGCACTACCTCGACGGTCGCACCCATCTGGGGCGTACCGGTGGAATCGCGCACAACGCCCGAAAGCTTGCCGAGGGCAGCTTTTCCTTGCGCGGCTGACGTACTTGCTCCAACAGCGAAGCAGGTCAGCATCAGGAGTAGGGCCCCCCAGTTACGGAGGCGTTCCTGTTTCACGTAGCACTACCTCCCGGGCGCAGCGTTTGCGGCGCTCTTCGTTTCCGGCGGCGCCTTCACGGTGAAGTCGGCGGACTTGGAAACGGTCTTGTTCGAGAGCGTATCGGTAGCGATAACCTCGAGCGAATATTTCCCCGGCTGCAACGTAGTCAAGGGCAGCAGGCGCTCAATGGTCACCTGCTCGCCGGTCTGCTTCATTTCCTCGGATGTTTCCTTGAATTGCATTACTTGTTCGCTGCCCTTCTTGACCGTGTATTGGAAGGTAGCGTTGGACTTGTGGGTCTTTTCGTCGGGCTTGAGGTTGTAAACCTGCATGTAAATACCAAGCTTTATGTTGGAGAGAAATTCGCCGTCAAGCTTGGGGCGCACTTTGGATGAACCCAGGACGAACTGGCCGGTACCGATCTGCTTGGCGGGCACGTGTTCGAGCTGGTCGGCAAGAATCAGAGAGCTGGCCTCGAGCGTGTCGTCGTCATACTTGGGGACTTGCAGCCGCGTATTGATGACGCCGACATTACCGCTCTTGACGTCCTTGATGACGATGTCCAATCGGTAGAGGCCTGGACGAAGAGGAACGGCCTTCTGATAGATGGATTGCAGTTTGAGAGATTTCTGGAACAAGCTTTCCGGGAAAT
>Ga0307479_10003114_pt1 | contig 15071 bp, 13 predicted proteins | sample atmos_gasesECM4C_FD_203743 | JGI IMG/M metagenome (GOLD analysis project Ga0307479, IMG submission 203743) | Hardwood forest soil microbial communities from Morgan-Monroe State Forest, Indiana, United States - atmos_gasesECM4C_515 | ecosystem: Environmental > Terrestrial > Soil > Temperate... | reverse complement strand
GGCGGCTTTTTTCACTCGGCCCGCGCGGATGCACGCCGTGCACACGCGGACGTGCTTCTTGACTCCCGCTATCACCGCGCGCATACGCTTCAAATTCGGGTTCCACCGCCGCCGTCGCGTGTTGTTCGCGTGGCTGATGACGTTTCCATAGTGCGGCCCTTTGCCGCAGAATTCACACTTCAGTGCCATTCGTTTTTCCTGCTCGATTCGGATTTGAGCCTGGAATTTCTGCTCTTAGGACTCGCAAAACCAAGCTCTCCATTCTAACAGAGCCTCTTCGTACCACAAAGCATCGCTTTTCTCGGCACTCCTTGCGCTTCCCCCATCGCTCCGTCTGACGGTTGAGCTATGCTAAGATAGTAGTTCCCGCTAAGTCACAGGGGGCCTGCGCCACATGAAATTTGGAGTCGTCGTTTTTCCCGGGTCCAATTGCGACCACGACGCCTTTTACGCCATCGGCAACGTCCTCAAGAAGCCCGTCGAATTCATCTGGCACCAATCGCAAGACCTGGCGAACTCTGACGCCATCATTCTGCCCGGTGGCTTCGCCCACGGCGACTATCTGCGCACCGGCGCCATCGCGCGTTTCTCTCCCGTGATGAAATCCGTGGAAAAGTTCGCTGCGGGTGGCGGTCTGGTCCTCGGCATTTGCAACGGCTTCCAAATTCTTTGCGAAGCAGGGCTGCTTCCCGGCGCGATGATGCGCAACGCGGGCCTGCGCTACATTTGCCGCCACGTCTACACTCGCGTCGAGGAGACCAACACGGCGTTCACTTGTGCTGCCGAGCGCGGCCAAATCCTGAAAGCTCCCATCGCGCACAATGAAGGAAACTATACGGTGGACGAAGCCACGCTTGCCGAGCTCGAGCGAAATCATCAAATCATCTTTCGTTACACGACACCCGGCGGCTCCGAAGACGCTGCGGGCAACCCCAACGGCTCCATGCACAACATCGCCGGCATCTGCAACCGCGAACGCAACGTCGCTGGCTTGATGCCGCACCCCGAGCGCGTCGTCGAATCCACCCTCGGTTCCGCCGACGGCCTGGTGATCTTCCGCTCGATGGTCGAAGCGCTCGTCGGCGCCGCAAAGGCCACCGCGTGAAGCGCGACCCCGCTTTCTGCGGGCCATTATCGAATTTGTAGGGGCGCAGTATGCTGCATCCCAGCTTGCCCGGTCATAAAAGATGGCTACAGCACCGACCGAAATAAAAGTCACTCCGGAAATCGCCGCGGAACACGGCCTTACCGCCGAAGAATACGCGCGCGTCAAGCAAATCCTGGGCCGCGAGCCGAACATCACCGAACTAGGCATTTTCTCCGTGATGTGGAGCGAGCACTGCTCCTATAAGTCCAGCAAAGTGCATCTCAAGCGCTTGCCGACGCGCGGCAAGCTCGTCGTCCAAGGCCCGGGCGAAAATGCCGGCGTCGTGGACATCGGCGACGGCCTCGTCGCCGCGTTCAAAATCGAATCGCACAATCATCCAAGCTATGTCGAGCCATTCCAGGGTGCGACTACGGGTGTCGGCGGCATCCTGCGCGACATTTTCACCATGGGCGCGCGCCCCATCGCCATCCTCGACTCGCTCCGCTTCGGCCCGATTTCTCCTGTAGGGGCGCAGCATGCTGCGCCCCAGCTCGGCTACCAACAACCCGACTCGGCGACGCTCGCCGCCAATCGCCGCATCCTCGACGGCGTCATTCGCGGCATCGGCGGCTATGGCAACTGCTTCGGCGTGCCGACCGTCGGCGGCGAAGTGGCTTTCGAGCCTTGCTACTCACAAAATCCGCTTGTCAATGCGCTGGCGCTCGGCATCGCGCGCAAAGAAGATTTGTTTTTCGCCAAGGCCAAGGGCGCGGGCAACCCAGTGATCTACGTTGGCGCGAAAACCGGCCGCGACGGCATTCACGGCGCATCGCTGCTCGCTTCCGCCGAATTCACCGAAGAATCGAAGCAGAAGCGCCCCAATGTGCAGGTTGGCGATCCCTTCATGGAAAAGCTTCTGCTCGAAGCCTGCCTCGAAGCCATGCAGACCGGCGCGGTCGTCGCCATTCAGGACATGGGGGCGGCAGGCCTCACCTGCTCGACCGTGGAAATGGCCTCGCGCGGCGGCACCGGCATCGAAATCGATCTCGCAAAGGTTCCGCAGCGGGAAACGGGCATGACGCCTTACGAAATCATGCTCAGCGAATCGCAGGAGCGCATGCTGCTCGTTGCGGAAAAGGGCCGCGAACACGAAGTGCTCGGGGTCTTCAAGAAGTGGGGCCTCGACGCCGTCGTGGTCGGACGCGTTACCGAAGGCGGCCTCGCGCGCATCAAGAACAATGGCAGCGTGGCGGCGGAGATTCCCGCGCGTCCCCTGGCGGAAGAAGGTCCGGTTTACAACCGGCCCATCGCCGCGCCCGCCCCGCGCGTCGCCCGCTCTGCGGGCGCAGGTAGCGAAGAGTCCGAGAAAGACTGGTTCCGGTTCGCGCCCGAGGGCACGAACCTCACGCAGAACTTTCTGAAGCTGCTGGCGTCGCCCGCGATTGCCTCCAAGCGTTGGATCACCGAGCAGTACGACACTTCCGTGCGCACGAATACCCTCGCCGGGCCTGGCGCCAGTGATGCCGCCGTCGTGCGCATCAAGGATCCCAAGACCAACGCGGTCAAGCGCGCTGTCGCGCTCTCGACCGACGGCAGCGGCCGCTGGTGCCAGCTCAACCCCCGCGTCGGAGCCATGCACGCCGTCGCGGAGTCCGCGCGCAACGTCGCCTCGAGCGGCGCACGCCCCGTCGCCGCCACCAACTGCCTCAACTTCGGCAGTCCGGAAAAACCCGAAGTGATGTGGCAGTTCAGCGAGGTGATCGACGGCATCGCCGAAGCCTGCACCGCGCTCGGCACGCCCATCACCGGCGGCAACGTCAGCTTCTACAACGAAACGCTCGGTCGCTCGATCTACCCCACACCTGTCATCGGCATGCTCGGCATCCTCGACGACCCTTCGCGCGTCCTCAAAATTGCCTTCCGCTCCCCCGGCGATACAATCGTCCTCCTCGACGGCTCTCCCAATTCCGTCGACGCTTCTAATTCCGTCATTTCGAGCGAAGCGAGAACTTCCTCTCTCGGCGCGAATTCTGCGCCGAGAAATCTCTCTTCCTCCGCGTCCGACCCTTCGTCCGTTGTAGGGGCGCAGCATGCTGCGCCCCATCTCGGCAACCAACCCTCCGTCACCGCCGCCCGCGAATTCTCCTCCTCCGAATACTCAAAAACCATCGCCGCGCTCGTCGCCGGCGAACCGCCCGCCATCGACCTCGCCGCCGAGAAGCGTCTTATCGACTGCCTCGTTGCCCTCGCGTCCCAAGGCGCCGTCGAATCCGCCCACGACATTTCCGACGGCGGCCTCGCCGTCGCTCTCGCCGAATCCTGCTTCGCCACCTCTTCTGTAGTGGCCGGTCTTCAGACCGGTTATTTTTCTCCAGGCACGTCCGCCGCGGCGGACGGCGTACATCTTGGCAACCAACCCAACAACCGTCATTTCGAGCGAAGCGAGAAATCTTTCTTCTCTTCCCTCGGCGCAACCGTCAGTCTCGACGACTTTCTTCCCATCGAGTTCTCCCTCTTCTCCGAACGCGGCGCTCGCGCCATCGTTTCCGTCTCGCCCGAAAACCTTGCCGCCGTTCTTGCAATTGCGAGACAATACAATGTGGAGGCGCGCGAAATCGGCCAGGTCACCCGCGGCGATGCCTTCCGCATCGAACATAAGGGGCGCGCGGTGATCGAGTCTCCAGTCTCGCCACTTCGCGACGCCTGGGCCAATTCGCTCGAACGGACTTTGGTGAAGTGATGAGCCGACCGCGAACCAGTGCAAAGCACCTCGCGGAGCTCTACCTAATTATCATCGGCGGAACGTACAGTTTGTCAGGGCTGGTTGCTTTGATCTTGAATACGCGCACGCTACTTGCGTCTTCAGATCGGATCGAGGTCAAAGATGTGCGTTCCGAACTCGGCGAGAATTCGCTCATGCTGATCGCTGCTGCTGCGACGTTCGTTGCTGGCGTAGGAATCCACAAGTATCGCCGTTGGGCACTAGTTCTTGCGGCTGTCATGGGCGTTCTGGCGATCCTGGAGTCCGTTGCTGCCGGCGCAATCGATCCTTGGGAGTATCACAATTTCACCATCGGACTCCCGATGGCCGCGATCATGATTTGGGCGCTGTTGCCGCCGACGTGGTTAATGTTCAAAGAGCGGAGTGGCAAGACCTCGTGAAAGCACAACGCACGCTCGACGACCACTTCCGCGACCACTGTGGCGTCTTCGGTGTCTTCGGCCATCCCGAAGCCGCAAACCTCGCTTATCTCGGCCTTTACGCCTTGCAGCATCGCGGCCAGGAATCCGCCGGCATCGTCTCGAGCGACGGCACGGAACTGCAACTCCACCGCGCCATGGGCGAAGTCGAAGAAATCTTCCAGCAGCCCGGCGTTCTCGCCAAGCTTCCCGGCTCGCTTGCCATCGGCCACACGCGCTACTCGACCGCCGGCGACAAAGCCCTGCTCAACGCCCAGCCGATTGTGATCGACTGCAACAAGGGCAAAGTCGCCCTCGGCCACAACGGCAACCTGACCAACGCCGCCGAGTGGCGCCGCAAACTCGAGCACAAAGGCTCGATCTTCCAGACCAACAGCGACACCGAAGTCATCGTGCATTTGCTCGCGCGTTCGCCGGCCCGTAATCTCTCCGGTGCGCTTGGCGACGCCCTCAATCAAGTCGAAGGCGCCTACTCGCTTCTCGTCCTCACCACCGACGAGCTTTACGCCGTGCGCGATCCCCGCGGCTTCCGCCCGCTCGTTCTCGGCAAACTCCCGACGCCCGGCGGGTCCGTGGCCTGGCTCGTCGCTTCCGAAACTTGCGCCTTCGATCTCCTCAATGCCCAGTACGTCCGCGAGATCGCTCCGGGCGAAATGCTGCGCATCTCCAAATGCGGCATCGAGTCCATTCACTTCGCGCCCGAAAAGCAGCACCAGCAGTGCATTTTCGAGCATGTCTATTTTTCGCGGCCCGACAGCATCATCTTCGGCCGCTCCGTCAACCAGAGCCGCGAAATGCTTGGCCGCCTGCTCGCGCGCGAACATCCCGTCGACGCCGACATCGTCGTGCCCGTGCCCGACTCCGGGGTGCCCGCCGCCGTCGGCTACGCCCTCGAATCCAAAATCCCTTTTCGCATGGGCCTCATCCGCAATCACTATATCGGCCGCACCTTTATCGAGCCTTCCCAAGCCATCCGCAATTTCGGAGTGAAGCTCAAACTCAATCCCGTGCGCAGCCTCATCGAAGGCCGGCGCGTCGTTTTAGTAGACGACTCCATCGTTCGCGGCACCACCAGCCGCAAAATCGTGCGCATGGTCCGCGATGTCGGCGCCCGTGAAGTTCACGTGCGCATTAGTTGTCCGCCCACCATTTCGCCCTGCTACTACGGCGTGGACACTCCCACACGCGAAGAGCTGATCGCCTCCTCCAACTCTCCCGAAGAAATCGGCAAATTCATCGGTGCGGACTCACTTGGCTACCTCTCTCTACCCTCGCTCAAGCAAGCTGTTGCTGATACCGAAGGCCGCTTTTGTACGTCTTGTTATACGGGCGTTTACCCGACCGACCTCGTCCAATTGGAAGTCCGGGAGCCTGCTTCCAACGGCGAGCTTGCTGCGCCTTCGGGTACAATGGGTGTGCATAGACATACAAACAAAGACATAGACAAGGAGCCCGTGCCCGCAAAGCGGCCGGTGGTTGCACATCGTGAAAGCTGAAAAAGAAAAAGTGGAAAAAACAAAAAAAGAGGAACCCCGCTTGCCCATGCGCACCAAGATTCAGCGCGAGGTTATCGCCTGGTTCTGGGTCGGCTTGGTCTTCCTGCTCATCAACGGCGCTATTGGTCAGGCCCGCGTCATTCCCTCCAGCTCCATGGAAAGAACCCTGCTCATCGGCGACCACCTCATCATGAGCCGCATCGGCTACGACGCCGGCGTTCCTTTCACCAGCTGGCACGTGCCCCTTTGGCGCAATCCCAAGCGCGGTCAGATCATCATCTTCAAACCGCCCTTCGCTCCCGATCAGCCCGACTTCGTCAAGCGCGTTATCGGCTTGCCCGGTGAAACCGTGGACCTTCGCGACGGCGCCGTCTGGATCAACGGCCGCATGCTCGTCGAGAAGTACACGACCGGCCCCACCGTGCCCGCTCCCCCTGGGCAGCTTCCTCCGTACCAGGACGTAAGATTCCCTTACCACGTTCCGGAGAATTGTTATTTCGCCCTGGGTGATAACCGCGGCAACTCTCTCGACGGCCGCTTCTGGGGCTGCGTCCCGCGCGGCAACATCATTGGCACTCCGGTGATGATTTACATGTCGCTCAACGCTCCGCAGGACGCCTGGGAACCCGGCCAGATTCGCGAGCGCTTCTTCGCCTACGCCAACGCCCTCTTGCATCCCGGCGTCGTGCGCTGGAGGCGCCTCTTCCATACGTTCTGACCGCCAGTAGCACAGACTTTAACCTGTGCCCCTGTGCACCGAACTCAGGTCACCGAAAACGGATCACCCCGCTTATGAAATACGCCGATGCCGGTGTCAACATCGCACTCGCTGACGAAGCCAAGCAGCGCATCCGCCATCACGCCAGCCACACCTTTACCCCGGGCGTCCTCGGCGGCATCGGCGGTTTTGGCGCGCTCTTCGCCCTTGATCGCAAAAAGTGGAAAGATCCCGTGCTCGTCTCCAGCGCCGATGGCGTTGGCACCAAGTTGAAGGTCGCCATCGCCATGGGCGTGCACTCTACCGTCGGCGGCGATCTCGTCAATCACTGCATCAACGATATTCTCGTCCAGGGCGCCGAGCCTCTCTTTTTCCTCGATTATCTCGCCATGGGCAAGCTCGAGCCCCCGGTTGTCGAGCAGCTCGTCGAAGGCATGAGCCGCTCCTGCCGCAAAGCCGGCTGCGCACTCATCGGCGGCGAGACCGCCGAGATGCCCGGCTTCTACTCGCCCGGCGAATACGACCTGGCCGGCTTCATCGTCGGCGCCGTCGAGCGCAAGAAGCTCCTTACCGGCAAAAATGTCCGCCCGGGCGACATGCTCATCGCCCTTCCTTCTTCCGGCCTGCACACCAACGGCTATTCCCTCGCCCGCAAGCTCATCTTCGAAGTTGCCCGGCTGAAGCCGCAAACCTACGTCGCCGAAGTAGGCAACAAGATCGGCGCCGAGCTCCTCAAACCTCATCTCTGCTACGCCCCGGCGCTGAAAAGCATCTTGGCGCGCGGTTGGGTTTCCGCCCTCGCCCACATCACCGGCGGCGGCATTCCGGGGAATTTGCCGCGCGTGTTGCCCAACGGCATCAAAGCCGAAATTGACCTGGCCGCCTGGCCCGTTCCCGCCATTTTCAAATACCTCGCCAAACTCGGCAGGATCGACACCGATGAGTTGTTGCGGTCTTTCAATATGGGCGTGGGAATGATTCTGGTCGTGCCGCCAAAGTTTGTAAAATCCGTCGAAGCCGACCTCAAGAAGCGCCGCGAGAAATGTTTTCTCATTGGCCGCCTTGAGCGCGCCGAACCCGGCAAGCCCCGCGTCTCCTTCTCCGCCTCCCTCAACCTGTAGCGGCGAGTTTACCTCGCCGGCATCGACTCGCGCCGCCTCTCAACCTGTAGCGGCGAGTCTACCTCGCCGTCTTCCTCTCACTCCGCATCTCCCAACCTATTGCGGCCGCCTTCTGAGGCGGCCACCGTCGGAGTTCTCGTGCTGTTCGTGGGTTTCAGACGTTGGCGCGGCGGTAGAGCTGGAAAGACCAAAAGAACGATTCGCAATGGGCGGAGCCGACGAAGCCCGCGCCTTCCAGAACCGAAGCCATATGCTGGGGCGAGTGGACAAAAATGCGAAAGGGGTTGCGTCCGAGCCGGAGGAAAAAGTTCAATACTTTGAATCCTGCCCGCATGTGCCAGCGGTCAGACGGATGTGTGAAGGCAAGCAGCCGGCGCGATCGCGCGGCTGCTGTGCGGAGCAATGTGTCGGCGTCGGGATAACAGCAGACGACCCGGTCGAGCGTAACAATGTCCGCATCGGGCAGGGCCGCCCCAGTTTGCGCGAAGTCGCCGGCAATGAATTGAGTGGGGCGGGATCCGTAACGTGAGCTAAGGTTGCGGCGCGCAACTTCAAGATAAGCGGGGGAGGCGTCCGCCAGCGTGGCACTGGCCAGGCCGAGGGTGGCGAGTTCAGCCGCGATCACGCCGACACCGGAGCCGACGTCAAGAAGATGGAGGCCGTCAAGCGGTTGGCGACGGAGTTCACTCAGAAGCATGCGTGTGCTGGCGTCTGGACCGCGGCGCCGGTAACGGCGCAGGTCGCGCTCTGCTATGCGAGAACTGAAGAAGCCCGCCGCCGCACAATGGCCGGCGCAACACCTCATCGGGCCCTCCAGCGGAAACAGGGAGTATAGAACACCGCATTACAACCGGGGCTGCAGGGGTGTTCCAATCCCCTGCAAGCTCCGGCAAGACTATACTTCAAAGGCGAGCGGCAGTGCGCTGCTGCAAGTTGTGTGCGCCGCCGCTCCAAGCTGCAACCGCTACCGTTAGGGCTTCTTTTCCGCTACGTCTTTGACTTTCTTGTCTTCGGCGACTTTGGCCATGGAGGTAACCATTTTCGGTTTCCAGTAATCCGGATCGGACTTGATCCATTCGTCGTAGATGTAGCTCATGCTCGGGCTGAAAGCGAACAATTGGTGTTGTGACGATTCCACACCTGCTGCCACCAGCTCCGAGAGCCTCTTCATCCCGTCTTCCCCCATCGCGTCCCCGAACTTCTTGTCGTCTTCCAGGAGTCCGCGATCGATTTGCGCAAGGTTTTCGTGTGCGCTCAGAACGATATAGGTTCCTCCATCGCCGCCGTACACTTCTCGGTACATGCCCCAGTGGGCGTCGGGCACGCCTTTTTCATACGCAGCCTTCACCAGCTTCACCGCTTCAGACCAATCATGGTTATGGCCGGGTCGCACGTGGTAGCTGGAAATTTCCATAAAGCGCATGTGGGAAAGATCAGGCCTGGGCCGCAGGCTCATGTCTTCCTCGTATACGAAGACGCCTGCATCCTCGGATTCCAGCAGTTCACCATCGTTTACGCTGGCGCGCTCCAGGGCGGTGGTAAGCATGGCATTCTTGTCGACAGCAGCCGCGTCCTTTTCATAAGCTTCAAAGGAAGCATAGCGGGTCATAAACAATGCGCGCTGCTTGCCGGATAGCGAAGTCAGCGCCAAATAGTGCGTCGGCCATTTGGCTTTGGACATGGCCTGGACAAAGGCGGCTTCCATTTTTTCATGGGCCTGGCCGGCCTTTCCCGGTTTGGTATATTCACGAAGGATCGTCAGCACCTTGGGTACCGATGTTCCCTCGGACTGCGCCTGTGCCGCAGTCGCGCAAGCGAATGCGATGGCGAATCCCGTGAGACAACGACCAATCTTATTCATGTGTGAAATCTCCTTCTCTTCTTGTCTTCAATTAGGGTGGTTGGGGGCAAAGGGTTAGACTGTCGGGAGACTACTCGAGTGGAGCGCCCACGTCAAGGACTGTGGAAATTCAATCGTTGTCGAAATCCTCACTCCGGTCAAAGGCGTTTCATATTTTCTCCCAGACGACAAGTCTTTGCGAATCAGCGTACCTGGACTTGCAGCGATTGCGACTTGGAATTGCCCGCGGCGTCCGTGACCGTCAGTGTGTACGTGGTGGTTTTGTCGGGAGTGACGTCCACGCAGCGCGTATAGGACGGCCAGACGGGATTGGATTGCGGCTCGAGCTTCACGGTCTTGGCGTTAGCCACACCGTAGCAAAGCTGAACGCTTTCGCCGCGGCGAACCTCTCCGGGCGTGGCATAAAAAGTCTGGATAACCAGCTCCTTGCCGCCCATTTGCTCGAGGTCAGCGCGATCCCGCTCGCGCTGCCGTTCCGCGCGTTCTTCTTTGGCGCGAGTATCGATGGCGTGGTTCCCGGCCCAGCGCGACAAAAGAACCCAAACGACTGCCAGAGCGAGGAGCACCAGCGCTCCCCAGGTGTAAAGCAAAGGATTTTTGGAGATGGATTTGAACCCTGAATCGGATTGCGTCGGCATGGCCAGTCAACTCGGTTCTACTTGATTCCCACGACCATGGAATCCGGCCCGTGGAGCCGCTCGACGCGCGTTTCGCGGAAGCCGGCTCCTTTCATCCAGCGCATGCAGTCTGCTGCAGTATAGTCGAACCCCCCGGGCGTTTCGATCAGCATGTTCAGGCTCATGAGCAAGCCGAAAGCGTTCGCACGACGGTCGTCGTCGATGATGCTTTCGTAGACGATGAGCGCGCCCCCCAGGGGAATGGCCTCGAAGGCCTTGCGAAGCAACAGCTTTTTCTCCTGCATGTTCCAGTCGTGGAGGACGTGCCCCATCACCACCACGTCGGCCTTCGGCAATTCATCCTTAAAGAAACTCCCGGGCTGAAACTTCACGCGGGAAGAAAGGCTGTGGTACGCCGCATATTCCTCGAAAATCAGCCCGACTTGCGGCAAGTCGAATCCGATTCCCGAGATATGCGGATTGGCGAGCGCCACTTGCACCAGCAGATCGCCCTGCGCGGCGCCGACATCGACGACCGTCTTGTAATTCTTCCAGAGAGAGCTGCCGGCAATGATGCGGTTGGCGGCCCTGCTGAGCCCAGTCATGGCTTTCAGGAATCCCTTGAGCCGTTCCGGATTGGCGTACAAGGTGTTAAAAAAGTTCGGCCCGCCGGATTTGGCCTCGTTTTGCGGCTCACCGGACTGCAGGGCGGCAGTCAAGTGACTCCAAAACGGATAGAGACGCTGGTTGGCCATTTCCAGCACGCCGCCAACGTAAGACGGCTTTGCTTTATCCAGATAAAAATCCGCGGCGGGCGTATTGGAATAGCGGCCGTCGTGGCGTTCCAGGAGGCCGAGCGCGACCAGGGCGTCGAGAAAATCACGCGCGGAACGCGGATGCAGCGCGAGACTTAGCTGCAAGGATTCGAGGCTTTGCGCGTGCTTGGCAAGTTCGGTAAACAGCCCCAGCTCGACGGCGCTCAGAAGGGTCTTGGCAGGCCAGAAGCCCAAACCGATTTGCAGGATGTGCTCCATGGGAGGTTCGTTCATAACCCGGACTCCTCCTAAGAGTTGCTGTGAAAAAGAACCTGAGCCGCGCGCCAGCAACAAAAGATGCCTGCATCTTAAACAGCGACGCTGGGCCAGTCAACGGGATGGCCTAACGAGACGGCCACTTCCGCGCTCATCCAGATGTGCGGCGTGGACAGCCCGCAGCAGCGTTGGCTTTGTGGCCCTTGATTGCGCGTGAAGGCTGGGAGACGATGAAGGGCAAACCGTGCTCCGACTACTGAACAATAAGGTGCATCGAACAAGAGCGACAAAGCCCTTGTTGCTAGCAGCGGTTTTTCTTTGCTTTGGAAATGCGTTCGCGCAGTCAGTCGATAAAGAAGAGAAAGAATCTCTGGCCGTCATGGAACTTGGGGGAGCGGCAAACTGGAATGTCAAAGGCGGTGGGTGGGGTTTCGGCCCTACCGTAGCGGTTGAAGTAACACCCATAGAAAAATGGCTCGAACTTGAGGCTGGCGTTACCCCGCTTTTCAGCCGTCACTCCACAGAATGGAGCACCGACCTTCTCTTCAAAAAGCCTTGGAGCCTTTCTAAGAAGGTGGAGTTCATGGTTGGTGTGGGTCCCGAGTGGGTGCACACCAATGAGCACGGCAAATCACCGAACTCGATCAGCGGTGAAGCCGTCATCGATGTCATGTTCTGGCGTTCCAAGAAACATAGATTCGGGTGGTATGTCGAACCGGGGTACGAATACAACTTTGGACGAGGACATGAGCAGTCGCTCGGTGTAAGCGGCGGCTTACTGATAGCAATCCCGTGATTCGATAGCAGAGGCTAATGAGTGTCTGGCGGAGAGGGGGGGAGTTTAACCGCCACCCCCTGCCAACCCTCAAAAACATTGGTTAATTCGGCGTTTCCACCAAGTTACGGCGGCCGGGCAAGTAGCGCCTTTAAGCCATCGTAAGCCCTAGTATAGCTAAAACTACCTTTTGAAAAGGTAGTTCCTCCCGTTAGCGCTCCCTCGTTTGTCAGTGATATGTACCACATAAGTACTATTTACTTGCTGTGTATCATTGAGCTATGGTGAGCCGAGTTCCAAAGGAGGAACTCAAGATGAAAACGAAGAAAGCTATAAAGGCAAAGAAACTCGCGAGGCCAAAGCAAGCTCGCGCGGTGAGGTCCAAAGCCGCTCGTGCGCACATCGCTGAGGGCACGCGGCTCTTTGCTCTTGCGGGACGCCCGACAAAGGCGCAATTCGTAAAGGTGTACGGGCCGCAGGGACCAAAGATGACCTGGGAGCAGCGGGCAAAAGCAGGTGTTGACGCCAAGCATTTCCAGGCTGCTCTGGCGGCGAAAGGCGGGTCCTGAATCTCAACGCAACTCTGAGGCCCTCAGTCGCATCGCGGCTGGGGGCCTGTCTCACTGGACACACCGCTGGCCTCGGGACATCTGCCATGCCTGAACCGCCGCATGGTGGAGAAGTAAGCTAAAGCGATCGCAGAAAATTGAGAATATCCTGCTTTTCAGATGGTGACAAAGCCTGGAATCTGACGATTGATGCGTTAGCTTCGGAGCCGCAGGCTTCAGCGGCAGTAGATCGTGGCTTCGGGCGACAGTTCTTAGCCGTGCTTCTGTGCGCCAGGATTGCCACTTGAAGATCGCTGGCCCGCCCATCATGCAGGAAAAAGATGCGTTGTCCTAGGCCCCACAGAGGGGCTGTACGGAACTCGTCACCGCCAGCGGACACCTGAGAAATGTGGTCAGCTAGACCCGGACCCATGTGGTGGAGAGCATAGTCGCTGTACGGGTGTACGACTACGTTGCTCATGCCAGTATACGCCGATGCGCCTGTCCTTAAATTTGTGGAATGACAGAGGGCGCAACCTACTTGTGAAAATAGCGATTGACCACGTAACTCTGATGGCGTGTGCGTTGCAGGAGTGGGCGGTGCGGACAACCGCATGAAAGCAGCAAGATTGACAACCTCAGAAGAAAGAGCCGAGGGCAGGTATGTTTCATGCGACGAAAATTGCGCTTTCGTCCTGTCTTCGGGGAGCGGGTTAGGCACGCACCCTGGCGCTTCGTTTCGCTTATTCGGGAAAGCCTCACTCGTGACTCCCATTTCGACACTGGAAGACTCAGCAGCAAAAATCAGAAGTGACTTGTTCTGAGCCTTCCACCCAAATCGAGCGATGGTTCCGTCGTTGGCTGATCTGTTGAAACGGCCCCCGATGCCGAGTGCCCGCCGTTGGTTGTAAGTTGAATTCAAATTCACTATCAGCGCGTCGTCGGGAATAGATTCGATCAAACCCGCACCGAATGTGGGCGTTGGAATTCGTAAAACTACGTTGTGTTTTGCAACCTCCTTAGCGAAGTCCAGTTGGGGCAAGATACAAGTAGGTGCATCGCTCCGGCCCGCGATGGTGTAGATGTCATGCACGCTGCCATCGGGCGTGCCGTCGGGCTTGGTGATAAACCGCGGTACCCGAATCGGGCCGTCGGTGGTGATAAACGGTGGAACAACCTGATCGCGACCAGGAATTCGGTCCAACGTTGCTAACGCTAGTTGTGGGTTGGTTTGCGCGACAAGAACCAGACGCCCTCCTTGGAACGCAAGCTGGCGAACCTGAGGGCTCCGAGGGCTTGGGCTCGACCCACCGGCTGCTGGTTGGGCATGGCAGCCTGCGCAGCTATTTCCGTTAAAAGTGGGACCGAGGCCGACGCCCCTTTCACTCTCAATTGTGCCGGAAACTGATACCAATACCTTGAATCTGTCCCAAGCTGCCCAGAAGAGCTTTTGCTCCGCGTCGTTTAGCTTGTCAAAGGGCCCGCCCGCATCAGACGGGCCGGGTCGCGGGCCAGGGTCAGTCTGAGCCCGAATTTGTGGGCCGAATCCGAGGAACAGAACTGCTATCACGGCGCGGATTATCATCGAGCGCGCAACTTGTGCGGTGACGAACTCAGGCAGAGGTAGAATGCGGCTCATTGTTTCCCTTGGTCATGAGGCACAGTGCATGTCGCTGTGGAAGTCGCCGTATTTCCGGCGAAATCGCTCGCGCTGGCATTGAGCGTATAGACTCGGCCCGTTCCTGTACCCAGGCGTTCTGCTCGGAGTTGAACAGCAAATGTCGCGGGCGAAGTCTGCGTAACCAGGATGTCCGGGGCCACGGGGTCGGTTGATGCGATTGGCTCATTACTCGCGCCGGAAACCTTGAACGTAGCAGGAGCAAGCCCAGAGAGGGCATCCGAGGCCGTAACAGTTGCGACCTGGACGAATTGATGATTAGGCGGCCAGAGCGTACACCCACCGGCAGGCATACCGGAAATGACCGGTGGCGTCTCATCGATCTTCACCGTTAGGGTTTTCGGGACCTCCTGATTGCCTGCGTTGTCAGTGCCAAAGTAGCTGACGCTGGTGAAGCCCTCAGTTGTGATCTGCACTGATCCGGTACCGCCCGGTATCACAACGGAGCCCGACTGAGCCCCGCTCAGAGTGATTGTGATTTGCTTGACCCCGGTGCCGTTCGGTTCGTTGTCCGTGGAGTTAAACGCAACGGTCACATTGGTATTGTTCCACCCATTCGCGTTAGGGCCGGGCGATGCGGTCGCGGTTGTAATCGGCGGAATCTTATCAGGGGGCACTACAACTTGTTTCGTAACAGCCTTGATGATATCTGCCGCTTGACTCGGTGGAAGAATCGTCGACGGTAGGCTGTCGACGAGCTGTGTCGTGAGTTGAGTCACATCGGTCGAGGGGTTCTGAATTACGCTGTACTGAACAATCATCTCGATTTGATCTTGGAGCGTCGGGGCATCGGCAGGAGCTAGCCCTCTGAGATTGGCAACCGTATCGCCGTTGGCGTTGGCCTCGACGACAGCGGCCGTTGCGCTTGTAACTGGAGCGGCGAATGGCCCCGCAGGTGAGATACCGAGCACGTCGAAAGCTGTCAGCGCGCCGACGCT
>Ga0307479_10003113_pt1 | contig 15071 bp, 10 predicted proteins | sample atmos_gasesECM4C_FD_203743 | JGI IMG/M metagenome (GOLD analysis project Ga0307479, IMG submission 203743) | Hardwood forest soil microbial communities from Morgan-Monroe State Forest, Indiana, United States - atmos_gasesECM4C_515 | ecosystem: Environmental > Terrestrial > Soil > Temperate... | reverse complement strand
GGGCCGACAAGGGCAACGCCGTCGCGGCGATGCGCGTCTCGTTCGAGCAGGTGCGCGAGTCGATCGCGGCGATGCCCGACGGCGACGTCGACAAGACGATCCCCTACTTCGGCCATCGCACCGCCACGGTGCGCCTGGCGCTGATCGAGGTGGCGGTCCATGCCCACGAGCACCTCGGCCAGGCGATCGCCTATGCGCGCGTCAACGGCATCGTGCCGCCCTGGTCGGTGCCCCGCCCCGCGAAGACGCCGCCCAAGACCGGCGGCCGCTGAGCGGCGGCGTCACGGGGTCGCGTAGGACGCGAGGCCGGGGGGCGGCGCGGGCCGCCTACCCGAGCCGCTCGCGGTAGAGCTTGTCCATCGCCCGGCGCAGGGCCTCCATGCGGCCGTTGGCGCCGAGCTTCGCGGCGTCGGCGGCCTTAACCACCAGGGGCCAGTCGAAGTCGACGTTGTCGACCACCCGCATCCGCCACACTCCCTTGGCGCCGTCCCAGTGGCCGAAGGTGTGCGGCAAGAGCTCGGCGTTCGCGTCTTCGGTCGCCAGCAGGCGCCAGCCGCTGGGCAGGAAGCTGCGAACCTCGTCCTCAGTGTACCCAAGCGGTTCGGTAGCGGTCATGGCGGCGCCATTGTGCACCAAGTCGCCCTGCCCAAGAAAGCCCGGCGCAAGAAGGTGATAGCGGGCGCGAGTGCGGCGGGTCGACACACATCTATTGGTAGCTGGCATCGCCAACCGACCCGAAAAGGAGAGATCATGCAGAAGAAGCTGAAGAGGATTGCCCTGCACCGTGAGACCCTGCGCCACCTCGACGCCAAGCGGCTCGAGGACGTCGTCGCGGGCTTCAGCCTGCCGCCCCCGCAGTGCACCGACTCGAACGACACCTGCGACAACTGCCCGACCTACTCCTGCGGGCTGTTCCGCTGCCTGTAGCCTGCCGCCACTGTCTCGGGCGCGGCCGCGGCCGGCGCCCACCTCGTCAAGACGGAGGATGCTCGGGTCCCCGAGCATCCTCCCCGCCGGGCGCTCCGGCAGCCCCCGGCCGCCGGCCGTCTGGCGGCGCCGCGCCGCTACCCAGGAACGGCGTTCCTTGTTACCATCCGGCGAGGGCCTCGGGCCCACCCGCGTTCCCACTGTTTCATCTGCACGAGGAGAGGCATGGAGATCCAGCTCAACGAAGAGCAGTTGCTGCTGCGCGACAACGTGCGGCGGTTCGCCGACGAGGTGGTGCGCCCGCGCGCCAAGGAGATCGACAGGACGGGGGAGTTCCCGCGCGCCTTCTTCGACCAGGCGGGCGGGCTCGGCCTGACCGGGGTCGCGGTGCCCGAGGAGTACGGCGGCGCCGGCATGGACGTCATCTCCTACAGCCTGGTCATCGAGGAGATCAGCCGCGCCTGCGCCAACTCCGGCGTCATCCTGTCGGTCAACAACTCGCTGGTCTGCGATCCGCTCCTGCAGTTCGGCAGCGAGGAGCAGAAGCGCGACCTGCTGACGCCGCTCGCCTCGGGCCGGCGCCTCGGCTGCTTCGCCCTGACCGAGCCCGGCGCCGGCAGCGACGCGGCGAGCCTGCGCACCCGGGCGCAGCGCGACGGCGACGGCTACGTGCTCGACGGCACCAAGGTGTTCATCACCAACGGCACCCACGCCGACCTCGCCCTGGTCTTCGCCACCGTCGATCCGGAGAAGAAGCACCGCGGCATCACCGCCTTCGTGGTGCCCACCGATTCGCCCGGCTTCCATCGCGGCGTGCACGAGACCAAGCTCGGGGTCAACGCCTCGGGCACCACCGAGCTGTCCTTCGACCAGGTGCGGGTGCCGGCCGGCCACCGCCTGGGCGGCGAGGGCGAGGGCTTCAAGATCGCCATGGCGGCGCTCGACGGCGGGCGCATCGGCATCGCCTCGCAGGCGGTGGGCATCGCCCAGGCGGCGCTCGACGACGCCCTCGCCTATGCCCAGCAGCGCGAGCAGTTCGGCCAGCGCCTCGCCGACTTCCAGGCCATCCAGTTCTACCTCGCCGACATGGCGACCGAGATCGACGCCGCGCGCCTGCTGACCTGGAAGGCGGCCTGGGCCAAGGACCAGAAGAAGCGCTTCACGCTCGAGGCCGCGCAGGCCAAGCTCTTCGCCTCCGAGATGGCGCAGCGCGTCACCAACAAGGCGCTGCAGATCCACGGCGGCTACGGCTACTCGCGCGAGTACAACGTCGAGCGCTACTTCCGCGACGCGCGCATCACCGAGATCTACGAGGGCACGAGCGAGGTGCAGAAGATGGTGATCGCCGACTGGGTGCTCGACAAGGCCTGATCCATGCCTGGTCCGCGCTCGATCCACAGCTAGGCATCCGGCCCATGTCCCGCCTCGCCGCCTCGTCGCCGTTCGGCTCCGCGGCTACTGCCGCGCCCGCGCCGGGTGGCGCCGCGGCCGCCGGCGGCGGGCTCGACTTCGCCTTGAGCGAGGACCAGGAGCTGCTGCGCGAGCAGGTGCGGCGCTTCGCCGAGGAGCGCATCCGGCCGGGCGTCCAGGAGCGCGACCGCACGCACCGCTTCCCGTCCGAGATCGTCGCCGAGATGGGAGAGCTGGGGCTGCTTGGCATGCAGGTGGAGGAGGAATACGGCGGCACCGGCGCCGACCCGCTGACCTTCGCCATCGCCATCGAGGAGCTGGCGCGGGTCTGCCCGGCGACCGCGGTCACCATGGGCGTCACCAACTCGGTCTGCTGCTGGCCGATCGGCCGCTTCGGCGGCGAGGCGCTCAAGCGCCAGGTGCTGCCGGAGCTGGCGGCCGGCGCGCTCGGCGCCTTCGGCTTGACCGAGCCCGGCGCCGGCAGCGACGCCGGCAGCCTGCGCACCGCGGCGCGGCGGGACGGCGACTCCTGGGTGCTGTCGGGGGAGAAGGCGTGGATCAGCAACGCCGGCTTCGCGCGCTGGTACGTGGTGGTGGCGCGCACCGACCCGGCGGCGGGCAAGCATGGCCTGACCGCGTTCGTGGTGCCGGCCGACGCGCCGGGGTTCTCCGTCGGCGAGCCGGAGCAGAAGCTGGGGCTGCGGGCGTCGCGCACCGCGCCGCTCTACTTCAGCGACTGCCAGGTGCCCGCCGACAACGTGCTCGGCAGCCCGGGACAGGGGTTCCAGATCGCCATGACGACGCTCGACCACTCGCGCGTCGGCATCGCCGCGCAGGCGGTCGGCATCCACCAGCGGGCGCTCGAGCTGGCGGTCGAGTATGCCCGCGCGCGGGTGCAGTTCGGGGTGCCGATCGCCCGGCACCAGGCGATCCGCTTCCGCATCGCGCAGATGGCCACGGAGCTGGCCGCGGCGAGGCTGCTGACCTGGCGCGCGGCGGTCGCCGCCGGCGGCCAGGCTGGCAGGCAGGCCGGCGGCGCCGCAGGGAGCGCCGCGGGGCAGGCCGGCGCCGGGCGGGCGGCGCGAGACGCCGGGCGCCTGGCCGCGGAGGCCAAGGTCTTCGCCGCCGAGGCCGCCAACCGCGCCTGCCAGGAGAGCTTGCAGATCCACGGCGGCAACGGTTTCCACGACGACTACGAGATCTCGCGGCTCTACCGCGACGTGCGGGTGACCACCATCTACGAGGGCACCAGCGAGATGCAGCGGCTGGTCATCGCCCGCCACCTGCTGCGGAGCTGAGCCGGAGCCCCGACGTCTCACGGGCACTCGTCGCGAGGAGCCGCAAATGGGTCTGGATCCAAGGCGCGCGAAGGTCGGACGACCGAGACGTACTCGAAGTACGTCGAGAGAGTCCGACCGAGCGCAACGCAGGAGGCAGGCCCATTTCCGGCTCCGCAGCAGAGGGACTGGGAGACGTCGGGGCTAACTCCCCGCGCGGGACGAGCGCATCTGCCGGCGGCCGCCCCGCCTCGCCCATCTGCCATGAACGCCCCGCTCCTCATCGCCGCCGCGGCCTGCGCCATGGCGGCGGCGGCCGCCGCCGCCTGGCTCCTCGCGGACCAGCGCGCCCGCTCCCGGCGCGCCGTGCTCGAGGAGCGGCTGCGCGCGCGCGGCGAGCGGCTCGAGGAGGTGGGGGCGCAGCTCGGGGCGCGCGAGCGCGAGCTCGAGCAGCACCGGCGGGACGCCGCCCTGCACGCCGCCCGGGTGGCGGAGCTCGAGACCGTCGTCGGCAAGGAGCGGCAGGAGAGCGCCGAGAAGCTGCGCCTGCTCGAGGGGGCGCGGGCCACGCTCGGCGACGCCTTCCGCGCGCTCTCGGCGGAGGCGCTGCAGCGCAACAACCAGTCGTTCCTCGATCTCGCCAAGGCGACCCTCGAGACCTTCCAGCAGGGGGCGCGCCAGGACCTCGAGGTGCGCCAGCAGGCGATCGGCGAGCTGGTGCGGCCGCTCGGCACGTCGATCGCGAAGGTGGACGCGACGCTGCAGGAGATCGAGAAGGAGCGGGCCGCCTCCTTCTCCGGCCTGAGCGAGCAGCTGCGCAGCATGCGCGAGAGCGAGTCGAAGCTCGAGCGCGAGACGACGCGCCTGGTGCAGGCGCTACGCACGCCCGCGGCGCGCGGGCGCTGGGGCGAGATGCAGCTGCGGCGGGTGGTCGAGATGGCCGGCATGCTCGACCACTGCGACTTCGCCATGCAGTCCGAGCTCGCCACCGAGGACGGCCGCCTGCGCCCCGACATGGTGGTGCGCCTGCCGAACGGCAAGCAGGTGGTGGTCGACGCCAAGGCGCCGCTCGAGGCCTATCTCGAGGCCCTGGACGTGGTCGACGAAGACCTGCGCCGGGCGAAGTTCGCCGCCCATGCCGGCCAGATCCGCGGCCACCTGACGAAGCTGGGCGAGAAGAGCTACTGGAGCCAGCTGGGCGGCGCGCCGGAGTTCGTGGTGCTGTTCCTGCCCGGGGAGGTGTTCTTCAGCGCCGCCCTGGAGCAGGACCCGCGGCTGATCGAGTTCGGCGTCGAGCACAACGTCATCGTCGCCACCCCGACCACTCTCATCGCCATGCTGCGCGCCGTCCACTACGGCTGGCGCCAGGAGCGGGTCGCCGAGAAGGCGCGCGAGATCAGCGAGCTGGGGCGCGAGCTGCACGACCGCCTGCGCGTCTTCGCGCATCACCTCGAGGCGCTGCGCCGCGGCCTCGACAAGAGCGTCGAGGCCTACAACCAGGTGGTCGGCTCGCTGGAAGGCCGCGTCCTGCCGCAGGCCCGCCGCTTCCGCGAGCTCGGCGCCGCCGGCGGCGAGGAGATCCCGGTGGCGCAGACCATCCTGCGCGGCACGCGCGCGGTGGACCTGCCGGGGGGCGGCGGCGGCGGGCAGGAAGGCGAGGACGCCGCCGCCCTCGAATGACGGTTCTCTCTGGAGGGTTCCGCCATGCGCAAGGTGATCCTCGGTCTCGGCATCAGCCTGGACGGCTACATCGCCCGCCCGGATGGCGCCGTCGACTTCCTGTTCATGCCCAGGGACTACTCGATGGCGCCGTTCTTCACCTCCGTCGACACCGCCATCATGGGCCGCAAGACCTTCGACGCGGCCCTGCGGATGGGGGCTGGCAAAGGCGGCTCCTTCGGAGGCTCGTCGATGGCGTTCTACGTCCTGTCGCGGTCCCTGCCGGCCGGCGAGCGCGACGGGGTGACGGTCACCGGCGAGTCGCCGGCCGCGCTCGTCGCGCGCCTGAGGCGGCGCCCCGGCAAGCACATCTGGATGATGGGCGGCGGCGAGCTCGCCCGGGCGTTCCTCGAGGCCGACCTGATCGACGAGCTCTACCTTGGGATCGTGCCGGTGCTGCTCGGCGAAGGCCTCCCGCTCTTCCCGGGTGGCTTCCCGCAGCGCAACCTCCGGCTGATCGAGAACAAGACCTACTCGAAGGGCCTCATCGCGCTCGAGTACCAGCGGGTCCGCCCGAGGGCGAAGCGGCAAGCCAGGCCCTCGCCGCGCCGCCGACCGAGCGCGCGGGTCACTCCTGGCGCAAGGCGATGAGGGGGTCGAGGCGGCTGGCGCGGTGGGCCGGGATGGCGCTGGCGAGGACCGCGATGGCGCCGAGGAGCAGGGGCGTCACCAGGAAGGTCAGGGGGTCGCGGGCGGTGACGCCGACGAGCAGCCCGCCGAGCAGGCGGGTGACGGCCAGGGCGCCGCCCAGGCCGAGGGCGATGCCGGCGAGCGCCGAGCCCATGCCCTGGCGTAGCACCAGCCGGAGCACCTCCGCGGTGGAGGAGCCCAGGGCCAGGCGGACGCCGATCTCGCGAGTGCGCTGCTGGACGAGGTAGGAGAGCACGCCGTAGATCCCGACCGCGGCGAGGGTCAGGGCGAGCAGGGCCATCAGGCCGAGCAGCGCCACGGTGAAGCGCCGGGCGCCGAGCGAGGCGGCGCGGACCTCGTCCATGGTCTTGACGTCGTTGACCGGCTGGGCAGGGTCCACCGCCCAGATCTGCCGCTCGACCGCCGAGGTGAGGGCCGGAGCATCGCCCGCCGCGCGCACCGCGACGCAGGCCGGCAGGAGCTTGAACAGGAGGGCGGCCAGCGAGTCCTGCATCTGCGCCATGGGCACGTAGAAGATCTCCGGTGCCTTGCGGTCGAGGCCGCGGTCGCGGGTGTCGCCGACGATGCCGACGATGGTGCGCGGGCCGCGATCGGCGAACTCCTTGGAGCCCTCGGCGACGAAGATGCGCTGCCCGACGGGGTCCTCGTGCGGCCACCAGCGGCGCGCTGCCTGCTGATTGATCAGGGCGACGAGGGGCGCGGCGGCGCGGTCCGCCGCGGTGAAGCCGCGGCCTCGCACCACCGGCACGCGCAGCACCCGGAAGAGGTCGGGAGTCAGGGCGCGGAAGTCCGCGTCGTAGTTGCCGTTGCCGTCGTCGCCGCCGCCCTTGCGTCCCACGATCTTGAACACGAGGTCGGGCCCGCCCTCGAAAGGCAGGCTGCTGGTGACGGCCGCGGCGCGGACCCCGGGGAGCGCCGCGAGCCGCTCGACCACCTGGGAGCTGAAGCGCTCGGCGGCGGCGGCGCTGCGGTACCTGGCGGGCGGCAGCGACAGCTTGAGGGTCAGCACCTGGCTGGTGTCGAAGCCCGGCTGCTGCTGCACCAGCCCGACGAAGCTGCGCACCAGGAGCGAGGCGGCGGCGACGAGCACCACCGCCAGCGCCACCTCGGCCGTCACCAGGACGCGGCGCAGCCATTGCCCGCCCCTGCCGCCGGCGGTGCGGCTGCCGCCCTCCTTGAGCGGCTCGTGCAGGCTGGCGCGTCCGGGCTGCAGCGCCGGCACCAGGCCGAAGATCAAGCCGGCGGCGAGCGACACCGCCAGGGTGAAGGCGAGGACGCGTCCGTCGATGTGCACCTGCGCGAGGCGGTCGAGCTCGATCGGGCTCATCGCCAGCAGCGGGCGCAGGGCCGCGGCCCCGAGCAGCAGGCCGGCCGTACCGCCGAGCAGCGCCAGCAGCAGGCTCTCGGTGAGCAGCTGGCGGACGATCCGCCACCAGCCCGCACCCAGCACGGCGCGGATGGCGATCTCGCGCTGGCGGGAGGCGGCGCGCGCCAGCTGCAGGTTGGCGATGTTGACGCAGGCGATCAGCAGCACCGCGCCGACCGCGGCCAGGAGCACCAGCAGCGCCGGCCGCACCTGGCCGTAGAGGAACTCCTGCAGCGGCCGGGTGACGAAGGTCTCGCCGGGGGCGACGTCCCGCGGGAAGGCGGCGGCGAAGGGGCGGGTCTGCGCCTTCGCCGCGGCGTAGGCGGCCTGGGGCGAGACCCCGTCGCGCAGGCGGCCGAGCAGGTTGAAGTAGTTGACGTCCTCGACCGCCGCCGGGTCGAGCCCGAACGGCACCCACAGCTCGGCCACCGCCGGGAAGCGGAAGCTCGCGGGCATGACGCCGATGACGGTGTAGGTCTCGCCGCTCAGCGCCAGCTGCCGCCCGAGGACGCGCGGGTCGGCGGCGAAGCGGCGGACCCACAGGCGATGGCTCAGGACCACCACGCGGCTGCCGCCGCCGGCGCGGTCCTCCTCGGGGAGGAAGTTGCGCCCCAAGAGCGGTTGCACGCCGACGGTAGGGAAGAATCCGGCGGTCACGCGCGCGCCGCGGATGCGCTCCGGCAGCCCGTCGCCCGCCAGGTTGAACGCGGTGCCTTCGCCGTCGTAGGCGGCGGTGCGCGAGAAGACTCCCTGCAGGCGCTGGCTGAGATAGAAGAACTTGGGCGCCGAGACGGAATCGGTCTCGCCCTGCGGGAAGTGGCGCACCAGCAGCAGCAGGCGGTCCGCCCGCGGCAGCGGCAGGGGCCGCAGGAGGAGGCCGTCGGCGACGCTGAAGATGGCGGTGTTGGCGCCGATCGCCAGGCCCAGCGTGAGCACCGCGACGGCGGTGAAGCCCGGCTCGCGCGCCAGGCCGCGCGCCGCATAGCGAAGGTCTCTTCCGAGGGTCATGGCGCCTCCTCCTGCCGGCCCGCGGCTGCCGCGCGCCGGACCGCCAGCCGAGCGGCAGCGGCTTCTCCTCTCAGCTTTACGACGGCGTCGGCGAGGATGTTTCGGCGGCCTCGGCGATGGTCTTTGACCGTGCCCCGGGCCCGAGGCCAGGCCTATTGACCGGTGACGGCGTCGTCGCCGGCCATCGGCAGGCGGCGTGCCATGACCAGGGTGCGGTCGTCGGCGAAGGGGACGCCGCGGACGAAGGCGTCGAGGTCGGCCTCGATGGCCACGGCGAGATCGGCGCAGGACGCCTGCCGCAGGCGGCGGCAGAGCTCGGCCAGGCGCTCGAGGCCATACTCCTCGCCCTCGGGGTTGGCGGCCTCGACGATGCCGTCGGTGTAGAGGACGAGGGTGTCGCCCGGGGCGAGCCGGGCCTCGGCCGCGGCGTAGGCGGCCACCGGCAGCAGGGCAATCGGCACGCCGGTCGCCGCCAGCTCCTCCACGGCGCCGCCGGCGCGCACCAAGAGGGCCGGGTTGTGGCCGGCGTTGGTGTAGCGCAGGGCGCCGCTGTCGATCGCCAGCGCCGCCACGAAGGCGGTGGCGTAGCGCTCCGGCGGCGTGCGGCGGTAGAGCAGGCGCGACAGCTTGAAGCAGATCTCGTCCGGGGCCAGGCCGTCCTCGATGGGGCCGGCGGCGAAGGCCTCGAGGCTGGCGGTCAGGAGCGACGCGGCCATCCCCTTGCCCGAGACGTCGGCCACCATCAGCACGCACTCGCGCGCCTCCTGCTCTCCCGGCGCTCCTTGCGCTGCTTTCCCATTGCGCGTCATCACCGCGAAGTAGTCCCCCGAGACGCCTCGCGACGCGGTGTTGTGGCCGAGCAGCTCCCAACCGGCCAGCTCGGGGAGGCTATGCGGCAGCAGCGCCAGCTGGATGCGGCGCGCCAGCGCCAGCTCCTCTTCCAGGAGCCGCCGCTCCGCCGCCTCCTCGGCGAGCGCCAGGTTGCGCAGGTAGAGCGCCGCCACCGAGGCGACCGAGACCAGCACCTCCATGTCCTCCTCGGTGAACTGCCGCACCGCCACCTTCGAGCCGAGCACGATCATCCCGAGCGTGCCCTCGCGGTCGAGCAGCGGCGCCGCTAGCAGGCTGCGGACGCCCGAGATCATGATGCTCTGGGCGCCGGCCAGGCGGACGTCGGTCTGGGCGTCGAGCACCAGCACCGCGGCCCCCTTGTCGGCGACCTCGCGCGCCAGGCTGCGCGAGGCGAGCAGCTCGACGCTCGCGTCGCCCGCCGCCGCCGGGCCGGCATCGGCCTTGCGGCTGGCGGCCGGCGCCAGCTCGCCGCCGGGGAGCTTGAGGAAGATCACCCCCTGCTCGGGGCGCAGGTGGTCGAACACGCGGTCGAGGATCAGCTCGAGCAGCGCTTCGAGGGTGAGCGAGCGGCCGAGCGCCTGGTGCACCTCGTTGAGCAGCTGCAGCCGGTCGGCGTAGCGGCGCAGCGCCGCCTCGCCCTGGGCGGCGGCGGCATCGGTGCCCTGGTCGTCGAGGAGGTCGGCCGCAGCGCGCCGGCGCAGGAACACCGTGCTGTCGGTCTCATGCCGCGGCGCCGCCTCCGCCGTGCCGTCCGCCCCGTCGGCCGCCCCGTCCGCGTCGCCGTCCGCGCCGTCCTCGCCGTCCGCCCCCGCTCCCGCCGCCGCCCGCCGCCGCGGCCCCGCGACGGTGAGCGTGCTGCCCGAGATCTGGATGGCGTCGCCGGGGCGCAGCTCGGTCGGGCCGGCGACCGGCCGCCCGTTGACCAGGGTGCCGTTGCGCGAGCCCAGGTCCTCGACGAACAGCCGGTCGCCGCGGCGGAAGATGCGGGAGTGCTGGCGGGAGAGGAAGGGGTCGGCGAGCGCCAGGTCGCAGCCAGCGGCGCGCCCGACCACCAGCGAGTCGCCGCGCAGCTCGTGCTCGAACGGCGGCCCCTCGGCGGGGGCGATCCTCAGCGTGAACACGCGCGGTGCGTCGCCGCGGGCGTCAGCGCTCCACCCAGTAGTTCGGCGACTCCTTGGTGATCACCACGTCGTGGGCGTGGCTCTCGCGCAGGCCGGCGGGGGAGATGCGCAGGAAGCGCGCCTTGGTGCGCAGCTCCTCGATGGTGGCGCAGCCCGCCAGCCCCATGCCCGACTGCAGGCCGCCGGTCAGCTGCGGCAGCATCTGGTGCACCGAGCCCTTGTAGGGGACCATGCCCTCGATCCCCTCGGGGACCAGCTTCGACAGGCTGAGGCCGCTGTCGCCGGCGAAAGCGCCGCTGCCGCCGCCGGCGCCGCCGTCGGCCCCGGCGCCGTCGCCGTTCTGGAAGTAGCGCTCGGCGCTGCCGCGGGCCATTGCCGACAGCGACCCCATGCCGCGATAGGCCTTGAAGGTGCGCCCCTGGTAGAGGATGGTCTCGCCGGGGCTCTCCTCGGTGCCGGCGAACAGCGAGCCGATCATCACCGCGTGAGCGCCGGCTGCCAGCGCCTTGGTGACGTCGCCGGAGAACTTGATGCCGCCGTCGGCGATCACCGGCACGCCGCGCGCCGCGGCGGCGCGGGCGCAGTCGAGGATGGCGGTGATCTGCGGCACGCCGGCGCCGGTGACGACGCGGGTGGTGCAGATGCTGCCGGGGCCGATGCCGACCTTCACCGCGTCGACGCCGCGCTCGATCAGCGCCTCGGTGCCCGCGGCGGTGGCGACGTTGCCGACCACCAGCCCGACCTCCGGGAAGCGCTGGCGCAGGGTCGCGGCGGCGTCGAGCACGCCGCGGCTGTGAGCGTGCGAGGAGTCGAGCACCAGGATGTCGACCTTGGCGCGGACCAGGGCGGCGGCGCGGTCGAGGTAGTCGCCCGAGGCGCCGACGGCGGCGCCGACCCGCAGGCGGCCGAGCTCGTCCTTGCAGGCGCTCGGGTACTGCGCCATCTTCTGGATGTCCTTGACCGTGATCAAGCCCTTGAGGTTGCCCGCGCGGTCGACCACCAGCACCTTCTCGATGCGATGGCGGTGGAGCAGCTGCTTGGCCTGCTCCAGGGTGGTCCCCTCCGGCACCGTGACCAGGTTCTCCTTGGTCATCAGCTCGCCGATGCGGCGGTCGAGGTCGTTCTCGAAGCGCAGGTCCCGGTTGGTCAGGATGCCCACCAGGTGGCCCTCGCGATCGGTCACCGGCACGCCCGAGATCTTGTAGCGCGACATCATCGCCAGCGCCTCGCGGATGCTCTGGTCGGGGCGCATGGTCACCGGGTCGACGATCATTCCGGCCTCGCTGCGCTTGACCTTGTCCACCTCGTCGGCCTGGGTGTCGATGGGCAGGTTCTTGTGGATGATGCCGATGCCCCCCTCCTGCGCCACGGCGATGGCCAGCCGCGACTCGGTGACCGTGTCCATGGCCGCCGCCAGGATGGGGATGTTCATCGGGATGCCGCGGCAGACGATGGTGCGCAGGTCCACCTGGCCGGGGTGCACCTCGGAGAGGCCGGGGACGATCGACACGTCGTCGAAGGTGAGCGCCAGGCGCAGCTCGACGCCGGGGCCGGGGGCCGCGTCCACGGCGCTCACCGCGTGCGCGGTGGGCTCCGGGGCCGCCGTGGCCGCCGGGGCCGGCAGGGTTGTCGCCGGGGCCGGCAGGGTCGCCGCCGGCGCGTCCATCAGCTCGGCCTCGGGCGCCGGCGCAAACGCGGTGATCTCGGTCGTCTCGGTCATCTCGGTCATCCCCCGCTCAGCCGAAGGTGGCGGCGGCCCCGTGACACTTCTTGTACTTCTTCCCCGAGCCACAAGGGCACGGGTCGTTGCGTCCCACCTTGCCCTCGCGGCGCACCACCGGCTGCGGCCGGCCCGTGCCGCCGCCGTCGCCGCCGTCGGCCGCCTTCGGCGGCGCCGAGAGCTCGATCCTGGGCGCCGCCGCCCGCTCCTGCCGCCGCCGCTGCTCGAGCATCTGCTCCTCGGTCATCGGCTCGTAGCGGAAGAGCTTCTGGATCATGTCGTCCTCGACCCGGTCCTTCATCGCCTGGAACAGCTCGAAGCTCTCCCGCTTGTACTCCTGCAGCGGGTCGCGCTGGCCGTAGCCGCGCAGGCCGATGCCCTCCTTCAAGTGGTCCAAGGCGAGCAGGTGGTCCTTCCAGGCGACGTCCACCGCGTGCAGCATGATGGCGCGCTCGAAGGCGCGCATCACCTCCGCCGGGTGGCGCGTCTCGCGCTCGCCGTAGCGCTCCTCGATCACCTGCCGCAGGGTGTCGCGCAGCCCGTCCAGGCCGAGCTCCTCGAGATCGATGCCGAGCTCGTTGACCGAGATGTTGAAGAAGGCCAGGAACTCGGTGCGCAGGCCGGAGAGGTCCCACTCCTGCGGGTCGGTCTTCTCCGGGCAGTGGCTCTCGATCAGCGCGCCGAGGATGCCGCCGGCCACCTCCATCACGTACTCCCGCCCCTCGCGCCCCTCGAGGATGTCGCGGCGCAGCTGGTAGATGGCCTCGCGCTGCTTGTTCATCACGTCGTCGTACTCGAGCAGGTGCTTGCGCATCTCGAAGTTGCGCCCCTCGACCTGCTTCTGCGCGCGCTCGATCGACCTGGTGACCAGCGAGTGCTCGATCGGCTCGCCGTCGACCATGCCGAGGCGGCCCATGAACCCCTTGATGCGGTCGGAGCCGAAGATCCGCATCAGGTCGTCCTCGAGCGAGAGGTAGAAGCGCGAGGAGCCCGGGTCGCCCTGGCGGCCGGAGCGGCCGCGCAGCTGGTTGTCGATGCGCCGCGACTCGTGGCGCTCGGTGCCCAGGATGTGCAGGCCGCCGGCCGCGAGCACCTCCTCGCGCTCCCTTGCCCAGATCTCCTGGTAGCGCGCGAGCGCCGCCTGGTGGGCCTCCGGCTCCGTCTCCGGGTCGGCCTCGCCGCGCGCCAGCCCCTCGGGGTTGCCGCCGAGCACGATGTCGGTGCCGCGCCCCGCCATGTTGGTGGCGATGGTGACCGCGCCCTTGCGCCCGGCCTGGGCGACGATCGACGCCTCGCGCTCGTGGTACTTGGCGTTGAGCACCACGTGCGGCACGCGCGGCGGGCGGTTGAGCAGCTTCGACAGCATCTCGCTCTTCTCGATCGAGACGGTGCCCACCAAGACCGGCTGGCCGTGCTCGTGGCAGTCGCGGATCTCCTGCACCACCGCGTCCCACTTCTCGTCGGCGGTGCGGTACACGAGGTCGGCGCGGTCCTCGCGGATCATCGGCTGGTTGGTGGGGATGACGGTGACGTCGAGGTTGTAGATCTGCCCGAACTCGGCGGCCTCGGTGTCGGCGGTGCCGGTCATGCCCGCCAGCTTCTTGTACATGCGGAAGTAGTTCTGGAAGGTGATGGTGGCGAGGGTCTGGTTCTCGCGCTCGATCTTGACCCCTTCCTTCGCCTCCACCGCCTGATGCAGCCCGTCGGACCAGCGCCGCCCCGGCATCATGCGGCCGGTGAACTCGTCGACGATGACCACCTTGCCGTCCTTGATCAGGTAATCGACGTCGCGCTGGTAGAGGTGGTGGGCGCGCAACGCCTGGTTGACCCCGTGCAGGGTCTCCATGTTGTCGGGGTCGTAGAGGTTGCGCACGCCGAGCAGGCGCTCGACCTTCTCGACGCCCTCGTCGGTCAGGCTGACGGTGTGGCCCTTCTCGTCGACCAGGAAGTCGCCGGTGGTCGACTTGCGCCCGTCGCCCTCGTCGACCTCCTCGCCGCGCTCCAGGCGCGGCACGATGCGGTCGATGCGGTAATACTTGTCGACCGACTCCTCGGAGGGGCCGGAGATGATCAGCGGCGTGCGCGCCTCGTCGATGAGGATCGAGTCCACCTCGTCGACGATGCCGTAGTGGTGGCCGCGCTGCACCATCGACTCGAGGTCGAACTTCATGTTGTCGCGCAGGTAGTCGAAGCCGAGCTCGTTGTTGGTGCCGTAGGTGACGTCGCAGTTGTAGGCGGCCTGGCGCTCGGCGTCGCTCAAGTCGTGCTGGATGACGCCGACGGAGAGGCCGAGGAAGCGGTAGATGCGGCCCATCCACTCGGCGTCGCGGCGGGCGAGGTAGTCGTTGACGGTGACCACGTGGACGCCCTCGCCGGCCAGGGCGTTGAGGTAGACCGGCAGGGTCGCCATCAGGGTCTTGCCCTCGCCGGTCTTCATCTCGGAGATGCGCCCGCGGTGGAGCACGACGCCGCCCATCAGCTGGACGTCGAAGGGGCGCATGTGGAGGGTGCGCCAGGCGGCCTCGCGGGCGACGGCGAAGGCCGGCACCAGGAGGTCGTCCAGGGTCTCGCCGCCGGCGAGGCGCCGCTTGAGCTCCGCGGTCTTGGCCCGCAGGTCGGCGTCGGCGAGGGCGCGCGTCTGCGGCTCGAGGTCGTTGATGGCCGCCACCAGCGGCTGCATCTTCTTGACGTCCCGCTCGTGCTGGCTGCCGAATATCTTGGTGAGGACCTGGTTGATCATGTGAGTCGGGACTCTCGCGGGGCTGGCAAGAGGGTGTGGGCGGGCCACCGTCACCCGGCGGGCGCCGCCGAGAGCGTTACAAGGTCAACGCCAAGTGTAGCAGAAAGATTCCGGCCGCCCGGCGGCGCCCCGCGGCCCCCGCGGCCCGCGGCCGCCGCCACGGGCCGCCCCCGCCGCGCGCCGCCGCGGCCGCCCCAGCCGAGCGGCGCCGCGGCCGCGCGCGTTGGTTGACGCCGCGGCGTGCGAGTGCGATAGGCTCTTCCTGCCGCCACCCGATTCC
>Ga0307479_10003112_pt1 | contig 15071 bp, 14 predicted proteins | sample atmos_gasesECM4C_FD_203743 | JGI IMG/M metagenome (GOLD analysis project Ga0307479, IMG submission 203743) | Hardwood forest soil microbial communities from Morgan-Monroe State Forest, Indiana, United States - atmos_gasesECM4C_515 | ecosystem: Environmental > Terrestrial > Soil > Temperate... | reverse complement strand
GAGCACAAGGCACGCACCAGCTCATCGTCGAGCACCTGCTCCGTGGTCGCTCCCGTGAGCGCCGAGACCGGATTCATGGTCATGTTGCCCCACAGCTTGTACCAGATGTCGTAGCGGATGCGCTGCGAGCAGGTCACTTCGAATCCGGCACGCGTGAGCAGCTCCCCGAGCGTGCCCACGCGCGCGGAACTCCTGCCGGCGGGTTCGCCGATGATCAGACCCCGTCCCATGCGGTGCAGCGTGATGCCCGGTGCGGCGGTGGCGGCGCTCGCGTGCACCACGCAGCCGATGACTTGCCGCCCGGGTATCGCCGCGGCGATGCCACCGCCCGGATCGACGCTCTCGAGCGGGCGTGTCCCGAGGGCGGCGATCCCGTCGCTGAACCACCACGGCACGCCGTTCATCGCGGGCAGCACCAGGGTGTGCGCCGCGATCAGGGGCGCAAGGGTGGGCGCGAGGGCCGGCAGTGCCTGGCCCTTGACCGTGACGATGACCAGATCCTGGGGTCCGAGGGCGCGCGGGTCGTCGCTCGCCGTGGCCGCGGGCGCCTGCAGCAGTGTGGCGCCCTCCTGCAGCCTCCAGCCGTGATCGCGCAGGGCCACGAGTGTCGCGCCGCGCGCCAGCGCCGCTACGCTCACCTCGCCGGCGGCCGCGAGGCGCGTACCGAGGAAGCCGCCGATGGCCCCCGCGCCGACTACACAGACTCTCAACACAGGGCTTGCGGCGCTGGCAATCTGGTCGGGGGGCCGTCAGCCCATGTGCAGACCACCATTCAAGGAGAAATCCGCACCGGTGGCGAACCCGGACTCATTGCTCACCAGCCAGGCGACGATGGAGGCGATCTCTTCCGGCTCTCCCAGCCGCTTGACCGGGATGCCGCTGACGATTCTTTCCAGCCGGTCCGGTTTGATGGCCCGTACCATGTCAGTGCCGATATACCCGGGCGACACGGTGTTGACGGTGACGCCGCGCGCCGCGACCTCCTGGGCCAGTGCCATGGTGAAGCCATGGATGCCCGCCTTGGCGGTCGAGTAATTGGTCTGACCGAACTGGCCGCGCTGACCGTTCACCGATGAGATGTTGACGATCCGGCCCCAGCTGCGCACCAGCATGCCGTCGATCACCTGCTTGGTGACGTGGAACAGCGAGTTTAGATTGGTCTCGATGACCGCGTGCCAGGCCTCGTTGGTCATCTTCTGGAACAAGCCGTCGCGGGTGATGCCGGCGTTGTTGACCAGGATGTCGATCTCGCCCACTTCGGCGCGCGCGGTATCGAAGGCGCGCTTGGTCGAGTCCCAATCCGAGACGTTGCCCTCGGAGGCGTGGATGTTACAGCCCTCAGCGCGCATCTCGGCCAGCCAGCGATCCTTGCGCGGCGAGCCCGGGCCGCAGCCGGCGATGACCGTATGACCATCCTTGCACAGGCGCCGGCAGATGGCCGTGCCGATGCCTCCCATACCGCCGGTGACGTAAGCGATGCGTGTCGGCTGCGATCCCATGGCTGTCCCCTTGCAGATCAGTGCGCTGATTTTTAGTCGCGTTCTGAAAACGACGCAAGTACGCGAATGACCTCACCGTCACGGCGCGACTCGTCGCAAGCCCTGCGCGCCGATCGGGCCCCTTCCAATCTCCCAGCCAGATCAGCCAGTTGCGCGCGGGAGGCTGAGTCCCACGCGGTCGAAGATCCGCCGACGCGACACGTGCAGGAGCGCCTGGCTTGCCGTTCGGCTTGCGGCAAGCCGATCCGGGAAGCATGCTGGATCGGATGGAGCTGGCGGCCGAACAATGCGACGTGGCCGTGATCGGCGGCGGCCCGGCGGGCAGCACTGCCGCGGCTCTTCTGGCCCGCCGCGGTCACCGAGTGATTGCGCTGGAGAAGGCGCATCATCCGCGCTTCCACATCGGCGAGTCGCTGCTGCCGATGAATCTGCCCATATTCGAGCGGCTCGGCGTGCTGGAGAAGGTGCGCGCGCTGGGGGTGTACAAGCGCGGCGCGGATTTCGAGGCCGACAACGAGCAGGGCTATAACACCTTCGCCTTCGATCGTGCAATCGGCGGCAGTCCGCCGCACGCCTATCAGGTGTGGCGGCAGGACTTTGACAAGATGCTGTTCGAGCACGCGCGCGAGTGTGGTGCGAGCGCGCGCGAGGGCCATGAGGCGCTAAGCATCGAGCAGCGAGGTCCGCGTGAGACGCGACTCGAGGTACGCACCGATGAGGGCCGCAGTTACCCGCTTCAGGCGCGCTACCTGGTCGATGCGAGCGGCCGCGATACCTTCCTGTCAGCGAAAAAAAAGCTGCGACGCAAGAACAACCGGCATCAGAGCGCGGCGATCTTCGGCCACTTCCGCGGCGCGGATGCGCGCCAGGGCGCGGACGCGGGCAACATCAGCATGTACCGGTTCGAGCACGGCTGGATGTGGATGATCCCGCTGCCCGGGGGTGTGATGAGCGTGGGCGCGGTATGCTGGCCGGATTATCTGAAGCAGCGCAAGGGCCGCACGCTGGAGTTCCTGCTGGACACGCTGAAACGCAACCCCGCCCTGTGGCAGCGTGTCAAGGACGCCGAGCTGATCGGCGACGAGGTGCGCGTCACCGGCAACTATTCCTATGACTCGACGCGGATGGGCGGACCGGGCTGGGTCCTGGTGGGGGATGCGTTCGCATTCATCGACCCGGTGTTTTCCTCCGGCGTTTATCTGGCCATGAGCGGTGCGGAGCAGGCGGCGCAGGTCGTGGACGCGGCGTTGCGCGAGCCGGCCACCGAGAGGAGGCTGCTGCGCAAGCTGGAAAAGCGCCAGCGCACCGGCATGGATCGATTCTCGTTTTTTATCTACCGCTTCAATGGCCCGATAATGCGCCAGATGTTCAGCCATCCGAATAATACCTGGCAGTTGGAGCAGAGCGTGATCTCGATGCTCGCCGGCGACCTGTTCGATACGCCGAAGGTGCTGCGGCGCCTGCGACTGTTCAAGCTGGTCTATGCGATCAACGGCATGCGGGATTGGCGGCGCTGGCGCGCCGGCCACAACTATCGGCTGGCCCAGGCGCGCGCGCAGTTCACCGGCGGCAACACCCCGTTGGACAAGTCCTGAGGCGGATCATTTCGCCGCGGAGCTCAGCGTCGACCTGAAGACCACGCCGTCCTTCATCACGAATCCCACGTTCTTCAGTACATTGACATCCTCGAGTGGATCGCCCGCCACCGCGATCAGGTCCGCGTACGCTCCGGGTGCAACCACCCCCAGCTCTGCGCGCTCGCCGAGGAGCTCTGCCGCCCGCGACGTGGCGGACTGAATCGCCTGCATCGGTGTCATCCCGAACTCAACCTCGCGGGCAAACTCCTGGGCGATCGGATCGGACCATACGAAGCCGCCGACGTCGGTTCCGAAAGCTATCCTGACGCCGGCGCGCAACGCTTTCTGGAACGAGACGCCATGGACGGCGACGCGCTTGCGGTCGCGCATTCCAGTCGGTGTGTCCGCCGGATCGTGATCGTAATAATAGACAGCCAGCGTGGGGACCAGCCACGTGCCTTGTTTGACCATCTGCGCGATCTGCGCGTCGTTCAGCTCCAGACCGTGCTCGATGGAGTCACAACCGCCATCCAGGGCTCGCTGCAGGCCCGGCCCGTTGTAGGCGTGGCAGGCGACCTTGCGGCGCCAGCCGTGCGCCTCGTCCACGATGGCCTTGAGCTCCTCGACCGTCAGGGTGGGTTGCGAAACGAGCGCCCCCTGCTCATCGACCCAGGAGCGGTGCGTCATGTACACCTTGATCCAGTCCGCGCCGTGGTCCAGCTGCTCGCGTGCAGCCTTGCGCGCCTCGACGGGGCCATCGATCAGCTGCGCTCCTTTCGGCACTACGATTTCGGGCGCATATCCTTCCAGGTTGTAGCCGCCGGTCGTCGAGATCGAGCGCGTCGATACGAACATTCGCGGCCCCGGAATGTAGCCCTCGTTGATCGCCTGTTTGATTCCGACGTCGCCGTATCCCGCGCCCTCGGTCTCGACATCGCGAATCGTCGTGAACCCCTGTTCCAGCGCACGCCGCGCTGCCACGATCGCGCGCGCCACGCGGTAGGACGCGGGGAACTTCAGCAATTGCACATCGTAACCGCCGGCGGCGGGCACTTCGCCCTGTAGAAAAATATGAGTGTGACAATCGATGAGACCCGGAAGAACGGTAGCGGCGCCCAGATCGATCACTTGCGCCCCTGCATGCGGTGGGTGCGTCCCCGCCGTGTAGACCTCGACGATACGGTTGCCGCGGATCACTATCTGCGGATCTCGCCGCGGCTGTGCGCTCGTGCCATCGATGAGCGATCGGGCGCGGACAATCACCGTGTGTGTCGATATGCTGGCGGCTGGCGTCGCAGTTGAATCCTGCGCGATGCACAGGCGTGTGATGCATAAGGCGATGGCGCCGAGGCAACCCAGTGGACGCATGCAGACACTCCCCGTTTTAGAGTGGCCCGGTTAGCTGCGGGCCGTTTTGGAGCGGCCCATATGATGCCCGCCGACAGGGTATTCGCAAAGCAGTGCCGGCGAAGGACCGCCCTGCGGCTTGTTCAGCGGGCGTCCAACATCGCACCGGCGGGTGATCATTCGCGCACGTAACTTCCGGGCGCCTCCTCGAGCGCTGCGCCGGCGGCGGCGGGCAGGGCGCGGGCGGGTTGTCGTTTCGCGGTGGAATGCTCGACCAGCCAGTGCTGCCAGGCCGGCCACCACGAGCCCTCCAGCGGCGGCGCGCTCTTCAGCCACTCATCCGGTGACAGCCTGTCAGTGGGGTTGGACCAGGTGAGCATGCGGTGCCGGCGCCGCGGGTGCACCGGGCCGCTGACGATGCCGGCGTTGTGACCGCCGCTCGTCAGGAGAAAGGTGTAATCGGAGCTGCGCGTCATATCGCGCACCTTGTACACCGAGCGCCACGGAGCCACGTGGTCGGTCTCAGTTCCGACCACGAACATGGGCGCACGCAGCGCGGACAGATCGACCCGCTCACCGGCGACGGTGAACTCTCCGCGCGCCAGCTCGTTCTTGAGGTACAGCCGCTCCAGATACTCGCTGTGCATGCGCCAGGGCATGCGCGTGCCGTCGGCGTTCCAGGCCATGAGATCGTTGAGCTTGGGGCGTTCGCCACGCATGTACTGATCGACCGCCGGCTTCCACAGCAGGTCGCGCGAGCGCAGCAGGGCGAATGCCGCTCCCATGCGCTCGCTCTCGAGCACCCCTGACTTCTCCATCATCGCCTCGAGCATGGCGATCTGGCTCGGCGTGATGAACACCGACAGCTCTCCGGGTTCGCTGAAGTCAGTCTGGGCAGCGAGCAGAGTCAAGGAAGCGAACGGCTTGTCACCCGCCCGGGTGAGCGCCGCCGCGGCGATCGCCAGCAGCGTGCCGCCGATGCAATAGCCGACCGCGTGCACCTTGCGCTGCGGGATGAGGCGCCGCACCTGCGCCAGCGCATCCAGGAACCCGAGCTGCAGATAGTCGTCCATGCCCAGCTCGCGGTCCGCGGCGCCCGGGTTCTTCCAGGAGATCATGAATACCGTATGACCTTTCTCGACCAGGTAGCGCACCAGGGAATTGCGCGGCGACAGGTCGAGAACGTAGTACTTCATGATCCACGCCGGGGTGATCAGGATAGGCTCGGCGTACACCTCGGGCGTTTGCGGCGTGTACTGCAGCAGCTCGATGAGCCGGTTGCGGAACACCACCTTGCCGGGCGTCACCGCCACCTCCCTGCCCACTTCGAACTGCTCGGTTCCGGCCGCGCGCGCGCCGCTCACCGCACGCTGCGCGTCCTCGAGCCAGTTCTTCAGTCCGCGGATGAGATTCTGGCCCGATTCCGCGGCGGTCTTGTTGAGCAGCTCGGGATTGGTTTGCAGGAAATTCGCCGGCGAGGCGGCCTCGAGCAGCAGTCGCCCGGCGAAATTCAGCCGCGACAGCTCCGGGTCTGGCGCTGCCGGCGGCTGCAGGGCCTGTTGCCACCAGGAGGCCCAGTTGGCGTAGGTGCGTGCGTAGGCGTTGAAAGGCCAGACGTTCCAGGAGGCATCGCTGAAGCCCAGCTCTTCATGCCCCGGGGCGAGCGGCGTGCCGCCGGCGGCGCGCGCCATGAACTGCCAGCTGTCGAGGAGCCTCTCGTAGGCGCTGCGCGCCAGCTGCGCCTGGCGCGGCGGTTGAGTGGCGAGCTTCAGGTACCACTCCCACCAGGCGTTGAGGTAATCATCCGGAGCGAGCCCTCCGGTGAGCGCCGCGAGCTGAGCGCGCAGGTGGCGCTCGATCTGCGCCTTCAGGGGCGCTCTGACAGCCTCGGCAGCCGGGGGAGCCTCGCGTGCGCCGCCGCTGCTGCGCGCCCTGGGTGCTGCCCGGCGTGTGCGGGTCCGGGCATTGGCTTTCTTCTTCGCGTGGACGGTCAAGGCGGTCTCCTCAAAACGCACACCCGGGAGCATCTGCCCCCGGGTGTGGGATACCGCCAAGATATCAGGCCGCTTTCCGTGCGGGCACTGCCTTCGCGGCGATTTCGCTTCCCAGCTGGGTGAAGCGGCTCTGGATCTCGGACGTCACCGTCGCGAACTCCTCGGCGCGCGCACGCAGCTTGTCCACCAACTGGGTGGTGAGCTCGGTGTGCTTGCTGACCAGCTCGCTGGCGTCGGTGGCGCTGAACGCAACGCTCACGCGCGCCAGGCCGCTCTCGAGCACGTCGCCGGCAACGGCGTACTGCAGCCGCGCCAGGCGCTCGAGGGTCTTGAAGCCTTCCTGCTGCGCCTTGAGAACCGGCGCAAACGCCTCACGGGCGGCGGCAAACATCGTGGTGGGGTCGAAAGTGCGGTCGATCATGGTCGTTTCTCCGGTGCGCTGTGATCCAATGGCGAGCATTGTACACTAGTTTGTATGCACTGCAAGAGAAACATCAATGTCCCAGGTCGAGTCGGATATCATTAATATAAGTTATTAATATATAAAATATTTATACGGTATCATGGCAGTGATAAAGGTGCGGTCTGCGGGTATAGTTTTTGCGTTGCACTTAAGGACCCATCACATGCGCAGGCCGCCGTCGACCTCAAGGCAGCGCCCCGTGAACAGCTCGTTCTCGAATATGAAGCCGACCGCGTGCGCGATCTCCTCCGGCTCACCCAGGCGCCCGAGCGGTATGGGTGAGGTCATCCTCGCCAGCGCCTCGGGCTTCATGCTCTCGACCATGGGGGTGCGAGTGAACCCCGGGGCGACCGCGCCCACGCGGATGCCGTGGCGCGCCAGCTCCTTCGCCCACACCACGGTCATTGCTGCGACGCCCGCCTTGGCCGCGGTGTAATTGGTCTGCCCGATATTACCGGCGCGCGAGATGCTCGAGACGTTGACGATCACGCCGCCGAGGGCGCGGTTGATCATGCGCAGCGCCGCTTCGCGCGCGCACAGGAACACCCCGGTGAGATTCACGTCGATGACCGACTGCCACTGAGCGAGCGTCATCTTGCCGACCACCTGACCGTCCTGCACCTTCACGAGCAGGGCGTCGCGCACGATGCCGGCGTTGTTGATGAGGCCATCGAGGCCCCCGAAATCCGCCGTCACCTGATCGAGCGCGCCCACCACGCTGTCCTCGTCGGCGACATCGGTGACGTAACTGCGTGCCACGACGCCCACGCCGGTACAGCGCGCGCAGCTCTCGGCCAGGTCTTCGCTGTTGCTGTCCAGCAAGGCAAGATGGGCGCCCTTGCGGGCGAAGTGCAGGGCGAGCGCGCGGCCGATGCCGCGCCCGGCTCCGGTCACGAGTATGGTTTTGCCGCGAACATCCACGGGCGGATCACTCCTGCGGTTCTGAGATACGAGGGGAAAGCGAGGCTCGGGGCGGCCCTGGGTCGGTGATGCGCGAGCGCGCTTCAGCCGCGACGCTTGCCGGAATCGGGTTTGGGTGGCGCGGCGCCAGCGGCGGGTGCCGCGGTCGGGCTGAAGGCCGACAGCATCGATGCTTGCATCTTGGCCCACATTTCCATGTTCTGGCGCGCCATCTCCGCGATCGGCGCCATGGGTGTCTCGAGCGCCTTGGCCATCTCGGCCTGCATGAGATTCTGCTGGCGCAGCAGCCCGCCGATGCTCTGCTCCAGGTACGACGTGAGCATCTGCTGGATCGGATTACCGTAGAAGCGAATGATGGCCTCGAGCAGCTGCAGGCTGAGCACCGGGGTTCCGAACTGCTCCTGGCTGGCGATGATCTGCAGCAGGATGCTGCGCGTAATGTCGTCGCCGCTCTTGTCGTCCACGACCTTGATCCGCTGGCCGCCCGCGATCAGCTTGCGCAGGTCATCGAGGGTGACGTGGCGGCTGTCATGCGCGTCGTACAGGCGCCGGTTGGCGTATTTGCGTATCAGGCGCTCTTCGGCCATGTTTGCGGTCTTTCAGCCGGCCGCGCGGGGACGAGCCCGAGGGCGCGGGCGGCACTTGAGAGAGGGTGGAATGCTAGTCCCCATGTATGCAGCGCACAATGATGGTTTTCACGATTCTCCTGTCGGGCCACCCGATAAAAGGGCGGGTTCTCATTGCTCGCTCCCGCCCCCCGCCTGAGGGCACGGTCGTTCCTGGACCTGGTTTTCGGCAGCGCATACAACATGGAAACACCCTTCACCTACGGCGCCTTCAAGCCCGACGCGGCCTTTACCAGCGCCGCGGAGCGCTTCTTCGAGCTCCTGAAGGCTTTTGGCATGCCCGGCGCGGCGGGCGCGGGCCGGGACTGGTCCTCACTGGCGGGCCCGCTGGCCGGGCAGTTCGAAGCTTGGCTCAAGAGCTCCCAGTCGGCCGGTTCCTGGTTCGCCGCCGCCAACGCCGCATCGCCGGCTGCTGGCGCGGGATTCGGTGCCACCCAACCGGGCTTCGGCCCGTTGCCCTGGGGTGCGGGGGCCGCCCCCCAACAGGACGCGCAACGCACCTGGGATCTGCTCGCACGGCTCGCGCAGCTGCAGGGACAACTCGCCTCGCACTGGAGCGAGATCGCCAACAGCGCCGCGCGGCGCTTCGTCGCGCGCCTGGGAGCTGCGGCGGGCGGCGGGCCGACGCTCGACAACGCTCTGAAGCTCTACGAGCTGTGGGTGAATTGCGCCGAGGAAAGCTACGCCGCGACGGTGCGCAAGGATGACTTCTGCCGCCTGCAGGCGGAGCTCGCGAACACCTCCGCTGCACTGCTGGTGGAGCAGCGCCGGCACGCCGAGACACTGGTACGCGCGTTCGGATTGCCGAGCCGCAACGAAGTGGACGCCCTCTATGCGCAGCTGAAGGATCTGCGCCGGCAGCTCGCCGAGCTCACCGCTGCGGCGCACTCCGGGCGGGCGGGCGCGAAGCGCCCCGCGGCGCGGTCGGCCGGCAAGCCGCGTCGCAACCGCCCGCGCAAGCCACGCGCTTGAGGCCGTTCGCCCCCGAGGCCGAGGCGTTGTTTCCGCAGCTCACGCTGCGGATCGCGGACACCCTGGCCCGGCTGCGCGAAGTGCAGAGCGTCACGGTCGGCTGCTCGGCGAAGCGCGCCGTATGGAGCTGCGGCAAGACGACTCTGTATGAGTACCTGCCACTCGGGGAGGCGCCGCCGCACACCAGGGGCAGGCCCGTGCTCATCTGCTTTGCGCTCGTCAACCGGCCGTACGTGCTCGACCTGCAGCCGGATCGATCGCTGGTGCGCCGGCTGCTGGTGGCGGGTCTGTCGGTGTTTCTGATCGACTGGGGCGATCCGGACGATGCCGAGCGCTGCGTCGATCTCGAGGACTACATCGAAGGCCATCTCGGTGGCTGCGTGCGCCACATCCTCGACAGCCACGGGGGCGAGCCGCTCGATCTGCTCGGGGTCTGTCAGGGCGGCGTGCTGAGCCTGTGCTACACGGCGCTGCACCCCAGACAGGTGGCGAATCTCGTGACGCTGACCACCCCGGTGGATTTTCACACGCCCGACAACCTGCTCTCGAAGTGGGTGCGAGGGCTCGACACCGAGCTTCTCATGCGCAGCGGCAACGTGCCGGGCGAGGTGCTCAACGGGCTGTTCCTGTCGCTCATGCCGTTTCGCCTGACGCAGCACAAGTACGTGCGGCTGCTCACCGGGAACTGCGATCAGCGAGCGCTGGAGGACTTCGTGCGCATGGAGAAGTGGATCTTCGACAGCCCGCCGCAGGCGGCAGTCGCGCTGGCGCAGTTCGTCAGGTGGTTCTACCAGGAGAACCGCCTGGCCCGCGGGACGCTGCGGATCGGCGGCCGTGGGGTGGACCTGGGAGAGATCCGCCAGCCGGTGCTCAATCTCTACGCGCTCGAGGATCACATCGTGCCCCCGGACGCCTCGGCGGCCATGCGGCGCTACCTCGGCAGCGCCGACTACACTGGCTGCGGCATCGACACCGGCCACATCGGCATGTACGTGAGCCGCAAGGCCGCACACTCGGTCCCGCAGCGCATCGTCGCCTGGCTGAAGGAACGCAGTTCCTGACCCCCGGGGCTGCGCAACGGCCCGCGGAAGACAGGTCAGTATCCGCGCTCGACGTCCACCACCGACAGCAGCGGCTCGCCCGCGACATAGCGGCGCAGATTCTCGCGCAGCACGGCGACGCGCTGCTCCTCGGCCAGCGGCGTATCGGCCGACACGTGCGGGGTGATGATGAGGTTCGGCAGGTGCCACAGGGGGCTGTCGGAGGGCAGGGGCTCGGGATCGAAGACGTCGAGGCCCGCGCCGGCGAGCTTGCCGCTGTTGAGTGCGGCGACCAGGTCCGCGGTCACCGTGCTGCGCCCGCGCCCCACGCTGATGAAGTAAGCGCCGGGCTTGAGGCTGGCGAAGAACTCGCGGTTGAAGATACCGGTCGTCTGGGGCGTGAGCGGGGCGCAATTGACCACGAAGTCGGCATCCTTCGCGAGCTTCAGCAGCTCATCGGGTAGTCCGACGTAGCTCACGTAGTCAGGTCCGGTGCGGCCGCTGGCGCGGGTCGCGGTCACGCGCATGCCGAACGCGTGCGCGCGCCGGGCGACTTCGGTGCCGATACCCCCCAGGCCCACCACCAGCACGGTCTTGCCCTCCAGGTCCGCGAGCGGCGGCGCGTTGTCCTGCGTCCAACGGCCCTGTTGCTGCTCCTTCAGGAAGTAGTCCAGGTGGCGACTCAACATCAGCATCATCCCCAGCACATGCTCGGCCATGCTGGGGCCCATGGTGCGCTGCAGGTTGGTCAGCAGCAGATGACGCTCGCGCATCAGGGGCTGCTGCACGCAGCGCTCGACGCCGGCGGCCGGCCATTGGATCCACTGCAGCTGCTTCGCCTGCGCCAGCACCTCGGCCGAGCACACGCCGAAGGCGACGTCCGCGGCGGCAATCTCGCGCGGCGTCGCCGCGGCGATGTTGATGAGCCTGGCGTGCGGGGCCGCCTGCTGCAGCAGCGGTAGCTCGTCATGCAGCTGCTCGCTCACCAGCACGATGCGCGGCGGGCGCCAGCCGGGGCGCTCGCGCGCCGGCTGCGCCGCGACGTGCAGTCCCAGCTTCTCGATCAGCTGGGAGGAGTTGGCCTCAGCAGTCGGTTGCTGCGCGCTCACCCCATCAGCGGCGGCGAGCAGCGCGCACGCGCTCAGGGTGGCTGCCGCCATAAGCACGCGAGACCTGATGAGCATGAGGGGCTCTCCTGAGGAGACGTGCGCGGGTGTCACTCGGTGATGATCCGGTCGGCCCACTCGACCAGGCCCACGAAAATCGTCGGGTTGCCGAACTTCGCGCCCCACTGGGTCAGATCCTGCTCGGTGACGCCGCGAGCGCGTGAGCACGCGCCGCACGCGTAGATCTGGATCTTCCTCGCGGTCACTTTCTGCAGCGTTTCCACCAGCGGCGGCCAGCCGACCGGAACGACCGCGTTCGCGACCGCGGAGCGCATCAGGGACACGGCCTCGCCCAGCAGGAAGATCTGCGGCGTGTGTCCGGCTTCCGCCAGCGCGTGGGCGTGCAGAAACGCAAAGGCGGCTTTGGTGGGGTCATCAGAGCCCCAGGCGGTCTTGAACATGATCTTAAGCGGCTTACTGGCTTCCGCGGCGCGCGCGCCCGCCGCGAGACCGGCGAGCGCGGGCAGGAATGCGAGGCGTGACAGCAGGGTACGGCGTTGCATGGAGTCCTCCCAATCGTTCGTTTGATGATGCTGGGCACTCACTTGGCCGCCACGGCGGATCGGCGGAGCGCGACAGTCTACGCCATGCCGCCGCTCACCGAGATGATCTGTGCCGTCACGTAGGAAGCATCCTCCGACACCAGAAACGACACGACGCCGGCGATCTCCTCGGGGGCGCCCAGGCGGTTCATGGGCACCAGCCGCTCGATGGCCCGGGCGTCGAACAGTCCGGCCGTCATCGGAGTCTCGACGATGCCGGGGGCCACGGCGTTCACCGTGACGCCGCGGGTCGCGACCTCGAGCGCGAGCGCCTTGGTGGCGGAGTTGAGGGCCCCCTTGGCGGCGGCATAGTTGACCTGGCCCTTGTTGCCGATCAGCGCGGCGATGGATGACACGTTGACGATCCGGCCCCAGCGGGTGCGGATCATGGGCAGGAGCAGCGGCTGCGTGGCGTTGAAGAAGCCGTTGACCGACACGTCGATCACCCGGTGCCATGCTTGCGGGCTCATGCCAGGCAACACCGCGTCATCGTGCACACCCGCGTTGTTAACCAGGATCTGGATGGGACCCGCCTCGAGCACCGCCTCGAGCGCCGTGCGTGTGGCGGCGGTATCGGTGATGTCGAAGTTGATGGCGCTGGCGTGACCCCCCCCCGCGACGATGTCCCGCACCAGCGCTTCGGCCACCGCCACGCCCCGATGCGAGTGCACGTACACATGGTGGCCATCACGCGCCAGGCGGCGGCACAGCGCACCACCGATGCCACCGCTGCCGCCCGTCACCAGGGCGCGTCGGGGAGCGCCGCTCATCGCGGGAAGCTCGCTCATGCGTGAGTTCCGGTGGCCGGCAGCCCAAAGGTGGCGTCGAACACGATGCTGGCGCGCCCGCTCACGAGCGGCTGCTGCGCGCTCCAGACCGAGAACTCATACAGCACCGTGCGTGCGTCGCCGGTGACCCGCTCGGCGGCTGCGATGAGATCCGCCTGCAGATCGTCCAGGCGCGCGACGTGCAGCGAGACGTTGCGCACGCTCGCCAGGTAGCCGACGCTCGCGCCGATGCTGCCGCGCACGCTGGTGGAAACGGTGCTGGCGAGCGGCGCGCTGGCGGCCACCAGTGCACCATGCACCGCCATGGCCTGAGCGGCGTACTCGATGCCGCAGGCGGCGCCCAGGCGCCCGTGCTGGCGCAGCGGATTATCGGGGCTGCGATGCGTCGTGCTGCGACAGCGAATGCGCGTGGCGTCCCAGGACAACACCTCATCGAGCAGACACATGCGGCCCTTGTGGGGGATGTGCTGCTCGATCCATTGTCGGTCTAAGGGCATGCGCTCACCTCCACGGCCAGGCGCTTGCCGGCGAGGTACTCGAGCACCACGCGGCCGGTGCTGCGTCGCGCCAGGTGTGCGAGCAGCGGCAGGCTGCGGGCGGCGGGAATCGAGCGGCGTAAGCCGTCGAGCGCGCAGTCAGCCATGCCATCCGCCGGGGCGTCACTCAGTGCGGCGGTGAGGCGCGCCTGCGAGGCCGCCCCTGGCGCCGGCGCCAACACCAGCGCCACACCGAACGCGTCCGGGATGGGACGGTGCTGGTGCAGGGGTTCGGGGTAACCCGCGTCGTAGGCGACCAGCAGTACGGCGGTTCGCTCAACAGCCACCTGAAGTAAGGCCTCCAGCAGTCCCGCTGCAAAGCTCGCATCATAGGCGCACAGCGCATTGGAGGCGGGAGTGGCCTGGGTCGCAATGCTCCAGTAGCCGGCGGCGGCGTTGTGCACGGAGTTATGAAAGCGGGTGGGCGAGAGGTGTCGCTCGCTCGAGGCCAGGACCTGGCAGATCTCGTGACAGTTCTGACCGTCGCCACCGGAGGAGGCGAACACCGCCGCCAGAGCCGCCGGATCCGCGCCGGCGCGGGCGCTCGCTTCCAGCCCCACCGCCAGCGCCAGCCGCACGACGGTGCCGGTGCGCCGCCGCTCGGCGCTCGGCAGACGCTCGGCCGCGGGCAGCACCGTCGGTGCGCGCGCCCAGGGTGTCTCCCCGGTGAGCAGGCGTGCCCCGGCCGGCCAGTCACCGATGCCCGGTCCGAGGAGCCCGATACCGTCCACGTACGCCGCAAGCGCCGCCATCGCGCTCACCCGGCCCGGCCGAAGATCAGGCTGCAGTTGGAGCCGCCGAAGCCGAAGGAGTTGCTCATGACGCGCGACAGGGGCGTGGCGCGGTTATCGCGCAGGTAGTGCACCGACAGCGCCGGGTCGACCTCGGCGGTGTTGACGCCCGCCGGCATCACTGCGTGCTGCAGCGCGAGCGCGCAGATCACCGCCTCGAGCGCGCCGGCGGCGCCGAGCGTGTGACCGGTCGCGCCCTTGGTGGAGCTGCCGGGGATCTCATCGCCGAGCACGCCCGTCACGGCGCGCGCCTCGGCGTCGTCGTTGCTCGGCGTGCCGGTACCGTGAAAGTTGATGTATTCGATGTCCTGCGGGGCGAGTGCGGCGCTCTGCAGCGCCTGCAGCATGGCGGCGCGGGCGCCACGGCCCTGCGGATGCGGCGCGGACATGTGGTGCGCGTCGCTCGATTCGCCCACCCCGAGCAGCAGCACCGCATTCGCGTCCAGGCTCTCCGCGGGACGCTCGAGCAGCGCGAAGGCGGCGGCCTCGCCGATGGAAATGCCGTCGCGTGCGACGTCGAAGGGCCGGCACGGCGTGCGCGACACCAGCTGCAGGGAGTGAAAGCCATAGAGCGTGGTGAGGCACAGCGAGTCCACCCCGCCGACGAGCGCGGCGTCGATCAGCCCCGCCTCGATGGCGCGCCGCGCCGAGGCGAACACCTTGGCGCTGGACGAGCACGCGCACGAGATGACCACCGCCGGACCCGACAGCTGCAGGGCCTGCTGCGCGAACGCCGCGAGCGAGAACGTATTGTGCGCGCCGCGGTAGCGAAAGTGCGCCGGCAGCGCACCGCTCACCGGGTCGCGCTC
>Ga0307479_10003111_pt1 | contig 15080 bp, 19 predicted proteins | sample atmos_gasesECM4C_FD_203743 | JGI IMG/M metagenome (GOLD analysis project Ga0307479, IMG submission 203743) | Hardwood forest soil microbial communities from Morgan-Monroe State Forest, Indiana, United States - atmos_gasesECM4C_515 | ecosystem: Environmental > Terrestrial > Soil > Temperate... | reverse complement strand
GCCGACACGACGCCGCCCAACACCGTGGGCGCCTCGGGCCGCGTGACGCTCTCGCGCGTGGCGCTGTCGGGGGCCGACGCCGGCGTGTCGGGAGATTTCGACGTGCTCTTGGAGAACGGCGATCGGCTCCGCGGCACCTTCGACGCTCCGCTCTGCGCGGCGGCAGCCGCCAGCGACGCCGGCTGTCACTAAACTGGCGTGACCGAGCGGCGCTTGGGCGTGAGCGGCCGCTCGCGCTGCGACGCCGCCTGCAGGCGCTTGACGATCTCCTCGCGCAGCCTGTCGCCCGGCACGATGGAGTCCACCACCTGCTCGGCGGCGAGCTTGTAGATGTCGATGTCGGCCTTGTACTCGTCGCGCAGCTGTTGCACGTAGGCGGCGCGCTCGCCCTCCGGCTTCTCCTGGATCTTGTTGAAGTAGACGGCGTTCACCGCCGCCTCCGGGCCCATCACCGCGATCATCGCCTGCGGCAGCGCGAGCGTGCAGTCGGGCTCGAAGGCCGGCCCGCCAAAGGCATACAGCCCCGCGCCGTACGCCTTGCGCACGATGACGCAGAGCTTGGGTACCGTCGCTTCGCTCACCGCCATGATCATCTTGGCACCGTGGCGGATGATTCCCTCGCGCTCGACCTTGGTCCCGATCATGAAGCCGGGCACGTCGGGCAGGTAGAGCAGAGGAATCCCGAACGCGTCGCAGAGCCAGATGAAGCGCGCCGCCTTGTCGGCGGAATCGACGAAGAGCACGCCGCCCTTGTGCTTGGGCTGCGAGGCGACGATGCCCACCGGCCGCCCCTCGATGCGCGCGAAGGCGGTGATCACTTCCGGCGCGAAGAGCTTCTTCACCTCGAAGAGCGAGTCCGCGTCGATCAGTTCGCGCAAGAGCGCGAACATGTCGAAGAACTTGTTCTGGTCCGGCGGGATGATCTCTTCCAGCCGCTTGCCCGACGCGGCCGGCGGCAGCGGCTTCGCCAGCGGGAGCGGCGCGGCGAAATTTTCGGGAAAGTATCCCAGGTATCTCTTGGCCGCGTCGACTGCTTCCTGCTCCGTCTTCACCAGCACGTCCCCGCAACCGCTCACCGTGCAGTGCATGCGCGCGCCGCCCAGCTCCTCCAGCGTGACCTTCTCGCCGATGACCATCTCGGCCATGCGCGGCGAGCCGAGGTACATCGAGGCGTTGCCGTCGACCATCACCACGATGTCGCAGAAGGCGGGGATGTACGCGCCCCCCGCCGCGCTGGGCCCGAAGAGCAGGCAGACCTGGGGCACCAGCCCGCTCATTTGACACTGCATATAAAAAATGCGCCCGGCGCCGCGGCGCCCGGGGAACATCTCCACCTGATCGGTGATGCGCGCGCCGGCCGAGTCGACCAGGTAGAGCATCGGGCAGCGCAATTTCAGCGCCTGCTCCTGGATGCGGATGATCTTCTCCACCGTGCGGCGGCCCCAGGAGCCGGCCTTGACGGTGCTGTCGTTGGCCATCACCGCCACCACGCGGCCCGCCATCTTGCCCAGGCCGGTGATCACGCCGTCGGCCGGCAGCTCCTTGTCGAGGCCGTTGGCGAAGGCGCCGTCCTCGACGAAGCTCCCTTCGTCGAGCAGCAGCCGCACCCGCTCGCGCGCGAACAGCTTCCCGCTCTCGGCGTTCTTCTGGTGATACTTGGGCGCCCCGCCCTTCTCGATGCGGGCCAGCTCGGCCTTCACCTTGTCGTCGAATGCCATCGCGCACGGCTTCTAGCACAGAATCCGTGAGGCATCTTGACGCTTGAAAGACCAGGCATCATGATGCCCAGCAATGAAGAAGCGCACCACGCTGACGCTCGACGAGGACGTGGCCCGCAAGCTCGCCGACGAAGCGCACCGGCAACGGAAGCCGTTTCGCACCGTGGTCAACGAGGCCATTCGCCGCGGGCTTTCGGGGAGCGAGCGCCGAGCCAAGCTGCCGCCCTACAAGCTGGTGCCGCACAAGTCCAGGTTGATGCCCGGGATCGATCCGCTTCACCTCAACCGGCTGGCCGACGAACTGGAAGACGAAGCGATCCTCGCGAAGATGAGGCGTCGGCCGAAGTGATCGTTCCCGACGTCAATCTCGTGCTCTATGCGAACTTCACTGCTTATGCGCAGCACGCCGACGCGCGCTCGTGGTGGGTGGCCACGCTGAACGACACGGAGAGGGTCGGCATCAGCACCGCGACCTTGTTCGGTTTCCTGCGCATGTCCACCAATCGGCGAATCTTCGCCAGCCCGCTCTCCGTGGACGAGAGCATCTCACGCGTCGAATCGTGGCTTGCCCGGCCGCAAGTCGATCTTCTTCAACCCGGGCCACGGCACTTGGAGATCGCGCTCGGACTGCTGCGCAAGTTGGGCACGGCAGCCAACCTGACGACCGACGTGCAACTCGCTGCGCTGGCCATCGAGAATCAGGCGGAGCTGTACTCCAACGATTCCGACTTTGCCCGCTTCCCGGGGCTGCGCTGGGTCGATCCGCTGGCGAAGCGCTAGAATCTTCGCGATGCCCAAGGGCAAGCCGCGCGAGCAAGGCGACACCGCGGTCGTCACCGAGAAGAAGTCGAAGACGGCGAAACCCCGGCTCTTCAAGGTCATCCTCCACAACGACGACTTCACCACCATGGAGTTCGTCATCCACGTGCTGGAGGTGGTCTTCCAGAAACCGCCCGCCGAGGCGGCCGAGCTGATGCTGCAAGTGCATCACAATGGCTTTTGCGTCGGGGGCGTTTACACTTACGAGATCGCGGAGACCAAGGTGGCGACGGTGGAGCAGATGGCGAGAGCGGCGGAATTTCCTTTTCTCTGTACGATGGAACCGGAATGAGCTTGTCGATCACCAAAGAGCTGGAGAGTTCACTGCGGCTGGCGTTCGCCGAGGCCAAGGCGCGCCGCCACGAACACGTCACCCTAGAGCATTTGCTCTACGCGCTCTTGCGCGACCCCACCGCGACGCGGATCCTGCGCGCCTGCGGAGCGCGCCTGCTGGAGCTGAAGCGCGATCTGGAATCGCACCTGGCCGAGTCGCAGCCGCAGCTTCCCGAGGGCAGCGAGCGCGATCCGGAGCAGACCCGTGCCTTCCAGCGCGTGCTGGAGCGGGCGGCGATGCAGGTGCAGTCGAGCGGCAAGGAGACCATCGACGCGGGCTCGGTGCTGGTGGCGCTCTTCCGCGAGCGCGACTCGCACGCCGTCTACCTGCTCGAGCGGCAGGGGATCTCGCGCCTGGACATCACCCGCTACATCAGCCACGGCGCCCTCAAGGTGCGCGGCGAGAGCGGGATCCAGCGCGCGCCGGGCGACGACGACGAGCAGCACGCGCAGCCGCAGGGTCCGAGCGACGACGAGGACGGCGGCCTGGCCGACGACCCCCTCGCCGCCTACTGCGTCGACCTGATCGCGCGCGCGGCCGAGGGGCGGCTCGACCCGCTGGTGGGCCGCAAGGCCGAGATCGAGCGCACCATCCAGGTGCTCTGCCGCCGCCGCAAGAACAACCCCGTCTACGTGGGCGAGGCGGGCGTGGGCAAGACGGCGCTGGCCGAGGGCCTGGCGCTGGCCATCCACGAAGGAAAAGTGCCCGACATCCTGAAGGACGCGCCGCTCTACGCGCTCGATCTGGGCGCGCTGCTCGCCGGCACCAAGTTCCGCGGGCAGTTCGAGGAGCGCCTCAAGGCGGTGGTCAAGGCGCTCTCGCAGAAGCCCGGTGCCATCCTCTTCATCGACGAGATCCACATGCTGGTCGGCGCCGGCGCCACTTCCGGCGGCTCGATGGACGCCAGCAACCTGCTCAAGCCTGCTCTCGCCAACGGCGAGTTGCGCTGCATCGGCAGCACCACCTTCAGCGACTTCAAGGCTTCGTTCGACCGCGACAAGGCGTTGGCGCGCCGCTTCCAGAAGATCGAGGTGCTGGAGCCGTCGCGCGACGAAGCGGTGGAGATCCTGCGCGGCCTGCGCAGCCGCTACGAGGAGCACCACGGCGTCAAGTACAGCGACCCCGCGCTGGAGGCGGCGGTCGATCTCTCGGCCAAGCACCTGGTCGATCGCCACCTGCCCGACAAGGCGATCGACGTGATCGACGAGTCGGGCGCGCTCCAGCGCATCATCGACGCCGCCCTGCGCGTGCAGGTCATCGGCGTGCCCGAAATCGAGCAGGTGGTGGCCAAGATCGCGCGCATCCCGCCGCGCAGCGTCAGTAGCGACGACAAGACGGCGCTCAAGAGCATGGCGCCCGAGCTGAAGAAGGTCGTCTTCGGGCAAGACGCGGCCATCGAGGCGCTCGCCAGCGCCATCCTGCTCTCCCGCTCCGGCCTGGGAAATCCGCTCAAGCCCATCGGCAGCTTCCTCTTCAGCGGCCCCACCGGCGTGGGCAAGACCGAGCTGGCCAAGCAGCTGGCGCGCATCATGGGCGTGCCGCTCATCCGCTTCGACATGTCGGAGTACATGGAGAAGCACACCGTCTCGCGCTTGATCGGCGCGCCGCCCGGCTACGTCGGATTCGATCAGGGCGGACTGCTCACCGACGCCATCCGCAAGCAACCGCACGCCGTTTTGCTCCTCGACGAAGTGGAGAAGGCGCACCCCGACGTCTTCGACATCCTCCTGCAAGTGATGGATCACGCCACGCTCACCGACAACAACGGCCGGCAGAGCGACTTCCGCCACGTGGCGCTGATCTTCACCACCAACGCCGGCGCGCGCGACATGACGGCGTCCAAGGTCGGCTTCGGCGCCGGCCCGCGCAACTACATGGTGGGGGGCAGCAAGGTGGGCGAGAAGGTGGCGAGCTTCGATCTCGACAGCACGGCCGGCGGCGACGCCAAGAAGGCGATCGAGCGCACCTTCAGTCCCGAGTTCCGCAACCGCCTCGACGGCTGGATCGCCTTCTCCAGCCTGCCGATGGAGATCGTCGAGCGCATCGTCGACAAGCAGGTCGACGAGCTGCGCGCGCAGCTGAAGGAGAAGAACGTCGAGCTGGAGCTGCGCGAGGACGCGCGGCGCTGGCTGGCCGACCGCGGCTTCTCTCCGCAGTTCGGGGCACGGCCCATGGCGCGGCTGCTGCAGACGGCGTTGAAGAAGCCGCTGGCCGAGCGCATCCTCTTCGGCGATCTGGAGAAGGGCGGCAGAATCGTCCTCTCGGTGAAAGACGACCAGCTCGCCCTCGACAAGGAGTGAGCGGTAGCTGGAGAATGCCGCCCGTGCTCACGCTCGCGCTCGTGCTCCTGCTCGCGCAGGACGGTCTGCCGCCCGTCCCGCCGCGGATGCCGGTCGATGAGGAACTGACTGCGTTCGCATGCAAATTCGAGTCGGCGTTGGGCGGCGAATCCTGCACATACGAGGCCCGCTCCGCTCCGGGCGATGCGCGTGACAACAGCCGCCTCGCCGCACAGGCCGGCCTGGCCCAGTGCGCGCGAGTCGCCGCCGGCCGCGTCGCTTTGCGAAAGGATTGCGAGCGCGCGGTGGCCGAAAGGAGCCTTGCGCCGGCGTGCGCCCTGACCTTGCGGTTGACGGACGCCAACGGCAACTTGACCCCGGACGCGGCTGGGTGCATCGACTCACTGAGAGAGGTCTTGTGGCGCGCGTTCTTCGCGGCTGCTTACGACAAGGCATTCGACGATCCGATGCTGAACAGGACGACCACGCCCCCGGCGTTCGGTCCGCCGACGCCTCCCCCGACGAAGGCGCTGCCCGCGAGCTCCGAGCGGCCCCACAAGACTTGAGGACGTCATGCGTAAGCTCCTTCCGTTCCTCGCCATCGCCTGCGCCACTGCGGAACCCTCGGTCACTCCGCGGCCGCAGACGCCGCTGGTCGCCTCGCCCCGGCCGCCGCCGCTCTTCGACGCCAAGCAGTTCGCCGCGGCCCAGCTCACGCCCGCCGAGTGCGAGGTGGCGGCGCGCCAGCTGCGCGACGACAACCCCGACCAGGCCTGGCAGGGGCTGGCCGCCTGCATCGAGCGGTCGCGCTGGCCGCGGGGCGAGTTCACCCAGCTCGAGCTCTTGACGCGCGGCGCGTGGGACCAGGATCTCCAGACCCGTCCCGATGCGCCGCGCCTCATCGCGCAGATCATCGCCCACCGCGGCGGCGACGTGGACGGCGACATTGCGCTTTCGCAGAAGAGCCGCGTGCCGCTCTTCACGCTGGCGGCTGCGCTGCGGCAGCCCGACGTCTACAAGGGGCGCTGGGTGCTGGTGCGCGGCGCACTCTCGGAGATGAAGCAGGACGGCGGCAAGGCGGCCGCGCTGGTGAAGGAGACTTCGCTGCGCGCCACCTCGCGCGAGGTGCAGGTGGGCAACATCTCGCGCACCGAGACCTCGAACAGCACCAACATCAGCGCGCAGGCGCAGACCACGCGCTTCGGCAACGCCAGGGGCAGCGCCCGGTACGACTCCAGCGGCCGCACCGAGAGCTCGACCGTCAAGCAGAAGTTCGAGAACGAGCACGTGGAGACCGGGCGCGTGGCGCTCGGCAAGCTGCCGCAGGCGGACCCCTTCCTCGAGCCGGACAAGGACTTCGTCTTCATCGGCCGCTTCGACGGAGTGCGGCCCGGCGACGACGGCCAGCCGGTCGCGGTACTCTCCATCGCCGGCTACTACCAGCCCAACGCCTTGCTCATCCAATGAAGCAGTACGCGCGCATCATCGAGCACGGGATCGTGCTGCAGGACTTCTCCGGCATCCACGAGCCGGAGGAGGGATTGAGCGCCATCGCGCAGGCGCGCGCGTTCATGGAGACGCAGCCGCAGGGCGAGGTGCTGCTGCTCACCGACGCCACCGGCTCGGTCTTCAACCAGGACATCGCCGAGGCGATGCGGGAGCTGGCCGAGCACCACAAGCCGTGGGTGCGGGCCAGCGTGGTCATCGGGCTCTCGCCGCTGATGCGGCTCTTCTTTCGCGCGGTGGTGGCGGCCACCGGCCGCGACATCCGCGCGCTGGATTCGCGGACCGCCGCCATCGCCTATCTGGTCGCGCGGCGGGCGAAGCTCAGCGCCCCTTCCACCGCGGCGGGCGCTTCTCGGCGAAAGCCCTGAGCCCTTCGAGGCGGTCCTCGCTCAAGAGCGGCTTCTCGTAGTGGAAGCGCTCGCGCTCCAGCGCAGCGTCGAGCGGGAGGTCCCAGGACTCGTCGATCGACGCTTTGGCCGCGGCCACCGCCACCGGCGCGTTGGCGGCGATCTCGCCGGCCAGCGCCAGCGCGGCGGAGACGCTGTCGCCCGCGGCCGAGATGCGGTTGGCCAGCCCGAGCTGCAGCGCCTCCTGCGCCTCGACGCGGCGGGCGGTGAGGATCAGGTCCTTGGCCCGGCCGATGCCGACCACGCGCGCCAGCCGCACCGTGCCGCCGCCGCCGGGGATGACGCCGATCCTGGTCTCGGTGAGACCCATCTGCGCCGAGGGATCGACCACCCGCAAATCGCAGGCCAGCGCCAGCTCGCAGCCGCCGCCGAGGGCCAGGCCGTTGACGGCGGCGATCCAGGGTTTGGGGCAGCGCTCGATCTCGCGGAAGCCCGCGTGCAATTCCCCGAGCCAGCGGCGGACGTCGTCCTCGCTCCACCCTTGCCGCTCCTTGAGGTCGGCGCCGGCGCAGAAGGCGCGGTGGCCGGCGCCGGTGACGACGACGGCGCGCAGCTGCGGCTCGACCGCGGCCTGCCGCGCTTGCTGCGCCAGCGCCGCCACCAGCCCGCGCGAGAGCACGTTCATCCGCGCTTCGTTGTCGATGGTGAGGATGCGCAGGCCGCTGCGGTCGTCGGTGCGAAGTTCCGCCATGCCGGCTGCGTAGCCCGAACTGGCAGGCTCCGCAACCATAGGCAAGCGTGTTTCGGTATTCACCGAAACACGCAGCAACTGCGTAGGCGCTATCCCGCCTTCGGCGGGCGCGCCTAGGTGGACCCGGCGGGGCGGGCCTCGCCCGGCTTGCGGCGGCCGAGCGCGGCCTGCAGGCGGCGGCCGGGAAGCTTGCGGCCCACCAGCTCCTGCGCGAGCGCGCCCGCCGCCAGAAGCTTGTCGAGATCGACGCCAGTCTCGAGGCCCATGTCCGCCAGCATGGATGCCAGGTCCTCGGTGGCCAGATTGCCCGCCGCGCCCGGCGCGTAGGGGCAGCCGCCCATTCCGCCGATGCTGGTGTCGAAGATGCCGATGCCCATCTCCAGGCCGACCAGGCAATTGGCCAGCGCGGTGCCGTGCGTGTCGTGCATGTGCAGCGCCAGCATCGGCGCGGGGAACTCGCTGAGGAAGAGCTGGAGGATCTCCCGCGTCTGCCTCGGATTGCCCACCCCGATGGTGTCGCCGAGCGAGATCTCGTCGCACCCCAGGGCGCGCAGCTCGCGCGAGATCTGCAGCGCCCGCGCCGGGTCCACCTTGCCCTCGTAGGGGCAGCCCCACACGGTGCTCAGGTACGCGCGCACGAACAGGTCCTGCCGCTTGGCCGCCGGCACCATCTGCCCGAACAGCTCCAGCGACTGCGCGACGCTCTTGTTGGTGTTCTTCTGGTTGTGCGTCTCGCTGGCCGACATGAAGACGGCCACCTCGCGGATTCCCGCGGCCACCGCGCGATCGAGGCCGATCTGGTTGGGCACCAGCGCGGCGTAGCGCACTCCCTCGCGGCGCGGCGCGCGCCGCGACACCTCGTCGGTGTCGGCGAGCTGCGGGATCCAGTCCGGCCGGACGAAGGACCCGATCTCGATGCGCCTCAGGCCCGCGTCGGTCAGCGCGGCGAGGAGGCGCAGCTTGCCCTCCACCGGGAGCTGCGCGCTCTCGTTCTGCAGCCCGTCGCGGGGTCCGACTTCGTAGAGGGTGACGCGCGCGGAGGGCATCCTTGGCGCATGTCATAACTCCTCCCTTCGCCGGGTCTCAAGGAATTCGCGGCCGCCCGTCAGCCGCGCGGGCGGACGTTGTCGCGCACCCACTGCGCGATTGCGCCCGTGGTCGCGCCCGGCGTGAAGATTTCCTTCACGCCCAGCTTCTTCAGCTCCGGAATGTCGGAGTCGGGGATGATGCCGCCGCCGAAGACCATCACGTCGGTGGCGCCTTCCTTCTTGAGCAGGTCGAGCACCGCCGGGAAGAGCGTCATGTGCGCGCCGGACATGATGGAGAGGCCGATTCCGTCCACGTCCTCCTGCACCGCCGCCGCCACGATCATCTCCGGCGTCTGGTGCAGGCCGGTGTAGATCACCTCGAACCCCTCGTCGCGCAGGGCGCGGGCGATGATCTTGGCGCCGCGATCGTGGCCGTCGAGGCCGGGCTTGGCCACCAGGATGCGGACCTTGCGCGTGCTGTCTGCCATCAGGCGTCCGTGGTTAGCATGGCGATCAGTTGTGGAGTCGACTCGGTCAGCGGCGCGTCGGGATGCAGCCTGCGCAGCGTCAGCCCGGCCGCCTGCGCGAGCTGGGCCAGTTGCGCCGGGGGATAGTATCTGATGCGGAAGGTGGCCGAAAGCGTCTCGCCTGCTTCGGTGTGCAGCGTCTTGGTCACCTGGTCGACGTGGGTCCGCGCGTCGAAAGAGCTCTCCTCGACCACGCGGCCCAGCCCGGGGACGTCCTCCTCGAAGCGAGCGTGCGGATTCGCCGCCATCCGCAGCGGATTGTCGCTGGTGAGCACCAGCGCGCCGCCGCGCCGCAGGACGCGCCCCGCCTCGCGCAGCGCCTCGCGGGCGTCCTCTTCGCTGCCCAGGAACATCGAGCTGTAGAAGCAGAACGCCGCCGCCAGCGCGCCGCCGTGGAGCGGCAGCCGGCGCAGGTCCGCGCGCAGGAGTCGCGCTCCCGGCGCTCGCGCCCGCGCCTCGCCGAGCAGGAGCGCGCTACGGTCGATTCCGAACGGATGCGGGTGGCCTTGCTCGGCCAGCGCGGCCAGGTGCCGGCCGTATCCGCACCCGAGATCGGCCACCGGCTTGCCCGGCGCGACTTGCGCCAACTCGAGCGCGGCGCGCACGTCCTCTTGGGCCAGCCGCGGAGGCGCGAACCTGCGCGTGGTCTCGAGGAAGATGCGGTCGGCTACGGCCGCGCTGGCGGCAGGTTGTCCAGCGTCGGCTGCCCTACCCATCGCTCCGCCCATCGTTCCAATCCGGAGATGACCCGGCCCAGCGCCCGCCCTTTTGGCGTGAGGTGATACTCCACCCGCACCGGCTTTTCGTCGATGACCCGCCGGTCCAGGATGCCTGCATCCTGAAGTTCCTTCAGCCGCCGGGAGAGCATGTGCTCGCTGACCACCTGCAGCTGGTCCAGCAGCTCGCTGTACCGGCGTGGCCGCTCCATCAGCAGCTGGAGGATGAGCGGCGTCCAGCGCTTGATCATGAGGTCGACCGCGGCCTGGAACTGCAAGCAGATGTGCTCGGAGAAGCGCGCGCTCATGAAAGAAGCATAACACCCCGAATCCAGTTACGCACCTTTGCATCAGTTACTGTCGGAAATGGAAGTAACCCACACTTTCGGAAGGAACTCCCATGGCAGCCAGTAACTGGAACATTGATCCTGCTCATTCCGCCATTCACTTCTCCATTCGCCACATGGTGGTCTCCAAGACCCGCGGCCGGTTCACCAAGTGGAGCGGCCAGATCTCCTTCGACCCCGACCATCCGGCGGCCTCCTCGGTGCAAGTCACCATCGATCCGGCCAGCATCGACACCGCCGAGCCACAGCGTGACGCGCACCTGCGCTCAGCCGACTTCTTCGACGTGGAGAAGCACCCGCAGGCCACGTTCCGCAGCACCCAGGTGGAAGAGACGGGCGGCGACAGCTACCGCATCACCGGCGACCTGACCCTCCACGGCGTGACCAGGCCGGTGGTCCTCAGCGCGGTCTTCGAGGGGAGCGCGAAGGATCCCTGGGGCGGGGAGCGCGCAGGCTTTGCGGCCACGGCCTCTCTCGACCGGCGCGAGTTCGGGCTCGGATGGAACAAGGTGCTCGAGGCCGGCGGCGTGCTGGTGGGCGACAAGGTGGAGCTGACGCTGGAGATCGAAGCGGTCAAGCAGCAGGCCGCGCAGCAAGCCGCCTAAGCTGTCGGAATCACTAGAATGTCAGACCCCTCGTGCAGACTGCCAGCATGGAACTACACGTGGAGGTCGAGGAGGCGCGCCGCCGCTGGTTGTACCTGGTCCACCAGGTCATGAACCACGGCGTGCGCGTCGTTCTGCTTCGCAATGGTCGCTGCATCGGCGCACTGGCTGGCCGCGCGGATCTGGAATTTCTCGCGCGCTGCCGCCCGCAGGCGGTTGACTGCGAAACCGGCCCGCCGAACTGAGGCTGGTCAGAACATGCCTTTCTCTCGATAGGCGCCCCACACCTTGCGAAAGACGTCGCAGACCTCGCCGAGGGTGCAGTAGGCCTTCACCGCGTCGAGGACCGGGTACATCAAGTTGGCCGAGCCGCGGCACGCGTTTTCGACGGCGCGGAGCTTGTCGGCGACGTCTCGGGCGGAGCGGCTGCGCTTGACCGCGGCCAGACGCTCGAGCTGGTGATGGACCAGCTCGTCGTCGATCTTGAGCGTGGGGATGGGCTCGTGATCGCTGCGGGTGAAGGCGTTCACGCCGACGATGCGGCGCTCGCCGGAGTCCACCTCGCGCTGCCACTGGTAGGCGCTCTCGGCGATCTCGCGCTGCGGGTATCCTTCCTCGATGGCGCGGATGATGCCGCCCAGGCGATCGATCTTGGCGAGGATCTCCAGGCAGCGCTTCTCGGTCTCGTCGGTCAGGTACTCGACGAAATACGAGCCGGCCAACGGATCGGCGACGCGGTCCACTCCGCTCTCGTCGGCGATGATCTGCTGCGTGCGCAGCGCGATGGTCACCGCCTCCTCGGTCGGCAGCGCGTAGGTCTCGTCGAGCGAGTTGGTGTGCAGCGACTGCGTTCCGCCCAGCACCGCGGCCAGCGCCTGGAGCGCGACGCGCACGACGTTGTTGTACGGCTGCTGCGCTGTCAGCGAGACGCCGGCCGTCTGCGCGTGCGTGCGCAACGTCAGCGAGAGGGGATTGCGCGCGCCGAAGCGCTCCTTCATCACCCGCGCATAGATCCGCCGCGCCGCCCGGAACTTGGCAATCTCCTCGAAGAAGTCGTTGTGCACGTCCCAGAAGAAGCTGAGCCGCGGGGCGAAATCGTCCACCGCCATCCCGCGCTTGATGCACTCCTCGACGTAGCCGAACCCGTCGGCCAGCGTGAAGGCCAGCTCCTGGATGGCCGTCGCTCCCGCTTCGCGGATGTGGTAGCCGCTGATAGACACCGGATGCCAGCGCGGCATGTGCTTCGCGGTGTACTCGATCGTGTCGACCACGATGCGCGTCGCGGGCCGCGGCCCGACCACCCACTCTTTCTGCGCGATGTACTCCTTGAGCACGTCGTTCTGGATGGTCCCGCCCAGCTTCTCCTGCGAGATGCCCTGCTTCTCCGCCACCGCGATGTAGCTGCAGAGCGCAAAGATGGCGCTGGCGTTGATGGTCATCGAGGTGGTGACGCGGTCGAGCGGAATCCCGCTGAAGAGCACCTCGAAATCCTTGAGCGTCGAGACGGCGACCCCTTCGCGGCCCACCTCACCGCGCGCCAGGGGATGGTCGGCGTCGTAGCCCATCAGCGCCGGCATGTCGAAGGCAGTGGAGAGGCCGGTCATGCCGTGCTCGAGCAGGTACTTGAAGCGCCGGTTGGTGTCCTCGGGCGTGCCGAAGCCGGCGAACTGCCGCATGGTCCACAGCCGGCCGCGGTACATCGACGGTTGCGGCCCGCGGGTGTAGGGGAACTGGCCGGGGAAGCCGAGCTCGCGCAGGTAGCGGTCGGCGTCGGCGTCCGATGGTTCGCCCACGTCGGCGGGAGTCAACAGATCGGGGATGGGAATCCCCGAGTCGGTGCGGTACGTAGCCCGCCGCAGCGGGCTCTTCTGCACCGCGCGCGCAAGCTCGGTCGACCGCCACAGCTCCTGGGCTTGCTTGAGCCGGTCCTTGGACGCCATGGCCGCGAGATAACACGGCCCGCCGGCCGCGGCCAATGAACCCAATCGAAGGGTCAGTAGTGGCCGATGCCTTTGCCGAAGAGCCAGGCTTCGAAGGCCATCAGCGCCCCGCAGGCGAGCACCAGCCACCAGAAGCGGCGGCCGCGGGCGAGCAGCGGGACGCCGCAGATCAAAGGCACGTTGGCGGCCTGGTAGCGGATCATCGCCTGCAGCGTGCCGGTGGCCATGGGCAGGAGCACCAGGAACGCCGCCGTCGCCCAGGCCCACGACGGCGTGCGCCGGATCATCCGCGCCGCGACGTAGAGCGAGGCGAACGTCACCAGGTAGTAGTCGGGATCGGCATCGAAAGCGATCAGCGCGCGCAGCGGCCCCAGCAGGCGCAGATGCCGGCCGTGCAGGGCCTGCATGTGCACGAAGGCGAGCGCATCGCCTTGAGCGATGTGGCACCAAACCATGAAGGCCAGGAGGCCGGCCAAGGAGACGGCCGCGGCGGCCAGGGCGCGGGCGCGGGCGCTCCCGGCGTGGACTTCCAACGCGTGCGCGAAGAGAGCGACCGCACCGGCGACTCCCGGCGAGCGCGAGGCGGAGGCGGCCGCGGCCGGCAGCGAAGCGAGCAGGAGCCGCTCTGAGCGCAAGAGCAAGAGAGTCGCGGCCAGCAGCGCGGCGAACAACGCCTCGGTATACGGATAGGCGAAGAAATGCGCCCCCGGCGAGGCGAGGAAGAGCACCGCCGCGCGCAGCCCATCGGCGGGCCGCGCGAAGCGGCCCAGCGCAACCAGCAGCAGCGCGGCGAGCAGCGCGCACAGATTCGAGAGCAGGAAGGCCGCCCAGAAGACGTTCCCCACCACTCGCGCGGCCGCCCGCACCAGCAGCCCGTAGAGCGGAAAGAAGGCCAGGAAATGATTCGGCCCGGCGTGGGGTGGAGGGTATCCGTTCCTGGCCAGCGCGATGTAGAAGTTCGCGTCCCAGCGGACCAGCGGCGCGAGCAGCGGCGACGGCGGCGGGCCCGGGAAGAGGTCGCTGCGATTCTCGAACCACCGCCACTGCGCGACCTTCGGCGGAGTCATTTGCGCGGCGCCGGCGTGGGTCGCCGCCACCGCCAGCGCGCGAGTGATCAAGAACGCCGCCACCACCAGCGCGCCGGCGAATCCGCGCGGGCCCAGCCGCCGGCGAATCCGGAGCAGCGTCTTCACCGCAGCGCTCGCTCGCGCGCCTGCGCGAAGTACGTTGCCTCGCGCGAAAGGCCGTGCCGCGCCTCGAGCCAGTCGATCGAGCCCAGCGCCATGAGCAGCGCCATCACTGGCAGGACATGAGATCCTGCAGCACCACGGAAACTGCCCGCGCGTCGGCCGGCACCTTGCTGGCGCTGGCGTCGTTCCAGACCACGGCCCGGCCGCCGACCTGCAGCGAGTAGAGGAGGCAGTTCGCGCAGTCGGGGTCGAGATACTTCGGCTTCCAGCCCTCGGGGTGGATGTTGCGCAGCGCCGCCGCCAGCCGCTCGCGGTCGGCATCGGAGAGGTTGACCTCGCACGACTGCTGGCCGCGGTGGACCCTCACGCGGCCCTCCTCGACCTTCACGTCATTGTTCAACGGAACCGGCCCGCCCGTGACGTGCAGCCAGAGGACCAGCGCGATCACCGCAGCACCTCGCGCGCGATGACCACGCGCTGGATCTCGCTGGTGCCCTCGTAGATGGTGGTCGCGCGCACGTCGCGGTAGTGGCGCTCGGCCGGGAACTCGCCGATGTAGCCGTAGCCGCCGTGGATCTGCACGCCGGCGTCGCAGACGCGGTTGGCGCTCTCGCTGGCAAAGAGCTTGGCCATCGAGCCTTCGCGCGTGAATGGCCTGCCGGCTTCCTTCAAGGCCGCGGCGCGCAGCGTGAGCAGCCGGGCCGCGTCCAGCTCGGTGGCGGCGTCGGCGAGCTTGAAGCGCACCGCCTGGAAGTCTCCGATGGGCTGGCCGAACGCGCGCCGCTCGCGCGCGTACTTCACCGCCGCGGAAAGCGCCGCCGTCCCGATGCCCACCGCCTGCGCGGCGATGCCGATGCGGCCGCCGTCGAGCGCGCTCATGGCGATGGCAAAGCCCTGCCCTTCGGCTCCCAGGATCGCCGACGCCGGCAAGCGCAGGTCTTCGAAAGCGAGCGCGACCGTGGTCGAGGCGCGC
>Ga0307479_10003109_pt1 | contig 15081 bp, 10 predicted proteins | sample atmos_gasesECM4C_FD_203743 | JGI IMG/M metagenome (GOLD analysis project Ga0307479, IMG submission 203743) | Hardwood forest soil microbial communities from Morgan-Monroe State Forest, Indiana, United States - atmos_gasesECM4C_515 | ecosystem: Environmental > Terrestrial > Soil > Temperate... | reverse complement strand
ATATCGCAGAGGCCGATTTGCTTCGCGCCAAGGCCGGGGCCAGCGTCCTCGGCGTCAACACTGGGATCGTGCAAAACACTCCCGGCGGAGGCGTCGGCGGACTTGGGGGCACGGTCGGGTCGGGAACCGGCGGCACCACGGTTGCCGCCGGCGGCGCCGGTACTGGAACCAATGGACTGGTCAGCTCGACTCTGGGCATCGGATCGCCCATCACCAGCTTCGATCCACAGCTTACGAGTACCCTGCAGCTGGATAAAAACAATACTGAATCGGTGAGTGTTTTCAGCCCCGTACCCGTGGTGGCCCAGAATACCTACACCGCCAACTTCGCTTATACGCAAGGTTTTCATTGGGGTACCGCGCTCACGGTAGGTTTCAACAACACTCATCTCACCAGCAACAATCCGACGATTTTGCTGACTCCACAACTGGGCTCAAACTTTCAGTTCAGGCTCACTCAGAATCTGTTACAGGGCTTTGGCACAGTGGCCAACACTCGATTCATTAGCATCGCAAAAAACAACCGCGAGATCTCCGATGTTGCCTTTCGCCTGCAAGTCATCACGACAGTCGACCAGATCGAAAACATGTATTGGGACCTGGTCTACGCCTACGAGAATGTACGCGTGCAGCAGGAATCGCTGACCTATGCCCAGAAAGCGCTGGAGGACGCGAAACGGCAGGCGCAGGTTGGCACCCTACCTCCGATCCAGGTGGTCAGTGCTCAAAGCACCGCGGCCACTGATCAGCAGAATCTGATCGTGGCGCAGAACAATCTGCAGCTCCAGCAACTGCTCATGAAGAATGCGCTCAGCCGCAGCATCGAAGACCCGATGCTGGCAGAGGCCGACGTGATTCCCACTTCTACCATGCAGATCCCACAAGAAGAGCAGGCTATCCCCATTCAAGACATGATTAATGACGCGTTGCGCCATCGCGCCGAACTAGTCGAGTCGCGCATCGATCTCAATTCGCGCGACATCAACAACAAGGCGGTGCGCAACGCGATGTTGCCCACGCTCCAGGCATTTGCCTATTACGGAGGATCCGGGGTAGGCGGAGTCATAAACCCGTTGGTGCCCAGCTGTTCCAGCACCACGGGCTCGTTCTGCTTTAATCAAGCCAAAGCCCCACCGCCATTTCATACAAGCACGTCGGTCGGTTACGCCGGCACGTTAGACCAACTCGTGAACTCGACTGCTCCGGATCGCGGCATCGGCATGACCCTCAACATCCCCGTCCGTAACCGCCTCGCACAGTCGAACCAGGTGCGCTCCGAACTGGAGTACCGCCAGGCCCAAGTGCGCCAGCACCAACTTGAAAACCAGGTGCGGATCGAAGTCCGCAATGCCCAGTTTGACGTCCGGCAGAACCGGGCGGCGGTGCAAGCGGCGCAATCCGCCGTCGACCTGGCACGCCAGACATTGGACGCCGATCAGCAGAAGCTGAAAGTCGGCCTCACCACCCAGACTGCGATTCTGCAAGACGCCGCCACGCTCACCACTTCGGAGTCGAATCTGGTCTCGGCGAAGGCGGCGTATGAAAAGTCTCGCATCGAACTCGATCGCGCTACCGGGTTGCTGCTCGACCACGCTGGCATCGACGTCGCCGATGCCACGCGGGGCCAGGTTACGCATCTGCCGAGCGTTCCGTACGCGGCACCGCGACCGGATTAGCAGAGTGTGGAGCGGGCACTCCTGCCCGCTAGCCGTATCGATGCTGCCGGCCAGCGGGGCATAAGTGCCCGCTCCCCACTCCCCTTCGCCTGATAAACTATCGCCCGATGGTGAGACCCTTCCGGCCTGCCCTGCCCAAATCTTTCCTCTGGTTGCTGCCTCTGTCATTTGCGCTGCAATTGGCGTCGATTGGAGTACTTCACCAATATCGCACGCGACCGGGGCAGGATAACTTTGGTTTCGCCTGGGAGATGGGCCGCATCGGCCGCTCCATTGCCCTCGGACACGGATTCGGCAGCCCATACGAAGGAAACACTGGCCCTTCGGCCTGGGAACCCCCGCTCTATCCATTCCTGATGGGTGGCGTGTTCAAGATTTTCGGCATTTACACGCTCGCCTCGGCGTGGGTGCTGCTCGGCATCAATAGCCTGCTGGCTACGCTCACCACTATCCCTATTTTCTGGATCGCACAGCGGACATTCGGCGAGCGCATCGCAGTCTGGTCGGCATATAGCTGGGCGCTATGCCCCTATGTGTGGTACTGGTCCATCCACTGGATTTGGGATACAACGTTCACTCCGCTGGTTCTGGCATGCATTTTTCTGGTAGCACTGGAATTGCAGGACTGGCCGGGCTGGCGAGGCTGGATTTATTTTGGCGCGCTGTTTGGGGTCGGAGCGCTCGCCAACCCGACGATGCTCGCCTTCCTGCCTTTCTGCGGCCTATGGATCTGGCGGCAGAGATACCACCGCGGCTTGCCCTCGCTCACCGGCGTCGCTCTCTCCTCGCTCGCGTTTTTTATAGTTCTCTCCCCCTGGCTGATCAGAAATTATGAAGCCTTCGGACGCTTCGTCTTCGTCCGCGATGATTTCGGTTTGCAGTTCCGGTTAGGCAACGGTCCCTACGCCGACGGCATGCTGATGCCTTTCCTGCAGCCGAATCTCGACCCAGTAGAGCTGGCCAAATTTCAGCGCATGGGAGAACTCGCGTACGCCGCCGAATGCAAACGCCTTGCATTCGAGTGGATTTGCGCGCACCCGAGCCGCTTTGCGCTCATCAGTCTGAAGCGCTTCTTCTATTTCTGGAACGGAGTGCCCAGGCCAACCAGCAGCGCCTCATGGATCGACTTTCGCAGTTCGGCGTTCCTGGCGACTTCGGTGCTCGCCCTCTGGGGTCTCGGCCGGGCTCTGCGTCAAAAGCGGCCCGGGGCCTGGCTTTTCGCCGGGTTGGTCCTGACGTATCCCGCAGTCTATTACTTCGTCTACCCGCACGCGCGCTATCGTCACCCGATGGAACCGGAGTTGATTATCCTGATCTTGTTCCTGCTTTCGGAGATGAGGATGGGCGCAGCCTCAAGTCCGAGCAAGATTTCGGTGTGAGACAATACCGCGTCGCCATCACGTTGAATCCTCATTTATGACGATTTCTGTGGCCATGGTAGCGATGGATGAAGAGGCCAACATCGGCCGTACACTAGCCAGCGTGAGCTGGGCGGACGAAATCGTGCTCGTCGATTCCGGCTCGAAAGACCGTACTTGCGAGATCGCGCGCCAACACGGAGCCCGCGTTGTGGTCGAACCTTGGCGCGGCTACGTGGCTCAGAAACAATATGCGATCGATCTCTGCACCAAGGACTGGGTGCTCCTGGTCGACGCCGATGAAGCAATCAGTCCCGGCTTGGCCCAGGAAATTCGCGCCGCGATTGCCGATCCGAATGCGGTGAGCGGCTACTGGCTTCCGCGCAAGAATCTTTTTCTCGGCCGCTGGATACGCCATGGCGGTTTTTATCCCGATCCCAAACTGCGCCTATTCCGCCGCGGGCAAGGATTCGTCACCGGCCACGATCCGCACGATCGCTGCGACCTGAAGCCGGATGTGCCGCAAAAGACACGCCAGTTCAAGAACGCAATGGTGCACTACACCTATCCCAACCTCGGCCTTTACATCGGACACATGAACCGCTATTCGTCGCTGGGCGCGCAGTTGGCGGTCGCGAAGGGGCATCGCAGTTTCAGTTTCGCCGACATCGTTCTGCGCCCGCTGGCGACGTTCGTTTACAACTATTTCGTTCGTCTCGGTTTCCTTGACGGCCGCGAAGGACTGCTGCTGCACCTTTACCACGCGGTGTATGTGTCGTGGAAGTATGCCAAGGCGTGGGAAATGTCGCGCGCGGGAAAGTCGTGATGTTCGCTGAACTTTTTCCTCAAATGTCATCCTGAGCGGAGTGACTGCTTCGCGGAACGCGAAGCAGTCACGGAGTCGAAGGATCGCTATGACTACAACCGAAGGAAGGCTCATAAGGGAATTCGCAAAACTGAATCGTGCGGAAAACGATGAAGAGTCCTGCGAGAATGCCTTCTGGCATTCCAGGGGTATGAGAGGTTGCAGGATCCTTCGACTGCGTGGGAAGCTCGCATGCGCGAACTTCTCACTTCGCTCAGGATGACAACGTAGACTAACCGACCGGTCGTTTGTCGCAGGCGTTCCCGCCTTGCTCCCGCGCTCTGGCTTCCCTATGATCGATACAGTGTACTGGGGTTGGCATGAAGAAGAAGCCGCTGAATCCGCAAGTCGCAGAAAACCCGATCGCCGATGTGTTCGAGAACCGCCATCCTTCCGACGCCGAAAAGGAGTGGGCGGAGAAGACGCTCGCGTCGACGCTGGAAAAGGCTCCCGAGCGGCCGATCGGCGCGCCCACCGGCGTGAATCTCGACGAGCACGGCCACGCGCGCTTCACTACGATTTCGGGCGTTCCCATTCGCCGTCTCTACACGCAGGCCGATCTGCCGGAAGACTGGAGCGAGGAAGCCCACCTCGGCTACCCCGGCCAGCCGCCCTTTACACGCGGCATTCACGCTACTGGCTACCGCGGCAAACTTTTTACCATGCGCCAGTTCTCCGGGTTCGCCTCGCCCGAAGAGACCAATCAGCGCTACAAGTATCTGCTGGAGCATGGCGGCAGCGGACTTTCCGTCGCCTTCGACCTGCCCACTTTGATGGGCTATGACTCCGATCACGCGGCAAGCGAAGGGGAGGTCGGCAAGTGCGGCGTCGCCATCGATTCGCTGGAGGACATGGAAATTCTTTTCAACGGCATCGACCTGGAAAAGACGACGGTCTCGATGACCATCAATTCGCCCGCGTCGGTGCTGTGGGCGATGTATCTGGTCGTGGCCGAGAAACAGGGCGCGGATTGGAAGAAGATTTCAGGCACCATTCAGAACGACATCCTCAAGGAATACATCGCGCAAAAGGAATACATCTATCCTCCGGCGCCCTCGATGCGGTTGGTCATCGACACTTTCGAGTTCGGCTCGAAGTTCACACCGCGGTTTAACACCATTTCGATCAGCGGATATCACATTCGCGAAGCGGGTTCGACGGCGCTGCAGGAGTTGGCCTTCACCCTGTACGACGGGGTTGAGTACGTGGAATGGGCCCGGCGGCGCGGGCTCGATGTGGACGAATTCGGTCCGCGGCTGAGCTTCTTTTTCAACGCGCACAACGACTTCTTCGAAGAGATCGCGAAATACCGGGCCGCGCGCAAGATCTGGTATCGCGTGATGAAAGACCGGTTCGGCGCGAAGAACCAGCGGACGTGGCTCATGCGCTTCCACACGCAGACGGCAGGAGTGTCTCTACCCGCGCAGCAACCCATGAACAACATTGCCCGCGTGGCCCTGCAGGCGCTGGCGGCGGTGCTCGGCGGAACGCAGTCGCTGCACACTGACTCCTACGATGAGGCGCTAGCTCTGCCCACCGAAGAAGCCGCGCGCATTGCGCTGCGCACGCAGCAGATTATCGCCTACGAGTCTGGAGTGACCCAAACGGTCGATCCGCTAGGCGGATCATATTTTGTAGAAAACCAGACCCTGCAAATGGAAGACGGCGCGTGGGATTACTTCGGCAAGCTCGATGCCATGGGCGGTATGGTAAAGGCGATCGAGCGGGGATATCCGCAGAAAGAGATAGCTGAGTCTGCCTACCAATACCAGCGCGCGGTCGAGGCAGGCGAAAAAGTAATCGTCGGCGTCAACGAATTCGTGATCGAGGAGGGCTCGCCGAACACCCTTTACATCGACGAGACCGTCGCCCGCCAGCAATCGGCTAAGCTCAAGGCCCTGCGCGCCCGGCGTTCCAACGAAGACGTACGCCGCACCCTCGACGCGCTCAAGAAGGCAGCGGCACAAGAACCGAAGGCCGGGTCGAACGGCAACATCAGTCCCGCCAATACCATGCCCTACATTGTGGACGCAGTCCGCGCCTACGCTACTGTTGGCGAGATCTGCGAGGCGCTGCGGCAGGTTTACGGCACTTACACGGAAGTCAGCATTACTTAGGGACGCCGGTCGAATTAGAAGTCCGTCACCGAGCAATGCCGCCATACGCAGGGATCGCACTTCGCGCGGCGTTCTTGTAAACGATTCCACCCTTCATTACGAACACAACACGCCGAACGGCCGTGATGTCCTTCAATGGATCGCCGTCGAGCGCAATGACGTCGGCTTGCAAGCCGGGTGCGATCGAGCCGATCTGACTGGCCATTCCGAGCGCTTCCGCCCCAAGGGAGTTCGCAGAGACCATCGCCCCCATGGGGTCGACCCCGCAGTCACGAACCCGATCGATGAACTCCTCCGCGTTGCGTCCATGCCCCCCCGCCACGGCATCGGTCCCGAAGACGATTTTCAGTCCCTGAATCTTCAAGGCGCGTCGGATGAGGTCATGATTCATCGGCAGGATCTCCTTCATGGAAGAAAAGCCCTCGAGGGTCTTTGGGAAGAAAGGCGTACCGACGTACCTCTCCTTGAACAGCAAGTAGGTCTCAAGCAGCAGGCCGGCTTGGGGATCGAAATACGTCCCTCTTTCGGCCATCAATTTTAGATCATCATCCGAGGCACCGAGACCGTGCTCGACTTGCGTGCACCCGGCCAGGGTCGCAGCTCGCACCGCCTCGCGGTACGCGTGGACGAGTGTGCGCAGGCCCTGCTTTTTCGCTTCGTCGCAGCCTGCGTTTAGTTGCTCCTGCGACATCGTCATCCCACCTTGCCGCATGCCGCCGGAGGCGTAGATCTTGATGAAATCTGCGCCGGCTTCTTTCTGCTTGCGAATGTAGGCTCGGATCTCATCGGGCGTTCCGGTCTTTTCGCCTTGCCCTGTCAGTGGCTCGACGGCGCTCAAGATCCTTGGGCCTGGGAGCAGGCCCTGTGCGATGGCATCACGCAAGTGAACCTCGGCGGGCGATCCCATGCTCTGCACTGTCGTGAAGCCTGCCATTACGGTCACCCAGGCGTTCGAGGCCGTTTGCAAGGCATTCTCTTGTGGGTCGGCTGTTGCGATTGCTTTCCCAGTCTTATCGAAACTGAAGGCGAGGTGCACATGCGCGTCGATCCAGCCCGGTAGAACCGTCATGCCCCGGAGGTCGTAATCCACCGGCTTGGCCTTTGGGTCGAGGGCGATGATCTTTGAGTCTTCGACAACGATGCGAGTGTTGCGCAGTACGTGGCCTTTGCCGTCGAACACGGTGCTGGCTGCAAGTACAATGCGGTGGGGTGAAGGTGGGGCCTGAGCGCAAAATGTTTGCACCAGCGCGCAAATAGTGATGAAGCAAAAGACGTCTCGGAGGACGCTCGAATGCATAACTAGGGAGACTGTGATGAGTTCTCCACTCCCACGGCCATTTTAGCGAAAGTGCTGCCAGATGAAGTCTCACATGCAAGAACAGAGGACGCCGGCGATGATGAGCGGCTTTGAGCGACTTACGCAGAAAACACCCCGAGCCGCATTTTTGGAGAGAAAGGAGCAGGTAGTATCTGGCGCGAGTTGTTCGCGCCGGTACCCTCGTGACGACAACGAAGGTCGCCGATGATGGCGAACCGCCAAGGCAACCGACGACCCTGAGTGGCCGCACTGTACCGTGCACCATTCATCGCTAGAATCATCTGGTTTTCCCTCTAAGCGCTCGGAAACTCACCGGGCGTGAGCCGGATTATATGTAAACAACGGCCACCCGGACCTTCGCGGGAAAATGCCCAGGCCCGTGCGAAGAAAAACGCGACGCCGGTCCGCGCCGAGCTTTTTCGTTAACTACTCCTGGTAATTCATTGAAAATAAGGGGTAGCCTCCAGCACCAGATTGGAAGCAAGCGTGCTTTCAAAGGAGTTGTCGATCTCCTTAAAACAGGGGAGTTGGTGCGAGCGGCGACCTCCAGAGAGCGAAGCGTATGCGCGAAGCGGAGCCCGTCCAACCAGGCGCTTGGAAAACATCTCAGGTGTACGCGATGGCCGTCGTCTGTCCGCTCGTGGGACTGGCATGGGGATATCTGTTTCGGGGGTCGGCCTCTCGCTCAGCTCAGCCCTCCCAGGCGCCGATGGCCTCTTCCGCCTCCGCGGGCACTCAACCGCAGATGCCCAGCCTGGAGGACATGAAACACATGGCCGACAAGAATCACTCAGCTATGACCCCAAGGGCGCCAATTCGCTCTTTAATCTGGGGATCATCCGGTTGCAGGCAAAGAACGATCGCAACGGCGCGGTGACCGCCTGGCAGCAATTGCTGAAGTTGAATCCCACATTGGCGGAGGATAAGAAGGCAGCGGTCGAGAAATTGATTGCCCAGGCTCAGAAACGCAAACCGGGCGAGTAAACGCACAAGAACGGCTCGGATTCAGCATTTCCCGGCGCGGCTTGACCGCAACTCCGCCCTCTGACTATCATTCTCTCCCAAGACGCCATGAGGTTCTGCCTCCACTTCTGTTGCTGTTGCTCCTGTAGTTGCCGCTGAACGCGAACTCGCGTTGGCGGCTAATCCACTGAAACTTCGGGCCGAAGTTGTGCAATGTAGCTCTTCGACCTTGCATAGCACAAAAAGCGTTCCTCGATTCTTCAAACAAGGAGCCGTTATGAGCAAAATTCTTCAAGAAGTACTTGCAGCCAACCAGAAATACGCCGCCAACTTTGGCGATAAAGCTAGGCTCGCCATGCCGCCGGCGCGGCACTTTGCCGTCCTCACCTGCATGGACGCGCGACTTGATCCGGCCAAGTTCGCGGGACTCGCCGAAGGTGACGCGCACGTCATTCGCAACGCCGGCGGACGCGCCAGCGACGACGCCATTCGCTCGCTCGTCATTTCCTATAAGCTACTGGGGACGCGGGAGTGGTTCGTCATTCACCACACTAACTGCGGCATGGAATTCTTCACCAACGACGTAATGCGAGGACTGCTGGCCCACAGCCTCGACACGGCGGCCCTCACCGACAAAGGATTTCAGGATGTCGGGAAAGGCCCGGGATCGCGGGCGGGAGAATTCGTCGAGTGGCTCACCATCCGCGATCAGGAACAGAGCGTGCGCGATGACGTGAACCGCATTCGCGAGCACCCGCTCGTTCCCGCCAACATCGCCATCTACGGCTATATTTACGATGTGAAGTCAGGTCGACTGCTGGAAGTGGCGGAAGCGAAACGCCCCGCCGAAGCCGCCTGATTGCCGGGGCCTGAATGAAGAACTCCACACCTGCTCCCGCGGGCAACTGTGAGGCCATATCCCGCTTGGCACAGAAGCAAGCCATTACGGGCGTAACGAGGCACGCCCGAAAGTTCCGCACGAAGGGCCGATGTAGCTTATGTGGCCATACCTCTAACCTGTCGCCGCCTCCGGCTGCTACAGCCGCTGCTGCTCTGCTGGATATTCCTGGGCGCCGACGGCGAGGGTCCCGTCCGCTTCCGCACGACGGTCAAAGAGGTTCAGCTCAGCTTTTCCGCCCTCGACCAGAACGACCAAGGAGTGGCCACCCTGCAGGCCAGCGACTTCGCAGTGGTTGACCAAAGCTACATCGTCCGCAATTTTCAAAGCTTTACCCGCTCCGACTGGACCAAACTCGAGCTGCCATCCTGGTCGACGCCAGCGCATCCACCACGCCGCACTTCCGCCGCGAAATTGCCGGCATTCTGCAACTGGTCGCGCAAACCTCAGGAGTCCCCGACGAGAATCTCTCCGTGTTCTCCTTTCAGGGACTGCGCCCCGCCTTCCTATGCGAGGGAGACTGCCGTGCTACCAACGCCGCCGCCGACTGGCTCTCCGCTGCGCGGGCGGAGGGCCTTACGCCCCTCTACGACGCCATCGTCTTCGCGTCGGACTTCCTCTCGCAGCATGGCGATCCCCGTGCCTAGAAAGTTCTCATCGTTTTCTCCGACGGCGAAGACACGATCAGTCGCCACTCGCTGACCGAAGCCATCGACGCCGCTCTGGCCGGCAACGTCCAGATTTACGGCATAGCCCTGAACCAGTCGGGCTCCCGGGATCTACCACTCTCAACCGTCTTGCCGGGGCCACCGGAGGCCGGTACTTCCCGGCACAAGACGGGGCGACTCGCGCCCTGAATGTAATACTTGAAAGTTTTCGAGGAACATACATCGTCAACTATCGATTGCCAACTCTTGCTCCTGGCTTTCACGTCGTTCGAATTCTCCCCACTCACAACCTCAACCTGGAGTTCCGTTGTCGCAGTGGATACTTCTACCCAAACCGTATTCAGTAATTGGGGGCTTATGAAACGCACGTTGGTTTTGCTTTTTCTGATCTGCTGTCCCATCTTCTTTCCGCTCAAGCCCACGTTCGGCAGCAAGGCACGATCATCCGCATGCGCATGACCGACCGCAGGGCTCCGCAGCACGCATTCATAACAGCCATGTCGGGCGCTGGCGCGAGAACGGAACCGGGCGTGCTCTGCCCGGAGTACGTTCTGATGGGGGACACGGTTGTCTACGTCATCATTGGCAAGAGCTCCGAGCAACTCTTACCCCTGGCCGAAGTCACCCGATTTCGCTTTCGCAAGAATAAAATGCTAATCCGCGTCGATGATGCGGCGAAGGAATCTCGTTTCCACATCAAGGCGATGGCGCTGCGCCCGATCGCAACCAGCAGATCGAAGAGGCCGAAGCAATGGCAGCAGCTCGCCATCATCGAGACGACGCTGTGATGATGGACGCACCACAGTAGCTGTGGCCAACCTGCATCGACGACCGCGCCGTCGTATCCTATGGCCATGGCCCATAAGCTTTTCGCTGTGGCTGCAGTCTTACTGGCGACCGCATTCATTCATGCTCAAAGCACAACGCCCAACGCACGCCCCCGCGCCCAGGACCTCGGGCTGAAGGTCGGCATCCTACCGGTAGGCCCGCTCGATGCGATCACCGACGTTGCCGGTGTCGAAGTCGGGCAGACGACGATTATTCGCGGCGATAACATCCGCACTGGCGTGACCGCTGTTTTACCCCATCCCGGGAATCTCTATCGCGAAAAAGTGCCGGGCGGGATTTTCGTCGGCAATGGTTTCGGAAAGCTGGCTGGGTCCACACAGGTCGACGAAATGGGGGACATTGAAACGCCCATCCTGCTGACATCCACTACCAGCGTGCCGCGCGTGGCCGACGCGCTGATCGGCTACATGTTGGCGCTGCCGGGCAACGAGGATGTGCTGTCCATCAACCCGGTAATCGGCGAAACCAACGACGGATACCTGAGCGACATTCGCGGCCGCCACATCACGCCCGACGACGTGATCGCCGCCGTCAAAAACGCCCAGGGCGGTCCGGTCGAGGAGGGTACGGTCGGCGCGGGTACCGGGACGGTGGTCTTCGGCTGGAAAGGCGGCATCGGGACCTCGTCGCGCCACCTGCCTGCCAGTCTTGGCGGATACACGGTTGGTGTTCTCGTGCAGACCAATTTCGGCGGCGTCCTTACGATTGCAGGCGCTCCCGTAGGCCAGGAACTGGGCCAATACTACCTGCGCCAGGAACTGCAACAAGTGGGCGGTGGGAAAGACAAAGCAGATGGGTCATGCATGATCGTGCTTGCGACCGACGCGCCGCTGGACGCCCGCAACCTGAAGCGACTGGCAGCAAGGGCGTGGCTGGGTCTCGCGCGCACGGGAGGTTCCGCCTCAAGCGGCAGCGGAGACTACGCGATCGCATTTTCGACAGCGCCACAAGTACGGATCCATGCCAATGACAAAGCGCTGACGCGGAACGTGGAAGTGATGACCAACGATGCGATGTCCCCGCTGTTTCTGGCCGCGATCGAAGCCACGGAGGAAGCAATATACAACTCGATGTTCAAGGCGACGACGACAACCGGCAACGGGCACACGGTCCCGGGTCTGCCGATTGAAAAGACGGTGGAGATACTGAAAGAACACCGGCTGATCAGATAAGGAATCGCTCGCTGTGCCTCCGATCCTCAGCTTCAACTCGGGGGCTTCTGCGGCTACGCTTTACCTGACTTCTGCGCCGAAATGATGGGAAACCACAAAGCGACGAGAGGGAGCGTTAGAACCAGGAACCATTGATTCAACGACGATGTCTCTTGCACGGGCCGGTTGCCGAATTCGTCGGCCCAAGAACCGTTTGCCGGCAATTTCCCGCGAAAGAACACCATCCTTGGTTTCACTGTCGCAAGGTGAGCGTGCTTAACACTGCCTGTTGCTTGGCGATCAACTGGTGCACGCCTTGCTTGGCCACGGCCAACATCTTGGCAAACTGCTGATCGTCGAAGACCTGGTGTTCGGCGGTGGCCTGGACTTCGACCAACTTGTGGCCGGCGGTCATGACGAAGTTCATATCGACGTCGGCGCGGGAGTCTTCTTCGTAGCAGAGGTCGAGCAAAATTTCTCCGTCGACAATTCCCACACTTACGGCGGCGACAAAATCCTTCAGGGGAACTGCGGTCAAGGTTCCAGCGTCCACCAGTTTTTCGAGAGCCAGTCCAAGCGCGACGAAGGCGCCGGTAATCGAAGCGGTGCGCGTGCCGCCGTCGGCCTGGATGACGTCGCAATCGATCCAGATGGTTCGCTCCCCGAGGCGGGCAAGGTCGGTGACGGCTCGCAGGCTCCGTCCGATCAGGCGTTGGATTTCGTGCGTCCGCCCGCTGGGGCGCCCCTTTGTGACTTCGCGCGGCGTGCGCGTCAGCGTGGAGCGGGGAAGCATGCTGTATTCGCTCGAGATCCATCCTTTGCCGGAATTGCGCATGAATTGCGGGACGGCTTCCTCGATCGAAGCGGTGCAAATGACGCGCGTATTGCCTACCTCAATCAGAACCGAACCTTCCGCGGTGGTAATGAAGTCCGGGGTGACGAGAACGGGGCGGAGTTGCTCGGGCAAGCGATTATCGGAGCGGTAGAACATAGTCCGGATTGTAACTGACTGAGAAAAAAGGAAGCATCGGTATTGACAGTAGATATATCTATAGATATATTAAACGTCAGATCTAATGGAATATCGATCTTGAAAAGGAGTTTCTCAGATATGTACGGAAGATGTGGAAGTTGGTGGCGGGGCGGCGTGGCCACGCCATTCATCGGTGGAAGTTTTCCATGGGGTCGTGGCGGTCGCTGGGGCCGATTCTTTGGGCCGGGAGAAATCCGGCTGGCGCTGCTTTCGATGTTAGAGAGCGGGCCGAAACACGGCTATGAACTGATGAAGGAGTTGGAAACAAAATCCGGCGGCATCTACAAGGCCAGCGCCGGAGCGATTTATCCGGCGCTGCAGCAACTCGAAGACGAAGGGCTGGTGACCTCCGACCAGCCGTCAGGGAAGCGGACGTATTCGCTGACCGACGCCGGCAAGGCGGAATTGCAGCGCGAAGCTGAAACAGTGAAGAAGATCTGGCAGCGCGCCGAACAGGCCGGAGACTGGGCTCCGTGGATCGGCATGGAGGGCGCCGAGGTATTCCGTCCGGCGGCTGAACTCATGAAGACTGCGTTACGCGCAGCGACTCGCGGCTCACACGACTCGGCAAAGATCGCCAAAATTCGCGAGATTCTGGAGCGCACCAAGCACGAAATCGAAGCCCTGGAGAAACCGCAGGCGTAAATTTCCCTGTCATTCGCCAAAGCCCAACCCGTTCTGGGTTGGGCTTTTCCTTTGCGGGTGGGTGTCTAACCGTTGGGTTCCTTGCAAGGATGGGAATGTCAGATTCGCAAACGACGCGAAAGGACGCGACACCCAGAGTTATGCTCTGTGCCGGAAGGGGCGCCGCCAGCCCTAGTCTAATCCGACCCTCCGCACTAGATCTTGAAAACGAGGATCGTTGCGGAGCGGATCGAAGTAAGGATGCACTTTGACATATTGCAGAATGTTCGACTGCTCTTTGTACGCCTCCTCCAGCCAGGCAAACGCCTCGTCGTAGTCGTCGAGCCCTAAATAAGCGTTTACAAAAGCACCGGCAGGAACATAGCCGGCTTGCTTGCGCTTTTTCAATTCCCCAAGCAGTCGGAGCGCATCCGTACGTCGTCCGGCGTGGGCATACCCCCTGATCAGCACGCCCATGACGCCCGGGCTGCGGTGAGAAACGGAAAGCGCCTTCTCCAGCACGGGGACTGCTTCCTTGGGATTACCGTTGGCGATGAGTACGAACCCAAGATCCCAAAGAACACGCGGGTCGTCCGGGTGCACCGACACTATGGTACGCAACTCATGTAAGGCCTCGTCGTAGCGATGAGACTGAAACAGAATCCACGCTCTGTCATTACCGGGGATTGCGAGCGGGTCGAGTTCCCGACCTCGTTGCTCCGAGGCCAAAGCTTCGTCCATACGTCCTTGGCACATCAGCCACGAAGCAAGTCCAGCGTGAGCATCGGCGTCGTTTGGGTTTGATTCGAGGGCGCGCCTATATTCAGCCTCGGCGTCGGCCCAGTGCCACTGTCGCTGCAGCACGTCTGCCAGCAGGACATGCGCCTCAGTAAGGTCGGGATCGAGTTCCAGCGCTTTTCGTGCGGCGCGCGTCACTTTCGGGCGCGTCTCCTCGGGAGGAGCACCGAAAAAAATTGTGCCAAGTGCGTTATGTGCTTCCGCCAGTCCGACGTACGCTGGCGCAAACGCCGGGTCTCTATTTATGGCCCCCTCAAAATAACCAATGCTCTGCTCGATGCCAGATCTGTCTCTGGCTTTATCTAAGGCGAACCGGCCTTTGAGATAACTTTCATAAACTTCAGGTGAGACGGAACGCACTGCGCTGAGCCTCTCACGTTCCTTCCCCGAGATGGTGACCTCAACTTTTCGCGCGATGGATTGCGCTACCTCACTCTCCAGACTCAGCACATCGCGAAGCTCCCGATCGTAAGTCTCCGACCAGAAGTGCTCATCGGTAGCTCCGCGGATTAACTGGGCGTGGACGCGAATCCGGTTGCCCTCTCGGATTACCGATCCTTCAACAACAGCATCTACTCCCAGTTGCCGCGCGATCTCGGGAACCGAGAGCGGGGAATCCTTGAAGCGCATCATCGAAGTGCGAGAGATGACCCTCAGATCCCGAATCGCCGCCAAGCGTCCGATGAGCGCCTCGGTCATCCCATCTGCAAGATATTCCTGTGCGGAGTCTCCCGAGAGGTTCTTGAGCGGTAGAACCCCCAGC
>Ga0307479_10003108_pt1 | contig 15081 bp, 13 predicted proteins | sample atmos_gasesECM4C_FD_203743 | JGI IMG/M metagenome (GOLD analysis project Ga0307479, IMG submission 203743) | Hardwood forest soil microbial communities from Morgan-Monroe State Forest, Indiana, United States - atmos_gasesECM4C_515 | ecosystem: Environmental > Terrestrial > Soil > Temperate... | reverse complement strand
CCGAGGACAAAAACACCGGGTATCAGAATGTACCCCTTGTCGGTTATTTTCCTCTTCTGAGAAAACTTCGCGGCAAAATCGGTGAATTTATATCCTTTTTCTGTCGGGCAAACGATTTGACTAGCTGCGGCGGGTTTCCATTCCTGCAAGACTTTTGATAGCGTCAGATCAAGACTAGTTGAGCTATAAGCACCTTCATCTGGAAGTGGTTTAATGACAACCTGTCTGCTTGCAAGAACCGCTTGTATTTCTCGGTCCGTAAGGACCATCTACACTCCGATTGATGCCCTTGAAACCCAAATCCGCCAGCGGCCAGAAGCACTTTCCCTTGGAAGTTCAATCAAAACGCGGTTTTTAATTCGTCCTATCTCACTCGCCTCTAGCTTGCCCCTACTCAAACTTTTGTTTGATACAGTGACCTCTTCTAATGCTCCGCCAATCGTCTGAATAAATACGGTTTTCTCTGTAGGTATGAGACCTTTTTCGATCGTACAATTTAATTTAACTGTCATCTGGATCCCTCTATTTTGCCGCCTTTCACCAACTATTTATAGCATACAACAGATGTGAACTTAAAAAATTATCCTTATTTTTTTCTTTCCCTTGTACCTTCATTTCTGATGTTTCTTCTTTTTCTCTTTGGGTGCCGGGGCACAGACGGAAAGTTTCCCCTACTCTGAAAGTCTCCAATCATTAGGAGCCAAACGACCGATATCACATGAACATCAGAAACGTACCGCCTGTAGCGCCGGCTTCCAGCCGGCTCTTTGTCTTTAGGAGATCGGAGCTTTAACTTGTCCTGAGCCTCGAAGGGCTCCGACATTCAGTAGCCAGCGCCCCCCGGCGCCCTCGAACACCGTTTCTGGACACCAGGACCAAACTCCGACGGGCTCCAGGATTGACTTCCTCAACTATTTCAGAGTGTGTCACTATAAAGCGTCATCTAGTTCCAACAACTTAGTGACGAGATTATGCCAAGGAACGAGATTGTAGATCAGATTCGAGTTGCAGTGGCAGCAGTTACCCGTCAGCACGAATTTCTAAAATGGTTGAAAGAGGAAAAAGTCGGGGATGGCTTGGTCCTTCTGAACAACTCATTCATCTTTCGGCAGAAACTCCAGACGACTAAAAATGATCTCTACCTCGGGATTCCTGTGAGAACTGGTTCCCACCTGGGAGTCTCAAACGCAGTAGTTGCTCGTGGCATTGCATTCAATTCCGATTTTAAGTTTGTTGAATTGAAAGGAATGAAGAAATTGGAAGTGCAGGAGGTCGACCCGGCCATTGACCAACAGCTGAAGCAGCTAGGAAGCATCGTGATGGTATTGATTGGCGAAGTGCTGGATACCGTGGTGACAAGAGCGCCGATAGAACATTCTCTCTTTTCCGAACTCGAGCTGAACCCTTCGGCTACAGCAGCCCTGGCGGTAAAGGATAGGATCATTCAAGTAAGGTCGATCTCGGATGAGGAAGAGATTTGGGCTGAACTCGAAAAGACTCACGGCGCCCAACTCCCTGCAGACTTAGCGCAGCCTCTGGCAAGCGCGCTAGATTATATTCGCAAAAATCATTATGCAGTTCTGAGACTGCCAGGTGAATCGGCTCTTTCACGACCACTACTCGACTCGTTTGTTGATGCCCTACGTCAAAACTTGGCTCGTTACAAGCACGGGTGGAACAAATGCAAGGGTCAGGCAGACGTAGATGCGGGTGAATTCAACGATTTGCTACGAATCGCTTACAATTTCGCAACTGATGCCGTATTAGTGATTCGTCTTCTCGTCAGCGTTTGCGATCTAAAACCCATCGTTCGGTGGTGCACTGTCGATGAATGGTTCCGTTTAGCGGAGAGTTTTCGAAATTTGCCATGGTCTAAGATGAAGGAAAAGCACTCATTAGATGCGTATCAGGTGACTATTAGCAACGCCAGAAATAGAGCTTTTCATCGCTTACTCCCGGTCGATAACACTCTACGCGTTGAACTCGAAGGGACTAAGCTCGGACGAATAACCTTGCGCTTGTTTCCAGAATATGCGGCTCGAAATAGCGAAGAAACGTTGGATTACGAAGACAGGGCGTTGGTGGAGCTCCTTACAGACTTCACCCGAGTGAGTGAAAGAAGCGTGTCGCCCCAGTTTTGGCGACGAAATATAGCAGTAATGGAAGCAACCATTGAACTTCTTTCGCGAACAAGCTCGGCCCTCAAACTGTTGGCTACGGTTTCTACCGTATGAAAGTATCTGAAAAATCATTGGAATTGAACGTCGGAGCCGAACTACTCGACTTGATGAGAAATTCTTGGGGAATGCCGAAGGCGTACCTCCGGGGTCTCACCCAGGCCGAAGAAAACCAAGAAGGCGTGGATTTTTTTGCCGAACTGGACCCGAATGCGCGGATCTTCGCATTTCAGTTCAAGGCACCCCACGGGAAGACTGACTTGCAGCCATACAAATACACCCTGGTGAGATACCAGCATGATCCGCTTTTCCAGCTATCCCAGCAGTCACCTCGGGGCGTCTTTTACGTCTTTCCGTATTATGTGACAGTGACGAAACTGCAGAAGGATGTTCCGACTCTCATGCTGGACACGTGGTTCCTTAATGTGGCTCAGATGCCCAGTTCGCAATTATTCGGAAGCTCTCAAAGCAGGACCATACGATGCATGTCAGGCAATGCTGTGGTCAACCCGGAGTACAAGCTGGAGAGGCTGCGTGATGTGTCTTTCAACCGTGAAGACGCTGTGCCTGCACAGAGATTCGTCGAGTGGTACGGGAGTTTCCGCGAGGTGCGAAGCCGACTGGAGCGGCGTCGCAACCCGTGGCTCGCCCGTGGCCTTCGCGTAGCCGTGGTTTTATAACCGATCGCGGGGCGTTTTGAGATTTGCTTTCACGAGCTCATCGGACGGAATCTATGTCTCAACACAAGAGTCATGATCTATACGACTTCATGCGGCAGATAAGCACCGAGATGTCTGCGGAATACAATCGCATTCAGATGCGTGCCACCGAGGATCCTGGCACTGCAGGAGATCAGGGGGAAGAGAATTGGGCTGAGCTGCTACGCGACTGGCTTCCCCGCACTTATGAGGTCGTCACGAAAGGCCGGATCATCAGCCAAGAGGGTATGACTAGCCCGCAGATTGATGTACTTGTTTTAAAGGGTGCGTATCCTAAAAAGTTGCTCAACAAAAAGCTCTATCTCGCCGCCGGGGTGGCCGCTGCGTTTGAGTGCAAAACAACGCTGAAGGCATTACATGTCGAGGAGGCAATCGAGAACTGCGTGCAGGTCAAGAGCCTATATCCAACTCGGACTGGAACACCGTATAAGGAACTCCACGCGCCTCTCGTCTATGGCCTGCTTGCGCACTCGCATTCCTGGAAGGGGGAGAATTCTACGCCCGAGCAGAACATTGAGCAGAAACTGCATGAGCTTGATGCATCGAACATATCTCATCCACGCATGCAACTCGATCTTGTGTGCGTTGCAGATCTCGCCGCATGGAGCTCGACGAAACTAACATTCTTTGGTCCACGTCAAACCGCCGATTGGTCAAAAATGGAACCGATGTACGGTCCGAACGGGTCAGCAACGTCTGCATACCTAGGACACACTCGAACTGATGAAAGACAGGTCGCGCAGTTCACCCCCATTGGTGTTCTCATCTCCCACCTCTCACAAAAGCTCGCGTGGGAAGACCCCTCGCTACGAGACCTCGCTGACTATTACCGGCTCACGAACATTGCCGGCTCTGGCAAAGGATACATGCGGACGTGGCCGAGCTCCATCTACAGTGAGGAAATTCGCTCACGGGTAGAGGCGGGTATGCTGTCGAGTGGCAAAGCGTGGGACGAATGGTCGGTTGCGTTTCAATGAGGGGTAAGTATGCAATGCGGAAATCGCTGGCAGGCCGCACACGAACAGCCGGGTGCCGCACCCTACGGTTCTCAGGGTGCGGATTTCGATTTTCTCTTGGATTCGACTCCTGTTCATCGATATCCCGCGTCCCCTTTCTTGGCTCTTCCGCTTCCCACCAGTTACAATAGATTGTTTGCATCTGCGGTAAGAGAGCAGCCCTTGCGAACGTAGTTCCAGTGACTGTCAGGAGACGGCCAGCCACCCCATGGATGTAGCCAAGGTTGTAGACAGGGTTGTTGCTCGATTTATCGGCACCAAGCACGAGCGGGACATCAAGAAATTGATGCCCGTCATCGCGGCCATAAATGAGCGCGAAGCCGAAGTGCGGGCGCTGAGCGACGAAGGGCTGAAGGCGCGTTTTGCCGAGCTCCGAGCGCAGGTGCAAGAGCAATTGAAGGACGCCGATCCCGCGGAGCCGGCATACAAGCAGCAACTGCAGCAGGCGCTGGAGCCGGCCATCGTGCCGGCGTTTGCATTGGTGCGCGAAGCGGGCCGCCGCTTCCTGAACATGCGGCATTTCGATGTACAGCTCATTGGCGGCATCGTCCTGCACGAAGGCAAAATCTCGGAGATGAAGACCGGCGAAGGCAAAACGCTCGTTGCGACGCTGCCTGCGGTTCTAAATGCGCTGGCCGGGCGCGGCGTTCACGTCGTGACGGTGAACGATTACCTCGCGCGCCGCGACGCGGAATGGATGAGCCCGCTTTATCGAGCGCTGGGGTTGAGCGTCGGCGTGATTGTGCACGATCTCGATGACGACCAGCGCCGCGCGGCCTATGGCGCGGACATCACCTACGGCACCAACAACGAATTCGGCTTCGACTACCTCCGCGACAACATGAAGTACGACCTCGCGCAATGCGTGCAGCGCGGACATCAATTCGCCATCGTCGACGAAGTGGACTCCATCCTTATTGACGAAGCGCGCACTCCGCTGATTATTTCCGGGCCGTCGGAAGAGTCCACCGACAAATACGCCAAGATCGACAAAATTATTCCCAAGCTGATTCAGGACATCGACTACACGCTGGACGAAAAGCACCGCACCGCGACGCTTACGGAAGAAGGATTCGCCAAGTGCGAACGCCTTCTTTCGCTGACCAACATGTCCGATCCGGCGAACATCGATATCATGCACCACGTTTACCAGGCGTTGCGCGCGCACACGCTGTACAAAAATGACGTGGATTACGTCGTGAAAGACGGCGAAGTCATCATCGTCGATGAATTCACCGGCCGGCAGATGCCCGGCCGCCGCTGGTCCGACGGTTTGCACCAGGCCGTGGAAGCCAAGGAAAGCGTGAAGATCGAGCGGGAAAACCAGACGCTCGCGACGATTACCTTCCAGAATTATTTCCGCATGTACAAGAAACTCTCGGGCATGACCGGTACGGCGGAAACGGAAGCGGCGGAGTTCGGCAAGATTTACAATTTGGACGTCACGGTCATTCCAACAAACCGCGAGTTGATTCGAATCGAGTCTCCCGACGTGGTTTACCGCACGGAAAAAGAAAAGTTTGAAGCCGTAGTGAACGGCATTATGCAGGAAGACAACTCGCTGGCCAACGGCATCCGTCACTATCACCAGCGCGGGCAGCCGGTGCTGGTGGGCACGATTTCCATCGAAAAATCCGAGGCCATCGCGGAATTGCTGAAGAAGTCCGGCATTCCGCACCAGGTGCTGAACGCCAAGCAGCACGAGCGCGAATCGCGCGTCGTGGCGCAGGCCGGTCGCAAAGGCGCGGTCACCGTCGCGACCAACATGGCCGGCCGCGGCACGGACATTCTTCTCGGCGGCAACCCCGAACAAATGACGCGCGACCATTTTCTTAAAAATAAATTGGCCATGCCTTACGCCGCGGCCCCTGCGGTGATTCCAGCAGATCCCGCGGACGGCAACGGCGCGCAACCCGCGATCCCCATGGTGCTCTTTCAGCACGAAGGAAAAATCTTTCAAGTGCCTGCGGATCAGTGGAAGCCCGCGTTCGAACAGTTCGCCGGGCAATGCAAAGCCGAACACGATGAAGTCGTCGCGCTAGGCGGGCTGCACATTCTCGGGACGGAACGCCACGAGGCGCGGCGCATCGATAACCAATTGCGCGGCCGCGCGGGACGCCAGGGCGACCCCGGCTCTTCGCGATTCTTTCTTTCTCTCGAAGACGACCTGATGCGCATTTTCGGCGGCGAGCGCGTGAAGGCGCTGATGTTCCGCCTGGGAATGACCGAGGGTGTGCCGATCGAATCCGGCTTGATCTCGCGGCGCATCGAGAACGCGCAAAAGACCGTCGAAGCGCAGAATTTCGACGCCCGCAAACATCTGCTCGAGTACGACGACGTGATGAACAAGCAGCGCGAGACGATTTACGCGATTCGCCGTTCCGCGCTGGAAGGCAAAGATCAGCGCGACTACGTGCTGGGCATCGCGGAAGACGTGGTGCGCGAGCTCGCTGAAACATTTTGCCCGCGCGAGCAGCATCCCGATCAATGGAACACCACGCAGTTCCTAGCGGAGAGCAACGCGCAGTTCGGTATTGATATGAAGGCTGTGGGCGCCGATCCAGCGGCGCTCAGCCACGACCAGCTTGCCGATGCCGCGGCCGGGGCCGTCACAAAGCGCTACGAGGAAAAGGAAAAACAGTTCGGCGGGGACCTGATGCGCTGGCTCGAGCGCCGCATTATTCTCGACGTGGTGGATTCGCAGTGGAAAGACCACTTGCTGTCGCTGGACCACTTGAAAGAGGGCATCGGCCTGCGCGGCTACGCGCAGAAAGATCCCATCGTCGAGTTCAAGAAAGAAGCATTCACGTTGTTCGAAGACATGATGGCGCGCATCGATAACGAAACAATCCGCTATCTCTTTCACATTCAGATGCAGCAGGGCGAGCAGCCGCCTTCGGCAGGTGCGCCGCAACCTTCGTCTCCGCCGCAGCCGACGCGTCCTCGCGCGGATGCTGTTGCCGCGAGCGCTGCCGCTGCGCGCGCCAGCGAGCCGCAGCATTTGCCCGCAGTGGCGCGGGAAATTGAGCGCCGCCAGCAGCGCCAGCAAAAAGATTTACAGTATCAGACGGGCCCCGCGCAGGCTGAAACGCCGAAGCCGGTGAAGGTGGGCGCTAAAGTGGGACGCAACGATCCTTGCCCCTGTGGGTCAGGGAAAAAATACAAGAAATGCCACGGCGCAAACGTATGATGAGCGAATTAAAAAAATTTGTCATTCCGAGCGAAGCGAGGAATCTGCTTTAATTCTCGGTCAGGAAAAAAAACAATGCCTCCAGCACCACAGCCAATGCCGGAACGCCAGCCCATCCCTGGCGTGAAGAACCTCGTCGCAGTTGCCAGCGGCAAAGGCGGCGTTGGCAAGACCACGGTCGCCGTGAATCTTGCGCTGGCTTTGTCGAAGCTCGGCCACAAGGTTGGTCTGCTCGACGCCGATGTTTACGGGCCGAACGTGCCCATTATGCTGGGCGCGACGCAGCAGCCCGAGGCCACGAGCGATAAGCACATCATTCCGGTGCAATCGCAAGGGTTGAAGATGATTTCGATGGGGCTGCTTAATCCAGGCGACAAGCCGATGATTTGGCGCGGGCCGATGTTGCATAGCGTGATCACGCAATTTCTGCGCAGCGTGGAATGGGGCGAGCTGGACTACCTGATTATTGATCTTCCGCCGGGCACGGGCGATGTGCAGTTGACGCTGATCCAGACGGTGGCCGTGACCGGCGCCGTCTTGGTGACTACACCATCGACCGTTGCGCTCGCGGATGTTCGCAAAGCGATTGAAATGTTTCGCCAGGTGAATGTGGAAGTCCTTGGCGTGGTTGAGAACATGAGCACGTTTGCTTGCCCGCACTGCGGCAAGGCGGTGGACATTTTTGGACACGGTGAAGGCTCGAAGACCGCGATCGCTTATGGCGTGCCAGTGCTGGGCGAAGTCGAACTCGATCCGCGCATTCGAATCGGTGGGGATACCGGCAAGCCGGTGGCGGCTTTCGGCGAGGATGGCGCGGGGGCGAAGAGCCTCTACAATGTTGCGCGGGCCGTTGTTTCGCGTTTGGCGGAAGTGGCGGGTACGACGGGCGGCCCCGCGGTCCAAATCGATTGACGATTTACGCTTTTTTACTTTTGGCGGAATTCTGCAACGCTTCGATCTTGGCAAGCAGGCAGTTGCGGCACAGGCACCCTTCGTCGCCGATCGGCATCGGGACGGGCGGCAGTTCCGCGCACCAGCAGCCGGATTGCTGCTCGCAAGTCATCGCGGCTCCGCATTGTGCACAGCGTTTTTCCATCTGGCGATGATGGCGCAGTTGTGCGGTGGCGTCCAGCGTCGCTTGTTTTAGGGGTAGCAGACGGAAAAGCGGCAGCAAGCTGCCGCACTCCCAAATAAGAAACGGCCGCCGTGTTTTCTTGTCAGTCTGCAAGGCGGGTGATATCTTGACGTGATTTCGTTTACATAGTCTCTTCCGGTGGGCGCAATAAATTGCGCCACTACAAAGAGATAGCGGTGCCAGCGCGTTAAACGCGCCCATGTAGATCGTAGAGAAGGGCTCGCTTGTCCCGACAACCCGACATTCGACCTTATCGCGGGAAGCGGCCGCAAATTGCGGAATCGGCTTACATCGATCCGGCCGCCGTCATCATTGGCGACGTGGTGATTGGCGAGGATTCGAGCGTGTGGCCGTGCTCGGTGGTTCGCGGCGACGTGCATTACATTCGCATCGGGGCGCGGACGAATATTCAGGACGGCTCGATCTGCCACGTCATGCGCGGGGAGTGGCCGCTGATTCTCGGCGATGACGTTACCGTCGGGCATTCGGTGACGCTGCATGGGTGCACCATCGAGTCGCGCTGCTTGATCGGCATGGGCGCGGTCATTTTGAATGGCGCGACGATTGGGGCGGGAAGCATCGTTGCGGCGGGGACGCTGGTCACCGAGCGCACCGCGATTCCTGCCGGCAGCTTGGTGATGGGCTCGCCGGGAAAAGTGAAGCGCGCGCTGACAGGGATCGACCAGGCGTCGATCGACGAGTACGCCAAGCGTTACGTCAGCTACAAGAATATCTATCGCGAGGAACCCACCGAGTGAGCGAAGGCGCTGTCAAAAAAGAAGAAAAGCCGCGTAGGTTCCAGGCGATTCGGGGCACGCGAGACCTTTTGCCGTCTGAGACGACGCTGTGGAATCGCGTTGAGCGGACCGCGCACGAAGTCTTCGCCACGTTCGGCTTCGGCGAAGTCCGCTTGCCAATTTTCGAAGCAACGGATTTGTTCGCGCGTGCGGTCGGCGGCGAAACTGACATAGTCTCTAAGGAAATGTACACGTTCGTTGATGGGCTCTCCAACCTGCCCGACCCAACCGATCAGTTTTCAATCGGTTCTTTCGTTGATTCCATTGCTAAAGCGTACGAAAAAGGAGAAATTCCCCAGACAGAGGCAAACTCACGTGCAATCGGAAAGCTCAAAGAAAGCTTTGAGGCTTTTGCCGAGGAAACGCAGCGCCTGTCGCGAAATTTTGTTCAAGGTCCACCCGATTTTCGGAAGTATTTTGCCACTTTTTATTCGGCAGTTTACTTTGCTAGTGTCGTAAGCCGTGGCGATATCATTTCATTGCGTCCCGAAGCGACGGCAAGTGTGTGCCGTGCCTACATCGAGCATGGGATGCAGCAACTGCCGCAGCCGGTGAAGCTGTACTACATGGGACCAATGTTCCGCCGCGAGCGGCCGCAGAAGGGGCGCTATCGGCAGTTTTATCAGATTGGGGCGGAGGTGCTGGGTGGCAGCGACGCTCCGGCGATTGACGCGGAAGTGATTGAAATGGTCATGACGTTTTTCGATCGTCTGGAATTGCAGGGCGTTCAGCTTGATATCAACTCCATCGGAGACAGGAATTGCCGCCCGAAATACGTCGAACTGCTGCGCGCGGAACTTCTGAAGGTGAAGGACAAGCTCGGGGTGGACAGCCAGCGGCGCATTGAAACGAATCCGCTGCGCGTGCTCGATTCCAAACTGGAAAGCGAGCAGGGCATTATCGCCACGCTGCCGCGAATCGCCGATCATCTCTGCGAAGAGTGCGCGGCGCACTACGCCGCCGTAAAGCACCAACTCGAAATGCGCGGCGTGATTTACCGCGAGAACTGGCGGCTGGTGCGCGGGCTGGACTATTACATGCGCACGACGTTTGAAATCACGGCGCAGGGCCTTGGCTCGCAAAATGCCGTGTGCGGCGGCGGGCGCTACGACGGACTGGTAGAATTGCTGGGCGGGCCGCCAACGAAGGGCATTGGTTTTGCCATCGGCGAGGACCGCTTGATCTTGTCGCTGCAGGAGAGCGGGAAAGCGCCTGCTCAGCAAGGCCGCGACGTGTACATCGCCTGGATGGGTGAACGAGCGCACGCGACCGCCATCCGCGCCGCGAAAGGTTTGCGCAAGACGGGATTTAGCGTTGAGCTGCCGCCGGTGGAGCAAAAGTTCGGCAAGGCGCTCGGCCAGGCGGATAAACTCGGCGCGAAGTACGCGTTGATTCTCGGCGATAATGAAGTATCCGAAGGCTTGTGGACGCTGAAGACGCTGGCGGATGGTTCGCAGGAAAAGTACACCGAGCCGGATTTGCTGGAACATTTGCGGAGGCAGAAAGCGCTGTAACTCTGATACAGCTAGTGTCCTATAACAGTGGCACCGTGACATAAGGACGGGCGCAGCAAGCTGCGCCACTACAAAGAGTTACGGGGGCAAACTTTTCAACGAACTTCCGAAACGGGACACTAGAGTTTGGGAGTCGCTAGGAGAGAACGACTTGTTGGATTTTCTGGGCAATCTGGAACGCACACACTACTGCGGCGAATTGCGCGCCTCGGACGAAGGCCGCGACGCTGTTGTGATGGGCTGGGTCGCGCGGCGGCGCGATCTTGGCAATTTGCTTTTTCTGGATGTGCGCGACCGCACCGGCATCGTGCAGGTGGTATTCAACAAAGAGACGCAGCCGGCGGCGCATGCCAAAGCGGAACAGGCGCGCGGGGAATTCGTGATCGCGGTGGAAGGCAAGGTCCTGAAGCGGCAGAAGGCCAATCCGGAATTGGCGAGCGGGGAAGTCGAGCTTGTTGCGGCGAAGCTGCACATTCTGAACAATGCCAAGACGCCGCCGTTCCCGATCGAAGACGAAATCAACGCGGCGGAAGAGACGCGGCTGCGCTTCCGCTATCTCGACTTGCGCCGGCCGAAGCCGCACCAGAATCTGGCGCTGCGCCACAAGATCATCCTCGAGATTCGCAAGGTGATGGACGAGATGGGCTTCCTCGAAGTGGAAACGCCGATGCTCACGCGCTCGACTCCGGAAGGCGCGCGGGACTATCTTGTCCCCAGCCGCGTGCATCACGGGCAGTTTTACGCGCTGCCGCAATCGCCGCAAATCTTCAAGCAGATCCTGATGATTGGTGGCCTCGACCGCTACTTCCAGATCGTTAAGTGCTTCCGCGACGAAGATTTGCGCGCCGACCGCCAGCCGGAATTCACGCAGCTCGACCTCGAGATGTCTTTTCCGCGGCAGGAAGACATTTTTCAGGTGATCGAAAAAGTGATGGTGCGCGCTTGCGCCGTCGCGGGCATCAAGGCCGAAGCGCCGTTTCCGCACATACTCTATAAGGACGCCATCCGAAAGTATGGCAGCGACAAGCCGGACCTGCGCTTCGGTATGGAACTCCATGAAGTCACGAATTGTTTCCCCGAAGAAGCGAAAACAAAGTTGCAGATTGAAGGCAATGTTTTCGCCTTCGCTGCCCCCGGAGCAGCGGGCTATTCGCGCAAGCAGCTCGACGAGTTGACCGAGAAGGCCAAGTCGCTGCACGCGCGCGGCGCATACTTTGTGAAAGTGACGGCGGAGGGGCTGACTTCCACGGTCGAGAAATTGATCGGCGCGGAAAATGTGAAGAAACTCGCTGACGCTTGCGCAGCCAAGGCGGGCGATCTCGTTGTTGCTGTTTCGGCGAAGGAACAAATCAAGGGCACGGAAGCCGCTGCGCTGATCGCCGGGCAATTGCGCTTGCAACTTGGCGAAGCGCTCGGCGTGCTCGATAAATCCCAGTGGAAATTCCTGTGGCTCACCGGATTCCCACTCTTCGAATGGAGCGAATCCGACAAAACCTGGGTGAGCGCGCAGCACCCCTTCACCGGCATCGTCGACGAAGACCTGGAAAAACTCGAATCCGCGCCGTGGGAAGTCCGTTCAAAAGGGTACGACCTGGTCCTGAATGGCAACGAACTCGGCTCCGGCAGCATTCGGATTCACCGCCAGGACATTCAGGAGCGTCTATTCAAAGCGCTCGGCCTGTCCGAAGAACAGTTGCGCCGCCGCTTCGCTTTCTTCCTCGACGCACTCACTTACGGCACTCCGCCGCATGGCGGTATCGCGCTCGGCATCGACCGCGTCGTCATGCTCCTTGCCGGCGAAAAATCCATACGCGAAGTTATCGCCTTCGCAAAAACCACCGCCGCCCAGGATTTGATGGCCGACTCGCCGTCCAGCGTCGACAAAGAACAGCTCGCTCAATTGGGGATCGCGATCATACCGGAGCGCTAATGCGATACAGACTTGCGGTTATGATTACGATCCTAATGGTCCTGGCGTGGCAGGAGCGGAAGAACAAACTCATTCTGTTTGGAGTGATAGCCCTGATCTTGATGCTGTGCACGGGTGCGACCTTTGATCGCCTTCCGGGCTGGGCTGCCGAGTTTCTCGGACTTTCCATATTTGCGTTTGCACTCCTAACCTTGGGTATTGCGTTGAAAAGAGCGTTCGGCTTTGTGTCCCGAAAAGTGAAGCGGTCGTGAGTAAGGGGAGAGATAGACACTAGTAAGAATATGTCGCGCATACGCATATTGCCGGAAGCGGTGGCGAATAAAATCGCCGCGGGCGAAGTTGTCGAGCGTCCGGCGTCGGTGGTGAAAGAGCTGCTGGAAAACGCCATTGACGCAGGCGCGAAGACGATTCGCGTCGAAGTGGAAGTCGGCGGCAAGCGCATGATTCGCGTGATCGACGACGGTCACGGGATGACGCATGACGACGCGCTGCTGGCGTTCGAGCGCCACGCCACGAGCAAACTGCGTTCCGCTGACGATCTGCTTTCGATTGCCACGTTGGGATTTCGCGGTGAAGCGCTGCCGACCATCGCTGCCGTATCGCGATTGCTGCTCGAAACGCGCGACGAAGCGGAAGCCGAAGGCACGCGCATCGAATTCGCGGGAGGCAAGCTGATCAACGTAAAGCCTGCGGGATTGCCTGCAGGAACGACCATCAGTGTTGCCGACATTTTTTATTGCGTTCCGGCGCGCAGAAAATTCCTCAAGTCAGACACCACGGAGCTGGGCCACATCGCTTCGCTGGTCACGCACTACGCGTTGGCCAATCCGGGGAAGCAATTCATTCTCACCACGCCAACGCAGGAAATTATCAACTGTCCGCCCGCGGAAAAACTGGCTGACCGCGTCTATCAACTCTTCGGACGGCAAGCGCTCGAAGAGCTGGTGGAAATCCCCGCTGTTTCCTCGCCCTTCCGCGCGGCGATCACCGAGCCGGAACTCGAGCCAGGGGAAGAGAAAGCATCGCTGACGGTCAGCGGATTTACGTCGCGGCCGGACATACAGCGGATGAATCGCAACGGGATCTACATTTTTGTAAACCGCCGCCTGGTGCGCGACCGGCTGATTCTGCACGCGATTCATGAAGCCTATCGCAATATTCTGCCGCCGGCCGTTTTTCCCGCGACGCTGCTCTTCCTGGAAATGCCCTACGACGAAGTCGACGTCAACGTGCATCCCGCAAAAATCGAAGTGCGCTTCCGGCGTTCGCAATTCGTGCACGATTTTGCGCGCGATGCGATTCGCCAGGCGTTGATGGGCGCGCGTCCGATTGCAAGTTTTGCGGCCGCCGCAACTGCCGCGCCGCCATCGGGCGGCTCCGGGAATGGAACGTTTTCCGGCGGAATCACGCCCGCGCCGGTGGAATCGGGCGTGCCGCGCGCGATTATTCCACCGCTGGAAGAAATCGGCGTGGGCTCCGGCGTCGGATCGGACTACGCTTCAGGAGGGGGATTCGATCTCACCGGCGCGCCAATGCGGCCGGTCGAACAGCGGATTCCGTTCACCTCGGATACTGCATTCGGGACAGTTCTCACACCGCCACAGATTTCCACCGCTGCAAATTGGGCCGCGAATCTCGCCGCTCCGAGTGCTGACGCTCCCGCGAGCCTCCCGCGACCCGAGCAAATCGCAGACCTAAAACCGCTGGGGCAAGTGAGCGCGAGTTTCATCGTCGCGGTGAACGGCGAAGGACTCTGGATCGTCGACCAGCATGTGGCGCACGAGCGCGTGCTCTTCGAGCAGCACCTGGAAGCGCGGCGCGCCGGAAAAGTCGAAGCGCAGCGCATGCTCATGCCGCTGGTGATTGAATTGTCGCCCCGGCAAATCGTCATCTTCGAAAAAATATCGGAAGAACTGGCCGCGAACGGCTTTGAGGTAGAGCCGATGGGGCCGAAGAGCGTGGCGATCCAGGCCGTGCCCGCGGGAGTCGGAGCGCCCGACGCGGAGAAACTGCTCACCGAAATTCTCGACGGCATCGAGCGCGAGAACGCCGCGATTTCGATTGAAACGTTGCAGGCGAAAATCGCCGCGTCCACGGCGTGCCACGCGGCAATCAAAGTGAACACGCCGCTCGAACATTCGAAAATGGAATGGCTGCTGGACGCGCTGGCGAAAACCGATTGCCCGATGAGCTGCCCGCACGGACGGCCGGTGGTGCTGCGGTATTCCATGAAAGAAATTGAGAAGGCGTTTCATCGGATTTGACTTTTGTAGGTGCCGGACTTTACCCCGGCCATCGGGAGACTCACCGAATGAGCGATTCACAAAAAACGGCAGTCATTTTCGGCCTGGCGAACAAACGCAGCATCGCGTGGGCGATCGCGCAGAAACTGCATGCCGCCGGCTGGAGGTTGGCGATTTCCTATCAGAACGATCGCATGGAGCAGGAAGCCAAGGATTTGATCACCGATCTGCCGGGCGCTGAGGGCTTCATGTGCGATGTCTCATCGGACGATCAGATCGCAAAGGTATTTGAGGAGTTCAAATCGCGCTACGAAGTCCTTCACGGGATCGTACACAGCGTAGCGTTTGCTCCTGCGGAAG
>Ga0307479_10003107_pt1 | contig 15085 bp, 17 predicted proteins | sample atmos_gasesECM4C_FD_203743 | JGI IMG/M metagenome (GOLD analysis project Ga0307479, IMG submission 203743) | Hardwood forest soil microbial communities from Morgan-Monroe State Forest, Indiana, United States - atmos_gasesECM4C_515 | ecosystem: Environmental > Terrestrial > Soil > Temperate... | reverse complement strand
CGATCTCGTCTCCCGCATTCTCGATGGTTGGGGAGACATCTCGTTCGAACTCCTTCGACAGATGGACTCGCGAAACTTCGTGCTCGGTTACATCGGACTCAGGGACTATACGATGTATCCATTGCTCAGGCCCGGCTCGGTGGTTCAAGTCGATCCCCGGCAGAGAGCGATAAGAACTACAGGCTGGCCGAATGAGTACGAACGGCCCATCTATTTTGTCGAAATGCGTAACAGCTGTGTATGTAGCTGGTGCGATCTTGATGGGAGCCAGCTTTTCCTCATTCCTGGCCCCCTTTCGGGCCAGCAATTGCGAAGAGTTCGTTACCCGTTCGAAGCCGAGATTGTCGGCCGGGTTACGGGCATTGTGATGTCACTGGTTGACCGGTAAGGTGCATGACGATTTCAGAGGCTCCGAATACCGGACCTTTGAATAGCTTCTCCTGTGCTGCTGAGTTCTTTGATCTGCGCTCTTCGTTTGTTCTTCTGAGTTTTTGGCCGCTGAGCCACAGAGCCGTGGCCTAGGCCAGTAAAACTCTCTTTCAAAATGATAGACCTCTTTTGTCCTTGGGATTTGTGTGTTCGCAAGAGCTTGAGGGTTACGTGGTGCAAGACTCAGTTCGGTGAGGAAAGAAAAATGACAATAGCTGTACGTTGATGGCCGTGGCAGTCCGCGAGCGGTGAATCGAGGGGCACGCGCCTGGCATGGACGTGGTCGAGGCAGATGATGTGCAGCAGTGGGGGTCTGCTATGGAACGCGCACGCGATCCGCATGACAGCGGTCACAGGCGTCCTGTTGCGTGGTTGCCGGAGATTGACCGCATTCTAATTGTAGGAATGAAACATGGACCTCAAGGGATCCGCGAGGCCACCAACAAAGTGCTCGCACTTCGCTGCGGCCTAACGCGCGCTGATTGTTGGAAGCGGCTCCGTTCATTGCGCGAAGACAAGAGCGGAAGCTACCCAGCGCCGCGCAACTGGCCTTCCGGGATAAAGGAACTCTTACGAGAGGGTTATCAGCATGGAGGTAACAAGAAACGTCAAGCAATCAAGGCCGTGCGGGAACGATATCCGGGATTGCCAAGCAATAGCCCATCGAGATTTGCCCGAAGACAAGGCTGGATTCCCAAATCTATCCAAGCGCGAGGTCGGCGGCCATGGACGGAACACGAAGAGCGGAAACTCTGGGAGTTGGCCGGCTATGAAACCGCGGAGAGAATAGGCGAGCGCCTCGGCCGATCTGAAGGCGCGGTTCGCTTCCGGCTAAAATCACTTGGCCTCAGCGTGAAAGTTAAAGATGGGTGGTCATTTCGCACACTGCAGGAAATGCTACACGTCGGACCGTCGAGGCTTCGACGATTCATTGCAGACGGCTCGCTGAGAGTAAGGGACCCAAGGATAACGACGAGGTCTTTACTCGCGTCCTGGCAGAGCAGAATTGCGCCTGCCAACGGATCCAGTGGGCTTGAGCCACTAGAGGCAATCCGCCAGAAACTCCGCAAGAATTCAACTGCGCACTCATGGGGAAGTACGGCAAAATTGTTGGGTGTCGATTTGGAACACGTGCGTCAATGGATCATCAGCGGAGAGCTCAAGATTGTGGACGGCTTCATTACCGAGAGAGCGTTTCAGGACTTCTGCAAGGAACGCGGGCCGGAACTGAATGGCGCGCTACTCGGGAACGAAGTTCAAGATTGGCTCGTTGAGGGTTATTCACTACCGACTGCGACCAAGACCGGCACAGAACAAATGCCTGGAAATCAGAAGCACGCGCTGATCACGAGACGATGTCCTGGATGCGAAAGGCAGATGCGCGGCAACATCTTCTTCAGGCACATCAAGAAGTGCAACGGTCAGGCAATTAAAACCTTGGCCACGCCCCCTCGGTCCGTCGGTTTCGATTGATGGCGTGATCGTCTGAGTCGTCGATGGACCTCGGACGAACCGCATCTCCTGCGATGTCGGGGTAGCCCGCGGTTTCCGTCCCGCATCCAACCGTACTCGCGCCCCGGCTCGGTGCTCGTTTGAACTTCACAACAAACCCAACTTTCTCCTGCTCGCGAACCTCAACCTCAAAAGAGGCGCAGCCAACCATACCAAGTTTCTCGTTTCTCGTAATAGGTCACATGCGCAAGACTTGGTCATCTACGTTGTGCCAGGGTAGTTGGCTTCAGCACCAACTCGCGTCCAAAATATCGACCAGGAAGCATCCGTGGTAGCGCTCTAGTATTTCCTTAAGATACACTCCGTCCGTACGATACTCCGCTCGTCCCTTTGAGGAGGTCTCTATGGCGCAGCAAACTACGTCCGGCGTTGTGCGGCAGGCTTCGACATTGTCCATCCTGTGGGGAGTTTCGCTAATCATCTTGGGCATGCTGGCTTTAGGATCGCCGTTTATCGCAGCCGTCGCAGTCAACGTCGCAATTGCTTGGCTCATCGTTTTGGCAGGTGTTGTCCACTTGACGGTCGCTTTTCACACACGCGAAGCGGGCAGTCTGATTTGGAGACTGCTGGTAGGACTCGCGTATGTCTTCTTTGGTGTGTACCTGATTGCGCGTCCAGCAGTGGGTGTGGCGTCGCTTACTTTAGTGCTGGCATCGCTCTTTCTGGTAGAAGGGATCTTGAACATTGTTTTGTTTTTCAGGATACGCTCAGTGCAACGATCCAGTTGGATTTTGATTGACGGGATCATCACTCTCTTATTGGGGCTGATGATCTATATGCAATGGCCGTCGAGTTCGGCTTGGGCGATAGGCACGCTGGTCGGCGTGAGCATGATTATCAGCGGCGTAACGCGGGTGATGCTATCCCTGGCGGTGCGCAAGGTAACGGACACGATCTCGTCGAAGCTGGCCGCTTAGTGGGTTGCGGCAACATTTGACGTCAAACTGGCTCAGCGACGCGAGTAAGGATGCGACGCTCCAGCATAGCTATGTTCAGTAAAACCTAGGGTTGACCGGGTGAACGGAGGAAGACGGCATGGGAGGCATGGTTCCCTTAGGCGACGCGTCGCGACGCCCGGCACGCGTCCCAATAGTTACCGCCCTCATTATCCTCGTGAACGCCATTGTTTTTGTGCTTGAGCTAATGCGCGGCGAAACATTCGTGATGCAGTGGTCAGCAGTGCCAGCGCAAATTGCTTCTGGCCATCACTGGATCACGATTTTGACGGCCGTGTTTATGCACGGCAGTTGGTCGCACATCATCGGCAACATGATTTTCTTATGGGCCTTTGCCCCCGAGATCGAAGATGCGATGGGCCGGGGCCGATATCTTGTCTTCTACCTGGTTGGCGGGCTCGTGGCCATGCTTGCCCAGGTTCTGGCGGACCCACACTCCACGGTACCCAACCTTGGCGCGAGTGGAGCAATCGCAGCGGTGATGGGCGCGTTTCTGGTTACCTATCCTCGCGATCAAATTCGCACGCTTCTGTTTATATTCGTGTTCGCGCGAATTAGGCTCATCCCGGCGGCCCTCTTAATTGGTTTTTGGTTTCTCACTCAGCTGTTCCATGCAGGCGCCGTGGCGCAGGTGCAGACCGGAGGCGTGGCATACTTGGCACATATCGGCGGATTTATTTTCGGAGCTGCCACTGCGCGTTTATTCGAGGACTCGCGTCGCCTCGCGTGACCCAATCGTTCCTTCTTCAAAAGCTCCGCGGGCGACGACCAACTGCAATTTGGGTTTGAATCCCAGCCTCCAAGGACAGGATCTCGCCACCATGGAGATTGGGCACTAACCCCACTCTTTTCCAAACAATCGGATCTCGTTTCTACGTCCGAATGTATAGTGAGCAGCGCCGCCCCTTAAGCCAATTCGGCGTTGGCCCGAGACGGGGACACATCCTTAAGATCCTCCATTGCGACCTGACAACTTGCATGGCTAGAAATATTTGCTGGCCTACCGCGAAGCGACGACACTGGAGTTTCCCAAGCTGGTCAAGGAATTGACAACGATCCTTGGAAAGAAACTCACGGCCTACATCGCATCTGTAAAGGACACCCGGGCGATCGAGCGTTGGATCAGCGGCTCAGACCCATACAAAGGATCGGAGGAACGCCTCCGATTTGCCTATCGATTGGCCAAGATGATTGGCGATCATAGTGGGCCGCGTGTCGTTCAGGCCTGGTTTACAGGCCTCAACCCAGAGCTCAATGATCGTGTGCCGATTCGATTGCTCCGTGAACAAGATTTAGAACGTGTGGGCCCGGAGATTTTGGGCGCGGCGCGCGCATTCTTGGCCGGAGGGTAGTTCATTTTTTGAGACCCACTGGCACGATCTATCGGCCGGGGCGCAAGCCTGATACTGGGGGCTGTCCCGGATTCGGCTGCGGCGGGGCCGGATGGAACCTTTGGCAATCGTTTTGACGATCCTGACGCCACGTACCGAGTCCTGTATGCTTCATCGCAAAAGCTGGTCTGTTTCCTTGAGACCCTTGCCCGCTTCCGCAGGGATCCGAAACTCCTGCTGGAGTTGAGCGAAATCGAGGGCGAAGACGACTTCTGGCTTGCGGGAGAAGTGCCGACGGAGTGGATTGAGAACCGGATTATCGGGGTAACGACCTCAGAGGGAGAGTACGCAGACATTTGCAGTAGCGAATGGATCAGGACGCTTGGAAGGAAGCTAGCGCCTCATCTTAAACAATTCGGAGTACGCGACTTGGACGCCTCTGTCTTACAGCAAACTGCCCCGCGTGCAGTGACGCAGTTGGTCTCGCGCATCCTTTTCCAAAATGGATCTACCGGAATCTACTACCGCTCGATGTGGGGGCATGACATTGAGAACTGGGCTTTGTTCGATCCATTTCGCATCTCAATTCAGGATTCCGAGTCCATTCGGTCCAACGCTTCCGAATTGCTAAAGGGACTTAAGCTTCATTCCCTATAATAAAGCTTACAAAATAGATTCGGTCGGCCAACGAGACCCCCCTGAACGTCGTGACCACTGCCTAGCAGGCTGCGGAAAAAGTCGGTTCCTAGCATTTGTCCAATGCGGTCCGCTCAACCGCACCGGGATACGGCCAGCGGGTGAAATCCTCGTTTCCTATTGTTGCAAGAAATCGTTGACAGCTTGGCCGATTTTCGCCTGTTCGCAGCGATGAGCGCGGTGGCCGCAGTTACTGTCCAGTTCTAGCACCTGCGTTTTGAGCAGCTTAGCAAACTGAATCGAGGTCGTCGGATTCACGAGATGGTCCTGCCGGTTGATGACGATCAGGGCCGGCATGTGAACTATTGCTGCCGCGCGTTCCAGGAATCCGCCGAATGACGCTGCGATGTCCTGGGTCAGAATAGCCTGCGTCTGCCGGACACTGTCGTTTCCATCAAAGCTGCCGTCTTCCACCTGCTCGGCGAAGAACTTTTCGAACTCCTTGACCGGCGTACTGCTCGCGACGTGTTCAGGCGTTGTAAGGACGAGGGCGTGCACGCAGTCGAGCAGATGTAGCCTCGGTTGAGTTGTGTACTGCCCATTTTTCCAGTCCGGATCTGCTTCCAGATTCTGGCGAATTGCTGGTCTTCGACATGAAGAGCCGCACAAAGTGGGGCAAGGACCAGAAGCAGCAACGACTTTCGTTTCACAGCCAAACACCTCCTGGCGAATCTGAACCCTTGCTTTACTCATTAAATCGCTAAACCTGGTCTAAATCTGCCACGCGTCGTGCCTTTTCCGCAACCTGCTAGGGAATTTCTAGATCCACGTACCGATCGGCATCGCTGCGCCAACTCTCAAAGGCTGGATAGGGTACCGGAAACTCATCGTTCCAGACTTCGTCGCAGTGATCCGAGTATTCCATGGTCCGAATGGCGCGCGGATGGATGTCCGCGGATAAGACGATCGCGTCATACCACCCTTCTACCGTTGCCTCCCGGAAGAAATGATCTCCAATCCAAAGCATTAGCCGGTGCCAGTCACATGGCAGGTCGCCGTCTCTCGTTCTCTCGTTGGCATTGAATTGTTTAAAACCCGGGCATCTCGCATCCAGCTCGTGTGTAACCTCGTCGACGGCGGATTGCCGATGTTCGAGTGCCGGACGCGTCCAGTACGCAAATGCTTCCCAGTCGATGTACCGAGAGACAGACTCCGCCAGGCGCACCGGGTCGACAAACCTAAAACATTCTCGCTGCTTGCGGAGGTCGGGCAACAGGTGAGCAGATTCGTCGCACAGTGCAGCATCACAAAGCCACTGTTCGAGCGAAGGGTATTCCAGAGGTTTCGTGGCGCGCCATTTCTTTACCGACTCCGACCAACACGTGGAGGCTCTCTGGTATCTGGGTTCGCGGACTGCATAGAACGTCACCGCAGGCAGCCATCCGCCGCGTTCTGCGAAAGCAAAAATGTGCTCGTCGATCCATTCGCCCAATCGAACGGGAGCCAGGCTACCATCTTTCGTACTTGTCGCTGCTCGTCCTTTTTCAGTGGCAAGAAAGCCAGGGCACATTTCATCAAGCCTCTTTCCCAGCCACTCGGGAATGCTGCTTTCGCTCTCCATGATCGAGCGCGCCCAATAATAGAACTCCTGCCAATCGAGGTACTGGTTGCGAGTCTCAAGAAGAACCTGCCATGGCACGCCTCGTGCCAGTTCTGCAGCTCGTTGGTTCGTCTGTTGCTGAACCCGAGAGACCAGCTCTCGGGATGAATGGGTCTGCTTCCGCAATCGACTGCTCCTCACCGCGCCCATAGTCTAGCCCAGTTGAATTCCGAAGCAAGCGAAGACGTCACAGGAAGTGCACTGTGCTGCTACCACCTATCGGCGGACCTAGTTGAGAAAACAATCCAGAATTTACGAGGCCAGCCGCAATGAAAGGGTCGCGCCTTGCTCCCATTCCTGGAGCATCCGCTCGCCGATATCGGCGAATTCAGGATGTCCCTTGATATGGGAACGTATTTCCGTTCCGGTTTCGGTCATTGCCTAGTCGATGCGCTCGAGAATCCGCCTGACTTTAGCTGGTGAGCCGCCCACGCGGGTTTCGCCGAGCCTGCGTAGCTCCTTTGAACTCGGCCACTTCGTTGTTCCGTTCAAGGTGAGCGCCAAACTGTCTTTGGTAGGTAAACCGCAGTGGTTACGAGGTCGTAGACTGGCGCGAGCCTCGCCTCTCCGAGAACCTGGTCGTAAACAATTGCGAAGTTCTTCAAGTGTGCGTCCCCGTTGCGGAGGGCGCAATTGAGCGCAATGAGCGTGAACAGCCTTTCAAGATCCTCGTCGACGTGAGGCGAATTCGCGAACTCCTGAAAGCGCTTCATGATCGAAGTCTCATAGCTGCAGCGATATTTCTCGTCAGTTCTTCTGGCGTTAAGAACACAGAAATCCTCAAAACCGCGGTAAGTCCCGTCCGGACGGAGATCGAATCGGTCAATCACCAGCGCCATGCTGTCTTCGGCCAGCCGATAGGGAGCCACTTCTAGCCCGCACTTTCCGGCGACGGTGAGACAGAAATGCTCGTTCGCGGCCAGTTGAGGGTATTCATTCGGGTCCCAGAGTTTCACGATATGCGTGGCTCCCCGGCAGCTTTGGGAGAGACGTGGCTTGGCCTCCTTGAGTGCGGCGGATGCCGCTTCGTCGCGCACCAGAATTTTCGGCTGCACACCGCTGATACCCGAAAAGGCCGCGAACTTTTCAATGAGGTAGCGAAACAAATCTCCGTCACGCCGGCGCGCGAGAATGTCGTCGACGGACTGAAACGGAACGTCCTCGTGCAGTTGTTCTTTCTCTCCGGTGTAGCGGATGCGTCCGACTTGAGAGCGTCCGACGATCGACAAAAGGTCAAACTCATCGAATGTGCCCGTGGCCTTTGCGAAAGCGAGCCGCAACCTGTCGCACAGCACCCCTTCCGGCAGGTTCATCTCAAAGATGGGAACCAGACCGAGGGGGATGTCCCAAGAGGGCAGAGGTATAGGCATGGTCACCGAGACCGCTCGCTCAGGCTTTACATTGGGCAAATAAGCGAAGCTGCTGCCGCGATCGCGGAAGCGGTCAAGCAGACCGGCCTCAGCGCCGTCGGTCCAGACCTTGAGCATTGCGATCCTCTTCCATCAATTCGTCGAGCGTGGGCCTTCGCGCCATTTCTTCCTGAAGCTTCAGACCCATCCCGAGTGCGGATAGAATTCTGGTGACTTTGGAGAAACCGAGCTCTCCGCTCCTGCCGTTTTCGAGCGCGTCGAGCGTAGCCCTACTAACTGCAGCCCTCTTCGCCAGTTCAGACTGGGTCAGGCCGAGCCGTTTTCGCTTGGCAGCGATCTCGGCACCAATAGAAATAAGAGCCAGCACTTGCCTAGTATGTTATTCATTCTAGTTTTACTCCAGCATAATGCCTTATGTATTAGGCAGTAAGCGTAAGATGCAGGATGGCAAAACCGCTGAAAACGCATTGGGAGTGCGTGTAGATCGCATTTCCGGGAATGCACATTCGGTACGCCAACCCGACAGATCACAACCCAATCTGCATACGGCGGCAACTACTGCACGTCTTGCGTTTGACCCAGCACTCTCTCGAAAAGCAGAGTGGGGGCACCACCCGCTCTGCATACGATCACGAAAATCTAACAGGCAGGCCGCGGTGGGCTTGGTCGCACTCGGGCCGCAGGAAGTCTCCACTCAACTTGCTTACGGGCTCGAAAATTCCTTTGCGACTACGCGGAGACACGGCCGCCCTTACGGCGAAAAAAAGCCCCCACCCAGCGTGCAAACGGACAAAGAGCAGGTGGTTTTCGATTCGGTAATATGCTCGCGCCGAATTTTCTTGATGTTGCACGACGAACAGCTCTCTGGGCTGTCGCTTTTTCAATTCAGACGTGAGCATGATTGAAGGAAACGAAATTCGTTCCGATGTAATCTCCCGGACGAGGGCAAGAGCCGTGTTCTCATCGGCCGAAGAGCTTTCGGAAAAACTCAGGGCGGCGCGCTACATCATCGATCCAGTCACGCTTTCGGTCGTTTACCTGGCCGCGCGGATGCAGAAGCCGCTTCTCATCGAAGGCCCTCCGGGATGTGGCAAGACGCAACTTGCGTATGCCATGGCGGAAGCTGCCGGCACCGTCGTGGAACGGCTGCAGTGCTATATCGGAATCTCCGAGGAGAAAGCCATTGGAAAGTTCGACGAAGCACTGCAGAAAATCTTCCTCGAGACCCAATCCGAAAGTGTCAACAAAGACTGGAACGAAGTGCGTCAACTTCTGCATACCCTTGACTTCTTTGCGGAAGGGCCGATCGTCCGTGCCTTGCGCTACCAGACCCGACCTTGTGTGCTCCTTGTCGATGAACTCGACAAGGTCGACCAGGGTTTTGAGGCCTTGTTGCTGGAGATTCTCAGTGCGTGGCAGGTTAGTGTACCGAAGTTAGGAACGATCACCGCCATCACGGTTCCATTCGTCGTGCTCAGCTCGAACGAGGAAAGGCGGCTTGGCGACCCTCTTCGCCGACGTTGCTTCTACCTCCGTTTCGACTACCCAACCGTTGAGCGCGAAACGGAAATTCTTAGCGTCCGAAGCCGAACGGACAGCCCTCGTCTCCGCGGTCAGTTAGCCGGACTGGCCCATGCGCTTCGCGGATGGAACATGGAAAAGCCTCCATCCATTGCTGAAATGCTCGACCTGGCGCAAGCCCTCGAAATCCTGGGCATGGAGGAGATCGCGCACGAACAACGAGACTTGCTGTTGCCCCTGCTCGCCAAGACTGAATCTGACCGTAAGCGTCTGATGCTGCGCGCAGGGTTTGAAGGGCTGGTCGCCGATTCGAAGCGATACCGCGATAAACTCTCGCTGAGCAACGAGCCGAGTAGGAGAGGACCCGCGAAGGCCCGCACTTCAGTTGAGGAGGCCGTGGCATGAGAGTCGCGAACCGTGCGTGCCTTTTGCTCAGCTTCGCGGTGCAGATGCTAATGGCCCTGTCTGCACATGGCCAACGGGAGGCTCGCCTTGTTTCCGTTCGCTGGGCTGAGTACTACTCCGAGGTGTATCGAGTTCCGCTGGATCTGGTGCTTGCAATCATCGACGAAGAATCAGGCTGGAATCCGTATGCAGTCTCAGAGAAGGGTGCGGCAGGGCTCATGCAGTTGATGCCCCAGACTGCTGTGAGATTCGGCGTACGCAACCCGTTTCGCCTGGACGAAAATATTCGCGGAGGAGTGGCGTATCTTGCATGGCTCGATCACGAGTTCCGCGGAGACCTTCGGTTGGTTACAGCCGCCTACTACGTCGGTGAGGATCCCATCCGCCGGCGGAAACTCGATTACTCGTCCGCGGATGTGCAGGGCTACGTCAGACGCGTGGCGGAACGATATCGCGCGAGGCGGAGATGGGCTGAAAATCTAGCGCTCGTGAACGGGCGAAGAGGTAAAAAGTGAAAAGCTCGAAATCCGCCGCCGTACTCTGTTGGCTCTTATCGACAACAATCGCGCCGACAGCGCAAACCGTCGTCAGTCCGCAAGTGCGGACTAAGGCAACTATCGATGGAAAGGTCACTGTCCTCGAGATCGGTGCCCATTTTGTTTCCGCCATCCGACTGCCCGAGCCCGTAAATTCGATCGCCGTCGGAGACCCGGCTCTATTTCAGGTCGAGCATTCGGAGCGCGAACCTCAACTGGTGCTCGTGAAGGCGCTCTCGGAGCGAAGTTCGGAGACGAACCTCCTCGTCTCTACCATCCATGGGCGGCAATTCAGCTTCCTGCTGGTGCACCGAGGTAGTGCAGGAACATCGCCCAAAGTGGATTTTCTTCTGCAATACAAACCAGCCGCGAGTTTTCTCGTTGAGCCACAGGTCGTACCGTTTCCCTTAGTTGGACAAACTGCCTCAATCGAGAAGTCTGCCCCAGGTACGCCTGGCACGGCGAAAGCCAATGCCGACAGCGCGACTCAGATTTTGCCAACTGCATGGAACATGACTGCGACGGAAGGCACCAACGTTCACGCCGAAACGACTCTGAGGCGATCCACTTCTTTGGATGATCTGCTTCAGCGCCAGCAAAACGCTCCTTTGCCGGTGCTGTACGGCGAATGGATTGAAGGGGAGCACGTAAAGGGAGACCGACTCCGGGTTGGAATCAGCGAAATCCTCGATGGCGGCGATCAGGTGACTGTCCTGTTTTCGGTAGTCAATACCAGCAAACACGCGATCTTGTTGATGCCGCCCCAAGTCCAACTAGGCGGCAAGAGCAGGACGGGAAAGCTCGTGAAATACGATCGCTGGGCGACAGCAGAGCAGTTGCCAGTGTCGGATTTTCGATTGAGCCGCCGCCGGGTTGGAACCGGCGACCGTGCGGATGGGGTCGTGGTATTTCAGCGTCCACCGTACAAGCAATCGACCGAGCAGCTTTTCCTGCAGATGGCTGAGTCCGGCGCGGTTGACCGCCCCGCCCTGGCGCCAATCGGGTTTGGAGTGAGTTCAGTTCGGTAGGAGGTAGACCATGGAACGCGCGGAACAAGAAACTAAACAGAGCGAAGCAGGCACTACCGCCAAGGACGACGATTCGCGCGAAAAAGTAGCGACGCCAGAAGAACCGGGCGCGCCAGGCATGTTTCAGACTCTTCGAACTCTTGTGGAGAAATTGCAGCGTAATCAGCAGGCGAGCCCGAGTCGCCGAGAACTCAGTCGTGATAAGAGCAAGTCTTTCTTGCTGCTTGCCGGCGTAAGCATGGCGCTTCTCTTGATCTTTTTAGGTGTATTCTCCGGTCCCAAAACTCGTGCTCCTTTGCCGGGAGAGACCGCGCGCGGAAAGCCAAGTCTGGGCCGCAAAACGACTCCCGGACAGGAACAGAATGACGCGACCAAAACAGTGACGCCGATGCTCAACGCCGACGTTCGTGAAGGCGACAACGGCTCAGGCTCTCAGGTGACACCACAGGACGTAGGTGGGACGTCCCCTCGATACAATCAATTCCGTCAGGTGTCCGGAAACACGACTGGCAAACTCGAAAAACCACCTGCAGGCAGATCAAGAAATTCGGAAGCGTACGCACTCAAAAACGTGGATTTCTCCGATCCCGCGGGCACACAGCCAGTGTCCATCACTAATCCACCGAGGCTGCCGACCGGAGAGTCTGATTCCGAGCTGAAGAAACCGTCGATCGTGTTTGTCCGCGCCGCCCAAAATACAACGCCGGCTTTTCAACGATCACCTGCGGAAAACGGCACGCTTGCTGCACTCCTACCCGCTGGCACGCGACTCGTAGCGCGGCTTGAAGCGCCGGTAAGCTCGGCAGTGCCAGCGCCGGTAATCGCTGTCGTCGAGTACAACTACGAGCGCAACGGAGATATTGTGTTGCCTGCCGGCTCAAGAGTTTTCGGAAAACTCTCCCATGTGAGCCCCTCCGGCTTCGTGGGCTTCCAATTTGATCGAGTGGAAACGACGGAAGGAGCCCTCGAAAGAATCGATGCTACATCGATGGATCTGAAATTCGGACCCATCAAGGGCAGCGTCTCGGGTAGGAACCAAGGCAAGAACTTCCTGGTCCGGTCAGTGAAGGGCATTGGGACGGTAGCAGCCTATGCTGTCGGGGGCCAGGGAACGACGGGCTTCAACGGCCCGATTTCGGAGAATTCACTCCTTCGCGAGCGCTTGGCGGACAACATCGGGATGGCTGGCCAGGGCGAGATATGGACCCTCACGGCAAATCAAAGCATTGTGGTAACTGTACCGGGGAATACTCGTTTCTACGTCGTGGTCGAAAAGGGGAGTTCCGAGGAGGCGAGGAGACCAGTTCCTCGCTCGACGGATGCGAACAGCCCAAATCTGGCTGGTACCAAAGCTCCAAGTCTTGAAGAATTACGGCAACTGATTCAGCTCAGGAGCGAGTTAAACCAGCTGTACTCGCAGACAAACCCGCAGCCTGTGGCCTCGCAGGAATGACCGAACGGACGTTTATGGAAGCGAACTGGAAACCCCTCGAAAGGCGTTTAGGCCGGGAGCGGTTAGTGGGTTTCATGTACATGGGCCGCGTGAATGGCATAAACCTCTATAAACACGGAATCACTCGTACCTACTTGAATTTGGACGATGACGAGAACTGCTACGTTCCAACGGGTTCGGGATGCTACAGTCGCGCTGATTTCGAGTTCGAGCTGAAGAAGTTAGAAGAAACTCTAAAAGGTCTGCATGCAACTCTGGAGACGCCCTACGATGACGTTTTCGTCGCACGAAAGCGAGAGGAATTAAGGCGGGAGGGTATCTCCTTGCTGACACTCCAAATTGAACCCCAAGAGGAGAAAGTCCACTGACCCGGCGGGTCACCCTAATCCGCGATCCTAAAGTCTACCTGCACACTCGAAAATGGCCTAAAGTAGCCGAAGCAAGGAATGGCTTCTTTATGCCGCCGTCGCTGGACTGGCTCGATTGGTTGAAGTGGGACTGCATCGGTGCTGGAGCTCTGGGCAAGATTCTCGGAGTGTGGTTTGGCTTTTGCATTTCGATTGTCAGGAAATTGTTTCGCTGGACGGTCAGCATAACTAAGAGTTCGACTGGGTCGACTTCCAACTCCCAAATTTCTCATCAGGTTCAACCGATTCAAACGGGTCCCTCATTCCACGGAAAGCTCACCAAAATTGCAGTTTCCACTCTCTTGACGCTCGCAGTTTGGGTTGCAATCACTTGGAAGCCAGTGTGGTCAGCCGCGGGCCCCGAGCGAGATCGACCCCTCACCGTAGTCCTGATCCTTACGAGCGCGGCTTGGCCAATCTCATTGTTGTGGATCTTGTTTTCAAAGCCCATACGTAAGAACACCACTGGCACGCTTCAAATGCGCGCACCACGTTAGTCGGATCGGATAGCGCAAAAGTGACATGAATGAGTCTCACCTTTGAATTCAATATTGCTGTGAGATAGTCGATTATGCACCTCGAAACGAGAATTTTGTTCTCGTTGGATTGGTTAAGCAGCGGTCTTGAGGCCGACTGCGGATAGGAGAGCGTCGAGGTCGTCGGTGAGCCGTTGATAGAGGCGGTCAAGTTGACAGCGTTTGTCCGGGGCGAGGTTGCGATCGGCGGCGAAAGGCTTGAGGAGACCGGCGGTGAGTGGAGCATAGATGCGCTCGAATGGCTTCAGGAAGAGCAGGCAGATGGAATAGCCCTTGTTGACGAGACGGTAGCAACGAGAGTGAGGGAGTTTTTCTAGCAGACCTTTGGCGCGCAGCTTGGAAAGATCGTAGCGCAGTGAGGCCAGCGAGTATTGGGACTGGGGCAGGCCGAGAGCGTCCAATACGGGGCGGTAGAGATCGGCGGTGGTAAAAGTGGAGCCGGCGGCGATGTTGGCATAGCGGACCAGAGCATGCATCACCGCCAGTTGCCGCGGGTGATCGAGCTTAAGGCCTGGGATCCGTTTTCCGTTGGTCAGGGTGGTGGGCTCAGCCAGTTTTTGGAGTTGGCCGCGATCGATGAAAGTTTCCAGGATGTCTTGCTGGGCATCGTGGTAGTGGTCAATGATCTCGGACATGCGCTGGCGCAATTGCGGCAGGTTCTCGACGTTCTTTTTGACCCCATAGTCGGTGACGTCATTGGTGGCCGGCTCGGTTCGTAGCAAGCGGTCAGCGCGGACGTATTGCTTGGCGAATCCATGGGCGTAGTGACTGCGAATGACGGGGTTGGGAAGGTCGAGGTCTTCGAGTTCGGTCTGCAGCTTGCCCTTGTATTGCCGAGTCACTTTCCGGCCAAAGATGAGGGTAATTTTCTTTGGCTGTCCGATGGTTCGGTTCATGTCGAGCAAGCGCTCGGCGAACTGATCGACGGCGGCGCGGCGGAAGAAGATCAGGTTGTCGCAAAGCTCGACCTGGGAAAAGAAGAGCCGGTGTTGACAGCTGGCCTGTCGCCATTCCTGGGAGGTGAAGAAGGGAGTAAAGGCGGTCAGCCACTTCTGCCCGCAGCGCAATAAATCTTGGGCGGTCAGAGAGTCGGCGAGTTGTTGCAACCGTTCGGGGTTGGAGCATCGCAAGAAGGCGTTCTTGCATTGCCGAAAGGTGATGCCTTGCTGTTGCATGCGAAGAGCCAGCCAATGATGCTGATTCAGGCATACTCGGGCGGAGAAAGGAAAGTAAGGACACATGCGGACAAACATGGGCCCCCAGTGTTGGTCGTTGAGATAGAAATTGTACTGATTCACCCAGCGC
>Ga0307479_10003106_pt1 | contig 15092 bp, 15 predicted proteins | sample atmos_gasesECM4C_FD_203743 | JGI IMG/M metagenome (GOLD analysis project Ga0307479, IMG submission 203743) | Hardwood forest soil microbial communities from Morgan-Monroe State Forest, Indiana, United States - atmos_gasesECM4C_515 | ecosystem: Environmental > Terrestrial > Soil > Temperate... | reverse complement strand
TCCCCTTGTGGACGATGAGGTAGACGTTGTCGGGCTTGAGGTCGCGGTGGATGATCTTGTGATCGTGCGCGGCCTGCAGCGCCTCGCAAACCTGCAAGAGCACCGGACCCGCCACCTCCAGCGGCATGGGCACGTCGGGCTTCACCAGATCCTGCAGCGCCTTGCCGTGCAGGAACTCCATGATGAAGTAGTGGCGGTTGTCGTCGGTGACGTTGAGGTCGATGATCTTGAGGATGTTGTCGTGGCCGATGACGTTGACCGCGCGCGCCTCGTTGAAGAAGCGGTCGACGATCTTCTTGTCGGTGGCGTACTGCGGGTGCAAGAATTTTATAGCTACTTTACTTCCGATGACCGGGTGCTCGGCCATGTAGACGGCGCCCATGCCGCCCTTGCCCAGCGGCTTGATCACCCGATAGCTGCCGATGCTGCGGCCGATCAGCTCGTCGTCCGGCTCGACAGCGGAGAGATCCAGCCCGTCCTCCGGACAGTGGAGGATCTCGTCGTCGTATTGGTTCTGGCACTCGGGACAGGTCCGGGACACGGTTGTTCTCCGCGCGAAAGCCGTCCCTTCCAACGCACCGCCGGCCCACAAGATTCTTGCAGGGCTTTCCGGCGCGTCTTCCGGCGGACGCCTGCACAGTTGACTCTCGCCCTGCCGGTGCTGTCAAGCAGTGAAAAGGCTTACTTGAGCGCGTCGTCGAGGTCGATGAGGCCGTCCTTGGAGGGCGGCGCTTCGGCCTTCTTTTCGTCCGACTTCTTGCCGCTGGCGTGCTTCTTCTTCTCGCCGTTGTCGGCGGCGGCCACCGGCGCGGGCTTGAGCGAGCCCTTCACGTTCTGCGCCTGGTCGGCGATGAGATCCATCTCGTAGCCGTTGAAGCCGGCCTTGCTGAAGGCGAAGTGCACCTTGACGTTGTGCGGAACTTCGAAGGAGAGGGGCGCCACGCCTTTCTTCTCGCCGCCGTCCTTCCAGGTGGCGACCACGTCGGCGTCGGGCGGCTCGGAGACCACCGAGAGGAACACCGGCGAGTCGTCCTCCTCGGTCTTGGCGGCGGCCAGCTTGGCCGCCTTGGCGGCCTCGCGCGCGGCCCGCTGCGCCACCAGGTCGACGTTCTTCTCCGCGCTGCGCACCATGAAGAACGCGCCCGCCGCGATGATCACCACCGCCGCCGCCGCGATGCCGATGAAGAGCCCGGCGCGGCTCTGCCCCGGCGGCATGGTGCCCATCTGCGGCGGCTGCGAAGGAGGAGGCCCCGGCGGCCGCGACTGCCGCATGCCCGGCTGCGAGCCGCGCACGCTGGGATTCGAGGTGCGCACCCCCGGCTTGGAGCCGCGCGCGTTGGGATTGGAGATGCGGTTCTTGGAGATGGGCCCGCCCGGCCCGGGCATGGTGGGCCGCCCCGGCGTGCGCGAGCCGGGCGACGAGGGCGAGCGCGTCTCCACCGGCTGCAGCTCCGGATCGGTCTCGTCGGCGGCCGGCAGCTCCTTGGAGATGCCGAGCGTGTCCATGCACGCCTCGACCGCGTGCTTCAGCTCCTTCATGCTCTGGTAGCGCGCTTCCTGCGTCTTCTCCAGGCACTTGAGGATGATGGCTTCGAAGACCTCGGGGATCTCCGGCTTGAGGCTGCGCGGCGGCGGGGGCGCCTGCTGCAAGTGGCCGATCAACACCTCGCCGAAGTTGGAGCCCGGGAACGGCAGGCGGCCGGTGGCCATCTGGTACATCATCACGCCCAGCGAGTAGATGTCGCTGCGCCCGTCGATCTTGTTGGTCGCGCCCGACCCTTGCTCCGGGCTCATGTACGCCGGCGTGCCCATCACCATGCCGGTCTGGGTCTTGCCGGTGGAGACGCCCGAGTCGTCGGTGACGCGCGCGATGCCGAAGTCCACCACCTTGACGAAGTTCTTCTTGCCCTTGAGCGTGATGAGATAGACGTTGTCGGGCTTCAGGTCGCGGTGGATGATCCCCTTGCGGTGCGCCGCCTCGAGCGCGTCGCAGACCTGCATGATGATCTGGCCGGTGATCTCGAGCGGCAGCGCGACGTTGTGCTTGAGCAGCGCCTGGAGCGGCTTGCCCGCCAGGTACTCCATCACGAAGAAGTGACGGTTGTCGTCGCTGATGTTGAGGTCGAGGATCTTGAGGATGTTGTCGTGGCCGATGACGTTGACGGCGCGCGCCTCGTTGAAGAAGCGGTCGACGATCTTGTCGTCGTGGGCGTACTGCGGGTGCAGGAATTTTATAGCTACTTTACTTCCGATCACCGGATGGATGCCCATGTACACGGCGCCCATGCCGCCCTTGCCCAGCTGCTTCTCGATGCGATAGCTGCCGATGGTGCGGCCGATCAGCTCGTCGAGAATGGGCAGATCGGACAGCCCGCGGCCGTCCTCCGGACAATGGAGGACCTCGTCCTCGTAATTGTTGTGGCAGTCGGGGCAAGTTCGCACAGCATGACGAGTTGAAACGCCTGCGAGCGGTACTGTCAAGCATCCTGTTAGACTTGGATCCCGATGCGGTTCGCCAAGTTGCATGGTCTCGGAAATGATTTCGTGCTGCTCGATCTGCGGCAGGGGGGCGAGACGTTGCCCCAGGGGCGAGTGGCCGAGGTCTGCGACCGCCACCGCGGCATCGGCGCCGACGGCGTCCTGACGCTGCTGCCGGGCAATCGCATGGTCGTCCAGAACGCGGACGGATCGGTGCCGGAGATGTGCGGCAACGGCGCCCGCTGCGCGGCGCTCTGGATCGCCACCGACGGCTGCACCCGTCCCGCGGAGCGCATGGTGACGCTGCTCACCGACGTCGGGCCGCGGCCGTGCGCGGTGGAAGCTGCCGCGCCGCGCGAGGGGCTGGTGGAAGTGGAGATGGGCATCGCCGAAGTCGGCCGGCCGCGCGAGCTCGCGGGCCATCGCGCCTGGCCGGTGTCGATGGGCAACCCGCACCGGGTCATCTTCGGCGAGACGCGGCTGGCGGCGGAGCTGGGGCCAGCGCTTTGCCGGCAGGAGAACGCGAACATCGAGTTCGCCGTGAAGCTGGGACCCGAGCGCTACGACGTCGCCGTCTTCGAGCGCGGGGCGGGGCTGACGCAGGCGTGCGGGACGGGAGCCTGCGCGGTGGCGGCGGCGGCGGTGGCGCAGGAGGACGCGCGGCGCGATCGCGACATCACGGTGCAGCTGCCCGGCGGCGAGCTCACCATTCGCGTCGGGACCGACGACCGCGTCCGCATGCGCGGTCCCGCCCAGCTGGTGTACCTCGGAGAGATCTAGCTTGAGTTGACCGCCCTGCCGCCAGCTACTCGTCGAGGATTTCCTTCAGCACTTCCTTCTCGGAAGCGTTGATGTGCACGGTGCGGGTGATGTCCTTGCCCAGGTCGGGGTTGATCAAGCGGACCTGGTGATCGCCGGCGGCGAGCGCGATCGGATCCAGCGGGGTGACGCCCACCTCGCGCCCGTCCACTTCCACCTTGGCCCAGGGACGGATGAGCAGCACCAGCTCGCCCTTGGCGACCACGGTCGGCTTGGGCGGCGCGGGCGGGACTTCCACCGGCTTGGGCGCCTCCTTGACGATAACCACCGGTGTGGCCTCGGGCGCAGGCGCGGGCGCCTGCTCCGCGGTCGCGACCTTGCGCGGGCGCTTGCCGGGCTCGCGGGCCTTGGCCGGCTCGGTGGTCGCGGGCTCCTGCGCGGCTTGCTTGGGCGCGGCCGCGGGCGCGGGCTCGGCCGGCTTGGGCGCGGCGGGCGCATCGCCGACGGTGGCGCGCTCGACCGCGACCGGCTGCTCGACCGGCTCCTCCTTGCCGAAGAGCAGGTACCCGCCGACGCCGCCGGCCACCACCACCACCGCCAGGAAGCCGACCAGGCCGTAGACCAGCCCGCTCTTCTTGGGCCGCGCCTCGGGCCCGGGCATGTTCACCGTGCGCGAGTCGCTTTCCCGTGCCCGCCGCTGCCCCTTGACCAGCGCGGGCGCGACTCCGGTGCCGTTCATCTCCTCTTCCAGCTGCTGCATCGCCGCGCCGGTGGCCTCGTCGGGAGCGGCGGCGCCGGCGCTCACCGACTCCGGCCCGTAGGCCTTGACGAAGTCGGAGATGCGCGAGGGCGTGATGGTCTGGCCCATGGAGACCAGCAGCGCCTCGAGGTCGGCCTGCAGCTCGTGGCAGCTCTGGTAGCGGGCGGCGCGATCCTTGGCCAGCATCTTCTCCACGATGGCCACCAGCTCGGCCGGCACATCCGGGCGCAGCTCGGCCAGCGGCGCCGGGTCCTGCATCATGATCTGGCCGATGAGCGCGACCTCGCTGTCGCCCTCCCACGGCCGCCGCCCCGAGAGCAATTCGTAGAGGACCACGCCGAGCGCGAAGACGTCGGTGCGCCGGTCGAGCGGCTCGCCGCGCAGCTGCTCCGGCGGCATGTACGCCACCTTGCCCTTCAAGGTGCCGGTGCGCGTGGCGCCCGACGAGTTCGCCGCCTTGGCGATGCCGAAGTCCACCACCTTGGCCGAGCCGTTTCTGTGCACGAGGATGTTGTCGGGCGAGATGTCGCGGTGCACGAGGCCCAGCGGCGCGCCCTGGGCGTCGGTCAAGTCGTGCGCGTACTGCAGGCCGCCCGCCGCCATGCCGATGATCTTGACGATCTCGGGAATGGGCAACAGCTCGTCGCGCTCGGCGGCGCGCTTGTGCACCGCGCGCAGCGACGGCCCGTCGATGAACTCCATGGCGATGAAGTAGTTCCCGTTGGCCTCGCCCAGATCGAAGATGCTGACGATGTTGGGGTGGTCGAGCCGGGCCGCCAGCCGCGCCTCGTTGAGGAACATGTCGACGAACTGCTTGTCGCGCGCCAGGTGCGGCAGGATGCGCTTGAGGCAGACCAGCTTCTCGAAGCCGGCCGCGCCGGCCTGCCGCGCGAGGTACACCTCGGCCATTCCGCCGGAGGCGATGAGCTTGACGAGCTTGTATTTTCCGAGGGGCGTAGTCACGTGCGCCGATGCTACAGCACGCGCACCGCTTCTACCAACGCATCAGTGCTTGGTCAGATCCTGCAGCGTACGCTGGAGGCCTTCGAGCTTGGGCTCGAGCTGCGTCGCGTCGGCGGCGCGCAGGCCGTTGTTCTGCTTGACCAGCAAGAGCTTGCGGCGGGCCGAGCCGAGAAGCTGGCCGGCGCTCGCCAGGTCGGCTTGCGCGTCGTCCCAGGCCAGGTCGGCGCGCAGCGAGGAGAGCTGCGCCATCTGCGAGCCGGAGAGGCCCGGGAGCTGGGAGACGCGGTCGACCAGCGCGGCGGCGGTCTTGGTGTCGTTCTTCTTGGCCGCGTCCTTGGCCCAGCCGGCGAGCATGTCGAACAGCCAGCGGTCGAGCGCGTTCTGGTCATCGAACTCCACCTCCGGCGGCGGCTTCGCGCCCTCGGGCAATTTGATGGGCGCGTAGAGCTTGTCGCTCTCGGGCAGCGCGACGGTGCCGGTGGGGAAGAAGCGGCCGCGCTCGACGACCAGTTGCCCGTTCTGCGCCGCCACCTGGTAATGGCGCTCGTTGCGCTCTGAGGCGAGCCACCACACCGCGGCGAAGAGGGCGGCGACCACGAGCCACAGCACCACGGCGCGCATCCCGCCGCCTCTGGGCCGCGCTTCGTCAGCCATTCGAGGAGGCCTTCATGGCGCCGATGAAAGGCACGTTGCGGTACTTCTCCGCCGCGTCGAGGCCGTAGCCGACCACGAAGCGATCCTCGATCTGGAAGCCGAGATAGTCGATGGGAATCCGGGTCCGCGACCGCGTCGGCTTGTGCAAGAGCGTGCACAGCTTCACCGATGCGGGGCGGCGGGTGGCGAGGTTGTCGAGCAGGTAGCGCATGGTCAGGCCGGTGTCGACGATGTCCTCGACGACGAGCACGTGCTTGCCCTCGATGGGCTTGGAGAGGTCGCTGGTGATCTTCACCACCCCGCTGCTCTCGGTCGCCTCGCCGTAGCTGCTGAGGCCGATGAAGTCCACGGCCAGCGGCAGGTCGATGGAGCGCGCCAGATCGGAGATGAAGATGTACGAGCCTTTCAACACCCCGAGCAGCACCAGGTCCTTGTCGCGATAGTCGCGCTCGATCTGCGCGCCGATCTCTTTCACTCGCGCCGCGATCTTCTCGGCGGGCAATAGAACTTCCAACTCTTGTGCAAGCTTCACTCAAATCTCCTTCTTACACATAGGCGTTGTTCATGATTTCGCCGAAGCCGCCGCCGCCGGGGACGATGTACTGCTTGTCGTCGAGGCCGCGCTCGCGGTCCCAGTGCGTGCCGGGAACGGTGGCGAAGACGTCCTCCGGCGAGAGCCCGCGGTCGAGGCGTAGCGCATAGACGGTGACTTCGGAATGCGTGGTGGTCACGCGCTTCAAGTACTCGGGCGTGACGATGAGGTTGGCGGCGATGATCTTGCGCGGCTTGCCCACCACCGCCTGCTTGTACGCGTCGATGGCGGTGCACATGCTGCCGCCGGTGGCGCCCATCGGGTCGGGGAAGAGCAAGATGGCGTCGTCCACGTCGCCGCCAATCTTGCTGCCGGAGATTCGAGCGCCCACGACCTTGCTCGCCTCATCCAGCACCCGCGCCATGACGAAGTGGTCCTGCCGCACCACCCGCGGGTCGAGCAGCGTATTCAAGAAGTCGTAGGTGATCTGCGAAGGCAGCGTGCCGGCGCGCGCGATGTTGACGGTCACCGCGCGCACTTCCGGATCGATGGTCTCGCCGTGGAAGACGGCGTTGGGGGTGGAGTCGATCATCCGCGTCGCGGTGGCGGTGGAGCGGCGGGGGAACTCGGCGTTGACGATCACCCGCAGCAGATCCCGGTAGAGCACCGACACCAGCGTGTTGATCTCGGGCTGGTAGGTCCCCTTGGCGCACAGCTTGGCCAGCTGCGTGAGCGCCAGCGGGTCGGCGAGGATGTGCACGGCCGGCCCGTAGCGGTGCTCGAGCTGCGGCGCGCGGTAGGCGATCTTGTCGTAGGCGTGGTCGCGCATCGGTCACCTCATCTCAAGAACGGCAGCAGCTCCTGCTGCATCGGCTCGGTCTTGCGCTGCGGCTCGGGCGAGAAGTCCTTGCGGCAGCGCGCCTCGTAGGCATCCTGCGCGCCGACGTGCACCCGGTCTTCGCTCTCCACGATGCGCTGACTGCGGTTGGCCGGCGCGCCGCACACCACGCAGATGGCCAGCTCCTTGGTGATGTACTCCGCCTCGGCCAGGAGCTGCGGCATGGGGTCGAAGGGCACGCCGCGGTAGTCCTGATCGAGCCCCGCCACCACCACCCGCAGGCCGCGGTCGGCCAGGTTCTTCACGATGGGGACGATCTCCGCCCCGAGGAACTGCACCTCGTCGATGCCCACTACCTCCACGTCGGGGGAGAGCTTGTCGAGCACCTCGCGCGCCTTCTCGATCACGGTGGAGACGAACCGCTGCTGCGAGTGCGAGACCACCGCCTCGGGATCGTAGCGGCTGTCGACGCGTGGCTTGAACACCTGTACCTTGCGCCGCGCGATGACCGCGCGCTTGAGACGGCGGATCAGCTCCTCGGTCTTGCCCGAGAACATCGGCCCGCAGATGACCTCGAGCGACCCCATCAGCTCCGTCCTCCCGCGGCCAAGTTGATAATGATTCTCATTCTCAATTTCATCTTTGCGCCGATTTCCGGCTGAGGAACCGCACCCACAGGTCGGCGTCCATGCCGCTGCCGTCCTTGCTCGGGCGGGTCTCGAAGAGCGCGTCGCGCAGGGACGCGGCGCGCTCGGCGAAGAGGTGCGCGCCCTGCCCGGCCACCCCTCCCTGCTCGCTGCCGGCGTGCTCGATGGCGCGGGCGATGCCGGCGAAGTCGATCCACAGATCCTGCTGGCCCATCACGTCGAACCCACGCAACCCCCCGGCGTAGAGATCCTTGCCCAGAGAAGTCGCGCCCGGCTGGAGCACTTCGCCGAGCGGACCCATCTCGGTCACGCTGATCTGCCGCGGCTTGGGCGGAGCCTTCTTGTGCTTTCCCTTGGCCTTGCTCTTGGGCTCCTCGGCCGCCGGCTGCGGCGAGGCCCCGCCCACGTCGAGGAAGAAGAAGCCGTCCTTGACCGCCGCCTGCGCGCCTTCTCCAAGCCGGAAGTAGCTGGCGCCGTTGAACTGCGCGCGGTCGCTGGCGGGGCGCGAGGTCATCGCGCGGTCGAGCGCGGCGGAGACTGTCTCGGCATTGGAGAGCTCGGCCGCCACCAGGAACGCCGACTTGTCCAGGGACCCCACTTGCTCGCCGAGGATGGCTTCCACCAGCGAGCTGGCGTCGAGGTAGACAGCGATGCCGACGTTGCCGGTGAAGGAGGGCAACAGGTCCTTCTCCACGTCGAGCCCGGTGGCCTCGGCGACGCGGTCGTGCAGGCGTGCCGCATCCGCTCCGGAGGCGCGGGTCAGCTCTCGCCACAGGGCATCGGGCGCGGCCGAGATGCGCAGGTAGGCCGCGGCGTGCGGCGGCAGGCGCGCGGCGATGTCGGGCGGGGGCCGCGCGGGCGTGAAGGCCGCCTTGAGCGCATCGCCTTTCAGGTTCTTCAGCTGCGACCAGATCCGCAGCTGCAGCAGCTCCGGCTGATCGGCCAGCGCAAAAGCAGAGGCGCCCAGCTCCCCGGCGAACCGCGACTCGCTGCCATCGCCCGCGCGCGAGTAGAAGATGGCGTCGCCGTTTCCTATCTGCCGGGCCGCGGCGGTGAACCCCGGGTCGGCGGCGAGCCCCTTGTCGGGGGGAAGCGCGGCCGCGCTCTTGATCGCCACCAGCGGATCGCTGGCGCCCGGCAGGCGCAGATAGAGATAGCCGTAGTGCTGCAGCACCCCGACCTTGTCGCCGGCGGCGTTCTGTCCCAACAGGACCGGCGTCCCGTCGGCGAGCTTGGCGTCGCTGAGCTGGAACGGCCCGTTGGCCGCGCGCGACCAGCCCTTGGGCGAGGTGAGCAGCCGGCGCGCCGCCTCCAGCGACTTGCCGTCGTCGGAAGTGCCCACCGCGAAGACCAGCGCCTCCGGGTCCTGCGGCAAGGTGAAGAAGGCCACGCCCTCGTCGGGATCGAATCCGTTGGCCTGCGCCGCCTGGAGATCGAGCGCGTCGAATCCCGCCGCCTCGCTGATCATCCGCGCCGCCTCGTCGAAGAAGTGGCCCAGCGAGAGCTTGCCGGCCACCTCGCGGTGGGTGGAGACCCGCGCCCACGGCCGCTCCATCATCAGGACTGCGCGCGCGTCGGCCGGCACCGCCATGGGCACCGAGCGCCGCAGCGCGACCACGTGCGTGCGCGCGCTGCGGGTCTGGCCGTCCTTGTCCTTGACGGTCTCCACCACCGTGTACACGCCCGCGCGCGGGAAGGCGTGGTCGACCGAGGCGCCGGTCTGGGGCGTCGTGCCGTCGCCGAAATCCCAGGTGATGGTGGTCCCCTCGGGGAGCTGCTGGGGCTGGCCGAAGCGCAGCCAGACCCCCGAGAGCGTGGTGCGGTCCTCACCCGGCGTGGGCGCTACGCGCTTGATGCAGGAGACGGCGGCGAGGAGCGCGAGGGAGCAAAGCAAGCGATGGCGCATGGCGGCCGTTCGTTTACCATCCTCGCCGTCCCGCGTCTTGCTTCGATGGGCCGGCTCTGCCGCGGTGCGTGTGCCGGTTGACAGGCACCCCCTCGGCCGTTAGAACTTTCAGAACTTTCTGAATGTTCATGAGATTGGTGTCTCTCTCTTCGGCCGGCCTCGAACAGCTGCAGCACGCGGCGGCGAGCCCGCTGGCCCGGCCCTCGGCGGCGCAGCTGTTGCCCGCGGCGCGGTCGGCGGAAGGCGTGGCGCGGCTGGAGGCGCTCTTGCTCCGGGCAGCGCGGAGCGCGCCGCGCGAGCTCGCCTCGGCGGCCGCAGATCTGGTGCAAGCCGGCGGCAAGCGGGTCCGGCCGCTCCTGGTGCTGCTGGCGGCGCGGGCGGCTGCTCCCGGCCGCCGCGCGCGCGGCCGGGTCGCGCTGGCGCTGGTGGCCGAGCTGGTGCACTCCGCCACCCTCTTGCACGACGACGTCATCGACGACGGCCTCACCCGCCGCGGCCTCCCCGCGCCCCGCGTGGCGTACGGCAACGGCGTCTCGGTGCTGGCCGGCGACTGGCTCCTCGCCGCCTCGCTGGACCTGGCGCTGCGCTCGGGAGCGCCCGGCGCCGTCTCCGCGCTGGTGCGCACGCTGCGCGATCTGGTCGAGGGCGAGGCGCGGCAGCTCGGCTTGCGCGGCTCGACGCACTTCACCGCCGGCGACGCGCTGGACATCTGCCGCCTCAAGACCGGCGCGCTGTTCGCCTACTGCGGCGAGGCGGGAGGGCTCGCGGCGCGCGCTCTTCCGGAGGTGACGGCGGCGCTGCGGGAGTTCGGCCTGCGGGCCGGCACCGCCTTCCAGATCGCCGACGACCTGCTCGACTTCGAGGCCGACGCGGCCACCATGGGAAAGGCCGTGCTCGCCGACGTGGCCGAGGGCAAGCCGTCGCTGCCGCTGGCCCTCGCGCTCTCGCGGGAGCCGCCGCTGCGCGGCGAGATGGAGGCCATCCTGCGCGAGCTCCCCCTTCCCGACGACCAGGTTCGCTCTCGCACGCGCGCGTTCGCTGTGCGCCTGGCGCGGAGCGGAGCTCTGGCCGACGCGCGCCGCATCGCCGCCGGCGAGCGCGACGCGGCCCTGGCCGCCCTGCAACCGCTGCCGCGAAGCCCCACCCGCGAGCTGTTGGCCCAGGTGGCGCGCACGCTCTTGTCGCGGAGCTCTTGAGCGAGCGCTACTTCTTGGCGCCGTCGGCCAGGATGTGCGCGATGGCGGCGTCGATGCGCTCGCGGAAGCGGTCGTCGGCGTCGAGGAACTGCACTCCCGCGCCGGCCAGCGTCCCGCGCTGCGCCGCTTCCTCCTTGCTCAGGCGGTGCACCACCTGCCCTCGCGTGGCCACCGTCCCTGCGCCCGGCAGCTCCATCTCCACCCGCACCACCGCCTTGAGCGGCGGCGGATCGTCGCTCAGGATGAAGACGCCTCCGGCGCTGATGTTGGCCGCGTACTCGAGCACGAAGTCCTGCACGGTGGCGAAGCGCACCGCGAAGCGCGCCTCGTAGCGGGGGAACGAGCGCCGCGGGTCCTCCGCCGGCTGCACGGCGACGGAGCCGATGGGCACCGCCGAGCTCGCCCGCTCCCGGCGGCCGATGGCCTCGGCAATCTGCGCGCGGGCGCCGGCGGTCAGGTTGCGGAACTCCGCCCAGAAGCCGGACTCCCGTCCCGGCGGCGCCACCTCGAGGACCACTCCGTCGGCCGACAGGCCGTCGCGGGCGCCGGGCAGGTAGAGCTTCATGGCGATGAAGGTGCCCGCCGAGGGCGGCTCGAGGCAGCGCACCGAGACGCCGTGGCCGCTCAGCTCGCGGGTGGTGGTCTGCACCGCGATGTTCTGCGTGGCGAAGCGGATGGGAAAAACGAAGGGGGCGCGTTCCATGTCGGCAGCACTCTACTCCACCATCTCGCGGCAGAAAGGCGCGGGTGTCGTGCCGGGGACGACGGAGTAGGAGGAGAAGTCCGTCGCTCCCCGCAGCTCGCGCAACGCCTCTTCGTCGTACAGCGCGCGGCCCGACACCCGGGCGGCCTCGGCGCAGCAGATCTCCACCGTCGCGTCGGCGAGGATCTGCGGCGTGCGCCACTCTTCGCTCGAGCCGAAGCCGAAGTAGCGGACCGCCTCGCTCTCGATCATCGTCACCGGCCAGAGCGCGCAGGCGGCGATGCCCGCCTCGCGCTCCTCCTCGGCGATGGCGTGGGCGAGCATGGTCATGCCCATCTTGGAGACGAGATACGGCGCCTTGCCCGCCAGTTTCGCGGTCGAGACCTTGGGCGACATCATCACGATGCGGCCGCGCTTGCGCTCGCGCATGTGCGGGATCACCGCGCGCGAGCAGAGGAACGCGCCGCGCACGTTGACGTCCATCACCAGGTCGAACTTGCCCGGCGGCCACTCGGCCACGGGGGTGAAGTGGATGGCGCCGGCGTTGTTGACGAGGATGTCGATGCGGCCGAACTCCTCGATGGTGAGCGCGCGCATGCGCTCCACTTCCTCGAGCTCGCGGACGTTGCAGCGCACGGCGAGCGCGAGGCGGCCCAGCTTGCGCACCTGCTCGGCGGTGTCGTGGATGGTGCCGGGCAGGCGCGCGTGCGGCTCGTCGGTCTTGGCGGCGATGACCACGTCGCAGCCCTCCTGCGCGAGCGCGAGGGCCACGGCGCGGCCCACTCCGCGCGAGCTTCCGGTGACGACGGCGACCTGTCCTTGCAGACGCATGAGTTCAGTCCTTTCGCAGCACGAAGATGCGGTCCTGCCCGGCCTTGGTTTCGCCGGCGAGGCGCAGCGGCAGCGAGCGCGGCGCTTCCGCCTCGAGGAAGCTCACCACCAGCGTTCCTTGCGGCGCCACCAGCGCGGCCAGCTCGCCGAGCGCGCGCGGGACCTCGTCGAGCACGGAGGTGAAAGCGCAGACCAGCGCGCAGGATTCCCGGCGCAGCGGGGGTCGCGCCAGATCGGCCGCGGTGACGAGAGGCGTGCGATCGCGGGCGCGGCGGAGCATGCCGAGGCTGACGTCGAGGTTCAGCCAGCGCGCCGACAAGAGCTGCGGCCGGTCCTCGCGCGCCCACTCCAGCAAGAGGCCCGTGCCGCCGCCCGCGTCGAGGCACAGCGACCCCACCGGCGCGTCCAGGAACGGCGCCGCCGCGCGGAACTTCACCCGCTGCAGCTCGCGGAACCTCTCGTCGTAGCCCGCGGCGCTGCGGTCGTACGCCGCCGCCAGCAGTCGTCTCTCCACGCTGCGCGTTTATCACGCTTGCGCGCCCTGCGTCGGACGGCTAGCTTCGCGAGCCCCCATGGCGCTGCGCACCCCACTCTACGACGCGCACCTGGCCGCCGGCGCGCGGATGGTCACGTTCGCCGGCTTCGAGATGCCGGTGCAGTACAAGGGCGTGATCGAGGAGCACGCGGCGGTGCGCGAGCGCGCCGGCATCTTCGACGTCTCGCACATGGGGGAAGTGACCATCGAGGGGGCGCGCGCGCTGGAGGCGGCGCAGCATCTGATCACCAACGATCTGTCGAAGTGCAGCGACGGGCAGGCGCAGTACAGCGCGCTCTGCAACGAGCGCGGCGGCGTGATCGACGACATCATCGTCTACCGTTATTCGCCGGCGCGGCTCTTCATCTGCGTCAACGCCAGCGGGCGCGCCAAGGACTTCGAGTGGATGCGCGAGCATTCATTGGGCGCGACGGTCGAGCAGCACAGCGACGACTGGGCGCAGATTGCCGTGCAGGGGCCGCGCGCGCCGCAGATGGTGGACGAGCTGTGCTCGCCGCGCGTGATCGATCTCGCCTATTACCATTTCCGCGAAGCCACCGTGGCCGGCGTGCCCGGCTGCATCGTGGCGCGGACCGGATACACCGGCGAGGACGGATTCGAGGTCTTCGTCCGGCCCGCGGGCGCGCGCAAGTTGTGGGACGCCTTCCTCGAGCGCGGCGCGGTCCCCTGCGGGCTCGGCGCGCGCGATTCTTTGCGGCTGGAGGTCGCCTACCGCTTGTACGGCAACGACATGGACGAGGAGCACACGCCGCTCGAAGCCGGCCTGGGCTGGATCGTCAAGTTCGACAAGCCGGGCGGTTTCATCGGCAGCGAAGCGCTGGCGCGCCAGAAGCAAGTGGGCCTCAAGCGCCGACTCGCCGGGTTCAAGCTGGTCGGCAAGGGCATCGCGCGCCACGGCTATCCGGCGCTTTCGAAAGGCAGCCGCGTGGGCGAAGTCACCAGCGGCACCATGAGCCCGGTCCTCAAGGAGCCCATCGGTCTCGCGTACCTGCCCTCCGAGCTGTCGAAGATCGGCAGCGCTTTCGAGGTGGAGATCCGCGGCAAGCCGGTGGCCGCGCAGGTGGTGAAGACCCCTTTCGTCGAGAAGCAGGCTTCCAAGTAAGGAGCTGCCATGGCCGCGTATCCGGATTCGCTGAAGTACACCAAGGAGCACGAGTGGGCGCGCGTCCGGGGCGAGCGCGCCACGGTGGGCATCACCGCCTTCGCCAAGGACCAGCTCGGCGACGTGGTCTACCTCGAGCTGCCCGAGGTGGGGGCGGCGGTGAAGAAGGGCCAGCCCTTCGGGGTGGTGGAGAGCACCAAGGCGGTGAGCGAGCTGTTCGCGCCGGTGAGCGGCAAGGTGACCAAGGTGAACAAGGAGCTGGTCGACGCGCCCGAGGGCATCAACGACGACCCGCACGAGCGCGGGTGGATGATCGAGATCGAGATGTCGTCGCCGGCCGAGGCGTCCGAGCTGCTCTCGGCAACTCAATATGAAGAGCTTCTCGCCAGCGAGCATTGATCTGCGCGGGCTCCTCTGCCCGGTGACGTGGGCGCGGACGAAGTATGCGCTGGGCAAGCTCGCGCCGGGGGAGGAGCTGGTGGTGCTGCTCGATCACCGCCCCGCCGTCCCCGACATCAAGCGCAATGCGGAAGAGCTAGGCGACGAGGTGCTCTCCTCGCGCGAGACCGCCAAGGGAGTGTGGGAGATGGTGCTGAGAAAATGCTCGCGCTGATCTTGGTCGTGGCCGCTGCTTCTCCGCTCGAGCAGCTGACGCTGGAAGCCGTGCGCTTCCCCACCGTGGCCGGCAACGACGGCGCCCGCCGCGCTCAGCAGGCGTGGCTCTTGCGCACCGCCGCCTCTCTGGGCCTGACCGCGCGCGACGCGGGGCCGGTCACCGAGATCGAGCTGGAAGGGCCCCCTGGCGCGCCGGTGCTGGGGCTGGTGGTGCACGGCGACGTGCAGCCGGTCGACGAGAAGCAGTGGGCGGCGCCGCCGTTTGCCGGCCTGGAGCGCGACGGCGTCATCGTGGGTCGCGGCGCGGCCGACGACAAGGGGCCCTTGGTGCAGGCGCTCTTGGCCATGCACGCGCTGCGCGGCGCCCCGCTCACGCACACGGTGCGGCTCCTGGTCGGCAGCGACGAGGAGAGCGCCAACCTCGACATGAAGTCCTATCTCGCCTCGCACGCGCCGCCCGCCTACAGCCTGGTGCTCGACTCGGCGTTTCCGGTGGTGGTGGGCGAGAAGGCGTGGGACGGTTTGCAGGTCACCGCCGCCGACACCGGAGTA
>Ga0307479_10003105_pt1 | contig 15095 bp, 11 predicted proteins | sample atmos_gasesECM4C_FD_203743 | JGI IMG/M metagenome (GOLD analysis project Ga0307479, IMG submission 203743) | Hardwood forest soil microbial communities from Morgan-Monroe State Forest, Indiana, United States - atmos_gasesECM4C_515 | ecosystem: Environmental > Terrestrial > Soil > Temperate... | reverse complement strand
CTAGCCTAATCACCTTTTTCCTCTTCGTGGGTTTGGATAGCGGGAGGTGCCGTTCCCCTCAGACCCTCCCAGAGGATCTTGTTGTAGAGTTCAGCCGGAACGCGATCTTCCTCGGAGAAGTCAAAACCGCGGGTTTTCTCCGCCCAGTACTTTGCGTCATGAGTCGGCTTTAAGTCGGGACCAGGAGCGAACTCAACCATGTTCGGGTCTACCCCCAGTGTGGTCAGCTTGAGAAGCGTCGATGCGACGGCATGGAAGGTCCACTTGCCAGACAAAGTGATGTCGAAAACGTCCGCCATTGGCCGCGCGTAATAGGTGTTCAAGTTGAGGTGCGCCGTGCCGAAAATATCCTCGATGGTGCGGAGCACGCTGGGCTGACTATAGGGGGTGCTCACGACTGCGTGCTGCTTCACATAGGGACCGACGAAGTAGGTCGTAGAGCGATGCGAATCGACGTGGTCCGCTCCGTCCTGACAGTCATCCTCGATGATGATGATCAGGGTGTCCTTTGCGTAGCGGCTCTGAGCCACGGTTTGAACCAGCAGGCCGACAGCGTAGTCGTTATCCGCCTGCTGGAGTTCCGGAGTATTGACTCCCCCCAGGGCTGAGCTGAAATTGCCCGTGTGATCGTGGCTCAGCCCGCGGATCATCTCAAGCGAGGGCAGATTGCCGTTGGCCACGAATTGCTGGAACTCGCGGTTCCATTCGTTGAAACGCCAAAAATCGGGGTAGTTCTGGTCGTAAGCGCGGAAGTATGGATCATAAAATCCGTTCTGATAGAGAAGTTGATTGGCCGTCGTGGTCTGGATGATGCCGGCGGCGAAGGGATCGATGATGGGGTTGGCGATGGTTCCGATACTGCCTGGGGTGTTGGCCATCCAGCCGTAGTTACGAACCGTTCCCCCGGCATTCAACACCGCGTTAAAGATGTATCCCTCCTGATAACCCGTTGGACCGTCGGTGGCCGCGTGATCACCGTCGCCAGCCAGGATGTTGGCTGTGCCTCCATTGAGCGACGATGTGGCGTTGGTGTAGGGCGTGGTTGCGCCGGTTGGGTCAAAGAAAAAGTCGCGGGCGGCGGTAGTGTTCAAGTTGCTTGGTGTATTGCGGTTCTGCCCTTCGCCCTCGTAGGAGAGGCCGCGGTTCACGCGTGCATAGTTGATCTGCTGGGTGAGCGTCTCGGTATTGGTCACGCGGCCACGCATGGACCAGGACCAGCCGTCCATCGATCCGTCGCCAGGATCCATGAAGTCATCCAGGGTCACGAAGTTCCTCGCCATCCGATGGAAGCTGGGTGTCACGAGGTTGCCGAACAGCGCCAGCGAAGGATCGCCATTGGAACCATTGCCTAGATCCCCGAGTATCTGGTCAAACGTGCGGTTTTCCTTCACGATGTAAATAATGTGCTTAATCTTCGAGTGAAGGAAGTTCATCACTCTCGCGTCTGAATCGGAGGATCCCACCCGGTATCCGTTGTTGGCTGCTACCTGTGAGGTCAAGTTTCGGAGATCTCTGCTCTGAGGAACCTGAGCGCTGACCAGCGTTGCGTGTTCCAGTTGAAATTGATACTGGTTGTTCGCCCGGAGCAAAGCGGACTCTGCCGCATTCCCTCCCGGGAAGGGTCCTCCCGGCGGCGTGATGTACTGGATAAAGGCAAAGTTCCCGTACCCATAGCCCGGGTTTGGACCCGTGTCGCTCTTGCCATTGATGATGTACATCCAGCTACCATCCGCGCTGAAGGCAACATCGGTTGGGTCGTATGCGGTCGGGATAAGCGCGATCGTGCTGAATGCTTGGGGGCCACTTAGGGGTATCACTGCGATCGAGTTCGAACCCGCGTTGACTGCATAGAGCATTTTTGTGGCGGGGTTAATGGCGACCGCGGTCGGCGCCGCGCCAGTTGTGCTCGCGGGCAAACCCAGATTGGCGGGACCGCGGGTGTCGATCTTGTGAGTGATGGTATTGGTTGTGGTGTCAATGACGGCGACTTGGTCCTGATTATCCTGCGCAACAAAGAGCGTTGAACCGTCTGCGCTGAGCGTCATGCCGTTCGGATTGCCGTCCAACTGGATTCGGGAGACGAGGGAGCCGGCGGTTGGGTTGGCAACATTGACGACGACGACTTCACGGTCACGATCGGCCCCAACATAGGCGATGGCGCCGTTTAAGACCACGGCGTAGGGGAACGTGCCGCCCTTGGTTCCGGCCGGTGCGCCCGAAGCGGCAAAGGGCCGTAGATCGTAGTCATAACGCACGGTTCCGGAGGCAGTATCAATCACACTGATCGAATCGTTATAGTTGTTGGCAGCGACCAGCGTTTTGCCGTCGGCGGAAATGGCAAGTCCAGCCACGTTGGGCTCGACCCCGAGTCCGATGCCGGTCCGATTGGCAGCGTTCGAGATGCAGCCATTCGGGGCATGCCCAAGGTTAATCTGGGCCTTTAGGACGAAGGCAGCGCCGCTGTTGCTGTAGGAGTACACCGCGTCGTCACAGCCACCGGCAGCATACAGCGTTTGACTGTCTGGCGCCCAGACCAGACCGACGTGCGCATTGAGCTGCTGGATTACCTGCTTGAGAACAGGGCTGGTCTTATTCGCACCCGAAATGTCGTAAACGAACAGGAACTGCGTTGAAGCTGCTGTGTCAACCGTACCGGTCGAGTCGAAAAGCGAGTTCATGCCCGCAGTCAAGATGGCCAGAGTCTTGCCGTCTGGGCTTACCACCGCCTTTACCGCCTGACCCGCGACGAAGTTGGGATAATTGGCGAGTCCGGGGTTCAGTGGCTGCTGGACTGCGTGATCCAAGGCCGTTGGTGTTATGTACAGACCCGGTGGCGTCCGCGACTTCCTATGGTCATCGTTGTCAGGTTGCGCGTTTGCAAAACTCGTAAGGACCAGAATGGCGCAAGCGAGAACAACCAGCTTGCCTAGCTCATGGAACCTGAACAGTTTCATACCGCGATTCCTTTCCTTCTAAAATGTTCCTCACGAATCCCTCCGTGAGGCCGAGTGCGACGGAGCGTAATCTTCCCGTCCGACGCCTCGCACCAGATGTCGTGAAAGTAAGGGAGTAGTATTGAGCTGGTGTTAAGGGCACGTGAAAAGTTGTGCACAACGAACACGCCTGCGGGGGCGACACAATGCGAAGTTGTTTCGCAGAAGAATGAGTGGTCAGCAGGGCGGTTTTTGCTTCGGGAAATACCTCAAACGTATTCCTGCGGCAATCAGCTGGGCCACGACGTTTTTCACGGGAACGCTTGTCGCCGACGGCAAAGGTGACATCGTACTAGCAGCGACCTGTGAACACGTGATCACACATGTGAGCGTGGGGAAAACTGGTTGAGCCTCCTTTGATGATTGCAATCGGACATTTCAACAGCTATCCGTTGCAACTTGCTCGTGGTCGAGTGTCTTTTGGAGGCGGTCTGATCGCATGCTCTCATCGTTGAAGCGCAGCGGCAGCAGAGCCATAACAGCGTTCGTCAGGCTCAACGCCGGGTTGGGCGGCGTTTCCGGGACATCGTGATTCGATCACCCACGTTCCTTTTTCCCGGTTGGCGCACGGAGGAATATGGTCTGTCCGACGGCCAAGCGACCGGTGCGAGTAACCGCACCGTAGACACCCGCGTTGTTCTGGTTCGTACGGACGACCGCCTTCAGTATTTCTGGCGCCGGACTTGCTGAGTCGGGATCAAAGTTCACCATCGAGCAGCGGACGTCACGCATGGTGACCGCGATGGCAGGCGCATCGTCCCCCTCGCTGAATGAGAGCACACCGCCCAACCACTCGTCCTCCTGGAAGGGTGCCGATCGGAGTGAGCGAACCACAATATTCGGGCGAAATCGGCGCATGTCCGGGCTATGACCTGCGAGTCGTGCGATCTCGCGCACTGTATCGAAGGCGATCACGGAGATGCTCCCTTCATCAAAGATGCCATGTTTCAACTGCATCATCTGCACGGGTGCACCGTGCCTACGGCCGACCTCCGCGGCCAAATCGTCTCCGAAGACAGGCATCTCTTGGCCATCCGGGGTGCGAATATGCGTAGGAATGTCTCCCGCTGTGCCACCTTCGCGGCGAAGGGGAGCAAACAGGAGCAGGTCGGGAAGCTTGCTTGCGGTTAGCCACGGGAACTCGCTGCGGTCATCCATGCGCCGGAATGCCAGGCGTCTGTCACCATCGAGGCCGTGCCAGCCCAGGTTGGCGACCTCGAGTCCTTCGCCGCCCATGGACTTTACGGGATACCGGAAGATCGCCTCCACATGTCCGATTCTTATAAGCATGACCGATCCGAGTCCGTCTGACAGACAGGGTTGATTCCGAAGTGACGAGGATGTGAATGCATGTTGGAAGCTGGTGCTCGTACGGGAACAGCCTGTTGGAGTCAGCTGCGGACTTCGCTGCGAATTGAGATTGTACGCCTGGGCCCAGGCGTGGGCCGTGAGCTTGAGACTGTAGCACCGCGAGTCAGACTACTTTCTAACTGATCTGGCGTAGAATTGGGGCTAGCAGCTGGTCGTGAGGGGAAAATTGAAACCAGCGCCTAAAGGCGGATTCGATTTTACCGTCTGTGCGGCACGCATGAATGGGTCCCCTGATACGATTCGGGACTTGCACCGCTGGGGCTGCTATGACATAAACTATGCCTGATCAGACTCCGGTTCCTCCGCCTCCGCAGAAACTCCAAGAACCGCCCAAGGTTCCCGCCGGTCCTACCATCAACATTGGCGAAGAATACGGCACGGCCAAAAAAAATCTTCCACCGGCCAGGATTGTGTTGCTTACCATCGGCGCCGTCGTGGTGGTCGTGTTCATCGCCTCGTTTCTGAAACGCGACAAGCCGCAGGCATCGGGGTCTCTCGACAACATCGCTGCGGTGGAGATTCCCGGGCAGGATTCGGTGATGGTGGCGTTGACTTTCACGCTGCACAACACCAGCGACAAGATTCTCTACGTCCACAGCCTGCAGAGTTCGGTCAAGGCGCCCGGCGGAGATGCCACTGCCGAGGCCGTCTCCGCCATCGACTTCGATCGCTATTTTCAGGCGTTTCCCTCGCTAAAGAACGGTGCCCAGCCTGCTCTTACGCCCGAGACTAAAATTCAGGCGGGCGAGAGCGTCACTCGCACGATCATCGTGGCCTTTCCCAAAACTCTGGATGCGTTCAACCATCGCCAGTCTGTGAGCGTGATTGTCTGGCCCTACGACCAGAATCTCCCGGTGGTAATGACCAGGTAAGGGACCGGAGATCGACGGACAGCCGCTTCGACCCCATGCACACTCAGGGAAGGCGGTCGTCCCCAGATTTGTTGCCTGACTCCGGGCTCGCTTGCGCGAATGCTCTAAAATGCATTTCTATAAGGGGATGACGATTTCCCGGTTTTCTATGCGCACACTCAGCCTGCTGGCTGCAATCCTTCTGCTCCTCACCATTGTTGCTGCTGCTGCGACCCAAGGATCGTATCTTTTCTACGTCGGCACCTACACCGAGGAAGGCAGCAAGAGCAAAGGCATCTACGCCTACCGCTACGATGCCAAAACCGCAGAGATCACGTCTCTCGGGCTGGTGGCAGAAACAACCAATCCATCATGGGTGACTTTGCACCCGAACGGGCGCTTTCTATATGCCGTGAATGAAGTCGGAAATTACAAAGCGTCGAACAGCGGCGGAGTCAGCGCCTTCTCTGTCGATCGTGCTACCGGCAAGCTCACCCTCCTGAACGAACTCCCCACGCGCGGGGCGGATCCCTGCTATGTGACCGTTGACAGAACAGGCAAGTATGTCCTGGTGGCCAACTACACCGGTGGCAGTGTCGCGGTGTTCCCCATCCTGAAAGACGGAAGCCTCGGCGAAGCACCGGCCCTCGTGCAGCATTCCGGGCACGGTCCGAATCCACAACGCCAGGAGGGGCCGCACGCGCACTCGATCGATCTTTCCCCGGACAATCGATTCGCCATCGTCGACGACCTCGGCCTGGACGAGGTGTTCGTCTACAAGTTCGATAGCATCAAGGGAACGCTTACGCCAAACGATCCGCCATTCGCCAAAGTTGATTCGAGCGCTGGGCCGCGGCACGTCGCCCTACATCCAAGCGGCAAGTTCGCCTACGTGATCGGCGAAATGGGGCACACCATCACAGCGTTTTCCTATGATTCGGCAAGCGGACGACTGCGGCGCTTGCAATCGATCACGACTGTGCCCAAGGATTTCACCGGCCGCAACGACGACGCCGAGGTGCGGGTGCATTCCTCTGGCAAGTTTCTGTACGCCTCAAACCGCGGCGACGACAGCATCGCCATCTATAAGATCGACCAAAGCAAGGGAACGTTGGAACAGGTTGGGAGCGTTCCTACCGGAGGCAAAGAACCGCGCAGCTTCGAGATCGACCCAACCGGCACATTGCTGTTTGCGGAGAATCAGAAGTCCGACAATATTGTGGTGTTTCGGATCGATGCGAAAACCGGCCGCCTGACACCCACCGGAAAGGTGCTGGACGTGGCATCGCCAGTGTGCGTGAAGTTTGTAGCCGCGGAGTGATGCCCTTGACGAAGCTTGCTAACGTCGGCTGCGGCAGTTCAATCGATCGCTGGAACGACGCTGCAAGCCACGTCTCTACGATTTCTTTTGAATGAATCTTCGACGGGCCAGATGCGTGTTCGCGTCGGGCTTGATCTCGTCATATTTCAGGCAGCTGATTGACCCGTCGACTTCGAGCACGGCCAGCGCGACCTGATCGCAGCTATTGATGCCATGCTCGCGCATGGCCCGATGTAATTCATCCATGCTGACGCGCTCGCGCGCCATGTGCGATTCGATGGGCTTGCCGTCGTGAACCAGCAGGCTCGGCTCTCCCTCAATCAAACGCCGCAGCTTGCGATTTGAGCCGGAGATTCCGGCCACGCCGTAGTTGAGGGCCAGCAGCGTACAAGCCGCAATCACGCCGCCAAGTAGCGATGTGTCGGGCCCGGTCATCGCGTTCTGCACGGAGTTCGACAGCAGGAGCAGAAGGGTGAGGTCGAAGGGCGTCATCTGCCCGACCTCACGCTTGCCGCTTAAGCGCACACCAATCAGGACCAGCAGGTAGATCACGCCCGTGCGCAGCACGATCTGCAGCAGCACGGGGACTCCGGGGAAAAACGCTCCGGTCATTCAGTAGTTAACCGCCTCTAGTTCGCCGTCACCGGCACGGGCGCATTCTTCGGCGTACTCAAATATCCCGTGGCCTTGTTCTTGTCGACCGTCCATACGACCAACTCAAACAGCAGGTGATCGCGTCCCGAGTAAAACTGAATGGGCTCGGAAACGTTGCGATCCTTTTTCTCGATCGTCTTGTCGTCCGCGGTGACATTCAGAGTGAACTTGCCCTTCTTGACGTCAGCCTTCTTAAGTTGCAAGCTCACGGTGGAAACCGGTTGCGGCTTGGCTCCCTTGAGTAGGGTGAACTCGTAATAGTTGCGGTCGCCTTTGTGTTTCAGGACTTCCAGGTCCGATCGAGTGTTAGCAATCAGCCCGCTCTGCACGCCGAGATCGCCAACGGCGCTCGATAGCTTGGCCTTGGTGGCTTCCAGGTCGGCCTTGGTGGAAGCGACGTCTGTCTTGACGCCGCCCACGTCGGTCTTGACGCCGGCGATGTCCCCGCTGACCTGGCTGATTTGTTCCTTCTGTTGTTGCGCCAGCCGGGTTTCCGCGGCGCGCTGCTGGGCTTTCAAATCAGCGGTGCGCGCCTCCAACTCCTTCTTTGTCATGCCGGCCTGGCGCGCCAGAGTTTCCTGTTGCGCCTCGGAGTTCTGGATACGAGCCTCCAGTTCCCTGACCTGGTTCTGGCTGGCGCCCAGTTGTTCCGACAGCTTTTCGAGCTTCTCATGGGTGACGTAATGAGCGTAACCAAAGGCAACAACCGCCAATATGCCCAGCACCATCAGAATCCATTTGCCAGCGTTGGATTGATGTTCTACCGGAATCTGTTCGACTTCATCGGCCATACACTCTTCCTCCTCGGGAAGTGCAACAAATGATTTCTAGGGATACACAATTGTTGAGCAGGACCGCCTCAGTGTCAATTAGCTCATAGGATGCCGACTTCGACCTAACGCGATGCATCAGGGCCCGATGGCGGTCTAGGGCCGGATTGCAAGTGCCTCCGCCAAGGCGGGATCGAGGTCGCGGCGGACCGCGGCGCTCTCCCCCAGCAGCCGCTTCTCGAGAGTTTTCCGAATATCTGCCATCGGGTCCGACGCTCCCGTGCCGTGCAGCGATTGTATGAGGTTCTGCGACTTCACCAGGCACGCATAGGCCAGGCGTGGCGGAAATCCGGCATCATCGAGAAAGCGGCCGTAGGCCAGCCAATCTTCAGCGCTGGCGCTGTCATCCCCGATGGTGCGGTCCAACTGTAGAGCTTGCTGGTAAAGCGGCAGCGCCTCGCTCAATTTTCCCGCCTTGGCTTCGAGAGCAGCCTCGTTCAGGTCGGCCAGGCTCTCCAGCTTGGTCTGGTGGGTCTGAGCCGCCAACTTTTCCGCGAGGCGATACGACTTCACCGCAAGATCGGTCCGCGACGAGCGCGCCTGACAATCCGCCATGCGCAGCACAAGGGCGATGATTTTGTCTGGCGCCGGATGATCCTGCCCCTTCTGCCGGGCGATCATTTCGAGGTACGTATTGTAGTGGGACGCTGCTGCCTGAGCACTGCCTTCACGATCCAGTTCGATCGCAAGATACAGGTGAGCATTGGCCTGCCCGGGATCGACGGCAATCGCCTGATCCCAGTCGGCGCGAGCCTGGCCCGTATCGCCTCTCTCGAGCGCCAGGAGCCCGTGGTCGAAGAGCAGATTGGCATCCTTGGGCGCGTACCGCAGGGAAGCTTCGGTCAAACTGAACGCTTCGTTATAGCGGTTCTGATGGATCAGGAACTGCAGCAGGGCCTGGCGCGGAGCCGGATCGGCGGGGTTCACCTGCATCGCCCGTCTCCAAGCGGCTTCAGCCTGCTGCGGATGCCCGTCTCCGAAGGCGCGCTGCCCCAGCCGCATCTGCAAGGAGCTGTCAAAAGAATTGAGCGCCGCCGCACGCTGCAGGTCCCGAAGGTCATCGGCATGCAGGGCCAGATAATAACGAGCTTGATCGACCGCGCCCCAAACCAGCAGCAGCACGGCCGCGCTTACACGGAGAAAACGTAAGCCGGCCGAACTCCCCACAAGCCATCGCCCCACGGCCTCTAGTTGTCCGCCCGCTTCTGCGGCAGCGCTGGAAATGCGTTCCCGCGAATCAAGGAGCAAAGAAGCTATCCGTCCATCGCGCAACTTCCACATCGCGCCATCGAGAATGAAGTGATGGATATTCACCAGCGACGTGAAGATCAGAAAGCTGGTGGTGAAGTCGTGATGAAAGCCGCGGCTGGCCAGCCACGGACCTGGGACAAACAACGCAATGCCGCCGACCACAAGTACGCCAAAATAGGCCAGCGGACGCCAGTTGCGTACTCTCTTTTCGGCCGCTCCGTTCGCAGCTTCCCCTGCGGCCTCGCGGCGCGCATAGTAGCTCGTGATCCAGAGGTATTGTGCGGAATGCATCACCGCAAACACGCCCGAGCTGTAGCGGTTCTGCGGAACGGCCAAACCCTTGATCAGCGAAAGGGCCGACGGCAGCAGGAACCATAAGACCTGTGACGAAAACAGCGTAAGCGAGGGGAGCAGCTTCCTCCATCCCGTCGAGCGTGCCAGTCTCGAGATCCCGAAGACCGAAAGCGCTACGAACGCCAAGACCAGTACAGCCTGTTCCCAGCGGCTTACGACGGCGGGAATCCCGAGTGACAAAAATAGAGGGTCGGTCGACGGCCCCGTATGGAAGCCGAGAAACAAAGTCAAATAGGACGCGACAAAAGCGCCATACAGAGCGCGACGGCCGGCCTTGCCCGGATCCGCTCCCGCCCGCCGCGCGAACATCATGAACAGCCCGTAGTTTTGGCCGCTATAGTGCCAGGGGCTCCAGGTCAAATAGATGGTGAAGATCCAAGGCAAAAGGCGCAGCCAGAAATGGGAGAGCAGAAGCGCCAGTACAATCAGCGCTGTGATGTGCACGGTGAAGACACGATATTTGTGAAAGTCTTCGGAGCGGTGGTAGGCGCGGTAAATCGTCGCCATGTAGTGCGGGTAGTTGAAGAAGAGCGCCAGGACGTAGAACATAACCGACCAGGTCCGCGTGCTCGAAGCCAGCGAAACGTAGGAAATCAGAAGCAGGGGCGCCGACCATGCGCCGCATCCGACAATCAAGTCGAGCCAAGGGCTGTAAATCCATGGCGCCGGCTGCTCTGTACGATTCGTTACGGATTTTCGCATGTCGTGTTTGCGATCGACTCCAGCCATAATTCCGAATCTGAGCGGCTACAGGTGGCCGTCCGCAACTCGTTTCTTTGTAGTGGCTATGAAGGAATTATAGGGGCGCGAATCGCATTCAGACGTAACCGGACCGGTGCTGCAAACATAACCAAGGTAACGAGCTCCTCGTTCCCGCTCCACACCCCAGTCTTGGGGTCAGAGGACATCCACCAATGAGGCTGATCCCTGATCCACAAACCCGTTCTTCTGTTCCGGCGCCGGCACGGAAAGGCGCACAAGACGTGCTCTATTGAGGGCATGAGTCCTGTATCGGCTCCGCCACCGGCAGGCGTTTGTTCTTGCGGGAGGCCAGGAGGTGGAATCCACACTCCTTCGCGAGTTTTTCCCAACTCCAGATTCCGTATGCCGCGGGGCCTGCTAGGGGGAACCCGAGTTGATGGGCGAGCATGCACGCCTGTCCGCGGTGATGGGCGTCATGCGAAATCATGTAGGCGAACATGGCCGCGCCGGGAGGCCATGGCCTGGCCCAGCCGTCGCGGAGAAAGGTACGAACGCGGCTGTGGGGAGCTGTCATAGCCTCTGCGAGCATCTGGGAACAACGCTTGGCACTTTCCGCGAGTGCCGCTCGCGCCTGCTTCTGCGTGCACCGGCTGCGGTCAAGGCGTGCCGGTAGCTTCAGGTGCGGAGCCGAGAGCCTTAGCCACTTGCAACGAATGTTGTGGACGTGAGCGAAGATGTCCGCGATGGTGCGACCCTGACCGGATTGTTTTGCTCGCCAGGCGCGGGAGTCGAGATACTCTAGTAAGAGCTGGTTCATGCGATCGTTCAGGACATAGGCCTGCGCCATCTCCTGAGCGAGCTCGGGGCTCAAGGTGAGGAGGCCTGACTTTGTTCCGTCATCCATCGTCCGACTCTATTGCCCAGGAAGACCCAAAGCAGGCCATTTCATTGAAACTTCCAGCGGGTGGACTTGCTTTGGAAATGCTTCTCCCACAGACCGAACACCATGCGCGGGCGCACAGCGTACACCGGCTCCTTCATCGACAGGAGGTCGTCCTTCATCGTGGCCAGATCAAACTTGTATTTCTTTTCGTAGGCGGGAATGAGTTTGCGCCGTGCTGCCACGTCGGCGATTTCCGCGATCCCCTCAACTATCACCGCCTCGTGGGCGTGCTCCGTGCACACAATGCAGTTTGCATTCAGCGCCAGATTGCGAGCCTTGCGCGATTTGCTGCCTGTGCTGAATAACAAGTGCCCGTTCAGCCACAGCCCCCAGACGACCATTGTGTGAGGAGAACCGTCCGGCTTGACGGTCGTGATCCAGTAATTGTGCGATTTCTTCAGCCGCTGCTCGGCCCAGGACCAGGGCAACAGGCCCTTGTCGCTTTCAGGAAAGCCATAACCAGGGGCTCGAGGACGACTGGCCTTCGGCTTCTTTGAGTGCGCCGTGTGCGCCTTGACTCGCATGAACGAATCTCCCTTATTGCAGATTTCGGTTCGCCACTCTTAATTCGCACGAGCTCATCGGCATTCGTCCCTGGGAAATCCCTCTCCCGGCTGAACTGCGCCGGGTTCGGGATGACGCCTCCCTAGAGAGGGTTCATTGTGACTACTCCTCACAAGTTCTTCTTCGTCCACTGATCGAGGCGGTCGAGCGCCTTCTGCAGGTTCTCGAGCGAATTCGCCACGCTGAAGCGCAGGTAGCCTTCTCCGAATTCGCCGAAAGACGTTCCCGACAGGGCGGCTACGCCGGCTTGGTCAAGAAGTGCGTCGGCCAGTGGTTTCGACTTCCATCCCGTCTTCATGATGTTGGGAAAGACGTAGAACGCGCCCTTGGGCATGCGGCAGGAGAAGCCTTTGATTTTGTTCAGCCCCGCCACGAAGACGTCGCGGCGACGCTGGAACTCATCGCGCATGCGGTCGACCGAACTCTGATCGCCCCGAATTGCCTCGATCCCAGCCACCTGGGTGAAGCTGGCCGTGCAGGAATTCGAGTTCGTCATCAGGCGGGTCATGTGGGCGGCTAGGTCGGCGCGCATGACGCCGTAGCCCATGCGCCATCCCGTCATGGCGTATGTTTTCGAGAAGCCGTCGAGCAGGATGGTGCGCTCCTGCATGCCCGGTACCGACATGATGGAGAAATGCTGCCCACCGTCGAAGAGCAGGCGGCTGTAGATTTCGTCCGACAGCACCATGATGTTGCGGTCGCCGATCGCCTTCGCGATCTGCTCGATGTCGCGGCGTTCCAGCACTCCGCCGGTAGGGTTCTGGGGTGAGTTGAGAATAATCAGCTTCGTGCGGTCGCTGATGAGCGATGCCAACTCATTCACGTCCAGCGAGAAGTCGCGCTCTTCGCGCAGCGCGATGGGCACGGCCCGCCCGCCAACGTAGTGGATCATTGACTCATAAATCGGGAAGCCAGGATTGGGATAGATGACCTCATCTCCCTCATCAATAAACGCCAGGATGGTGAAGAAAATAATTGGCTTTCCTCCCGGCACAACGACAACCTCCTCACTCATCACCGACACGCCGCGGGTGCGGCCCACGTATTCAGCCACGGCCTGGCGCAACTCAGGGAGGCCAGCCGACGGACCATAGTGCGTCCAGCCTTTGCGGAGGGCATCAACACCAGCTTCGACCACATTCGAAGGTGTGTCGAAGTCCGGCTCGCCGATTTCGAGGTGGATGATGCTTTTGCCTTGGCGCTCCAGAGCGCGGGCGCGGTTCAGGACCTCAAACGCGGTCTCCGTGCCCAGGCGCGACATGCGTCGGGCTAGCTGCAATTCGTGTTGGACGGCTTTCTCCATGACGAGGCTCCTGAGGGCAAACGGCACATTATAACGCTGCGGGAGCAGGTCGTCCGTACGCAAACCGCTAGCGCCAGGGAGAGTAAACTCCAATTCGACAGTGGAGGAATCCGTGAGTACATACCTCGACGAACTTTACGCACACCAGGAGTGGGCAGATGCGGAGCACTGGCGAGCGTTTGAGGCGCATCCTGCAGCACTGGGAGACAAGGCAATCCGGGAGCGGCTGCTTCATATTCATCAGGTGCAGCACGGGTTCTTGTGGATTACGGGATCGCGGACGTCGGGGTTCGCCTTCAAGAAACTGGACGACTTTCCTTCTAGCGGATCTGAAGCAACACGCGCGGAACTACCACGTCGAGGTTCGAGGACTGGTCGGTGGATTAGACCAGACAGGTCTGGAAGAATTCGTCGAAGTTCCTTGGTTCACGCCGCCCGTAAAGCTCAGCCGGCGGCATGCGCTGACGCAGGCGGCCATGCATAGTCACTATCATCGCGGTCAGAACGCGACTCGGCTGCGGGAATTGGGCGGCGTTCCGCCGATGACGTATTTCATCATCTGGCTACGGAAGGGTCAACCTGCGGCGCAGTGGAGTTGAACTGCGGGACTCTGACACTGCATTGTGGCATCAGCTGCGGGAAGACGATTCGAGGTTCGCTCGAAAGGACAGCCGAGGCAGCTGTCCCCGATGAGAGGATTACTCCGAGACGCTGTGTTCTTCGTTCTGCGCGCGGAGAACGCGGTCGACGGAATAGGGGGCGCGACGGCTGGGTTCGTGGTAGTGGCGGACTTGCATTTCGCCAAGCAGACCGATGGCCAACAGATTCAGGCCGCCGAGCAGGAGGCCAAGAGCGGCCATCATCAGCGGGCCGTGCGTGGCCATCACCGGAACGTGGCGCACGAACTTTTCTACTCCCAGCCAGAGAACCAAGGCGCTGCCGGTGAAGATGCTCATCATTCCGAAGCCGCCGAAAAAGTGCAGCGGACGCGACAGGTAGCGCAGCAAGAAGCGGATCGTCAGGAGATCGAAGAACACGCGGAAGGTGCGCGAAATGCCGTAATGCGAAGCCCCGCGCTCGCGGTTCACGTTGCGGATGGGGACTTCGCAAATCGACGCGCCGTGCCACGAAGCCAGCGCCGGAATGAAGCGGTGTAGTTCGCCGTAGAGCGGTACCTGCTCGAGGATGTCGCGGCGGTAAGCCTTGAACGTGGTGCCGAAGTCGTGAATGTCGACGCCACTGATCTTGGCCATCATCCAATTGGCAATGCGCGAGGGGATGCGGCGCATCCAGAAATTGTCGACGCGCACTTTGCGCCATCCGCTGACAATGTCGTAACCTGCGGCGATTTTTTCCAGGAACAGCGGGATGTCGTTGGGATCGTGCTGCAGATCGCCATCCATGGCGATGACATATTCGCCGCGGGCATGGTCGAAACCGGCTGCGAGTCCTGCGGTCTGGCCGAAGTTGCGGCGCAGCTTGACGACGGTGACGCGGCTGTCGACGGCCGCAATCTCACGCAGCATGGCGAAGGTGTGGTCGCTCGAGCCATCGTCCACGAGAACGATTTCGAAAGTCTCGCCGTGAGCTTCCATGACCGCCTTCAGGCGATCATAGAGGTCGGTGACGTTCTCTTGCTCGTTGTGTAGAGGGACGACGATGGAGTACTTAGGCACAGTTTTTTGATTATAAACCGGAATTGCGGGATTCCAGAGTTTAAGGTTCGGTAAAGATTCTCGGCGGTAACTGCGTTTTGCGGTTGCGATGATGCGGGGGAGGAGAATCAAGGCACTCCTTTTGGCATTGGGCTCAGACGTCGGACGAACAAGCTTTCAAGGGGTCAGGTGGCTGTGCATATCTCCCGAAGAAATCGGCGGCAAGGATCTCGAACCGACCTGTTTTGATGTGTTCCCAATGTGGGAAAGCTAGAGTTGTGAGGGAGTACCCCTCCCCCACCC
>Ga0307479_10003104_pt1 | contig 15095 bp, 8 predicted proteins | sample atmos_gasesECM4C_FD_203743 | JGI IMG/M metagenome (GOLD analysis project Ga0307479, IMG submission 203743) | Hardwood forest soil microbial communities from Morgan-Monroe State Forest, Indiana, United States - atmos_gasesECM4C_515 | ecosystem: Environmental > Terrestrial > Soil > Temperate... | reverse complement strand
TGAAGGTGCCGGGGAAATTGCGCCATTTTCTTTCAGTCGAATGTGTTCGACACGCAAAACCGCAAACCGCGCAGCCTTCACCTTCCCTCCGAGCCTCTGTTCGGTAGCCGCGTAAATGTCGAATGTACCCTTCTTGCTGACCTCTAGGACGATCGGGTACGTAGTATGTTGGCTGGGCATGCCACAGTGATCCCAAACCCATTTCATTACGCATTGGGCGGTGACGCGATAAGCTGAGTTGTTTGGATCGTCGGGGTCTGGCAATCCGAGCGTCAGCGTATTGTAGTAGTGGTGCATTTCTCGACAGTCAGACGAACCGTTCGACTGACTCTTGGCGGTCACGTTTCCGTCTTCGTCTATGTTCCCTTGAATCGAACCCGAGGAATTGGACGAACAGGAGACACCCAGATTTACGTCTCTCACGTTAGTCCCCGCGACATACGCATTGATCGTCGCGAGTTTCTTTCCCGCGGGGATCAATGACCGAAGAGCATGTTGCGCGTCAGCCGGAAGTAAGTTCTCTGTTGTGGCTTCGGGTGCCGACGTCTGACCGAAGGCGACGGTAAGGCCACCGAGCAGGACAATTGAGCACAAACCGAAAGTAACTCTTGGCATTGAGCCTCCGGGCCGGGCAGAGGCCAGCGAATTCGTGCCCCGAAAGTGTGCCCTATTTTGTGCCCACCCTCAGTAGTAAACAAGCATATTTGGTGGCAGAGCGGCGAATGTGAGAATCGCTTGTACTGGCGCGAAGAATCAGCGTGATAGCAAACAATCGCACTCAGTATTAATTCTCTTTGGACGGTCTCTTAATCAGCGGGTTGCAGGTTCAAGTCCTGCCCGGCTCACCACTTCCTCGACGAACCCCTCCGCCCATCCGGAAATGCTGTGGAGCTGACTCTGCACCCGTAGAGGAGTCGCGAAGGTCAACGCGCTCCTGCCGCGTCGCTGCGGACTAATCTTCGAACCACCGGTTGCGGCTGCTCTTGAATGCTGTTCCGGATTGGCTCGTTGTCCTGGCGTCGCTCATGGGCTAGCTCTTGTTCCGCGGCAAACCAATCGTCCAGGTCCCGACCGTCTCCGCCCCCACGTTGCAGATAAATTTCGTAAGCTCGTTTTTCAATCTCTTCGTGCTTCACAATCGGTTCATTGGTGTCTCGCATTCGTTGTAACTCCATTCGAAATTTGAATTGCTTAAATCGCAGCAAGGCTATCCGTGTGTTCTGTGTGCTCGAATTCGTTTGGAGAGCAGAATTTTTGCTTTGCTGAGTTCACGTCGCCGTGCCGTGGTGAGATTCCGGCCGGCTCTATTGATGTAGTAATTGAGCATCCGCATGCCGGATTGAGGTCCTTTTGGCGACACTTTCTTTGACGCCAGACTTTTCGCAATCTCGGGCGCGCTCTTTTTGAAGAGTCCAGGAGGAGGAAAAGTCGAAACGGTCTTGACGGTGGCAACCCAGCGCTTGCTGGATCGTCTGCCCCCGCGAACTGACTTCGCAGCAAACATATCGCTATATCAATCCGGGCTCTCATCGCGAAGAATCGCAGCGGATGCGTGCCACTGCAATACCCTGATGATTGTAAGGGAGGCGATTCGCAAAGAGATTTGTGGATCTCGCTAGCTGGCTTCCCGGAGAACGGCAGCGATGAAATCGACGAGCCGGAGTTGATCAGTCCAACTCGCTTTGTGCTGCAGATCGACGTGGGTAAATGCCGGTGTGATCAGTACCGTGCGGACATCCCGGCGCGGAATCTCTTTTGCGAGCCAGAGGCTTTCGGCGGGCGGGATTACGGTATCTGTGGCGCCGTGAAGTATGAAAACTGAAACGCGAAGCTTCGCAATTTGGCCATCAGGCGACAGGGAAGCGAGTTCGGCTGCATCGGCGTGGATGGCGGCGAGTAGTTGCGGACGTACCAAATCGATTCGACGGGACATTAGCGCATCGAGGAGTTCCCGGGCTGGTGGACTTAGCTTGTCGAGCCAAGGCTTAGCATTTTGAGGCTCTTCCCAGAGCCAATACTTCAAGGCCTCATGTGCCGCGGGGATGTCCTTGGGATCGAAAAATTGAGAGAGGTGCGCATAGACGAAGACGGATGCGCCGTAGTCATGCACCGGGGCGGGGATTACGCGGCCGTCGGGAAATTCTTCTTGCCCTGTTGCGAGAAAACGAGAGACGCGCTCGAGATTTTCGTAACCGCCGAAGAGGACGAGCGCTCGTATGTGTGGGGCGTACTGTGGATCGCAGGCCGCGAGGAGCGCCAGCCCACCTGAAAAACTGAGCGCAATCACAGTCACAGGGCCTGTGCCTAGTCGTCCCTCGAGCCAAGCGGGTGACGACCCGATTGTGGGTATCGATGCGGCGTCTACGTGATAGTCGGCGAGAGAGGCGAGCACAGGCGTCAGGACAGCAAACCCGCTGGCGGCAAGCGCGTGGGAAAAATTCACGAACCGCGGGTCGTAAATTCCGAGGTGGTGAATCCCCGGCAATACCACAATGCCGCGCGGTTTTGAGATTCCAAGCGGAATGTACAAACGGGCCGGCACTGGGCCATCTTTCGTGGCGATCGCGACATCTTCAGCGGTTACCGCATTTGATTCGAATCGCAGGAGTGGACCGCTTGCTTGCGGATCGACCAAATGCGTCAATAGGGCGTAACTTCGCAGCTCGTAGCGTAGACGGTTGATTGCAAGGAAGAATAGCGGGATTGTAATAAGCGCGATAACAAGACCGCGATAGAAACGGCGCGCTGCCTTTTGTTGAGTATTGCTTTGGTCCGGCCGGCCTTCTCGAGTGGCCATCGGCTTGGGCAGTGCCTTTTCGAGCGGAAGCGATCGCGAATTCGAAAATCGCTAAGCGGACCTTACGGCATTCAATCCCAGGGCCTCGACATAGAATCGGTTCACATATTCCTTAACCATGCGCCGGGTGCTGAACTGCGGCGCGACGCGCTTGATCGATTCTTTCATCACCTGAACGAAGTCGTGCGGAATCTCGTCGTCGGCTCGGCGGTAATACATCGGAATCACTTCATCTTCGAGCAGACGATAGGCCGCATCCGCATCTGTGGACGTCCGGTCGCCCGAGATATCACCCGCTCCGAAAGCCCACCCGTCCTTGCCGTTGTAGCCTTCAATCCACCAGCCATCCAGGATCGACAGATTGGGGACGCCATTCGCTCCCGCTTTCATTCCGCTGGTTCCGCTGGCTTCGAGCGGCGGAATCGGATTATTGAGCCATACGTCCACGCCGCGCACCATGCGCTGGGCGAGCCGCTGATCGTAATTTTCGACGAACGCGATTCGCGCGCCGAATTCAGGGTTTTGAGCCAGCTGAAAGATCCTCTGAATCAACCTCTCGCCTTCAACATCCGAAGGATGCGCCTTCCCGGCAAAAATAATCTGGGCGGGGCGCAACCGGTTTGTCAGCAGATGCTTGAGCCGTTCCAGATCATGCAAAAAGAGATCGGGGCGCTTGTAAGCAGTGAAACGCCGCGCGAATCCGACCGTGAAAATTTCGGGATCGAGCAGAGCTCCGCAAGCAATAATACTTTCCGCCCGGGATCGCTTCTTCTCCCAGCGCTGCCTCGCCCGGTCGTTCACCTCCGAAATCAAAAGCCCTTTCAATTTCCGCCGCAGTCTCCAAAGCTCTACGTCCGGGATTCGCTCAACTCGTTCCCAGATTCCCGGCCGGTCCTGGTCGTTCACCCAGTTGGGGCCCACATACCGGTCGAGCAGCGGCTGCAGCCAGATGGGATCCATCCACGTGAGCAAATGAACGCCGTTTGTGATCGCGACAATGCCTGTCTCGTCCGCGGACTTTCCTTTATGCGAAGCGACGTTCGCCCACATTTTTCGCGACACTTCGGCGTGCTTCTTGCTGACAGCATTGCAGAACTTGCTCATCCGGAGAGCAAACACCGTCATGTTGAAACCGGCGCCGGGGTCGGAAGGATTCACTCCGAGCTGCAGTAGCGCATCGCGGTCAGCTCCAAAGCGATTGTAAAAATTGGCGAAATATTTTTCAAAGAGAGAAAACGGAAACACGTCAGTCCCGGCGGGCAACGGCGTATGCGTCGTAAAAACCGAACTTGTTCGCACTTGCTCAAGCGCTTCCTGAAAGTTTGTTCCCGCATCTACCAGCACCCGCAGGCGTTCGAGAATTGCCAGTGCCGCATGCCCTTCATTGATATGAGTCGCGGCAGGCCGAATTCCGAGCGCTTCGAGGACGCACATCCCGCCCATCCCCAGCACAATCTCCTGGCGCAGGCGCTGCTCAGGATCGTTCGTGTAAAGGCGGTTCGCGATCGCCCGGTCCCATGGCTGATTGCTCTCGATATCCGTATCCATCAAATACACGGGAACACGGCCGATATCGGCGCGCCACACCAGCACATCGACGGGCGGATCGAAGAGAGGGACCCGGACGCGAAGCTGGTTCTTGTTCGCGTCCAGGACGGGCTTGATCGGATCGTAGGTTCGGTCGAGTTTTTTCTCTTCGTCCTCCTGCCACCCGTCATCGCGAAGGTTTTGTGTGACGTAGCCTCTCGAATAGATCATGCCAACTGCGACTACTGAAACGGCAAGGTCGCTGCATTCTTTGATGTAATCGCCTGCGAGCACGCCCAAACCGCCCGCGTAAAGGGGAAGCGATTCGTGAAACGCATATTCAGCTGAAAAATAGGCGAGAGGCGCATTGCCCTTCCCGTGTTCGCTGGTGAACCAGCCGGCTTGCGTGCCGACTTCCGCCTCAAATTCATCCATCACCGCATCGTAGCGCTCGAGGAAATCGGAATTGCGCGCAGCGGCTTGTAGAGTCTCTTCAGGAAGCATCGCCAGCATGCGCAGCGGGTTGTGACCGCTCTCGCGCCAAGCCTGCGCATCCAGAGCGGGAAACATTTCTCTGGCTGCACGATGCCAGCTCCACCAGAGGTTATAGGCGAGCTTTTCCAGGCCTTGAATTCGTTCCGGCAAAGTAGGAAAGCGGGGAAAGGAATCTAAGTTTTGTTCCATTAGGAGCGGTTATGCCCTTTCGATTTTTACTGTCATCTATACTCACAAAAGTACTCGCCTGCGGTCAACCGGGGATTCAAGGTCAAAATACGAGAAGGGCATGGGGACGGTCATCTCGCATTCATGGAAACACACAAGGCCGCACCGCCCGCTATTCCAGAATCCTCCCCATACTGCGCCCGCACGAAGGGAATTTCGCCGCACCGCGAGTTGACTGACCATTTCGGTATCTGCAGGCGGATTCGCCCCAACCACGCGCAGATTAGCTCGCTCATTCCACCACCGACGACAATTACGTCAGGATCGAAGAGGTCGATCATGTTGCCAAGCCAGATTGCAAGCAGGTCCGCGGTTTCTTCCAGGATTGCGGCGGCAAGGGGATCGCCATCGCGCCAAGCTTTCGCCACCATCTCGGCTGTTACAGTTGCTGGATCGCCGTCTGCGAGAGCTAGCAACGCTTTGGCCTCGGCGCCTCCGGCTCCGAGTCTCTCCCTAGTGCGACGTGCAACGGCAGGTCCCGCCGCCAGCGCTTCGATGCAGCCGCGCTTGCCGCATGGACACGCGGGCCCGTTGTAGTCGATTGAAACGTGGCCACCTTCTCCCGCTGCACCGGTTCGGCCGTGATAGATAGTGCCGTTGAGTATGATCCCGACGCCGATGCCTGTCCCGATTGTCACGTAAAACACGGATGAGCACCCAGCTCCGGCGCCCCAGCGCGCTTCCGCAAGCGCCGCCGCATTCGCGTCGTTATCTAGAATCGTCGGAAGGCCACGCGATTTCTTAATTTCGGTGACCAGCGGATAATTGCGCCAGCAGGGCAGGTTGCCGGGATTCACGATTAAACCGAGCCGCGGATCGACGGGCCCGGGACTGACGATTCCGATTCCAGCGACAGAAGCATGACGCGCGGGTTCGGTGGCGAATGCAGCATCGATGGCTTTTTCGACCGCTCGCAATCCCGCGGCTGCGTCCTCGCGACTCGGCATTGGTACGCGGACCTTCGAGAGAATTTCTCCTCGCGACGTTACGAGCCCTGCCGCTACCTTCGTGCCGCCGATGTCTACGCCCAAATAGAGTGGGTCCGTGGATCTCATCTCGCTTGGCTCTGATTATTGAACGGTTCTTGGCCTCCGTCGAGTGCAGCGCGCTCGGAGTTTCGAGCCGTGAACTCTCGGGAGACTCGGTGTAAAATAAATCCATGAGCGACAAAATCAAGAAACCGGATTCCGAGTGGAAGTCCAAACTTACTGACGAGCAATACCATGTCACGCGCCAGAAGGGAACTGAGCCTCCCTTCAGCAGTGAATTCGCGGATACGGAAACGGAGGGGACGTATGTTTGCGTGTGCTGCGGCCAGCCCCTTTTCAGCTCCGACGCGAAATATCATTCAGGTTCCGGATGGCCAAGCTACTACCAGCCGATCGCGGCCGAAAATGTGGAGCTGGAGCGCGATTCGTCTCATGGAATGACGCGCACGGAGGTGCTTTGCAGCCGCTGCGATGCGCATCTCGGCCACGTTTTTGAAGACGGCCCACAGCCCACAGGGCTTCGCTTCTGCATTAATTCTGCCGCGCTCGACTTGAAAGAAAAGGATAAAAAATAGGGGCGAACGTAACGCCTCCCGCCGGGAGACGTCACTGCGCTCGGCATGTTTACCGGCGACGCTTTTAGTGATCGAAGAAAATCACCTGGGGATGTTTGTCGATCGTATCCGTCGAGATCGCCCGAATCGCGCTCGGTGACACCACGTAAATCGCCAGATTCGTGGGAATGCCTACGGGCGCATTCGTCGTCATCGTACCCTGCCCGCTTGAGGTCACCGTGTAATTGCCCACGAAGGACTGGGCTGGGTTCTGTCCCGAGGAATCCACTTCGTCCAGCACTCCTTGCATTGTTCCGGTGCCGTTCGCGGCTGTTTGGCCGATAATGTTGCTCACCATATCGTCCGCCGGCGAGGGAGCACTCAACGCATAGCTTCCCATCACCGACACGGCGCTGAAGGGGCCGCCCGTTTGGTTCTCCAGCAAGCCCACGGTCGCGGTTTTATCTGAGCCGACCAGGAATCCCTGATTGACGCCTGTGAGGTAGGCAGCCGCCATTCGCGGGCCCAACGGGCCAAAACCGGTGAATTCCACCCTCCCGTTCGTGGTCACAAGATACGTGCCGGGAACCAACGCGCCTTGTGAAATCGAACCGGCATCGTTTTGATTGAAATTCACGGTGGCACTGCCGGAGCCGTTGGGCGCCAGCAATCCAACAAAGGCGCTTGCGTTCGGACTATCCAATCCGGTCCCACTGATCACACTACCGCCCGTCAACGCCGTGCTATCAAAAACCACAGCAGGGTTTTGAAGGACCATCTCGCCGCCGATTTTGGGATGGGTTGCGTCGGTGGTGTCGATCTCGATGGCAAAAAGATCCGATGGCGATACGAAATAGCAGATGAAATTGAGCGTCAGCTGCGCCGACGAGGGGATTTGGAAAACCACATTCGCGACGACGCGGCCAGCGGTGCTGCTCGAGGAAAAATTACCGGACGCCGGAACGGCGGCGCTGTAAAGGCCCGCATCGTTGTAGTCAACTGTTCCGGGAGAGAATGACGAGGTTCCGTCTGCATGCACGACGCCAACCAAGGTTGCGGGAGCCGTAGTAAGGTCTTGTCCGGTGAAAGCAAACGCGTAGTTCCCGCTGAAGTTCGCAGCGGAGAAACTGCTGCCCACTTGCGGCTTGATGATTCCCTCGCCGCGAGTCGGGAGCGGCGGTGGCGTCGTATTGCTGGTGTCGTTTTCTAAAAAGCGGGCATTCCCATCCGCATCCAGAACCAGCTGGTAGATCGACGTGAGCTTCTGGGCCACAGAATTCGTTGCGGTTAGCGTCAATGTTCCGCGCCCGTCAGTTCCGAGTGAATAGGTTCCGGAGAGGGTCGCATTAAGTGAGGTACCGGAAACACGATTCATATCCTCGGTACCGCTTGTGATTTTGCCTGACCCGTCCGCCGTAAATTGCCCTGTTCCGAGCACAACGCCCTGCGTATCAAATCCACTGAAGAAAAACACGTAGGACCCGCGAAGCAGGGAGTTGGGATTCGCGCTACCCGCAGTTATCGAAATGCTGAAGGCTCTCGAAGCGGTGGCAGGAACCGTTTGAGAATCCTTCACGCCGAGCGTGAAGCTCACGGGCGTGCCGCTTACGAGGATCGGCGTGCCGGTAATTGCTCCCGAGCCTGGATTCAAGCTGAGCCCGGCCGGCAGTTGCCCTGAGACAACGCTCCACGTATAAGGCTGCACGCCTCCGGTTGCCTGGACGGGCGTTGAGTAGGGCGTCGCAACTGAACCTACCGGCAGTACGCTAGGCGTCACTAAAAGACGCGGCGCGCCGTTCACCGTAATCGAAAGTGGCGCCGGTGTGGATGCCGTCTGCGGCGGAATCGCTGAATCGACCACTTGCAGCGTGAACTGAAACACGCCCGCCGTCGTAGGCGTGCCGCTGAGCTGCCCGGAGGTGGTGTTAAACGTCAGCCCCGGAGGGAAATTGCCGGAAGTTTTCGACCACGTAAAAGGAGGCACTCCGCCGGAGGTGACGATGGAGGTCGCATAGGCTGTGTTGATTGTCGCGCCCATGAGCGCCCCGCTCGAAGTAATTGAAAGCGGCGGCGGCGCACTGATGTTGATCGTATATTGGGGCGAAAGGACTTTGTCCGGGGGGTTCCCGCTGTCGGCCACCTGAACCCTGAATGTATTCGTCGTGTTTGAGCCTGTGGGTTTACCGCTGATCGTGCCGGATTGGCTGATCGTGAGGCCTGCAGGGAGGCTTCCTGAAGCGATCGTGAGTGTCAAAGGCGCGACGCCGCCGGTGACAGGAACCGCAAACGAGTAGGGAACCCCGTTCGCACCGTTCGGTGGGAGAGTTGTTCCGAAACTTGGTGGGATGACCACATCTATCGTCACCGTGGCCGTAGCGCCTTTATCAGCCAGTGCAACGGCTTGCAAAGACACGGCAAGCGTGGCCGAAATGCCCACAGGCGCGGTGTAGGTTACGCTGCTCGACGTCATATTGGTAAGCGTGCCGCAGCCGGCTCCGGAGCAACCGGTCCCCGTGAATTGCCACATGACACCCTTATTGGAGGTGTCTTGCCCCACCGTCGCCATGAACGTGAGCGACTCCCCTGTGTCTACCATTTGGGTGGTGCCGGGGATGATTTGGACCGTGATCTGGGAGCTGGAGCCGCCCCCACATCCCGCTGCGAATGCGATTGCGACGCACACGAATGCGAGGAATGAGGGTCCGAATAGAAATTTTGGAGAATTGCCTGTTATTCGGGCATACGTCTTCGAAGTTCTCATATCACCTTTTCGGATGACTTTTCTGGTACGCCCGCGCTGGGATGAGAGGACTCCCCGCCGAACCCGCAGCAAAAGCGAAACAAGTTGAATAACAAAACACTTCGGGAGTGTCAACGCACATCTCCGAGCGCCACCTTCCAGACCATCCACCCGTTTGACACTCCGCTTGATAGTTCCCGCTACCGTCGGGATAATGCCCGGCATGTTTCAGCCATCTGGATGCGTCGAATGATTCGCTCGTTGCCTGCGGCTAAGTGCGTTTTGTTGCTTCCAATCCTCTTCTGCCTTGGTATCTGTCTTGGTCAGCCGACCCGCACATTTGCTCAGGATCCCACTGGGGCGCTGCGAGGCACTATCGAGGACACAAGCGGAGCACGAGTGGCCGGAGCTACGATCGAAGTCCGGGCGATTGGTCAATCACTCGTGCGCGAAGCTGCCGCTGATCCGCGCGGGGAATTTCGGTTCGATCTGCTGCCGCCCGGCGAATATGAAATAACCGCCAATTCCTCAGGATTTGCTCCGGTGCATTCGGAAGTATCGGTGGTGATTAGCTCGGTGCGGGAGCTCACGATCACTATGCTGCCTGTCCCTGTTCGCCAGACGGTGACCGTGAATCGGCAAGTTTCTTCAATCACCGCAGAGCCGATCGACGCGGCCAGCGCCACTTTGCAAAGCGTTATCACCGCGAAGGATCTCGAAACCGTTCCGCTCGCGCATCGCAGCTTTGCGAATATCGCCTATCTGGCGCCGGGGACTGAACCGGTTGAACCTTCCGATCCCACGAAAGCGCGCATCACGGCGGTTTCTTTCGGTGGCAGTTCGGGGCTCAACGTCGAACTTTCCGTGGATGGCGGCGACAATTCCGACGATTACATAGGTGGGTTCTTGCAGAATATTTCTCCGGATGCGATTCAGGAGTTTGCCGTTCGTACTGCGCAGGAAGACGCGGATACCGGCCGCACCACGGCGGGCTCTGTTGTGATCAGCACCAAGCGCGGCACGGACATGTGGCACGGCGACGCTGCGTTCTACGAACGGGCCGCTGCGCTCAATGCGCGTTACCCGATCGAAAATCCCGCGCCGAATCCCAAGCAGCCCTTCTCTCGCCAGAACTATGTGGGCACGCTGGGTGGCCCGATCAAGCCCGGCAAGCTCTGGTTTTTCTCGTCGTTTGAATACGTTCACGAAGATGCCAGCATTGCTTACAGTCCTGCGAGCCAGGCACAATTTGGCGCGCTGGCACAACTGGCACAGATGGGCTTGATTCCGAATGTGAACTCGATTGCAGTGCCGAACAGCGTTCCCATTCCATTTCGCGATTATCTCTCCACGATTCGCCTTGACTGGTCGCAATCCGCGCGCTCCCAGTGGTTTCTACGTGCTGCTGCCGATAACTACACGACGGAAAACGACCTGGTGCAGCAGGCTACTTTGCCTTCCACCGGCGTTACTTCACACTCGAATTACTTGAATCTGCTTTTGAATCAGCAGTTCACCTTCAGCCCCACCTGGCTTGGCTCGTTCACATTTGATGCTGGAGGGCTTCATCACACGGAAGCGCGCAATTCTGATTTCGGCTATGCGCTCGCTTTCCCGTTCAGTGCCACGTCGCAGACTGTCTCTGGCTTTGAGACCTTTGGCGACAATCAGTTCATGACTGCGATTACCAATTTTCCTGTCCTGCGCAACCAGGAAAAGTACCAGTTTCGCTACGATGTGCGGCACACGTCCGGGCGTCACGCCACGAGCTTTGGCGTGAACTTCATTCATGAACCCGTTCTCGATGGCGCCCTCAGCGGTACGCAGGAAACACTCATCGCGTATTCCAACGACCCCAGCTTCTACGTGACGAACCCATCGCAGTTTTATTCTGACCTGACATGTGCGACCCCGGCACCGGCCAATGTAACCTGCGCGGCTGCGCCGGCCAGTGACGGCTCGTTCTCGCAAAACCTTCAACGGGTGGACCTCTACGCCCAGGACTCCTGGCGCACAAAGCCAAATCTCACACTGAATTACGGATTGCGCTGGGACACGACGTTTGGTCTATTCGATGCATCCGGGCGCTCTCAGTCGGGCAATCCCGCGTTGCTCACGCTGCGCGCCCTGGGGATTCCGCTGGTCTCGGGCGCGCCGCACGATTACCGCAAGCAATTCGCGCCGAGATTGGGATTTGCGTACTCGCCGGGAGTATCTCAAACCACCGTAATCCGGGGCGGTTTCGGCCTCTTCTTTAGTGAGCTTGCGCAGAATGGTTGGGTGAACGCGTTTCAAGCGGTGAATACTGCGCCGCTTCCATGTGTTGTTCCGACGGATCCGGGATGCATTCCAGCTGGCGGAGCGGGGGCGCTGATTGACCCGCGATATAGGACGCCGTATGCGATTCACGTCACGGCTGGCGTTCAGCACGCTTTCAACTCGAAATGGATGGTCAGCGCGGACTATAACCACGAGCAGGGTGTGCACGGTTACCGGCGCTACGAATACGTAGCCGGCTTCACGCTTCCGCCTGATGCTCCCGATATCTCCGTGTTTCGGTCGGACAATCGCTCGAGCTACAACGCACTTTTGATTCATCTGCAGGGAAATGTTTCACGGCGCTTCAATCTGATCGCGAACTACACGCTGTCGAGCGCAAAAACTTGGGGCTGCGTTCTCGGTGAGCTATTCGATTACGTCAACGGCGTGTGCAATCCGAATGATGCGTTCGCTCGTGGCGACTACGGCCCTTCGGGCGAAGACGTTCGCCACCGTTTCGTGCTCGCCGGCACGTTGTACGTGCCCGGCGGCTTCGAACTCACCACTCTTTCGCAATTTGAAAGCGCGCGGCCCCTCACGCTGACGACTCCCGTTGACGTGAACGGTTTCGGAGATTCAGCTGACGATCGCGTCGTCGTGAATGGTGTGCAGACCGCACTCGACCAGATCCGCGGGACGCCATATATTCAGGTTGATCTCCGAGTCAGCCGCCCGTTCCACTTTGGCGATCGCTGGACTGCGACGCCATTCATCGAGTTCTTCAATCTTTTCAACCGCAATAATCCGGGAGCGAACTACGTCACTGACATTTCAGCGCTTCCGGTTCCGGTGAACAATCTGGCAAATGCCACTGCTCTCTGCCCTACGCCTGCTTGCAGCGTGCCCATCACGAGCCTCAATCAGCTGCGCGTTCCTGCCGGGGCGCTCGGCGATTTCTTCGGTCCAGGAACCACGGTGGGCATTCCGTTTGCGGCACAAGTGGGTTTCCGCCTGACGTTCTAGGCCTTCCGGGGGAACTCGCCTTCCCAGCCTGCTACTACGACCGTTGCGAGACAATTTCCCAGTACATTGACGGCCGTTCGCGGCATGTCCATCAGCTGATCGATGCCAAAGAGTAGAAAAAATGGCTCGATCGGCAGATTGAATTGCGTTGCGGTGGCCAGCACGATTACGAGTGACGCACGCGCCACGCCGGCGGTGCCTTTACTGCTCAGCAGCAGCGTGAGCATCATCAGGACCTGCTGGCCGAGCGTGAGATGCAGGCCGGCAGCTTGCGCCATAAATATCAGCGCGAGCGATTGATAGAGGCTCGAGCCGTCCAGATTAAAGCTGTAACCGGTGGGCAGCACGAAAGCGACGGTCGAACGCGGCACTCCAAGCGCTTCCATGTTTTCCATCGCTCTTGGCAGCGCCGCTTCGGAACTTGCCGTCGCAAACGCGATCGTTACAGGTTCGGCCGCCGCTTGCGCGAAACGCAGAATAGGAACCTTCGCGAAATACGCGATGGGCCACAGTACAAATGCCACGAAGGCAACGAGGGCAACGTACATTGTCGCCAGCAGCTTTAGCAGCGGAAGCAGAACGCCGAGGCCCATATGTCCCACGGTGTAGGCGATCGAGCCGAAGACTCCCACAGGCGCCGCCAGCATCACGATATTGGTGAACTTGAACATCGTTTCGGAAAGGCTTTCGGCAAGAGCCACGAGCGGTTTTCGTTTTGCTTCCGGCACCATCGCCAGCGCGATTCCGAAGAGGATGCTGAAGACCACCACTTGCAGCACCTGGCCCTCTGCCACTGATTTCGCGATGTTTTCGGGAAACACGTTGAGAATCAAATCGGTTGCAGTGTGTGGTACTACAGCCGGCACGTTTTCCGACGCTGATGCTGGCATCTGAATTCCCACACCGGCGCGGCTGATGTTGATTGCGGCGAGACCGATGAAGATAGCGATCGTCGAGACAATCTCGAAATAGACGATTGCCTTGATTCCCATCCGGCCTACTTTTCTAATGTCCGCGTGGCCTGCGATGCCCACCACAAGAGTGCCGAAAAGCAGGGGTGCGATGATTACTTTGATCAGCCGGAGAAAAATCGTGCCAAGCACCTGGAATTTCATTGCCAGGGCGGGAGCGTCGTGGCCGAGTTCCGCGCCAGCCGCGAGGCCAACGAGAATCCATGCTGTGAGCGAACGCTGTGTCACCGCGTATGCAGCGAGTAGAGCGATCGCGATCCAGCGCACCGCTTCGAACACACCAGCGGAGATTCCTGCGACGCCGGAATGCCGCGCGACTGCCATCGCAGCCGCGACGAAAAGAACCGCGAACAGCGCGAAGAGAAGCTCACGAGTTGTCGAGCGGGATGCCATTGCAACGACCGTGCTGGCGGCGAACGTTATGCTGCCCGGACGCCAGTGTCAACCGCGTGATGCCGGCTCCGGCAACTTCGCAGCACAGTTCGCGCATCTTATGAACTGGAAATATTACTTCTGAGTTTGAGCACGCCTGTTGTCAACCTCGGGGAATTTCTAGTATAAAGGTCGGCTCTGTAGCAACCCGGCAGTCCTGCTGGTTCCCATTGATACGGAAGCGTGAACGAATCGCGGAGGAGTGCCTTGATCGAAGTTCAGGATCTGACGAAGACATTCGGCGAAAGAACCGCCGTGGACCACATCTCGTTCGCCGTGAACAAAGGCGAGATCCTGGGATTCCTTGGTCCCAACGGCGCCGGCAAGACGACCACGATGCGAATGCTGACGAGTTTCATGCCGGCCACGTCCGGCACGGCGCGCATTGCGGGCTTCGACGTGTTCGACAATTCGCTCGAGGTACGCCGCCACATCGGATATCTCCCCGAGAATCCGCCCGTCTATCCGGATATGACGGTTGAAAGCTACCTCGATTTCGTCGCTCGAATCAAAGGCGTGCCGGCGGAAAAGCGGGCGCAGCGCGTTACCGATGCGCTCGAAAAGACGAACATCACGGATAAGCGCGATGAGCTGATCAAACGCCTCTCGCGCGGCTATAAGCAGCGCGTGGGGTTAGCACAAGCGCTCGTGCACGATCCCGACGTGATTATTCTCGACGAGCCAACGGTGGGCCTCGATCCCAAACAGATTATCGAAGTCCGCCACCTGATCAAGAATCTCGCCGGGAATCACACGATCGTCCTCTCAACGCACATCCTTCCCGAAGTGAGCATGACGTGCGACCGCGTGGTCATCATCAACAAAGGCAAAATCGCAGCCGTAGATACACCGCAAAACCTTACGTCGCAGCTGAAGGGTGGCCAGCGCATTCGCGTGGAAGTGCAGGCGTCCGAACAGCCGCTGCGCGAAGTGCTCGCGCAGATTCCGGGTGCCAGCCGTGTGCAGATTGAAGCGGCACCGCTAACCGGTCACGTCATGGCCACGATTGAGGCTGCCGAGGGCAAGGACATTCGCAGCGCGATTGCGGCGAGGATCGTCGAGAAAGGCTGGCCGCTTTTT
>Ga0307479_10003103_pt1 | contig 15096 bp, 10 predicted proteins | sample atmos_gasesECM4C_FD_203743 | JGI IMG/M metagenome (GOLD analysis project Ga0307479, IMG submission 203743) | Hardwood forest soil microbial communities from Morgan-Monroe State Forest, Indiana, United States - atmos_gasesECM4C_515 | ecosystem: Environmental > Terrestrial > Soil > Temperate... | reverse complement strand
GAGCAGTTCCCACTGCACATCGGTCAGTTCCATATCTACCGGTGTGCCTGTAAATTCAACTCCGCACAATTACTTAGTGCGGTTCGTATTTATGAGATAGGTTCTAGTTAATATCGAACTGCTCCTGATGCAGTGCGGGGTCGCTTTTTACGATGATGGTGCGCTTGGTTAGTTCTTCCATTTCGTTCAGCAAGCGGCCGTTATTGCCTTTCAATTCCTTGGCCACATCCGGATTCACGCGCAGCATTACGTCTTCGTGCTCCAGGTGCTTGGCGATCTTGCGCATCTCCACGTAAATTTCGTTGGCCACGGTCGTCAGTGATTTCACGTAGCCCGTCGATTGGCAATACGGACAGGGCGCGCCAATGGTGCGTTCGAGCGATTGCTTCACGCGCTTGCGGGTGATGGCGACCAGTCCAAAATCGTTGAACTGGAGAACCTTAGACGGCGCGCGGTCGTGCCGGAGTTCTTCTTCCAGAGCCTGCATCACGCGCTGGCGGTTGCGGCGCTCGTCCATGTCGATGAAATCGATGATGATGATGCCGCCCAGATCGCGCAGGCGAATCTGGCGGACGATCTCTTTGATCGCATCCACGTTGGTTTTGACGATCGTATCTTCGAGGCGCGAGGTCTTGCCAACGTACTTGCCCGTGTTGATGTCGATCGCGACCAGCGCTTCGGTCTGGTTGATGACGATGTAGCCGCCGCTTTTCAGCCACACTTTCGACTTGAGCGCTTTGTTCATCTCCTCGGCCAGGCCGAACTGCTCGAATAGCGGCGTCTCTTTCGTGTAGAGCTTCACGCGCTTCACTAGGCCGGGCTGGAAGCGATTGAAGAACCGCAGAATCCGTTCGTACTCCGGTTCGGTATCGACCCAGATCACCGAAAAGTCGGACGTAACCTGATCGCGCAACACGCGCTCGACCACGTTGAGATCGTGATAGATCAGCGCCGGTGGTTTGGAAGCTTCCGCCCGAGTTTTGATGTCATTCCACAGGCCTTTCAGGAAACGTATATCGGCCCGCAGTTCTTCTTCGCTCGCGCTCTGCGCGGCGGTGCGGACGATGAAGCCGCCGTGGCCGTTGTCGCGCTCGCTCATCACAATGCGCTTCAGCCGCTGCCGTTCTTCATCCGACGCGATCTTGCGCGAAACGCCAGTATGGTTCACGGTCGGCATGTAGACCAAAAACCGTCCCGGCAGCGCGATGTGGCTGGTGATGCGCGCACCCTTCTTGCCGATGGGCTCCTTGGCGATCTGTACCAGAATTTCCTGGCCTTCTTTCAACAGGTCGCTGATCTTCGGAACCTCTTGCTGTTCGCGTCGTGGAAAGCGGCGGCCACCTCCACGGCGTCCTCCGCCACGGCGGTCGAAACCGGGCCGCGGACGCGGCGCACGCTGCGTGTAACCGGCTGTCGCCGCAGGAGCGCGAACTTCCGCTCGAGCATCGACCGCGCCGGTTCCGCGTGCTTCGGCGTCGAGCAGTGCCTCCGCCTGGGCTTGCGCTTCTTCGAGTTCCAGTTCCTCGGAGTCTTCCTCGGCCTCTGCGGCACTGCCCTCTGCAGGGGTTACACCCGACATGTGAATCTCTTCCACCGTTTCGCGGACATCGGAAAACTCGCGTGCGCCAGTCCCCGAACCTTGCTGGCCGGCAGCCCGCGTCTCCTCTTCAAACTCGTCGTAGCCCTCATCGGAGTTGTGTTCGTAGTGGACCGTGTCCGCCTCTTCCTCGTCGATGGTTTCCTCCTCCAGCGTTCCGGGCGGCGCAAAAGCCGTAACCTGCGCCGCAGCCGGAGCGGCAGCCGGGTCTGAATGCCCTGGAGCAGCAACCACCACCTCGTCTTCCTCGATAACTTCTTGAACTGTCCGAGTTGCCTCCGGAGCCGTGGCGCTTATCACGCCCTCCGTGTCCCGACGCTGAAATTCGCGGTTCCAGTCCACCGAGGTTGCGGCTGATTCCGCCTCCTTCGCCTGCATAGGCTGCGCGCCTTCGTCCGGCCGATCCTGCTGCTCCAACTGCGGCTGCGTTGTTGGCGCGACAGCAAAGATAGGTTCATCGTCGGGAAAAGTAGCGGTGATGGGCGTGGCGGCTTCAACCTGTGACTCCGCTGCAGGTGCAAATGCCTGCTCTTGCCGCACGCGTGACGGCTGGGCCACTGGCGGCTGCGCCAATCCCCGGTACTTGGAAATGGATTCTCCCGGAAGGATGATCGGCTGGTATCCAGCGGGAGGTCCGAACTGCTGGGTCCTGGCTGGTTCCTGGTGACGAGGAATTGCCGCCGGAGGCGCACTTTCCACAACAGGCGCCGCCGAGCGTGGCTCCGAACTTCGGTCACGGCCATCGCCCCGCCCATCGCGGCGTCCCCCACGACGACGGCGGCGTCCCCGCCAGCCTCCGCGTTCGCGGTCTTGTGAATCTCGCCCAGAGGGAGATTCTGGCGAACCCGCTGCGATTGACGGTTGACCGTCAGCAAGATCGTCGGCTCCCTCGAAATTTCGGATCGATTCACTCTCAAATTGGGTGGCTGGTTCGCTCGCGCCGTCGCCTTCAGACGCCAAGGCGGAAGTATCGCCCTGGACGCGGGCCGGTTGCGGGCGCATATCCGGCACGCCGCGAGTCGCCGGCACAACATCAGTGACATCCTCGTCGTGCTCTTCCAACTCCATAAAGTCGGAGACGTACAGGAAGGCATCGCGCTCCAGGCCGATGTCAACGAAGGCGGACTGCATGCCGGGCAGAACCCGGGTTACACGGCCTTTGTAGATGGATCCCGCAAGGGTGTATTCATTTTCGCGCTCGAGGTAGATTTCCGCGAGCAGATCGTCTTCCACCAACCCCACCTTGGTCTCGTGTGGTGTGGAAGAGACAAATAACTCTTTGTTCATGGACACTCCGGTCCCGCGGGCTTATCTAAGCCTTGCGGGTTTCACCGGGGCGAAGCGAGGAAGGAAACGGGAGGATCGAGCGTCGCGATGCTGGCCCCGCATAGGGGACGGCCGGGGCTCGGGAGGTTGCTCCCTGACCGCGTCCGTTGCACAAGCTTGGGTATCTTCTGCACTATTTCGCTTTCGACTGCCGGGTTTGTGACCGCACTCTCAGACCGTTTCCAGTCGGGGGGCCGTTTCCCTGCCAGCAGCTTTATTGCCTCAATCCTGCCCGGCCTTCTAGTGCTCGACTGGCCGGTGAAATGCCCCCTTAACGCGAGGGCGATCGATATTTTTGGGGCTGCTCCCGAGGAGCAGCAATTGCTCTCTACCGTTTTGTTAATTCAAACTTCCGCTCCAAACTTCCACAGTCCCTTTTGCCAGATAACCAATCGGTTAACCCGGCTAATTCACAAAGCGGCGCATACGAACATTCATTACCATCCCCAGCGCCAGGAACATGAACAGAACGGAAGACCCACCGTAACTCATCAGCGGCAGAGGTATTCCGGTGACCGGCATAAAACCGACCACCATGCCGACGTTGACCAGGATATGAAAGCTAAGCACAGCCACCACACCCATCACCACGAACGTGCCAGCGCGGTCGGGCGCTGTTTGCGCGTTCTGCGTCAAACGCATCAGCACTATGAAGTATAGCAGCAGAACCCCCAGCGCGCCCACGAATCCATGCTCCTCGGAAAATGCCGCGAAAATGAAGTCCGTTTGGGGAACCGGCAGGAAAGCCCCGTGTGTTTGCGAGCCTTTCCCGCCCCACAACCCGCCCGACCCCACGGCAATCTTGGATTGCTCAACTTGATACCCCGTTCCCTGGGGATCGTTTTCCGGGTCCATGAAGCTGGTCAGCCGTTGTTTCTGGTACGACTTCAAAACGTGCACCCGGGGGACGAGGAATACCGCGCCTACGGTGATGCCCGCGAGCAGTGCTACGGCCAAGCCTTGTTTCCACTGCATGCCACCCAGGAAGACTCCCATGAGAGCAATCGGAATGTAAGTAAGAGCCGTACCTAAATCAGGTTGCTTCAGCACCATCAGCATGGGGATCACGACGATGGCCCCGGCTTTCATAAAATCGGGCCAGGAAAGCTCGCGATGCCGCAAATCAGCGAAGAACTTCGCCATCGCCAGAATCAGGATCAGCTTCACCCATTCCGAAGGTTGGAAATGATTGCCGCCCGGCATCTTGATCCAGCGTTTTGCGCCAAGGTATTTCTGTCCAAAGATCATCACCGCCATGAGCGACGCGACCGCCGCGATATAAAACCAGTGGATTCTATCTAATAGCGCCTGGTAGTTGACCAGGCTGATCAGAAACATCATGCCTACGCCAGCCGCCACCCAGTACATCTGCTTGATGTGCGAGCCGGCAAATTTGGTGTGCATGGTGGCGCTGCGGATCTCCATGATCCCCAGCCCGCAGATCATGAGCACAAAGACCAGCAGCAGCCAGTCGAAATCGCGAAATGAGACGTAACGTGACATAAAAACAGCTTCTAGCTCTTAGCTTGTAGCGCCGGCGTCCCGCCCTCGCATCCTTCCTCCACTTAATTCGCCGGCGCTATCCCTGGCGCGGCCGTCGCCAGCGCCGATGGCTTCTTCGCCAACTCCAACAAGAAACTTCCGCCTTCCAGTTTGTCGCCTTCGGGCGCTGTCCAAAGAGCGCCGATATCGACCTTGCCATCGCTCTTCGGCTTCTCCACCATCTTGTTAGGCAAGCGGTGCTGCTTGTCCACATAGGCCTTCAGCACCTGCGTCGCCAGACGTGCCGCCAGCTTCCCGTGTTCTCCGCCTTCGAAGAGAACACAGACGACGATGTCGGGATTGCGCCGCGGCGTGAATCCGACGAACCATCCATTCTGAGCCAAGGATTCACTGTTCTTAAACTTTGCGCGCGTAGCCAGCGAAACGATCTGTGCCGATCCGGTCTTCCCGGCTATGTCAATCCCCGGAATATGCGCCGAGGGGGCAGTCCCCTCTGGCAGCAGAACTCGCGACATCGCGTCAGTAATGAAAGTCCAACCGTTCGGATCGATCGGAACAGTCTTCGTTTCCGTAACATGACTGGTCTCCACGTATCCGCTGGGAAGCCCTTGCGGGTCGACTACGTGCGGCACAACCATGCGTCCACCCATAGAGATTGCCGAGATAGCTCGCAGCAACTGGACTGGCGTGATGGCAACCGCGCCTTGCCCGATGCCGACGGAAATCGTTTCCCCGGCGAACCACTTCTGTTTGAAGTTGCGGATCTTCCACTCTTCGGAGGGCATCACGCCCGTCACTTCGTTGGGCAGGTCGATTCCGGTTTTCTGTCCCAGGCCAAAGGCTGTCGCGTATTTGGCAATGCGGTCGATGCCCAGCTTTTCCGCCAGCGTATAAAAGAAGACGTCGCAAGACTGGTAAATAGCTTTCTCCAGACTTACGGGACCATGCCCGCCTTTGACCCAGCAGCCAAAGCGGCGTCCGAAGAACTCCGCACCACCGGTGCAGTTCACATGGAGGTCTTGCGCGATTCCTTCCTGCCAGCCCGCCACCGACATGATGATCTTGAAGGTCGATCCCGGAGCGAGCTGTGCCTGAATCGCTTTGTTCAACAGCGGCTTGTCGGGATCATTTACCAGCTTGCTCCACTGATCTCGCGAGACCCGCACCGAAAAGCTTTGCGGATCGAAGGTCGGCCGGCTCACCATCGCGAGAATTTCTCCGGTATGCGGGTCCATTGCCACGATGGCGCCGTTCTTCCCCTCCAGCGCTTCCTCCGCCGCGATCTGCAAATCAATGTCGACCGTCAGCTTTAACTGTTTCCCCGGGATCGCATCGGTTTGTGACAGCGGCTCGCCTACCTCGCGGCCATGGCTGTTCACCACTGAACGCCGCGCCCCGTTTTTTCCCATCAATGCGGTGTTGTACTGCCGCTCCACCCCAGAGACTCCAACCACATCGCCTGGATTGTAGAGCTCGAACTGAGGCTGATTCAGCATGTCTTCCGTCACTTCGCCCACGTAGCCGATCAGGTGCGCCATGAACCCATTGCGTGGATACAGCCGACGGTGCGCCACAATCGTGTCCAGCTCCGGCAGTTCATTGCGATGCGCATCGATAAAGGCCAGCTCGTCCGGTGTGATGTCTTCTTTCAGAAAGATCGGCTGATACTGTGGCATGGAAGCGAAATGACGGATTCGCGTGTGCACTTCGTTTGCATCCAGATGCAGGCCTTGGGCGATGAGGTCTGCGTCGGCATTCAGATCACGCGAGGAATCGCGCAGCAGAAGCGCCGAAAAGGACGGATAGTTGTCCACAATGACGCGCCCTTCGCGGTCCAGAATCTTGCCCCGAGGCGCGAGGATCGGCACATTGCGGATGCGGTTCTTCTCGGCGGCCGAGGCATAATAGCCGCTCTCCATCACCTGCAGTTTCCAAAGTCCGTAAGCCAGCACAAGAAAAATAGCCAGGATCACGTACTGCGCTGCCGTCAGGCGAATTGCCGATACTTTTTCGTCGCGTCCAAACATGATTTCCCGAAGCCCATAACCCTAATTGAGGCGGTCAGAGTTGTTCGAGTTACTTTATTGTAACCCGATCAAATTTCTTCTTGCAGGGGGCAGGGCAGGAACAAAAGTACATCGGTAACCATCAAGTCACGGCTCGCAGAAGTCACGAATCTGACTGGGCTACAGTTGTCACCCACGAGAAAGTGTGGGTTGGATAAATCCGGCTGCCGTGGTAGCATTTCTCGCCGTAACTTTCAACCGCTCCCGCGTTCCTCCCCTGGACGCACGTCGCGTGTAAGAAGCCTCGCGTACAGGTGCGCTTTCAACGACAAGCTTCCTCGCTCCAAGGAGACTCGCGATATGAAACTCTTCCGACTCTCGGAGACACTTACCGGCACCGTAGTCGTCGGCGTCATCACCGGCTTGCTCGCCACGGCATTGTTCGCCCAGACCGAAAGGCACGTTTACAGCTTCCAAGGCGGAAGTGACGGTAATAACCTTGTTGTTGGCGTGGTTTCTGACTCCGCAGGCAACTTGTATGGCACTACTTCGGCCGGTGGAACCGGTAACAACGGCACCATTTTCCAACTGACGCCGTCTGCTGGCCAAGGCCCGTGGACCAAGACCGTGCTCTACAACTTTCCCAAGAGCTTCGGGGCTAGCATCAACAGCCTGTTAATTGACCAGGCCGGAAATCTCTACGGCACCACGTTTTACGGCGGTCAATACACTTCGGGAATCGTATTCCAACTGGCTCCGCCCGCACAGCTAAGGGGGCAACTGGACCTTCAACGACCTTCATAACTTTACCTCCGGGTCTGACGGGGGTGGTCCGGTCGGACTCGCCATCGGACCGAACGGCTGGTTATACGGACTAACCCAGAACGGCGGCGCAAATAACCAAGGAACGGTATTCCAACTCCAGCCAACGCAAGGCGAAAACTGGGAAGAGAGCGTGATCTATGACTTTTCGGGCTCGGTGCTCATAATTCCTATTGGCAGCCCCGTCTTCGACAGTCAAGGAAATCTTTACGGCGCGACTTTCTCAGGAGGGATTAGCGGCACCAATTGCACCTTCTACGATTGCGGCAGCATATTTAAATTGAGCCCGCCCACCACCCAGGGCGGCGTTTGGAATGAGTCCACTGTATACAACTTTACGGGTAACGCCGATGGCGCTTACCCGATTGGGAGTTTGGCGATCGACGGATCCGGAAGCTTGTACGGCGCGGCCTCTTATGGTGCCACGATCTTTAAGCTTACTCCAGGCACCGGAGGCAACTGGAACATTACGGTCCTCTACACATTTCTTCCCAACAACAACTCGTGGCGCCCGAACGGCGCATTGCTCATAAATGGCGGAAATGTTTTCGGGACCACCTTCTACGGGGGAAATTTTGGCTGCGGGCTCGGATGCGGAACCGTTTACAAACTGGCTCCGCCCGCTCGGTCAGGCGATCCGTGGACGCAAACCGTTTTACATGTTTTCGGAGTGACTGGCGACGGCCATAATCCCAACGCGGGACTAATTGCAAGGAAGGATGGATTATTGTACGGAACAACGGATACCGGCGGGATCGGCTCGTGCTCCAGCAGCCAAACACGCGGCTGCGGGACCGTCTACTCCATCATTCCGTAGGTGTAACTCGAGGGAACGACTTATCTGGAACTCTGGCCGTATACACTCGCGGTTGGCGTTCCAGTTTGGGCGTCTTGGATAGACGCTTTACGTTCTCTGCTTGAATTTGTCCAGGAGAAAATACAACCCTACGCCGAGAACCGCGTTCGCCAGGCCGGCCAGAATTCCGCGGCTCCAGCTCCAGTTCAGCGTCATGTTGACCATGCCCCGCGCCACGGCGAAATAAACCGCCGCGTGCACCAGATAAAATCCCAGCGTAACCAACAGCCGCGCGCCCGCGTTTTCCACGTCGAGCTTCGCGCCGAGTGACGATGCGCCGTATCCCACCACAGTCTTGGCGATGCCATAGATCCCGATGGGATATGCGCCCAACATATCCTGCACCAGACCGATCGCGGCTCCAGTAAACAGTCCAGAAACTGGATTGCGCCGCGCCATGGCAAAGAAAATCGTTACTAGCAACGGCAGATCGAAAATGGAGAAGAATGGAAACCGCCGGGGCACGAATGCCTGCAAAAAAAGCGCGAGGAGCGGTACTCCCACGGTCACCGGAATGCTGAACCGGTAAACCTCAATCTGCTCACCTGATGTGTAAGTGATGGGCACGCTAGTGGGGATCGTCTGCCACGGAAGGCGGTGGCGGACTGGGCTGGGTGACGGGAGCTTTGGGAGTCTCGATTAGCGGCTTGGCGGGCGCGCCCGCAACATTCGACTTCGCCGCGCCTGCAGAACTGCTAGTCGGCACTGCATCGCTGGAAGCCGCCTTCGGCACAATTTTCGCTGGAACCTGACTGGCCTTCGGCGAGGCGTTCCCGGCAGTGGCGGCATTTGCGCCAGCATTCGCAGTGGCCGACGAGCCTCCATTCGATACTTTGACAATCGATGGCGTCCCTGAATGTTCTATAGCGACCGGCTTGGATGCGGAACCCTTAGCCGGAGTTTCCAACGTCGCAGCGTTCGCACCTTGTCCCGCGCCAACCTTAACGTTAACCGACGCTCCTGCCGCGGCTGCATCCACCACTGGTTTGTCCGGCACCGAGGGCAGGCGCTGCGCCAAAATATCGGCGGCGCGTACCCGGCCTGCGTTATCGACTACCGCATTCTGTTCCTGCTTTTCTGTAACCACCAGCACTTCTTCCAGCCGGCTCAAATCGGCTGCGGGCTTCACCTCGATTTTTAAGAACATCTCCCGCCCTGCGCTGACCTTGGTCACCGTGCCGACCGGCAGACCCTTGGGGAAAATCTGGTCGCCACCGCTGCTGAGCACTGTGTCTCCGGGGGCGACCTTCTCATCGCTCATCACCCGTTCCAAGATTACAGCGCCATCAGGGGTTCCTTTCAGCACACCCTGCAGCCGTGACTTCTCCAGCATCGCACCCACGCCGCTGGTCTGGTCGTTGATCATCAACACCTGCGCCGTCGAATCATACACATGCAGTACTTTGCCGACGATCCCGTTCGCGGTGATCACGGCCATGTCCGGTTTAATGCCCTCGTTCGATCCTTTGTCGATATAAATCGACTGCGAAAGATCACTTCCGCTCGATCCAATGACCTGCGCCGGCACCGTCTTGGCGATGACCTGCTCGCGAAAAGCGAGCAACTGCTGCAACCGGCGTGCCTGTCCGGCATCTTCGCTCAGGCGCACCTGTTCGAGGCGCATCTGCTCAATCTGCTGTTTGAGTTGGCGGTTTTCCGCCCGCACTCCGCGGAGGAAGAAATAGTTGTGCCACAGGTTGCTGCTGCCGTTCTGTGCCCATACCAGTGCGCGCTCGAAAGGAGTAATTGTGTCCACGGCCCAAATGCGAATCAGCCGGGTGTTCTGCGCGTCCGCACTGCGTTTGACCTGCACCGCAAGTCCCAGCAGTTGCAGAAATAACACTCCCACAAGAATGGTCAGATTGCGGTAACGGCCTAGAACAGATTCCATAAAAACAGTTGATAGTACCGAGTACCCAGTACCCAGCAAAGACGCGCGGTTTTGTTTTTCTCGGTACTAGGTACTGGGTACCAGGTACTGTTTCTACTCTATCGAAATTTTCCTCAACAGCTTAAAGTCGCTAAGCATCTTGCCCGTGCCCAGCACTACGCTGCACAGGGGATCGTCGGCAATCGAAACCGGCAGTCCGGTTTCTTCGCGGATGCGCTTATCCAGATTCTTCAACAGCGCGCCACCGCCGGTCAGCACAATGCCGCGGTCGCTGATGTCGGCCGAAAGCTCCGGCGGAGTACGCTCCAGGGCCACCCGGATTGCATTCATGATCGTCGACACACATTCGCTCAGCGACTCGCGAATCTCGCCATCGTCCACCGTAATTGTCTTCGGCACTCCCTCAATCAGGTTACGCCCTTTGATTTCCATCGTCATGGGCTTGTCGAGCTGATGAGCGGAGCCGATCTCCATCTTGATCTGCTCGGCGGTGCGCTCCCCGATCAGCAGGTTATATTTCCGCTTCAGATAATTCATGATGGCTTCGTCCATCTGGTTGCCAGCCATCCGAACCGAACGCGAGTACACGATGCCGCTCAAAGAAATTACCGCGATATCCGTCGTGCCGCCGCCAATGTCGACCACCATGTTGCCGCTGGGTTCGGTAATCGGCAGGCCCGCTCCAATCGCCGCGACCATGGCCTGCTCCACCAAGTGCACCTCGCTGGCTTTGGCGCGATAGGCCGAGTCCATGACCGCGCGCTTTTCCACCTGCGTGATCTCGGAAGGCACTCCGATCACGATCCGGGGATGCACCAGCATCTTCCGGTTGTGCGCCTTTTGGATAAAATAGTTCAACATCTTTTCGGTGACCTTGAAGTCGGCGATCACGCCGTCCTTCATGGGCTTGATGGCGACGATGTTGCCGGGCGTGCGTCCCAGCATCTCTTTCGCCTCTTTGCCCACAGCCTCCACTTCACCCGTGTTCTTGTTGATGGCGACAATGGAGGGCTCGTTCACCACAATGCCCTTGCCGCGCGCATACACCAGAGTGTTGGCCGTACCCAGATCGATCGCCAGATCGCTCGAGAACAGGCTGAACAAAGACCGGAGGTTATGGGAACGTGATGAATGAAACCCGTTGCTTGACATGACGGACTCTTCTCTCGCTTTTGCTTATTCGAACCGCTCGATTTTTCCCGGGCGAACCCGGTGCACACAAGCTACTACTGCCAACGTCCTGCTTACTGAATGATAATTTTCTTCTGCTGCGTATTCACTCCGCCCTGTGACGTCTGTGCCGTTACTGTAATCACGGCTTCTCCCGTGGACAGCGGCGGCGTAAAGTAATGGAACGTGCCATCTGTACTAATCATCGGCACTTCCCGCCCGTTCACCATCACCCGAGCCCCTACCTGGGTCTTGCCGGTAACCTCGATCACATGCCCATGCTGTATGAAAGGATCCAGTTCCAGATCGATGGCTTCGGTCTGTTTGCCTTTGGGAATGATGGTGAAGCGATTCTTCTCGCTCTCCACCGACTCTTTCCCTGACGTTTCGTATGACTGTACCACCCAGTAGTACGCACCTTCGCCCAGGCTTGTGACCGTAACGTCCGCTGTGTTCACTCTCTTATCTACCAGTGTAGAAGAAAAGTATGGATTTCTCGATATGCGAAGCCGGTACGCCACGGCATTGGCCATCGGAGTCCAGGAAAATTCGACATCTTTCGTGGCCTCACCCGAGGTAAAAATCGGCGCCATATTTGCGGGAGAAATCGGCGTCGGAGGCCCTGTGCCTTTCGCCTTTTCCATGTGCGGGGCGGCCGCCTGGAAGCTGACTTTTTCCCAGTTCGCCAACTGAACCGTCTCCCCCTTGCGCGTCACTTCGCCAGTGCCCTTCTTCATCAGAATTTCGTGCTGGTCCAGCTTGGGATCGTTATGCACCTGCGCCGCCGATTCGGGAGCCAGAGATGCCGTCGCTCCGTCCACGATCACCCGGGACTGCGACCCCTGAGAATACGTTGCAGTCGATAGATCCACGGTTCCCGTACTCACCGCCACGGCTACGTTCGTCTGCTGCTGATCGTTGGCCGAGTTTTCTTCAATCACGATCAGCGAATCCTGTTTCACCGTATAGCTGGTGCCGTCGTTGAATACCACCTTGGCCATGCCTTCCGACCCGGTCTGCACCACGTCGCCTTTATCCAGCGGGACGTTATAATCCGCCGCCAGCCAGCTACTGCTGCTGCCTTTCTTCACGCGCACCGTGCCATCGAGCGCCGTAAAGTGAGCCTGCTGCGCCGTGGACATCCCACTGCCCGCGGGCGGCGCCATCCCTGCCACGCGCTCCAGCACTTTGTTGGCGATTCCATCCGCCGCCTTGATGCTGTTCTCGGTAAATTGCGGAAAGGTAAATCGAACTCCCACCGCAAACACGATGAGCCCGGCAAGGATCATCAAGGCCACACTGCGGTAGGTGACCGTGGTCCATGCGATGTGGATTCCCGGTTTGCGAGTCGACGGAGACACGTGTACGAAAACCTTGTTTAAGCCTTCTGAAGATGCGGTAATTCCAACGTTACCATAAGCCTATCGGCACCAAAAATGGGTAATCACAAGGGAACGTTACCTTCGTTTACAGGGTTGGAACCACCTTCGCACCAGCGAGCCGATTGGTGCCCTTCAATCGTTGCGAGGGATCAGAAAGCTTAGCTGTAGAAGACCTTAGTTAGGGAAACGCTGCAGATTGGGAAGGCGTCATCATCCAAGGTCCCATGCCCGCCTCAATAGCCCAGATTTCTTGCCATACCAAGGCGCGGTCGCGCTCGTTCATGCTTTTGGCGTACCACGCCCGATAGTGGGCCGCGGCTTTCTTTTGCCATTGGGTCCTCGTTTCCGGAGGGACTGGAGAGAACTGCTCATCCGGGTTTGAGGCGGTGAGCGCATAAGCCTCCGCCAGGATGAGATGCACGCTGGGGGTCCATTCATCTTCAGGAAAGGTCTTCAAGAAGGATTCGCCCTCTTGGATGATTTTGTCGCAGTCCGCCGAGTCAGAGTTGGCATCCCAATGGCATCGATCATCGAGACTGGCCATCCGGCCAAGCTCATTCGCGGCCCCTTCCGGTGCCAGCTTTAAAGCCTTCTCCAGCAGGTTTCCAGAGTAATATTCGGGACCCACTCGGGCGGTTTCGGTCCGAATACCCATCTGTTGTAAGTTCTTCTCCAAGGCCTCGTAGTCCTTATTCGCGGTAGCCTCCTCTTCGGGAGAGGCATAAGGACCGGAGTGTAAGAATTCTTCACAGTACCAAAGGCGGCCGAGCACTCGATCCGCTAAGAGGATTGCGGCACTATGCCGCTCCGGTTCGATTTTGTCCGCCAGATCAAGCCACTTGCGCAAGACAGGAATCAATTGCATTTCGCAACGGAATGGGCGCTCCTCGTATGTGTCGCCAACTTGCGGAGCCAGGAACGAGAGCATCTCGAGCGTGGGCGCTCTTGGAAGGCCTGCGAACATGGCGGCGCGCAAGGCAAGCCAAGGCTGACCCGCCTCAGGGTCTATCTTCTTCGATGACGGCTGGCCATATTCTAAGGTTCCCCTTTGCCACTCCAGGAGAACCGCGGGCTGATCCTCAGCGTTAGCCAGCTTAGGATCGCGAACGAATAAATAACGGAAGGAAATCGGGTCACCGAATTTCTCGAAAGAGCAGATCGGCTTCCAGCAGCCATTTGTCGCAAACTGGATGAATTTTCCCGGCTCATCCGAACGTTTTCCCGGTAACTGTTTAACGATGAGCTCGGCGAATTTCTGCGGCGCAGGAACTCCTCCGAACTCATGAAGAATCTTCACCAGTCTGCACCCGTGGTTGCGAAGCGCATCGCCAGTCTCCGTAGGCAGGGGCGGCAGAGGCTTCCCATAGGTTTCTTCGACTAGGGGCTGATAGAAGAGCGCAACACGGCGAACGTGCATTCCGTCAGCCAGATCGATCTCAGCGAGGGAACGCAGGCACCAGCGCCCTTCCAGTTTCATATCCTGCTGTTGACGTGGATCTAACTTATAGGCGTTTGCCGGATCGTAATCGCTGCCCTTGCGCGCCGCGTCTTCAACGACCTCGCCTGGGTGTCGAGCAATCCATTCTTTGATGGTGGAATTCGAGTCGTCGGCCTCGGCGACGGCCTCCGAAAGGTAACTATCGAGAGTGGCTTTCCCAGATTGCGCTCCGCATAATAACGAATATCCCAGAAACATTAGAGCCGCAGTTGCGTGGCGCAGACCCGCTTTCATCGCCATTGATCAGTACCTCTTGGCAAAGATTTTCTGAAGTGTATCGCGCCGCGACAGATTTAATATGCTCAATTTAAGATGGTGCAGCCCGAAAGACACCCAAGTCACCATGGACAACACAGCCCAAGAGCCTACCTCAGTTCTCAGGTCTTTACTCGCCTCCGGAATGGCTCTAATCTGGCTCATCGCCTTAGCCAAACTCCTCTTCCACACGTACTTCAACAACCGTTACGGATACTTTCGCGATGAGTTCAATTACATCGCCTGCGGTGACCACCTCGGCTGGGGATACGTCGACCAGCCACCACTCATCCCGTTTCTGATTCACATCTGCCGCGCCGTCCTCGGGGACTCGCTGCGCAGCATTCGTTTCATACCCGCACTGGCTTCGTCTCTTCTGGTAGTGCAAACCGCCGTCCTCGCCCGCGAATTGGGGGGACGTCGCTTCGCTTTGCTCCTCAGCGCCATCACCGTCGTGATTGCGCCGCAGTATCTTTCGAACGGAAGCCTGCTCGGCACTAACTGCCTCGAACCTAATCTGTGGATGGGCTGCACCTACTTCGCCATCCTCGCCATTAAACGCAACAATCCGCGCTATTGGCTCTGGTTCGGCGTCGTCGCGGGCATCGGCTTGCAGGAAAAATATTCGATTGCCCTGTTCGGCTTCGGCGTGGTCGTCGGGATTTTGCTCACCCCGCAGCGCCGCGTGTTCCTCAACCCCTGGATATGGATCGGCGGCGCGGCTGCATTCCTCATTTTCCTCCCCAACCTGCTTTGGAATATGCACTATCACTGGCCCTTCCTCGAACTA